>Ga0181585_10000675_pt1 | contig 28748 bp, 16 predicted proteins | sample 071ome_29_FD_132469 | JGI IMG/M metagenome (GOLD analysis project Ga0181585, IMG submission 132469) | Coastal salt marsh microbial communities from the Groves Creek Marsh, Skidaway Island, Georgia - 071407BT metaG (megahit assembly) | ecosystem: Environmental > Aquatic > Marine > Intertidal...
CAATTTCATCTTTTAAATTATTTAAATTTCTAGATTTAAATTTATAATGATTCTTAAAATATTTAATGCAAAAATTATGTATCTCTGTTGCGTCTTCCAAGTCATTTAGAAGCTTTAAATCTTTTTTGCTAATTTCAATAGATCTGGTTTTTTCTTCAGCTTTTTTGGTCCTAAGCTTTGCTTTTAGTTTAGTTATAAATGCTAGACATATACCAAGTAATATTAGGAAGATAATGTTTAATAATAATGAGAAGCTATAAAGACTTTTTCTAAAATTGTTGTCTTCTTGATTATTATTGTTACTTTCGTTTTCTTCTAAAAACTCCTGTGCAGAGAAGCTATCGTCTTTAGCGGTTTTTTCAACTTCTTTAATCTGTAAAGTGAACTCTTTTGATTTAGCTGTTTTAAATTTTTTCTCATTAATATCGAACCATTTTATTTTTAAAGCAGGGATGGTGATTTTGCCGCTTTTTGATGGAACTAGAGTAAATTTAAATATCTTTTGTCCTAAAAGATCATTTTTATTTTTGTCATAAAGAGTGTCTGAAACAGGCGCTTCGCTATAAATTTTGTAATCTTGACTGCGCAGAAATTTTAAGCTTGGTAATTGCTTGGCAATCATGTTTTTACCTTCCACAGTAATAGTAAAGTCAAGTGCGTCCCCAGGGAAAATACTAGTTTTGCTGACCGGTCTGGTAATAATTTTTAAATCTTTAAGGGGTAACCAATCATTGTCACTATCGATAGACTCTTTAACTTTTAGATTAGTTTTTTTGCCAGTTACAACAAAGTCTTCATATCTACGCAAATTTGAAAATGCTATAACACTATTCATGTTTATAAACGGATCGATCTTATTATCTTCAACTGCAATCTTACCTCTAATAATAGGAGCAGATATTTCTATGTTGCCAGCCTTTATAGGCGTCACTGCAAAATAATAATCAGTAACAATAGCATCACGATTTTTAATTCTAGTTTGATAAGAAATAGGGTTGGTAAGCATTTCAATGATTGCTTGATCTGATTGAGGTGGAATCAATTCATCCTTATAGATATCAATAAATCTAGTAGTGGTAATTTTATAGATAAAATTCTGATTAACATAAGGAGCTTTAGTCTCCAAATCGATACTAATACTAATATTGTCGCCAATCAGATGATTTTTAGGAGCTTCTTCACTAATTTTAAAAGTAAATGGTTCTGTATTAAGTTTCCCCTTATTAGTTTTTAGAGAAATAGAAGGTACAGTAACATCACCTTTTAACTTAGTTTTAAAACTATAGGTCCAAGAGATGTTTTCTGTATATTTACCATTAGTAAAGCTAGTTCTTGTGCTATAATTCTGTTTGATTAGGCTGAGTCCTAATTCGTAAATTTTTGTTAAGTCTGGACTACCTTTAGCCTTGGCATCTTCTAAGCTAACTTTAATTACTACATCTTCTCCTAAGGCAAAAACTTCTTTAGCTGGAGATGCGCTTAATGTTGCTGCAAGGCTTGATTGGGAGAGGGTGAAGGTTATTAGTATTGTGGCTAGAGTGGTGGGAAGGTTATTTTGAATTTTGAATTTTGAATGTTGAATTATTGGCATTAAGAGCCTTAGGCTCTTAATGAGTTTTTTAGAAAAAATATTTTTTATATAATTCATCAGAGTCACAGACTCTGATGCCTTCAATTCAAAATTCAACATTCAAAATTCAAAATAAATTACCAAGGTTTGCTATTATCAGTATTACCATCTTCCATCGCTTCTTTATTTTTTATCTTTTGTTTTAATAAATTGCTAGGGTCAGTTTCTATCATTTGGAAAATATTTTGATGTTCTTGTTTAGTTTCTGGTGATGTTTTCTGTTCTTGCTCTTTATTTTTATTGTCTGATTGGTCCTGGTTCTGCTGTTTTTTGTCACCTTCGTTACCTTGTTCGCTTTGCGAGTTTTGTTGTTTGTTTTGCTGCTGGTTTTGTTGTTGCAGCATCTTTTTTGCAACTTCTAAATTATGTTTTGCTTCTTTATGGTCATTATGTTTTTCTAAGATTCCTTCATATTCAGCGATAGCTTTTTGATAATCTTGTTGCATGAAGTAACTATTACCTAGATTAAATTTAGAGTTTAAATCAGTTTCAGCACTTAGCTTGAATTCTTTAGCTGCACTTGCAAAATCTCCGTTTCTATATGCAGAAACTCCTCTGTTATAAGGGGTTTTAAAGTTTTCTTGTGCTTTAATAAAATCTCCGTCTTTAAAAGCCTGTTTGGCTTTTTGTTCCTGATTTAGAAATGGATTAGCATGCACGTCATTACCGTAGCAAAGTAATAATGCTAAAACAAAAGCGGTGTTTCTAAAATATACTAAAAAGCAAAGTAGAGCAGGGATTAGAAAAATATAAAATCTTTCATACCAAATCTTTTGTTTCTTTTTACTCTTATTAAGAGAGTCGAATTTGTTGTAGAAACTTAGAAAGCTTTCTAAGTCGCGTTTATCTGACGTTGCAGTTACCACACCTCCACCAAGTTCTTTAGCTAGGTTCTCTAAATTTTTAAGATTTAATTTAGAGGTAACATTACTACCATTATGCTTTAAAACTTTGGAGTTCTTAAAAACTGGTCCTCCAATTTCAGTTCCTATAGCAAAGGCAAAGAATTTGATTTTCTGCTCTTTCATCTTTGCTACTAATTCCTTATCAAGCTCTACTGTAAAATCACCATCTGACATTAATAGTACAAATTTATCATCACCCTCTATATTCCGGTAAAAATTTAGACTTAAACGTAAGGCTTCATTGATATTGGTTCCTTGTACTGTGAAGTCATCAACATTTAAGGCTTTTAAATTTTGTTTAAGAGCTCCTAGGTCTTTAGTTAGTGGAGAAATAATATAGGGAATGTCCGTAAAGGCGATTAGTCCTGCTCTTAAGTCCTTTAAGGAGTCAATAATTTCTGCTATTTCGTCCTTAGTATAAATATAGCGACTTGGTAGAATATCTTTAACATTCATAGAGCTGGAGCTATCTAGTAAAATCACGATGTTAGTATCCATTTCTAAAGCTTGAATTTCTTGATAATCCCATCTCGGCCTAGCCAAGCTTAAGCTTAAAAAGATAAAAAATAACATTAAAAATAAGGAGCCCTTGCTACCCAAATATTGCCTATTCTTTTTTAAGAGATGCTTAAGATTTTCAAGGCTGGCTAATTTTTTGTATTTTGAAAAATTCAAAGATCCATAATTGTTGCCTTTGTCATTTAAGAGATAATAAACAGCAATTATCACTGGAATCAGTAATAAAAAATAAGGAGTAGCAAAGTGAAAGTTATTTAATATTTCTTGCATATCCAATACCTAAATAAATAGACCATAAGGCTAGGGCTGTGAAAACAAAATAATGAAAAACTGGTTTATGTTCAATGAAACTTAGATTTTCAACTTTCGTTGCAGTTAATTTATTAATATGTTCGTAAATATTTTCAAGCTCTTCATGGTTTTCAGCGCTATAAAATTTTCCGTTAGTAGTTTTTGCGACATCTTTGAGTGTATTGATATCAAGTGGTATAAAAGCATAACGTAATTGACCCAGAGAGTTAACAAAAGGTGCTTCACCTGACTTACCTATACCGATGGTGAAGATAGGGATGTCATATTGTTTTGCTAGATTAGCAGCTGTTACGGGCATAATTTTGCCGGCAGTATTCTCACCATCAGTTATTAAGATTATAGCACGAGAATTTTTTTCTTTTTCATGCAGCTTTTTAACTGCTAACCCTATTGCGTCACCAATTGCAGTCTCGCTACCGGCCATACCTATTTCAGTAGTATCCAAAATTGAATTAAGGGCTATATTATCGAGGGTAAGGGGGCTCTCTAAGTAAGCATAGCGACCAAAGATAATTATACCTATGCGGTCATTAGTTCTTTTGTTGATAAATTTCTTAACTACTTCCTTAGTGATATCCAGTCGAGTTACCAACCTTTCTTCTGTTGAGAAATCTAAGGCAGCCATAGAGTGGGATACGTCGATTAAAAGCATAATATCATAACCAATAACATTAGATTTTTTTCTTTGTTTGGTTAGGTTAGGATCCGCTAACGCAAATGTTAATATCGACCAAATAAGATAAAAGAATAAAAATTTGCGCCAATTAATGGCTTTATTTTCACTATCACCAAATGATGCTTCTAGATATTTTAATTGTGGCAACATGATAACTTCATGATTTTCTTTTTTACGCGCTTGCCATAGCAATAAAATTGCTGGCAGTAATAAAAATATGAAGAAATATGGTTTAAGAAAAATTAAATCCATTTTTTAATGTTGCTTGTTATATCTTTGATATCAGTTAGTTTGAGCTGCTCTTTTTCCTTTCTGTAAATTCTATTCATAAATTTTGCAGAGCTGGTCCATGAGAAATTATGGGGATCATTCTTCTCTAAAAATTTAAGCAATTCACTACCTGATAATTTTGCCACATTACTACGTTCAAATTTGTTAATAGCTAGTTTTTTTATAAAATCATGCAAAGTAACCAGATCAATTTTATCCTGTTTTTCAATTTGTCTCAATTCTTGCTTAGCTTGATATTGCCAAGATACTAATCTTTTACCTCTGTGCTTCTTTATAAATACATAAAGACCTACTAGTAAAAGAGCGGTAGCCAACACATAAAAATAGCCAATTCCCGGTGGAAACCAAGAAACCTTATTCAAACCATAAATGTCATATATTTGATCTTCACTCATAAATACAAAATTTTAAGTGTTATAGAATATAAAAAAACTAATTCAAAATCTAAAATTCTCAAATTTAGACTTTAAATTAAAAAAAACTAATTCAAAATTCAAAATTCAAAATTCAAAATTTATAAAGTGCTTACCCCTAAACTAGAAGATTTATTACCCTTAAAAGCTCAGGCTAAAGCTCTAAAGAATTATAGCAAGATTGCTAGTCATGATAGTTTATCCGGTAATTTAAAAACCAAATTAAAAGGCCAGGGGCTAGAGTTCCACCAAGTGCGTCAATATGTAGCTGGGGATGAAATCCGTAACATAGATTGGCGTGTTACAGCTCGCACGGGTAAAGCACATGTAAAAGAGTTCATAGAGGAAAAAGAGTCTAACATAGATATTATCTGTGAAGTTGGGCCAAATATGCAATTTGCTAGTCACGGTAAATTTAAGTATCTTCTGGCTGCTGAAATAGTTGCTTTGTTGGGTTTTGCTGCTGAGCAAAACAAAGAGAGTTTAACTAGTATATTTTTTGGTGAAAACTTAGCAGAGCCTAAAGTGATTAGGCAAAAGAATCAAAAATCTATTATTTTGCAAATTTTGAATTTTTTATGCCTGCAAAAAGATATGAAGCTAAGTAATGCGAATAACAATCTTTTGACCGCATTAAAAGCTTTGAATTCTGGGGCAAAGAAGCAAGGTGTTTGCTTTATTATAGCGACTAATATTGAAGTTAGTAAGGAATTGCAGTTAGAATTGCAAAAACTAAGGCTAAAGAAACAAGTTTTTATTATTCAGTTAATTGATAATTTAGATAAAGATTTACCGGCAGCCGGCAAGATAAGCTTTAGTGATTATAATAACCGAAAAATAACAATTGATTTAAGTGACAAAAAGGCAAGAAGCTCTTATAAATCCGCCTTTAATCAACGCCTTAAGGCTTTAGAAAAGCTTTGTTCTGAACTAGGTGTGAAGTTGTTTAATATAAATACCACGGACGATGTATTAAAAAGCCTAGTTTTGGGTATAAAATAAGTTGCTTTAGCTACCTGTAAATAGTACAATATCATAGATATCTACGAACCCTTTTACAAGGCTCTGAATGCGCCCTGAAACCCCAGAATCTAGAATTAGGTATATAGCTAGAGAGATAAAGGAGAGTTTGCCCCGAGATAAGCAAGAGGCATGGGGTGACACGGATCATGAAGCTTTGACGGCACTTAAGGCCAAGGTTGCTGAGTTTATAGGGGGAGAGTTGAGTTCAAGTGGTGATTATGAAGAGTGTGATTTAGTAAAGCGTATAGCTGAATTCTATTATAGAAGAAAGGCTCTTTTAGACGACAAAACAGCTGAAGGTTTTGAAAAGTATAATGCTCCTTATAAATATCGCGAGTCAATAATCAATACTAAGTTTTTAGGAGTAGGTGATGCTGCGGGTTTTAATACTAGACTAGAGCGTATAGTAATTACTTACTTGAGGGTCCCTGAATATAAAGTTATCCTTGATCGGAAGCAGCAAGAAATACAGGAAGAAGTTCAATTAGTGAAGGCAAGGGCAAAAGAAGCTATTGCTGCAACTATGGCTAGTAGAGAAGGCGAGTCTCTAGAAGAGATTGTTCCATTGGAGACTGTGGATTTTGCTCTGTCAGATTTAGCTACCAGAAGAGGTTCGCGTCAGTCAAGTTTTCCTAAAGCTCGAGGGGCTAGTTCAAGTGGTAAAAAAAGGCCCTTTAGCGCGAGTCCAAGAGTTAGAGTAACTTTTTCAATTAAGTTATTGAGTTTAATTGAGGGTAATAGGGCTCAAATAATTGAATGGTATAACCTTGCACAGCCTGGAGACAGTTGGAGCGGAGGTACAGATGCAGAGCTATTCGGAGCATTTGCTGCCGCTATAAAAGATGTTAATCCTCAAATGCTTCAGGCTATCAAAGCTGAAGATCAGGGGAAAGGGCTTGGTATATTTCGTGAAATACATAATGAGTTGCTTGATTCATATCCATATAAAGCTTATTTCTCTCCTTTCTCAGTAGTTACAACACCTAGCCCAGAAACTCCTTCTAGGCGACCTCTATCTGGCTCAGGTCAGAGATTAACCCCCTTAGAAGTAAGGGCAGAAAGTCACTCAAGACCAGCAAGTCGCTCTGGTAGTAGAGAGCGTTCTCGCGGTAGATCGCGTTCTGGAAGTAGGAGAGGCAGATTAGGTGGCTTGCCTCCACGTGTGACTGAATTTGATGGTTTTCCTTTTAAGGATGCAGAGCACGTGTATGGAACTGCAAGGGCGCATCTTGATAATTTGTACAGGGATTTAATGCGCTTGTATCACGATTCACCAACTCTTAATTTTACGCATCCGATATCTTCAGAGTGCGTTACTAACAAAGCAAAATACATAGAAAGAGATGGGTTTACTTCGCATTTGGGTACTAGCGGTTCTGGTTTCTCTTACCCTGATATGATACGAATACTAGCTAAACTCATAAAGGAGTGTAAGGCGGCGGGAAAAGATCTTGATATGATTTTTAGAAAACATACGGAGTCATTAACAGAGATTAGGAGGGGCGTATATACGGAAGATAAGGATCTTTTTAAAGAGTATTTTCCTAGTGCAATTGCTGACAAAGAGGAGAGGCAGTTCGGTATTATCAGAGAGCTGTTTAAACCAGATGACATCGCTTCACAGAGAAAAATAAAAAAGGCTTTATGTAGTTTTGGCCTTGTTGAACCAGCTGGAAACCTAGATGAGTTAACAGGGATAGGAGTATCTTTGGATGAAAGGAGAAAAGTCGTAACTATTACAGGTCTAGACAAGACAAAGTTAAGTGCTTTAGAAGATGTAGTAACAGTAACGGAATCACGTAGAGGTGGAGACTTATTCCACACTATTACTATTAAGGATGGCTTGACCAGGGAAAGTTTACAAGATGTGATTGATCAGGCTAGCCGAGAATATGATTTTATTGTAACGAACAACCAATTAAGAGCACTATTAAGCGAAACCAAATTATTTCAAAAAGCATTCAGTGTTCTAACGGGTGGAGACCTAGATCAATATGGTACTATATATGTTGAGCAAGATAGGAATAGAAGTACGGGTGGGGTTAGAGGTTCTGGTTTGGGAGCAGATATGCCAGAAATACCGATCGAAGGACTAGAGTTGTCACGATTGCCTGGTAGAGCTGGAGTTAACTACACTATAAGAGCTACAGAGCCATTTGAGGTGTCGGAGTTACGTAGTTTTCTAGAGTCGAAAGCAGAGGAGTATGATAGAGCTGTCCTAGAGGCAGAAGAGGCTAGTAAAGAAGAAGAATTAGATGATTCTTTAGAAGAGGCTAATCCATGGGTAGATGTAAATGCTTATGCTACAGGTAAGAATGGAACTTCTACTCTTCGTGGTGCATTTACTACAACTGGAGTTGGTGGTTATAAAAAGGAGGATGGTCGTTATTATCTTCGTACAAACAAATTAAAGGATCTTTTAGAAGAAGTTGCAAAAAAAGGTTTTACAGGTTCTTCGAGAGATGTGCAGCTTAGAAAAATGGCTTTGTGGGTATCTGGAAAGGAAATTCATGGAGCAGTGACTGCGAGGCAAAGAGCCAGTATGGTGCTCCAAGCCGAAAGAGATAAGATGGCTCTACATGAGAGAAGTAGAATAGAATATGCGGTGTCAGATAAGACGGCTCAGTTACAGCTTGAGATGAAGCAACTAAGAGAGGAGCTAGCAAGGACTAAGGCTGAGTTAGTAGAAGCGCAGGCTGATGCTGAAGTTGTTGCAGCTAGGGAAAAAGAGTTTAGGCACTTAAAAAGGCAGCTGAGGAAAGTTACTGAAGACGAATCTGCCCGCGCCAGGGATAAAGCTGAGTTAGAGCGAATATTAGGTGTAGATCCTGGTTCTGCAGATATGAGTGGCCTTATTGAGCAAGTAAACGTGCGCTTTAGGGAGTCGAAAGATGATCTTCGTGATATAGCGCGTACAATAGGTGTGGATGGACCAGAAGGTGATTTTGAAGAGACGTTGAAAGCTGTGCACAAAAAAATCAGGCAGCTTTATAAAGAACTAAGGGAGGCTAAGGCAAGCGCTCGTGCAGCGGCGGAGATGAATAGAAGAAGCGTGGCGGAAAATGTGAGTCTTAAAGAAGAGCGAGCTAGGCTTAGTAAAGAAAAAGAAGAGTTAGAGGCTAGGCTAAGAAGTGCAGAAGAAGAGACTGCTCAATTAGAAGAAGCAAGAGCAAGGGTTATCGCTCAGGAAGAGGAGTTAAGAAAATTAAAAGCCGCACAAAAAGCACAAGATGAAAAATTTGAGCTATTGTTTGCTAATTTAAGTAGTCTAGCACGCGAGCAAGATATAGCAGAGAGTTCACCGGCAGATGTAGAAGGTGTGCTATCATTGATGCAGGCGTTAATTCAGAAGCAAGAAAGTAAAGGACGTGGTATTAGAGAAGCTTGGACTGCTGCTAATAGACGAGAAAAGAGCTTTAAAGAAAAATTAGGTACTGCTTTGTTCTATTTATCTGAAGGTTTGGAGGGCTATGACGAAGCAGGAGTTAAAGGTTTTCTTGAAGGATTTGGGAATTTTGCAGAGATATCTAGATATATAGAAACTATAAAAAGCGCTAGAGTAGCTAAAGCAGAAGAAGAGGCCCGTAGGGCTCAGCATGATTTAGAAAGTGCAAAAAGAGAGCTAGAAACCACGCTAACAGAACGCCATCAACAGGAGTTAACTGCTGTTACAACCAGATTGGAGAAAGCCGAAGAAGAAAAGAGGCAGTTAGAAGAACTGGTTCACAATGCCCAAGACCAGCTAACCAGAGCAATGGTAAGAGTTGAGTTAACTAAAGAATCTTTGGCAAATGATAGTTTAGCAAAAAAAGTAAAAATACGCAGACTAGAAGAGGCTTATATTGGTCTTTTTGGTATAACAGATGAGTTGGAAGAGGCTGAGATAATTTCTAGCATGCAAGCTGCATTAGAGGAATGTCGCACGGATGATGCCAAAATAGCAAAATTAGAGCAGCTTACTGAGGCGAAAATACAAAGTATAAAAGGCCGAATAAAAGAAGAGCAAGCTAAAGTTGTCGAAAAACAAGAGGCTTTAGAAAGGTCGGAAGAAACATTGCGTGTGGAAAGGATGCAACGTGCTGAAAAAGAGGCTGAGCTTAATAGGAGTATATTAAACCTAAAGGATGAAAAAAAAGTTTTACAAGAAATGCTAGACTCGGTAAGTGAGCAGTTGGGCGGTGATGGAGACATAGCTGCTAAAATCATAAGGCTAAGATCTGAAGTTAAAGCTGAAGTGGAGACAGCTAAGGACAGAGAAGTAAGAGGTAAATTGCAAAAAGCTGTCAGAGTATTAATTGATGAAGAAGCTGGCTTAACCGACGATATAGCTGAACTATTTGAAATTTTGCAAACAAGAGTTGAGCAAAGAGCACAAGAATTAGAGCAGGCAAATAAAAAGGTTGCAGAACTAGAGGGCGCTCAGTCTAAAGTAATAAGTTTAGAAGTAAAACTTGCAGAATTAAAAGAAGAGCTTGATACCTATAAAGCTAGAGAGAGAAAAGTTAAAGAGGCCTTACCAGATGGAGTTACTTTAGAAAATATAGCAGAAGAATTGCCAGCTCACATATCTGCTAAGGTACTAGCTGAACAGTTAAGGTTGCTAAAAAATATTTACGATAATATTGAAGGTGCAACACGAGAAGAGCTGGAAGAAAAACTAGCAGAACAAGAAGATGAAAAAGAGCATCCTAATATTATAATGGGTCTTGTAAGAGAAAAAATAGTCGCACTTGAAGAGTTTAAAAGAACCGCTGAAACAGAAGCAGCAGAAATGGCAGAAACAATAAGGCAGCAATTAGAGCAAATAGAAGAGTTGAAAGACTCTAAGAGGGAGCTAGAAGCAAGGTTAGAAGAAATAGAAGAAGAATTAGAAGTGGTAAAATCAAGAGAGGCTGAAATATTAAAAGATTGGCGAGAAATATGTCGAAAACTTGGTATGGAATTAGAAGAGGAAGATGATCTGCCAGATAAAAAAGAGGTTCTAGCTGCTATTGATCATAAATTTACAGTTAGCGCCTCTCCTCCACCTAATAGCAGCAGCGTAGATGCCGAAGCTGAATTAAAAAGAAAAATAGAAGATTTAGAGCGGAAGCTTAGAAATGAGGTTAGGCAAAAGGAGAGTCTCGAGCTTGAGGTTGCTCAGTTAAAACTAGATGTTGCTAGAGAAGAGAGAAGGGCTAGAGAGGCAGAGCGTAAGTCTTCGGGCTATGAAGAAGAATTAGCTAGAACGCAGCAAGAGCTGGAGGAATTGCAAGAGGCACAGCCAGGCTTAATGGCGGAACTAGAACAGTTAAGGAGAGAGAGACAAGAGGCGTTTGAGTCGGTTGCTCTTACAGAGCAAAAATTATCTTCAGTAATGAGTTTGGTTAATCAGCTTTTAGAAGAGGATGGTAGAGAGGCAAATTTTGATGATATAGACCAGTTAGGTACTGTGTTAAGGGAGTTAATTGATGGCAAGTCACGTACCGCACAAAAAGATATATTACTAAGTTTTGGCGATAGTATGACCGGTATTGAGCTAACTGCTGCGCAGAGATCTTTAGGGCCTGAGGCTTTAAGAGTTGAGGTGATGAATGCTGCAAAACAGCATGTTGAAGATGAAGAAAGGCGTGCTCAGAACTTAGAAAGGCTAGAGGCGGCTCTAGAATCTGTCGGCAAAAGAGAGGCTAGGTTGCAAAGCGCTTTACAGAGAAAGCAAGATGAATGTACGGTTTTAACTAGAAAGCAGCAGGAGTTTGAGCGCCATCAGGTAGAAATGCGTAAGGAATTAGCAGCAGAGAAGCAAGCAATGGCTAGAAGAGTGAAGGCTGCTGAAAGGGCAGCCAGAGAAAAAATTATGCATAGAGCTGAAGGGTCTAGCAGGACTAGAGAAAGGTTTAAATTGTCTCGCAAGGCTGCTGTTGCAGCTAAAAGGGGTGGTTTGAGTGCGCCGGAATTAGAGACTCCAGCCGAAAGGTTAGAGGTGGAGAGGTTTGATCCAATGCCTTTAAAGCTCCCAGGGCATGGAGGTAGTGTTGCTCCTGCAGTCGCAGCTGCAGCCTTAAAGGATGATAACCCTGAAGTAACAAGGCTTAGGAAAGAAGCGCAAAGTGCCAGTGAGGATGCAAGAGTAATGGGGGTATCTGCATTTGTTACTACTTTAATTACCATAGCGGTAGCACTTGCTACTGGATTAGGACCTGCGGCGGTTCCGGGTAGTGTATCATTATTACTTGGTGGTGGCGCTATGTTTAATCAACGAAAGTCTAGCAAATGTAATGAAGAAGCTTCTATGCTATCGGTAAACTCAAGCTATGCACAAGCAGCTGCGGCTGCAGCTTTAGCTGATGATCAGAGAAGAAGTTTTACAGAAATGCATCCTAAAAAAGTTAGGTCTGGAGGCTTTAGAGCTGCTGAGGCTCAAAGAGAGGCCCATCCTGAAGATAGGTCTATAACAACCCATTAGAAATAATAAGTAAATAACAAGGCGTAAGTGAAGCACATAATTAGCGCTAAAGGAATACCGCCCTTCATAAAATCGATAAATTTATATCTACCAGGAGACATTACTAATAAATTAGTTTGGTAGCCAATAGGGGTAATAAAAGAGCAGTTAGTTGCAAAGATAACTCCATATATTAATACCCTTGGGTCTATACCAAGTTTAAGAGCTAAGTTGGCAGCAATCGGGGTGAATAATACTGCTGTTGCAGCATTACTTAAGACATTAGTCATAAATACTATAAATAGAAAAAAGAAGGCAATTATACCAACTGCGGATAAGCCAACAGTTATTTTTAAGAAGTCGTCAGCAAGTAAGGCTGCTCCACCTGTTGCTTGCATTGCGCTACCCATAGCCAGTGAGGCTACAATCATCAGCGAGACATTTCTATCAATAGAACGCGCAGCTTGCCTGATATTGATACATTTTAAGAATATTAACAATGTGGCTGCTGAAAATGAGGTTATTGCGATAGGGGCAACATTAAGTGCGGACATGATGATAACTGCTGCAAATACGATTAGAGTTTTTACAACTGTTGCAATTGAACCAATCTGCTGAGCTGACCATTTAGTTAGAATGATATCTTTATTGTTACGAATATCTAGTAAGCGATTACTTTCACCTAAGATAAGCATTACATCTCCAGCCACTAATCTTAAATGAGATATTTTGGTTTTAATTAAATTACCCTTTCTTTGGATACCGATTACAGGGCAGTTGTAATTTGAATAAAGGCCAGATTTTTTGATGGTTTGGCCGATCAAGCGAGAGGCAGGTGCTACAACTAACTCTGCTAAGTTGGTTTCGCTTAAATTAATACCTTCGTCATTTTTAGTAGGGTGGTCACCCATATGAAGGTTTTTTACAAATATTTCAGTTTTCTTATAAACAAGCTTAGAGAGAGTTTCTCTAGTTCCTGAGATAGCTAAAGTATCATTTTCTTTAATTAACATATCATCTTGGAAAGGTGGTAGATAAGTTTTTTCACCACGTTCGATAACTCTTATTATTATGTTGGGAAAGCCTGGTAACGCTCCCTCAACTAGTCTTTTTCCAGCGAAGCCAGAATCTTTGGTAATAATGATTTGTGATACAAATGGACGATCGTCAAAAAATTGATCATGAGTAGGGGCGCGATCAGGTAGAATTTTAGGTAAGATCACTAATATATAGATCATACCTACTAATGCCATTATTCCACCTGGAATGAAAAATTCAAAAAAATCGATTGGCGCAAGCCCTATTGATTCAACTGTACCAGAAACTAAAAGATTGGTACTACTACCAATTAGAGTCATCATGCCTCCTAGGATTGCGGCGTATGATAATGGGATCATTACTTTGGATGCTGACATATTAAGATTCTTAGCAATTTGCGCTAAGATCGGGATGAAAATTACAACTACTGGCGTGTTGTTCATAAACGCACTAATAAGCACTACTATTAATAAAGATATAATAATTGCTATAGCTGCATTATTCCTGGTTATTTTCATTAAGGCATTTGGTATAACATTCAGAGCATTAGACTGTATTATTGCCTGTCCAATAATTAACAGGGATACAATAGTAATTAGGGCCGGATGCGCAAAGCCTAAGAAAATTTCTTCAGGACTTAAAATCACTGAGCCGTCATAATCATAAAGAGGGAAGAAGTGAAAGAATAACATTAGTAATGTTAATGTGAATAGAGAAGTAAGCTCTAAAGAGATTTTTTCCCAAGCATATGAAATCATTGCGAGGCCGATTATACCAAGCACAAACCAGGTGTGATATGAAACAAATTTAGTAATAAATAAAGAATGTTCGGCGTACACTAGCTTACTTAATAATTTAGAAGGTTTATAACCTACTTTTGTTAAATTAAAACTGAGAAAGTTGATAAATTTTGAATGTTGAATGTTGAATTTTGAATTATTGGCGCTGCATCGCTTGCGCTTCCAGTAAATTTTCTTTTATATTTTTTATAAAATTCATCACAGCCAAAGGCTAGTGATGCCCTCAATTCAACATTCAAAATTCAAAATTCAAAATTATCAAAAATCTTCACTTGCAATAATCCCAAAATTCCCTATATTTCTCGATCTACAATGTGCGTAAGATTATGATTCAAATTGGTAAGCATACTCTATCTTCTAATGTATTATTAGCCCCTATGTCTGGGGTGAGTGATTTGCCGTTCCGTAAATTGGTAAAACAATATGGTGCTGGCTTAGTAGTTTCTGAGATGATAGCAAGTAGAGCTATGATTGAAAAAACACGTAATTCTATGCAAAAATGTAGCTTTGATAAATCTGATGAAAAAATGCCTGATGTAGTACAGCTTGCTGGTTGTGATCCAGAAGTTATGGCCGATGCAGCCAGAATTAACCAGGATTTAGGAGCTGATATAATAGATATCAACTTTGGTTGTCCGGTTAAAAAAGTAGTAGGTGGCAATGCAGGTTCTGCTTTAATGAAAGATGAAGATTTAGCTACTCGCATTTTGGAAGCTACTGTTAAGGCAGTGGATATTCCAGTTACGTTGAAAATGCGTATGGGTTGGGATCATGAAAGTTTGAATGCTCCTAAGCTTGCAAAAATTGCTGAAGATCTTGGTATAAAAATGATTACCGTGCATGGGCGTACTAGATGTCAGATGTATCGTGGCCAAGCTGATTGGAAATTTATTAAAAACGTTAAGGATGCTGTTTCTATACCAGTGATCGCCAATGGTGATATAAAGACCTATCAAGATGCAGTTCAGGCTTTAACTGATTCAGGTGCAGATGGTGTAATGATTGGTCGTGGTTGTTATGGTAAGCCTTGGTTTGTTAATCAAGTGGCACAATATATAGAAAAAGGCGAAGAGGTTGCAGAGCCAAGCCTAACAGAAAAGAGAGATGTGATCTTAAAACATTTACAAGATGTGATTGAGTTATATGGAGAAGAAAATGGTGCTAAAATGATGAGAAAGCATCTAGGATGGTATAGTAGTGGTATGAAAAATTCTGCTGAATTTAGAATGAAAATAAATAGGATGACAAGCTATGATGAAATGGCAGAAGCTATTAACAATTTTTTTAATTAGTATTATTTGTATGTTTGCCTTAAAACTTTTTAACCCTGGTAAAAATAAACACCAAATAAAATTAGAGGAAACTAAATTTCAAGTTGATGAGTTTACTCTAGATAATGGTATGGATGTTTTGGTAATACCAAATCACCGAGTACCAGCAGTTATGCACATGGTTTGGTATAAAGTAGGGGGGATTGATGAAAAATTAGGCAAAACAGGCTTGGCACATTATTTGGAGCATTTAATGTTTCATGGTACAAAAAAATACCCTAAGGACGAATTGGATAATATGGTTTCTGAATTTGGTGGTAGCCATAATGCTTTTACCTCATATGATTTTACAGCTTATTATCAAAATGTTCCTAAAGATTACTTAGAGCAGGTTATGGATGTTGAAGCAGATCGTATGCGTAACTTAGTTTTGGAAGAGAAGAAAACAAAGGTCGAAAGAAACGTAGTGCTAGAGGAGCGTTTAATGCGTCGTGATAATTCACCTCGTGCCGTGTTGGGTGAAAAGGTCAGAGAGGCGTTGGTTGGTAAAGAGCATCCATATGGGCGTCCATTAATTGGCTATGAAGATGATATTTCTGGTTTGACTCACCAGGAAGCATTAGATTTTTATGACAAATATTACTATCCCAATAATGCTATCTTAGTATTAGCTGGTGATATATCCAAAGAAGAGGCAAAGCCACTAGCTGAAAAATATTACGGTGTTATAGCCAAAGGCCCTGAATTGGAAATCACTATGGCTGAAGAAAGGGAGAGGGTTATAAAAGATAAGGTTGTTCATAAAGACAAAAATACAAGCAATGTGGAAATAAAAATAGCATATTTAGCTCCTGATTTGCTTTCTAGGCATAAAGAGCATGCACATGCCCTTTCGTTAGTCTCTTACCTATTAGCCGAAACTAAGAATTCGATTTTATATAAGAAGTTGGTAGTAGAAGAAGATTTAGCTTTATCTGTTTCAAGTAGTTACAGTGATATGTCTAGAGGTCAGAGCTTTTTCGAGATAAGTGTAGTTTTAAAAGACCCTAAAAACGAAGAGCAGGTATTAAAATATATTGATGATGCGCTAGAAGGTTTATCGCTTGGAAGCTTGCAAAAAGATAGTTTTAATCGCGCTAAAAATTTATTCTTAATTGAGAGTGTTTACGGTAAGGAGTCTTATAAGTCTCTTGCTTATATGGTGGGTATGCATTACGCCACTACTATTCCGTTAGAAGATATTCTCAATTGGGATGAGGAGATAATGAAAGTAACTAGAGAAGACATATTTGCAGCATCTGCTTTTGTGTTTCAGAAAGATAAAAAGGTAATGGGGTATTTATTACCTGATAATGATTAATAATAATGAGTTTTGAATTATTGCTATGAGTAAAGAGTCAATTACATATAAAGACGCCGGAGTTGATATCGAAGAAGGTAACAATCTTGTTGAAGATATAAAGGCAGATATCAAGGCAACAGATAGACCGGGAGTTATGTCTGGCATTGGTGGTTTTGGTGGTTTTTTTGACCTCGCTAAATGTAATTACAAAGACCCAGTATTGGTGGCTGCAACTGATGGTGTAGGTACTAAGCTTAAAATTGCAATAGACACTGATAATTGCTCTACTATAGGCCAAGATTTGGTAGCAATGTGTGTTAATGATCTAGTTGTGCAAGGAGCTGAGCCATTATTCTTTTTAGATTATTATGCGTGTAGTAAGCTAAATAAGCAGCATGCTGCCCAAGTGGTAAAATCTATAGCAAATGCCTGCAAAGAATCTGGTTGTGCATTAATTGGTGGTGAAACTGCAGAAATGCCCGGTATGTATCAGGCTGGAGATTTTGATTTAGCTGGTTTTGCGGTTGGTGCTGTAGAAAGAGACAATGTTCTTCCACATAGAGAAGATATAAAAAAAGGTGATGTTATAATTGGTATTCCTTCATCTGGAGTTCATTCAAACGGTTTTTCTTTAGTTAGAAAAATCATGGAGGTAAGAGATATATCTTATAATGATAAAGCCGAGTTTGATCCGTTGCAGAGCTACGCTGAAGCATTTTTGCGTCCTACGGAATTATACGTAAAACCTTGCTTAGAGTTGTATAGATCTAATTTGGTAAAGGCATTCTCTCATATTACAGGAGGGGGTTTTACTGAAAATATTCCGAGAATCTTACCAGAAGGACTATCATTTGCTTTAACAGATGACTTTACTTTACCACATCTTTTTGAGTGGCTAAAAGAGCAGGCTGCTATTGATGATGCTGAAATGTTTAGATCTTTTAACTGTGGTTTTGGTATGGTAGTTGTTGCCGATCAATCTGAAGAAAGTGAAATTATCGCTAAGCTGAAAGAATTTAATTACTATGCTAGAGTAATAGCTGAAGTTGTGTAGCTGAATTATCAGTTGTATAAGTTCGTCTTTTTAATTAACTCTTTCACCCTAAAACTCTTGACAAATAAGGCATTAGATACTATATAAATCAGTGAATTTTTATCAGGTTTACTTATGTCAGAAATTAAATTTGCAGAATATATTTGGATTGATGGAACAGATCCAGTGCCTTTAATCAGATCCAAGGCGAAAGTTTTTAAGAATGAGGGCAAAGTTAGCTTAGCAGATTTTTCTGATTGGAGTTTTGATGGTTCTTCAACTAACCAAGCAGTAGGTGAAGATTCAGATTGTATCTTAAAACCAGTTAATTTTGTAAAAGACCCGATTAGAGGTGAGGGAAATTATTTAGTACTTTGTGAAGTATGTAATCCTGACAATACCCCTCATAAAACTAATACTAGGGCACAATTAAGAGCATATTTAAATAATGGTGGTGATAAACAAGATCCTTGGATGGGTTTTGAACAAGAATATACACTTTATTACCGCGGTAAACCTCTAGGATGGCCAGACAATGGTTTTCCTGCACCTCAAGGACCATATTATTGTGGTGTTGGAGCTGAGCAAGTAAGCGGTAGAGAAATTGTAGAAGAGCACGCACAAGCTTGTATAGATGCTGGTCTAATGATTTACGGTATCAATGCAGAAGTGATGCTTGGTCAATGGGAGTTCCAAATTGGTTATAGAGGTATCGACGGTGAAGATTCTGGTGCTTTAACAATTTGTGATCACACATGGTTAGCTCGTTGGTTATTATACAGGATTGCTGAATCTTATGAAGTTGAAGCGACTCTTGCTAATAAGCCTGTAAAAGGTGCTTGGAACGGTGCTGGTATGCATACTAATTTCTCAACTAATGATACTCGTGCTAAAGGTACAGGAATTGATGCTATTAAAGAAGCAATCAAGAAATTAGAGAAATGTCACAAAGAGCACATCTCTGTTTATGGTCACTTATTAGCTGAAAGATTGACTGGTGAGTATGAAACTTCAAGCATTGATGATTTCTCAGCAGGTGCTGCAAATCGTGGTTGTTCAATTCGTATACCTAAGCCAGTTGAATTAAATGGTAGTGGTTACTTTGAAGACAGAAGACCTGGAGCAAATAGTGATCCTTATGAAGTAGCAGCAATGTTAGTTAAAAATGTTTGCTGTGACGGAAAAGCTGCAAAAGTGGCATAGCCGCTTTTGTAATTTTGAATGTTGAATTTTGAATGTTGAATTATTGGCATTAGATCGCTTGCGCTTCTAATGATTTAATAATAAAAATTATTTAAAATTCACCATGGCCAAAGGCCTATGGTGCACCCAATTCAACATTCAAAATTCAACATTCAAAATTAGTTATAGTATGTTCAAATTAGCAATATTCATTTCTGGTCGTGGTACTAATATGGAGGCTATCTTAGCAAGCTGCAAGTCAGGCGAGATAGAAGCTAATCCTGTAGTGGTATTTTGTAATAATCCTAATGCAGCTGGAATAGATATCGCTAAATCTTATGGCATTCCTGTTGAGGTAATTAATCATAGAGAGTTTTCTTCGCGATCAGAGTATGATCAGGCAGTTATAGAGTGTCTTAATCAATATAATTACGATCTAGTCTGTTTGGCTGGTTATATGCGCTTAGTAACCAAAGGGTTCTTAAGTAGCCTAAAAAGCCCAATTATAAATATTCACCCTTCGTTATTACCAGATTTTAAAGGTGCCAATGCAGTTGAAGATGCTTATAATGCAGGTGTTACTAAAGCGGGGTGTACAGTTCACCATGTAGTGCATGAAATGGATGCGGGTGAAATAATTACGCAGCGCCAAGTTGCTGTGGCATCAGGCGAAACTTTAGAAGGTTTAAAAGCTAAGATTTTGGTTGAAGAGCATATCGCTTATCGAGATGCAATCAACTTTATGATAAAAAATAATGCAAAATAAAAATAGATTTGTTAAAAATACTTAAACCTATTTTGTTTAGAGATTTCATGAAAAAAATTCTTCCTTATCTATTTGCTTTTTCGTTGTTAGCTTCTGCTAATGCAGCTATTGAACCGGAAGTATTTATAGGAGGTAAGTTTAACTTTAGCTCTGCTATGACTAGTCAGTCATCTGATTATACTCAGAAAACTTTACCACATGGTTCTGATAACGAAAATAAATTAAACAAAGATCAATATTTTTCTCAAGATGCTTATATTGATGTTTTAGTTTTAGGTAAAACAGATAATGCTGCATTATACGGTGCTAGAGCTGCACTACAACTAGACTCTCAAAGACAACATGCTTCAGAATATGATTCATCAAGAGCTTTAACAGTTAGTGATTCAAGTGAACCGGTTTTGACTAGAAGAGCTTATATGTTCTTAGAGAAAAAAACTATGGGTAGGGTTGAAATGGGAGATGTAGAAAGTGCATCTAAAAAAATGAAATTTGATGCCTCATACCGCTTTGGTGGTACGGGTGGTATATCTGGAAATTGGTGGCGCTATGTTAATATTCCTGATTTTGGTTTGAGATATGATAGCTCAACAGATGATGGAAATGACGATTGTTCAAATACAGCCGTCTATAATGCCAATGATGTTAGATATTGTGGAAGTGGCGGTAAAGGTAATATGGGGTTTATTATCAGACCTGATTTACCACTAGCGCATGGTTATAATAAAGCACAAGGTGCTGATAAGTTTGATGATACAAGAACAGTAGGGCGTATCACATATTTTAGCCCGAGAATTTCAGGCTTACAATTCGGTGTTTCTTATGCACCAGATTCTGGAGATAGAGGTGGCTCATATTATGGAGATGGCTTTACTAACTCAACAAGTGGTGACGTTGCTGATGTTATTGATTGGGGTATAAATTATGTAGAGCAATTTAATGATGTAGGTATTGGAATTAGTTTAACTGGAGAATATGGTTATGCAGAAGATACTTTAGAAGAAGATAAAGATGAATTTGTTCAGCAAGATTTACAAGCTTATGCTTTAGGTACGTATATTTTCTTTGGAAATGCATCAGTTAGTGCGTCATATGGAACTTGGGATAATAGCTTGATGATGGTTAGGACTGGTCTTAATTCATCAGATTCAGACTATAGAGAAGACTCAGCTCATTATACCACACTTGGTGTTGGTTACCAATTCGGTCCTTATAAATTAGGAATATCCAACATGACTTCAGAATATAGAGAGCAGCAATTTATTTTAACCTCTGCAGCTTTTGATTATCGTTTAAGTAAGAACTTTGCATTATATGCTGAATGGAATAGCTATGAATTTGATGCTAAAGATGAGGATCTAGATACTCTGGTTGCTGGTGAAACTAGAAATAACTCGGGTGAAGTTATTTTAGTTGGTGCTAAGTTACATTTCGGTGAATTTGACTCTGTTAGCCAGATTGTTTTAGATACATCATTAGATTCTTATTAATATGTCTAAAGAATACCAAGAAGAATACAAAGCTAGAAGACTAGTAAGCAAAGAAAAAATAGAGAGCCTTTATAGTCTTGCTCCTAACGAAATATCTGATTCGATTAATGGCCTTGCAGCTGAAGGGTGCAAATTAGTTCCAAGCCATCCGCATTTAGTTAAAATTCTTGAAGCTTTCAAATCTGATTCTAGTTATCTAAATGTAGTAGCAGAAATAGTAACTGCTCACTTTGCAAGTGACGCGGATGAATTGCTTGAGGATACCGCTGACAAAGTGGATGAAGCTATCAATAAATATGATAAAAAATTAAGCTAAAATGACTGAAAACAAATCTTACCCTTTTTCGGATATTGAGAAAAAGTGGCAAAAGAGCTGGCAGAATTCTTATAGATTCGATTCTAGTTCAGACAAAGAAAAATATTATGTGTTAGAAATGTTTCCTTATCCTTCTGGAAATATTCATATGGGTCATTTACGCAATTATGCTATTGGTGATGTGATTGCACGTACTAAAACTAAGCAGGGTTATAATGTTTTGCACCCAATGGGTTGGGATGCATTTGGCTTACCTGCTGAAAATGCTGCTATCGAAAAAAAGACACATCCACAAAAATGGACAGAGCAAAATATAAAAAATATGAAGGTGCAATTATCTTCTATCGGTCTTTCATATGACTGGGATCAAGAGATTGCCACTTGTACGCCAGAATATTTTAAACATGAGCAAAAATTCTTTTTAGATTTTCTTAAAAAAGGCATCGCATACCAAAAAGAGACCTACGTTAATTGGGACCCTGTTGACCAAACAGTTCTTGCAAATGAGCAAGTGGTAGAGGGAAGGGGCTGGCGTAGTGGAGCTTTAATAGAGCGTAAAAAATTAAATGGTTGGTTTCTTAAAGTTTCTGACTATGCAGAAGAATTACTATCCGAATTAGAGAATTTAAAAGAATGGCCAACTTCAGTTTCAGCCATGCAAGAAAAGTGGATTGGTAAATCTACAGGTGCTTTGGTAAAATTCGATATTTCTGGCAGGTCTGATAAATTAGAAATTTATACAACTAGGCCAGAAACTTTATTTGGTGCATCTTTTTGTGCTTTGGCTCCTCAGCATCCACTAAGTTTAGAGTTAGCAAAAGGTAATGCTGATCTTCATGCATTCATAGAAGAGCATAGCCGTAATACTAGCACACAAGAAGCAATAGATAAGGCTCCAAAAGAAGGTTTCGATACTGGTTTAAAGGTTGCGCATCCATTTATAAAAGATAAATTTTTGCCAGTTTATGTAGCGAATTTTGTTTTGATGGATTATGGAACCGGTGCAATCTTTGCATGTCCTGCTCATGACCCTCGCGACTTTGCTTTTGCTAAAAAATATAATTTACCTATTACGCAAGTAGTGTCAGGGATCGGTACAGAGGAAGAATTAGAAGAAGCTTACACTGGTGATGGTCAGTTAGTTAATTCCGACTTTTTAAACGGCATGTCTGCAGCGGATGCGAAATTGGAAGCTATAGCAAGATTAGAAAAGTTAAATTTAGGTGAAGCTAAAGTTAATTATAAAATCAGAGATTGGGGAGTTTCTAGACAAAGATATTGGGGGTGTCCTATTCCTATTATTTATTGTGATTCTTGTGGTACTGTTCCTGTTCCTGAAAAAGATTTGCCAGTAGAGCTACCACAAAAAGGAGTTTCTTTTGAGCAGACAGGAAACCCTTTGGAGAATCATGAAGATTGGAAAAATTGTAAATGCCCAAATTGTGGCAAAGATGCAGTTCGTGAAACTGATACTTTTGATACTTTTTTTGAATCTTCTTGGTATTTCTTTCGCTTTTGTGATGCACAAAACTCTGAATTAGGCTTTGCAGCAGAAAAAGCTAATAAGTTTTTACCAGTAGACCAGTATATAGGTGGAATAGAGCATGCAGTATTGCATTTGCTTTATGCACGTTTCTTCACCAAGGCTTTACGAGATATCGGCATGACTAGTGTCACAGAGCCGTTTAAGCGTTTACTTACCCAAGGTATGGTTACGAATATTTCTTTTAAGAACAAAGACGGCGCATGGGTTGAGGTTAGTGAAGTAGAAAAACAAGGTGACAAATATATTAATGCAAAAACTAAGGAAGAAGTATTTGCACAAAGAGTTGAAAAAATGTCTAAGTCAAAAAAGAATGGTCTTAGTCCTGTAGACATCATAGCCAACTATGGCGCCGATACCGCGCGTTTATTTATGCTTTCTGACTCTCCTCCTGAAAAAGATTTAGAATGGAGTGATTCTGGTTTAGAAGGAGCGTGGCGTTATTTAAATAAGATCTGGCGCTTTGTTAATGATTTTGAAAATACAACGAAATTTGATGATAAAAATTTAAGTAAAGAGCAGAAAGAATTACTATTTATAGCAAATCAATCTATTAACAATGTAACTGAAGATATTGAGAAATTTCATTTAAATAGAGCTGTAGCTAGAATTAGGGAGTTAAGTAATGCTATTGTTAATTTTAAAATTAATTCTGACAATGATAAGGCTCTAATTGCTAAGGTTTTAAATATTTACTGTATATTGCTTTTTCCTATTACTCCCCACTATGCTGCTGAGCTATGGGAAGTGTTAGGTAATGAAGAAAGGCTAGATGAAGTTTCGTGGCCAGAGGTGGAAAAGAAATATCTAACTTCTTCTAATGTTACAATTGCTGTACAGGTAAATGGCAAGTTACGCGCTACCTTTGAAACTGATACAAGTATTAGTAAGGAGGATCAGGAGAAACAGGCGTTAGCTTTAAATGATATTCAAAATAGAATAAAAGGCCAAGAGGTTAAAAAAGTTATCGTTGTTCCTGGTAAAATAGTTAATATCGTTGCGGTATGAAGAAACTAGCGATCATTATATTAAGCTCTTTATTGATTTCTTGTGGCTTTTATCCAGTTCATAGCAGTAAAAACCAGAAAATTATTGGTGATGAATTAAGTGAAGTTAAGCTAGATTATAATTTTTCTGATCTTGATTTAGCTGAAAAAATAATCTTAAAAGAAGTTATTCATGAGCTTGCTAAGAATTTTCCTTATGAAGGGAATAATCCTAGATATATTCTAGAAATTTCGAACTCTTCAGAGAGTGAGGGGGCTGTAGATATGGATCGTGATGGAAATATAACCGAGTACAAATATTCTATAAAAATATTAGCAAGATTATATTCAAAAAGCAGCTCAGAACAATGCTCTGATGAATGCAAGAGCATTGTTTTAAGTCAGAATTTTTCTGAGTCACTAAATTACAATGTGACGAAGAGTTATTATGCTAGCCAGGTTGCAAAAAAAACATTCAGAAAAGATTTGGCTAAAAAAATGGCTAGTAACATTAAGCAAGAAATAATATTAAATCTTCTTGAGCAGAAATAGTTACTTGACCAAACTATTTACTCAACTTAAGCTAGCAAAAAATTATAAATTATTAAGATGCAACAAGCGGTAGTAAAGAGGTTTCCCAAGAGCTTATTATATTCAGTTCTATTTGTCTCTTTCTTGCCATTGTTTCTTAACCTAATCGGCGTAGATTTCGGGTCTTTCGAAGACTATGATATAAATATTCAGGTCGTACAAGGAGAGGTTAAATTAGATGATATCTTCGCGCTCCTTAAGGGTGATAGTGTTCATGCGATTTTAGAGTGGTCTGCAGTAATAATTTCAATTATTACTGCCATATTCTCATTCGTACATTATAGCATTAACCGCGTGATCATGGTTCCTATTTTTGGTATTGCTCTGCTTGCAAGCGGTACAATGGATGCATTCCATACTTTAGCATCTTTGGGTATTATAGAATCTTATGTAGAGAATAGTGACTTCACAGTTTTTACTTGGGTTGTTTCTAGGACTTACAATGTATTGATTTTGATTCTAGGAATTTTATTAGTATTAAAAACTCGCTTTAAAAAGGTGAGGGGTAAGCTAGTATATTTTGTGGCAATCTCAATATATCTTACCTTTCTGTCTTATTATATTATAGAAGCTTTATCTGAGATATACTTTTTGCCGAAGGTCATTTTTCCAGAGAATATAATTAAAAGACCTTATGATTTGATACCACTATTCTTATTAGTAGTATCTGTACCTGCTTTTTATAAAATTTATTCTAGAAGACCTTCATTCTTGGGGTCATCACTATTGATAGCTATAATACCGCATATAGTATTAGAGCTGCATATGGCATTTGGTTCTGCTAAGCTATTCGACAATCATTTTAATATTGCGCATTTTCTAAAGATAGTTGCTTACCTTATTCCGTTAGTTGGACTTACCTTTGACTACGTAGAGACTAATAGGGCGTTAATTGTAAATAGAAGAAGAGTAATTAAAAAGAATAGTTATTTAAGATTGATTCAAGAAATTACGACTCAAGGTCTAAGCTTTAAAGATGTTAATGTATTTTTAGAGAGGGCGCTTGGAAAAATTTGTAACCATATTGGCTGGCAGATTGGTCATATTTATATTATTGATGACGAAGTAGGGCAGTTAAAATTTGAATCGGATATATGCTATGTAAAAGGTGAAGAAGAGAAATATGAACAATTTGTTTCTCTTACTAAAAAGTCTGAGTGTAATTATGGTGAAGGTATGTCAGGACGTGCTTGGCGTGATAAGAGTCCGGTTTGGGTTGACGATATATCTCAATCACCAAGCTTTCCAATCTCTGATAAGACAGTTTTTTCAGATTTGAAAGCTGCAGTTGCAGTGCCGATAGTTATAAATGGAGAAGTGGTTCTAATATTAGAGTTCTTTGCTAAAAATGACGTTGCTGAAAATACTAATATATTACAAGATATTGAAACAGTTTCTGTACAAATAAGCCAAGCGCTAGAAAGACGTAGAGGTGAGGGGATCTTAAAAGAATATGCGGGTAACCTTGAGAAGCAAAAGATTGAGTTGCAAATAGCTAAGAAAGAAGCTGAAGAGTCAACTAGAATGAAATCTGAATTCTTGGCTACTATGAGCCACGAGATCAGAACTCCGATGAATGGAATTATCGGTATGGCTGAGTTGCTTAAAGATAGTAATTTGAATAGAAAGCAAAATGATCAGGTTAACACTTTGATTAATTCTGCTGACTGTATGTTAACCATTATTGATGACATATTAGATTTCTCAAAGATTGAAGCTGGAATGTTAAAGTTAGATTATGTGAGCTTTAACCTTAATGCATTAGTAAATGATGTTGCCAATTTAATGGTAATCAGAACCAATGATAGTTCCGTTGAAATGATTGTACGTTATAAGCCAGACGTAAAACATTTTTTCGTAGGTGATCCAACTAGGTTGAGACAGATAATTATTAACCTATTAAATAATGCCTTTAAATTTACTGAAACAGGCTATGTACTTCTTACCATTGAACAGCTTAAGAGTAATTTACAGGTAAATGAGGCACCTATACTTAGATTCTCTGTTAAGGATACTGGTATTGGTATACCAAAAAATAAGCAAAATGTTATATTTGATAAATTCTTACAAGCCGATTCTTCAACTACCAGAAAATATGGTGGTACAGGTCTAGGGCTTTCGATTTGTAAGAACTTAGTAGACATTATGGGCGGGGAGATAGGTCTTGATAGTATTGATGGAAAAGGATCTGAGTTCTGGTTTACAATTCCTTTAGAAGTTGCTGATGAAGAGAGTGAGTCTACAGTAGCTGATGCAGATGTGGCCATCTTGCATGGTAAGAAAATACTAATAGTTGATGATGTTGAAGTTAATTGTGTATTAGTAGCAGAGCAACTGAGTAGCTATGGTGTACAATGTATGAAATGTAGTGACTCAACTGAAGCATATGACATAGTGAAAAAGGCGCATGATGATGGCAAGCCTTTTGACCTATTAATTATTGATTATCTAATGCCAGTAATTGACGGTATTGATTTACTAAGAAAGATTAAAAATAGCAAAGATCACAAAGATATCATAGCCGTGATGTTTTCGGCTGTACAACCGAATGAAGCTTTTGAGAAAAAGATAGTTCACAACGGTTTTTTTAGTTTCTTACCAAAGCCTATTAAGACAATTGAATTAATAACTGAAATTGCTAATTGTTTCGTTAAACATGGTGAAGGGCTAGATAATATCATCTTAGATAGAGATAAGGAGACAATTAATTATGATCAAAAATTTGATTTTATGGGCGCTAAAGTTTTAGTAGCTGAAGATAATATTATTAATCAAAAATTCCTTGAAGAAATGCTGCAAAATCTTGGCTGTGATGTTAGTTTTGTAGAAAATGGGGAAGAGGCAATCAAGAGGTTGGAAGAGGAAGAGTTTGCATTGGTTTTTATGGATTGTTTAATGCCTGTGATGGATGGTTTTGTAGCAACTAAGGAAATAACTGAGTTAAAAAAACAAGGTAAAGTATCTGAGGGTTTGCCAGTTATAGCATTAACTGCTAATGCTTTAAAGGGAGATAAAGAGCGTTGCCTTCAAGCTGGTATGCAAGATTATATGGCAAAACCGATACGTAAAACTGAGCTAGTAGAAATGATCGAGAAGTGGCTTGGTAAGCCTCAGTTGAAAGAAGTGGATGAAGAAAAAATAAAACAGAATCTTTTAGAGCGTAAGAAGTTACTAGAAGAATCAATAGATATGGATATCGTTAAGGGCGTTAAAGACCTGATGAAAGGTAAATTTGTTGAAATACTTGAGTATTTCCTTACTGGAACCTTAAGCTATATTAATGACATTGCTAAGGCTGTTAATGATAATAACGCAGAAAAAGTAGTCTTTGCTGCGCATACCTTGAAATCTTCTTGTCGTGATTTAGGGGCAATCAAGCTCTCAGAGATAGCTGCTAATCTTGAGGCTGAAGGTAAAAAAGAAGAGGATGGCAAAGCCGATATGAAGGTTATAAAAAATTATCTTGCTGACTTAGAGCAAGAGTTTCATAAAATTCATCCATTTTATAAAGAGTTAATATCTGAGTAATGCTTTGCTTACTTATGAATTAAGTATTTTGAAAATCTGATCGGTAAGATCTTTTACTTTGAAAGGTTTTACAATGTAACCTTCGACACCTTCTTTGTAGCTCTCAAGAATTTCTCCTTTTTCACTCATGGCGGTTAAAAAGATAACGGGCATATCTTTTGTTTTAGGATTGCTTTTGAGAAGCTTTAATACTGAATCACCATCAAGATTTGGCATCATACGATCTAAGATAATAACGTCTGGCTTTAAATCTTCTGCAAGTGAAATAGCATTTTCGCTTTCTAGTGTTGTTTCTACTGAAAAGCCGTTTGAATCTAATCGATCTTTTATCAAAGATAATATCAATTCATCATCATCAATGGCTAATATTCTAATTTTATTTCCTACTACAATTTTTATTACTCTTTCAACCATTTCATCGGCATCAAATGGCTTTGTAACAAAATCAGCGATACCTAGAGACATACCTTTGATCATATTGCGCTTATCCTGCATAGCTGTAATAACTATTACTGGGATATTTGCCGCTGAGGTTTCTTTGTTTAGATTCTCTAAAACTTCATAACCATCAATCTCTGGTAATTTATAATCAAGAATGATTAAATCTATATCTTCTTTACTAACTTGTTCAATTGCTTCTGTGCCGCTTCCTGCTGTAAAGATTTGAAA
>Ga0181585_10000679_pt1 | contig 28716 bp, 40 predicted proteins | sample 071ome_29_FD_132469 | JGI IMG/M metagenome (GOLD analysis project Ga0181585, IMG submission 132469) | Coastal salt marsh microbial communities from the Groves Creek Marsh, Skidaway Island, Georgia - 071407BT metaG (megahit assembly) | ecosystem: Environmental > Aquatic > Marine > Intertidal...
CCACCTAACTTTAGCTCTCTCCAATAGCAAATATCCACTAACAGTTGTATTGGTTCTCTCATAGACTTTCAAATCCAAGCACTGTCCAAAAATCCAAATTAACATATCAAAGAAGTGAATTCCAATATTCATGCACAAGCCACCTGATTTGGAAAGATCTGATTTCCATGAGTATTGGTACCAGAGTCCTCGACTAGTAATATATGTCAAATCAATATCATATATTTTATTTTTGTCAATAGAATTCTTCAAGTCTATTATAGAATCATGTAGCCTCAGTTGTAAGATATTATTTATTTTATTGCCAGTTTCTTCTTCCAACCCTTCTAACAAATCTAAGTTTTTTGGATTTACAATAAGGGGTTTTTCACATATCACATCAATGTTGTTTTTCAACCCCATTCTTATGTGAGCATCGTGTAGATAGTTTGGGGAACAAATTGATAGATAATCCAGTTTGTTTCCTCTTTTGCTTAGCCTATCTATGTGTCTCTCAAACCTTTCTGGTTCTGTAAAAAACGAAGCTTCGGGGAAATAAGAATCTATAATACCAACAGAATCATTTGGATCTAAGCAGGTGATTAAATTGTTGTTTGTATCTTTTATTGATTCTAGATGCCTCTTGGCCACAAATCCAGCAACCCCTATAAGACCAAAGTTATGCATTGTAAAACTCTCTTATTGTTTGAATAACAAACTCAACCTGATTCATTGGCATATTAGGATATATAGGTAATGCCAAAATCTCATTACACAAAGTCTCACTGTTTGTCATAGAAATATTATAATCGAAAAGCTCTGTTTTGTTTAGAGAAACTGGGTAGTATATATTGCTACTCACGTTTTTGGAATCTAAAAAGTTTTTGAGATTGTCTCTATTTTTTATTCTGATACAGAACTGATTCCATGTTCTATTTTCTGAATCTGTGGGTAAGACTATCTCTTCTACAGAAAGCAAACCAGAGATATACTTGTTGGCTACCTTTCTTCTAGAACCCAACAGATCGCTAAGATTGTTCAACATAACTCTTAATATTGAAGCCTGTATTGTATCAAGTCTAAAATTATATCCTAAAATTTCAGGGTGATATTTTTTTCTACATCCGTGATTTTTGATTTTTGTTATTCTTTCAGCAACCAAATCGTCGTTCGTACATATTGCCCCACCATCACCAAAACATCCTAAGTTTTTAGTTGGAAAAAAACTAAATGCTCCTGCTGTTCCGATGGTACCAGTTTGGCTTCCATCTTTAAACTTTGAACCAAAAGATTGAGCACAATCTTCTACAAGAATCATGCCTTTATGATCACAAAACTTGTGTATCTCTTCTAGTTCAACGGGCTCTCCAAATAGGTGAACTATCAATATAGCCTTTATGTCTTCTGTATATGCTTTTGAGATCTGTTCTATATCAGGATAGAATTTATCTTTTGATATGTCTACAAATACAGGTTCTAGTCCAGCATTTTTTATAGCTGTTGCCGATGCTAAAAAAGTAAAAGGAGTTACCATCACCTTGTCTCCCGATTCCAAACCAAGGGACAAAAATATAGTCAATAACGAATCTGTACCCGATGACATGCCGATGCAGTGCTTTACACCTAAATAATTTGATATTTCTTCTTCTAATTTGGCCACAGATTCACCATTTATAAAAATTGAAGAGTCAATAGTTTTTTTTATTTCTATATCAATTTTGTTTCTAAAATTTGCGTAGCTTTTGTCAAATTCAAACAGTGGCACCCTCATTGTTGCTCCATTTTTTTTTGTAAGAAGAAAAAAATACTTCCAATTTTTCATCCTGTTCATTAGAAATCACAGAACTATATTTATGATACGCTATTTTCTCTAATTGCAGATTTTGTAAGTCACTATTCTGCAACATCTTTATAGATTCTATCAGCATCTGTTGTTCTAGGTTCTGAAGTCTTATTTTTATATCGATTAGTGTATCGTCATCATAAATTGGTATTTTTTTAAAATCAATTTTACTACCCATATCAATTCTATGATTGATTAAGTGCGAAGTGACACCTTGCGGCAAATCGTTTAAAATTGCCTTTTTAATGGTGTCCAATCCTCTATTCAAAGGCAAAACTCCCGGATGTAAATTTATAATTCCAATTTTAAATTTATCAATAATTTCTTTATTTAATATTCTAGCCCCTAGAATTACCCCTAAATCAAACTTATTTTCTTCTAAAAATAGTTCCAGTTCTTTTGAATCATGATCACTAATCATATAATTGAAGTTCATTCTTTGACAAATTTGTTGTGGGTGCGTCAAAAAAAGATTTTTAGGACTAGTTCTTTTTTTTGAAGAGTTGATTTTTAATTTTTTTTTATTTGCTGCAATTACGACGTTTGGCTCTATTTCATTGTAGAATAAATTGTTTAATCCTGTTTGTGTTTTCCAATGCTTAAAATTGTAAGCAAATACAGCAATTTTCAATTTCATTTAGTAATCTCATTGTAAATAATTTCAGATGGCATAAACTCAGGATGTAAATATAATCTTTCATGCCTGATTTTATCAGATTCTAAAACCCATGATATATCTTCATGCATGTTTTCTATCTTTTTACAGAAGTTTTCTTTCTCAGTTTCGACCCATTCTGTTTTGTTGCGAAAAACTAAAGTTCTTTTACCAAAAAAAGCGCTTGTTTTTTGTATACTACCGGAGTCTGTAAATATGAAATTGCACCCAGCCATCAACTCAACCATTCTATTATATGGTAGTGGCTCAATAATGTCAATATTATTTGGTAAATTAATTTGTTTAATTAGCGAAGCCATTCTATGGTGGATAGGAAAGATAATTTTCTTATCTATTTCTCGGCAATAATCCATAATGTTGTTTAAGTTTTCTAAATTACAGTTACTTTGCCTGTGAATTGTCATTACGCCATAATCTGAATATGTTATTGTTGGGCTAATGTTATTGAGTAATTCATATTCTAAGTCACCACAATAAACCCCATTATCTATATTTGATAAAGCCGAAATAGATGAACAAAAATTAATATCTGAAACACTATCGGTGAAAATTCTATTTATTTCTTCTGGGATATTTTTATCTCCGCATCTTAGTCCAGCCTCAACATGACAAACTTTTTTATTCATCTTGTATGCTACCAAAGCTGCACAAAACGTCGAGTTAGTATCCCCAAAAACTAATATAATATCTGGCTGTTCTTTTCTTATAACTTTTTGAATTTTTCTTGTAATTTCAGAAATAAACTCTATCTCGTTTTTGTTATCGGAACCTAAAAAATAATCTATCTTTAAATCTAGATCAGAGATTATATTTTTAGATACACTGTCACTATAGTGTTGAAGAGTATCAACGATAATATGATTACATTTATTTTTGAAGTAATCATATAGCGGCTTAACTTTAATGTACTGTGGTCTTGTTCCAATTATACTCATAATTTTCATTTTTTGCTTGTCCACATATATGTTGGTGTATTTGCATAGTTAACTCTATCAGTATAATAGCCTAGTTTTTCCATTAACTGACTCATTTGATTGAATTCAGATACTGTTGCTAGTTCTGTAAAGATTACCGGCTTATTTTTCTTTATGGTTTGGATTGCTCCTAACATAACCTGCTTTTCAAAACCTTCAACATCTATCTTCATCAACGATACGTTATCAAGCCCAAGCTGATCTACAGTTTTGACTATTATTTTAGTTTTTCCGCCTTCTTCAATTCTTGTAGAACCACAGTTATTAGGATCAATATCGTTCATATACAAAATACCCTCTTTGTTGCTAAGTCCAAAGTTAAAAATTTTCGTATTATGACAATTTGTACTACAATTTTTTTCAAGATATTTTACAATAACTGGATTTGGCTCAAAACTTATTATATTTTCAGCCTGAGTAAAATTAGAAAAATACACAGTATGGTTACCTAAGTTTGCTCCAATATCTAAATAAGTTCCTTTTAAGCCTAAACTTTTTATTTTATTAAGAAGCCTCAATTCATAAAACTCATTCTTTTTCCAATACTTTGCTTGGTGATCGTTATCGGAAATACAACTCATGTTGAAAGTCTTACTATTGTATTTAAAAGTAATTGCCATATTTTGCCCCTTCTGGTAAGAGTGGTGGATATTTCTAGTAAAAGGATCGAAAGTACTTCCAAATTCTACAATTGTTTTATGAGGATTTTTTTCAAAAAGATCCTTGACCAAAACCCTACCAGTTGGTCCAAGTGATATAAAAACAAACTCAGAACTCGAAATGTCAACCTTTTTTATTTGTTCGTATATATCCCAACTGTTTTTGTTTTTAAATTTATAATGTTTTGATACATTAATTTGGTTTTTTTCAAACCAAGATATGTCCTGATCTTCACCAGAAATCCATATAATACTCTTATTTTTGAAAAACTCTACAAATTTTTCTACAAATTTTCTCCAATCATACTTTATCAAACATACAGCATCTACTACATGCTCATGCCCAGAGGTTAGTTTGCTTGCTAATTTGTAATGTTCTTTGTATTCTGACTCTAAAGGAATCCCTTTGAAGTAATTCTTTTGTTCAAATATTAGACTTTCTCTCAATGCTACTGAAAGAGTGCTATCGTACTTTTGTCCTCCGCGAGATATTGGGGCATTAATGCCAGAAATTGTCATCATTTCACCATCGTTAAATCTTGAAAAGGCAAATGGAATTTTGTTTTGCAAGTTTCTAAAGAACCAATTTGAGTTTTGTTCAAAAATATAGTTTGACAAAATTTTGTTTCTTTCAGAATAAAACTGATTGTGATTTGATGGGTGGCTTAATGCCTCCTCTCCTACTCCTCTTGAATGCTTGTGAATATCACTATTAACAAAATTTGTTTGTTTTATAACATAAGATTCAACGTCACGGTGTGTTCTATTCAGATATGATATAGCTATGTCTTCACCATTGTTTTTTGCTATTTTATTGTGCTCACTCAACATTAATTCAATAGCTTTACCAGTAAGAAGCCACCCGTTTGTACCAATATCTACTTTTGATGAATTAGTATATCTAATAGATCCAAGCATTTCATTTGGAAAATATTCATTGCTTTTAAAGATTCTTCCAGAAGAACAAAATATTGCTTCTCCTGTATGTCTTACTAATTTCATACAATTTGAAATATAATGTTTACTTGGAAACATATCGTCATCAATTATAAAATAATAATCAGATTCATTTTTTGTAGCCATTTCAAATCTAGAAAATATGCTACCACCATCTTCAATGGTAACGATTCTATCTACCTTAGAGCGAATCTCATCGTTCAAAAAGATGTTATTTTCACTATTCTTGCCATGGCAAATCCATATTTCTTTTGGTGGCACGCTTTGACCCAAAAGGCAATCAATTTGTTCACTAAGCCATTGGCCTCTTTTCCAAAGACTTAAAACACAAATATACTCTTTTATTTCTCTTGGTCGCTCAATCTCTTCAACAAATACATTGAGTGCTTTTGTGATCCTGTTTTCTATTTGCTTTAGCAATTCATTGCCACTAAGATCGTATATGTCTTCGCTCGCAAACCCAATCAACTTTTTGTTTGTTAAAACTTGACACCCTAGCATCTTTGCTTCACAAACAAGTCTAGAGTAAGTCTCTATAACACCGGGTACAAAAACAAGTGTTGAGTAGCTTGATAATTGTTCAACAAATTCTCGATAATCAGAAGAGCCTATCAAATCATAAGGCATTCCTTTAGAAATACAATACTTTTCTGCTTTTGCTTGATTTTTTATAGGATTCTTTGAAGAAACGACACAATGCTTTCCATTTTTTTCAGTTGCCTGTAGAGACTCTATAAGCTTTAAAGACTGTCGAGACCACAGTGAAGTTCCAATATTAACAACATTAGATAAACCAAGGTTCTTTACTATAATAGATTTACAAATTTCTGATAGTACTACGACCGTTTTGGCATTAATATAAAAATCCTTATTTATAATATTGTTATCATCGATATTAAAATCTACAAATTTTGAAGGATCTCTATTGGATACATACTTGTGATCATGTTCATAAATGATATAATCTTTAGTTTGAATAAAATTCTTTGCCTCTTCACTTAACATGGTAAAGTTAGAAACTATAAAAAAATCATAACTAATTATAGTTTCCGGCTTCACGTCTTTGGAGTATAGACACTCTACATCATATCTTGTTTTAAGAAATTCTATAAGAACAGAATCATTATTCTCTGCGCCACCATTTATTTGATTATTATAAAAATCAGAAATAAATCCCAACTTCATCATAGCTCCAAGTTATCTAACTCTTTTAACCAGTCAGATTCTTCTTGTGAAGGCTTATAGATATGAGAGACAAACTGCTCATACATCGCCTGTTCAGAGAATCTGCCTTGAAGAGACGCGGCATAATCATTTGGTCGCAAATTCGTATCTACATTACCTGTTGTCTGCTCAAAGCAAGCACGCATCTGTTCCTTCGCAGAGCCCTCGCGAGCATAAGCCCACATAGAGTCCCCGGTGATAACTCCATCCCAAACAACCTCTTTCTGGACTGGGTGCAGGTCAAATGCGACGTTGTAAAACTGCTCCTGACCCTTGGCATCTACAAGAAAATCAAGTTGTCCAGACCAGCCCACAGTGACTACCGGAAGACCTGAATATGCCGCCTCAAACAGAGGAAGACCAAAACCTTCACCGTGAGGGAGAGAGACAAATGCATGTATGTCAGAGTGCTGATACAAGGAGTGCATTTCGGCGTCAGTCATGTCGCCGTGTAGGAGGTATACTTTGCACTGTCTCTCCCCCTGTTGATGGATAAAGTTTGTAAGATCGCTATGAAGCCTCTTGCGATCCATAAGGCAATTCTTTGCAATGTTTGACTTCACAACAAGACCTACATCTTCATTTCGGAACTCTTCGATGAACCACTTGATTGTATTATGAAGGTTCTTCCTCGGACCAAACTGTGCAACCGTTAGGAAGTTGAATGCAGTTGATAAACCGAGTTCTAATTCAGGGAGATTATCGAAAGTCTTTACAGGATAACCAACAGACTCAACGGGAGTATGAGTTTTTAAGATGACCTGTTCACCAGTTTGAGTATTTTGTGCTTGGTATTCTGTATTTTCAAAAACTTGCTTAGAGTGAGAAGACACAACAATGATCTTATCCATCTCGTTAGCTTTTGGAATCCACTGGTGGGCTATCTTTGTTGTCTCGATACCAGCAGTGTATCCTATGTTAACTGGAGCAAGTCTCTGAAACTCGTTAGGAATTGTTACCTGTAGAGAAATATCAAATTGACCACCTTGCTGAATATAACCAATTGTCTTCTCAATGGTCCGGTCAATCCAGACACGTTCTTCATCCATCTCAGAAGACCAAGAAGTCTTACCCCACTGTAGTGGCTGGATAAACACTTCAAACAAGTCCTCACGAGAACGCAAAGAACGAAGAGCAAAACGAGCCTGCTCGCCGTATCCAGAACGGGTCAATAATGGACCCTTTAGAAGAACCTTCTTTTTCATGCTACCTCCATTAGATGCCACCGTTGATAACCTTCTCTTGTATCCCAAGAGCCCATTTCAGTGGTGACCTTATCCATAAGTTCAACCCAAGACTTTTCAAAAGTCTCAAAGTTATAAGATTTTAACACATGTCTTCGACCCTGTGAAGACATTTGACGATACTTCTTTGTTGGATTCTTAAGTGCAGATGTAAGTGCCTTCTCAAAATCTCTCTGTGAAATCCTGTCTTCATAGATGTAAGGCACCTGTAATGAACCAATCACTGTCTTTGAGCTTGGCTGGATTGCAAAGCCAAAGTAATTCTTACCGTCTGTCACTTGCTCCTGTAAGCCACCTGTCATATTTACAATAATTGGGGTGCCACAAGAAAGTGACTCAAGAGTTGCCAAGCCAAAGCCCTCGGCATCAGAAATGTTAATTGTGTAATCAGCCATTCTGTAAAGATTTGCCAATTCTTGTGGGCTCACCTTGTTGGTAGAAAGCAGAACCTGCCCCTTATCCATCCCTAAGTGGTTAATAAGGTGGGGTAGATCTTGACCATGAGGATCTCTTGGGTCTGTGTGCATAAGAAGAGTAGCTTTATCATGTCCCACCTTGTCTAACCACTCTTTAAACCACCAAATGAGTGTGCCAGATTGCTTGCGACGAGCATTGCGATTGTTCCAAAAGAAAACTTTTTTCTTTGTTTTGCCTTGTGTCACTCTATCACGCAATACATTGACCGCATGAGTTTCTTCTTCTGTCCTCGCAGGGTGGAAAAACTCTTCATTAACAGCATGAGGTAGATAACAAGATTGCACATCAGGCGCAACTTCTTGAACAATTGCGTGTGTAACCTTTGAAATGCAAGCCACGACATCGGTAGAGTTGTAGAAATCTGCATTAAATTGAGGTGCTGGGAAATTATCCCAGACATGGTAATAAACCATAGGAGTGTTTGCACGAATCTCGTTTTCAATCTCCCATAGCCAACCATAGAAGCGAGGGTCAGTCATAAACCAGAGGACATCGGGACGCTCCTTTTGAAGAATAGAGCGAATAATTTCTGGGTTACCGTATCCATCTACAGGGAAAATACGCCAATCATCACCCCAAGGTTCAACCCTCTGTGGGGTATAATCCTTATGCTTGACAGCCCCGCCAAGACAAACGAACTGGTAGCGTCCGGTCTTCAGCAGGGCTTCTATCATATACTTTGTTTGTGTCCCCACACCTGATGGGGATAATGGATGGTCTGATAAGACCAAAACCTTTTTCTTTGTCATTTAATCCTCTATCGACAATATTCGGTTTTATTGAATGCACAAAACCTACAAGAAAGTCTGTTCTTAATGTATCGCTTGTTCTTGATATTGTATAGTGCTTTTTTCAACAATTTTAGAGCATTCTGGGTTTTACGTGGTCCAGAAGTGACCCTGAAGAATTCAACCTTATCCTTCTTTGAAGTTCTCTTAAGTAGTGCAAAGTGCGTTTCTACGTTCTTGGGATCGATTCCCATCTTGCGAGCAAAGAAATGCTTGTAGAGAGTAAGCTGGTAAGTGGTCATTGGCTCACTACGACGCTTGGCGTCCCAGCCCCATGAGCAGGTCTTCCAGTCAAAGATGTGAACCTTACCATCAGGTGTCGCGATAACACCATCGATAAATCCCTTGAAGATAAATTGTTCCTCGTCCTCAATCTTTTCATCAAGAGGGATCTCAGAGCCTAGGACTTCATACTCTCCAAAGTAATCTGTAAGCGCATCTTCAATCTCAGGCAAGATAGCTTTACCCTGCTCGCGCATTTCTTCAACCAACTTGCTATCTTGCTCTTCGTCAAGTTCACCAAGAAAATGCTCAAAGCGTTCGATAAACAAATCATCTTCGTTTACTTCTTCCTTTAGTAGTTTCTTCTCGCATACTTCGTGAATAGCGTTACCGAAAGCAGTGTAGGCGTTGCCTGCAAATCCACCAATCTTATCAATGCGCGTCAGCTTGTGATACCAAGCGCAAAAGTTCCAATCCTTCAATGCCGAAAACGAAATGTGAGGCATAATAATCTCCTTATGCCTCTAATATAACACACCGATCGTGTTCCGTCAAGCGTCTTCGCCAAGCTTATGTAGTTGGACTAGTTTTTTGAAAAGCTCTGGTGATGTCTTTTTGATGTATCCGTGCGTATCAGGGTAAAGATAAAACTCTGTAAAGCCTGTGGCAAAGTATTCTCTTAGACTTGTGGCGGCGTATGGAGTAACCATTATACCTTTTAGTATTTCTGATAACTTATCATAGCCAATATCTTGAAGAAGATACTCATCAAAGTCCTGATCATACTCAGTATCTACAAACTGTTCTTTTTGTGGCTGAAAGCCCATACGATCTAAAACATTGTAAAGGTGCAATCTTTTTCTCAAGAATTCGTCTTTTAGTTTTTGATCTGCATAAATCTCCATTCCATATTGCTCCTCTACAGAGTGCGCAGTTTCATGGACAAGGTCATCTAATAAATCTTCATTATCAGTCTGGATGTTAGACACATACAGAGCACCATCTTTATAGAAGGCGTTGATGTCTCTTTCAATAAATTCTTCAAACTCTCCTACAATCACCATCTCCACACCATCACGTATGTGATCTGGTAGAAGAGATTCAAGTTTTGCTACCACAGACTCAAGATCAACAATGTCGTTCATCATCTCATCTTTTGTGAAAACATGAATTCCGTTAGGGGTGTAGAAGTTGTTTGATTCTTCAAGCATCTTCTGGCGCTGGCGTATGTAATCTAGTAGCATCGTCAAGTCCTTGTTGGTAGCCTCGGGTCCAGTTTTCTTCTGCCATAATCATGACAAATTCTGGAAACTCATGAGCAAGAGTCTCGACAATCATCTGGACTGTAACTTCAAACTCTCCTTCGTCTTTATCGGTCGCAAACTTGTTACCAACATACTCAACTAACATTTCTTTTAATGCATTCTCTTTAGCAACAATAACGCCTGCTAATTCACTTATACTCATATTTTCTCCGTGTTCCTAAAATGTAATCCGCCAAGGGATGAACCACACACCAGTTCTTGTCTTGGTCTTTACCCATGTGATGATCGTAATGCCACCGCAAGTATTTGAAACACCAATCAGGGTTCTTGTGCGCGTAGTTATGAACAATTAAATATACCATAGCATGAAAAAGCATCGCTGTGTATGCTAGTGGTGAGATGAAACAAATAGGAGAATTAACAAGACACAATAGTAGAACCCCAATTATCTCTCTAGCCGAGATATTAGGATCTAAAAACTTGTTTTTTCTTGCCTGTCTATGATGAACACCCCAATGAAATGAAAACAGTGATGCTTTCTTTTTGCCGAGATTATGTAAAAAGTATTTATGAACAACCCATTCTAGTAAACTAGCTAAAACTAATCCTAGAATGAGTTGAAATACCATTAGAGCACCTTCGATGCAAGTGTGGCGACTTCAGATCGCTCGCCCTTTGTAAAGGTCACATGACCTGCGATTGGAAATTCTTTGAACTTTTCAACAGCATGAGCAAGACCGTTTGATGTCTCGTTAACATAAACATTATCAATCTGCTCTACGTCACCAGTGAGCACAATCTTGGTTCCTTCACCTACACGAGTCATGATAGTTTTGATCTCGTGTGCTGTCAAGTTTTGAGCCTCATCAATAATAATGAAAGCATTTGCAATTGAACGACCACGGATATAGGTCAAAGCCTCAATCTCAATCTTGCCTTGGTCCATATACATTTGTAGGGTGTTTCTGTTACCTCCGACCAAAAATTGTAGGTTATCTTGAATGGGCATCAACCAAGGAAGCATCTTTTCTTCCATTGTGCCGGGTAGGAATCCGATGTCCTTTCCAAGTGGCTGAACAGGACGAGATACAATCATACGATCGTAGCTGTTCTCTCTCAAACCAATCGTCTGTTGTAGACCAGCAGCAATCGCGCACAGAGTCTTGCCAGAACCAGCACGACCAACAAGTGACACAACCTTTACAGATGGATCCATAAGAAGGTCAATTGCAAACGCCTGCTCCTTATTCCTAGATGAGATTTTCCAATCAGGTATCTTGGAGTGGGTGATCTTTTTTATGGGCTGGAAATGGGTATAGAAGCGACCTAAACATGTCTTTTTCTCATTGGCATTGGATACCATAAGCACATACTGATTTGGAAACCACTCGCTCTCTATTTCGTCTTCTCCGATGTAAATGTCTTCGTCGTCATAGAAGCGATCAATCACCTGATCATCTACGAGATGAATAGCAAGACCAGAGTAAAGTTCATCTGATGAATGAACAACACGCTCAGTGGTGTAGTCTTCAGATGGCATACCGATGGAGTCACAGATAACTCGCATGTTGATATCGCGAGATACAACACAGGTGCGGCGTGTGGACTCCTGACGCACTGCCATTGCAGTTGCGATAATCATGTGATCGGGTATTCTCAAGTCGAGATCAGAAGGAAAGACCACATCTTTGAGGACTTCATAAGAAACAGCTTTCAAAAGCCCTTGCCCTTTACCAAGTCGAACACCTTTTTGTAGATTACCCTTAGCTCTCAACTCATCAAGTGTTCTGATGATTTTACGAGCGTTTATTCCTACAGAATCTTGGCGCTTCTTGTGCTTGTCTATTTCCTCCAATACTTTGAGAGGAACATAAATGTCGTGGTTACCGAATTTATAAACAGCGTCCGCATCTGTCAAGTAAACACTTGTATCAAGGACATAATTTTTTTTAGCCATCTATTCTCCTATGACTGTAATAAGTAGTCAGGAAAGAAAACGGTTTCTTGTCTAGAACTGGGATAACCGTAAACCCCTGCCTTCGTTTGGGTCGGGCAGCCCCCCACCGTTATTACCGACGATGCAGCGGTTACCATAAATAAATGTTCCAGATAGGCTGTATTTCTGTAGCGTATCTAAGGATCGTATTGTATGGCTTTACTGGCTTCTTGATTAATTTCATTTCTGCTTCTTCAGGTGTTCTATCTCTTTTCTTTTGATTACATTTTTTACAAGATGTAACAAGGTTTGTCCATGTGTTTTCGCCGCCACGAGAGCGAGGCATAACATGGTCAAGTGTCAATTCAGATGCACTGTATATTTTAGCGCAGTATTGACACTTACAAGAATCACGCCAAAGAATGTTGCTTCTTGATGGCTTGATTCCGTGACTGATAAATCTCACTGCTCTCTTTAGCACGATAACTGAGGGAATCTTAAACGTAGTAGATGGGGAAGAAATCTCTTCTTCGTATTCTTCGACTGCCACCGCTTTACCAACGATGCAAAGAACTAGCGCCTCCAAGCAGTCGATAACTCCTACTGGGCGGTATGTTAAATCAAGCTTAAGTGTTTTCATGTTGTACTCTTTAGCCATGACTCCTAGTAACTAGGAGTTATCTATCGGAAACTTTACTACTAGCTTTAACTCTTTCAACCAAAACAGAACTTGAGTTAGCCTTATCATTTCCGCCAATACCCCAAAGCATCTTAACCCCAATCTCATCGCAAACTGATTGCTCAGGCGTGTTGTGCTTCTTTCTATCGCCGCCATTTGCAAAGAAATCTGGCTTGTGAGTGCGTATGGCATTGCAAACAGTGCCGTCCATATCATCAACACCAGAAACTTTTATTACACCCTTAATTGAAGCAAGGATCTCGGCACGCTGATCAAACTCCATGAATACGAACCCTTTCTTACGAAAAAGCCAGTCATCTGAATTGGCAACAACGATCACGTCGCCATATTCTGCTGCTTCACGAATCATTCTGATGTGTCCAATGTGAACAGGGTCAAAGCCACCACTTACCATAACGGTTTTGCGTTTTTGGCTTTCTTCGTCATACATGTCATTATGAATTGTCATCGAGTGCCCCTATAAGTCTGTGTAAATGTATATCAATGATTTCTATTGTGTCTTCTGGTCCATCGGTTTCAAATGACCTTCCTTGTGGATTAAGATGTTCATAAATCTCATGGTCATTTCCGTCGGGCGAACATCTGTCGCCTACAAAGAACACATCCCAATCAGTCTCTGGGAAGTGTTTGAGTGCATACCTCTTGTCCCACCCTTCAGGATAGATATCAAATGAGGTATCACCGCCTAATTTTATTGTAACATCATAGATTCCATGGTGCAACATTATTTCTCTAAATTTGTGTAGAAAATGCCTTCTTATGCCATAGATTTTATCCATAGCTCTAAATTGTTGTCGATCACCGTGGAGAGCATTTCTCCCAATAGGAGACCAGTTGATAGTAGTGCCTCTGTTTTGTATATGGTGCCCAGTGTAAGAAATATCATAGTCTTGTTTTGCAACTTGTGCTTGCAATTTTATAAGAGTTTTAATGATAAATTGAAACTTCTCAAAACCAAGTTTTGCTTCCATATTATTTTTGTGTATCTCAATAAAATTACCGGGAGACTCTGGGTTTGGAATATAATATTCTGTGCCATTACAAGGCAACACATGGCAATTAAGGCTTAATTCTTGATCGGCAAGAAGTGGCCAAAGTTGTTCTTTGATATATTCTAGTCCAGAGCCAGTTAAGAGTCCTATCTCTGTTTGAAAAGATAGTTCTCTCAATGTGTTTAACATTTGTTTATTGATTGGACGGCGGGCTTCAGTTAATGTTCCATCAACGTCGAACAAACAAATTGAATTTTTTAGGTTTTGCATTTTCACTCTCAGGTGGTTCTACACCTGATGCTAACACAATCTGGCAAATATGTTCAACTCTTTCTATATGTTCAAACGCTTCCCATGGATCTTTGCCGACTGCTGTGACTCCATGGTTTTTCTGACCGACAATATCAAATTTTCTAATACCATCTTCGATACCAAGATTCTTTGCTGTGTGTTCTGCTAATTCTTTTGATAGAGCATTCCAAGCAGCAACGTTAGGTCCTACCCGAGTGTATCTGAAGACTTCTGGGAATGGTGTTACCATTTCTTTCAAATCCCAACCAGCATACATAGCTGCAACTATGTTAGGCGGGTGAAGATGAACTGACGCTGTGGTTGTTTTTGCATCTTTCAAAATTCTATAGTGCATATCCCATTCGCCTGTGGCATTAAGATTCATTCGAGAAGAAAACTCAATCTCAGGCTTTATTTTCATCTTGACTATCATCTCTGGACATATCAATACTTTTCTTATACCAGACGGAGTCATCTTGATTACGTTTGAATTTTTTATGCGGACAGCTACATTTCCATCTCGTGTAGTAATCCAGTTGCGCTTGTAAGCTTCGCGCATAACATCGCCCATAGCAGTTAACATTGTATCTCCAAAATTATAAGTAGGAATTGTATCCAATTTTTATAATTGAACTTGGCTCAATCTCAAACTCAAAATATACAGTGTTTGTGCTATCAAAATAATACCAATCTTGTTGTATTTCTCCGTTTTTGTATACAACTATGGAGTCTTCTATTGGCTGCTTAGTTAGATTTTTGTGAGTAATTGGAGTAAGAAGAAAACTACTATCGGCAAGTGCATACTGAAAGTCTCCACAAATATCAATAATCATTTTGTTGTAGTAGTTCGCAAAGGTTAAAAACCTATTTTCATCATCAGGTCCTAAATTGAAAAATTGCTTACAGTCTTCTGGGCTGCTGTCATTAATTCCAATTATCACAATGTCATGCTGCACACCAGAATGATATTCATCCATCCAATCTTTAAACATCGAGACTGGTAATACACTTTGTTCTGGTTCATCTGAGACAAAAATATACATTTTATCAACGTTTGGTCTCAGAAACGAAATGCCTTCGGGCGTGCTTGTAAATTGATATAGAGAGGTAAAAGGCTCTTCAAACGTATCTCTTTCCAAAAAATAAGGAGCCATAAAAATATCAATAGAGCTAGAATTAGTATCATAAGGACCAACAAAATAGAGTTCTCTTAAAGAAGAGTTTATCATTGCTATTTGGTAGTCATAAGTTAAAGCCTCGATATCTCCACGGAGAATATCGAGACCTGCTGATACATTTTCAAAGTTATCTGACATTGAGCAAGAAGTATCTATCACGAAAAGAACATCAAGGTTTTCTGGCTTGTCAGGCTGAACAAAATATTCTACTACCACCTCAGTGTTTTTTACTTCACTTGTATCTTTATCTGTCGTTCCTTGAGTTACAATTATGTCTGGGTTTGTAACAACAGAATAGTCTGTTACACACGTTACCATGAGCAGACACAATAAAAATAATTTTAGTCTATTGATCATTACAGTCACATGGATTGCATCCACAAGCGGGACACGCATCAATGTAACTAGTTAATAGCTTTAAGATTAACTTCATTTACGATCTTCCTCCTCCATTTTTCATCTAAATTTGGATCGTCTATATAGATCTCATATTGCTTACCATCTATACAACCCAATACTACTGCTCTTTTACCTTCTCTTAAGCTTTCACTTTCAGCATCAGGAAACTGGTGATATATAACCCATTCGTCTATCCTGAATTGATGCATGTAAACTCCAGAGAGGACTCGGTGCGGATCTCTTGCTCACCGCAGCTAGCCTACATTTTATTTACGGTTACAGATGCCGATAGGTCGTGATAGACATGGACCTAATTACTAAATAATACCCGCCGAGCCTCGGGTCAGAACATACATATTAAAGCTTGTTAATCTTAGTAACTAGCTCTTCCTTATCAAAGAACGACACTTTATCGATACGATACCAATCAGAATATTTATCGTATCCTCTCATTTCTATTATGCGCTGACGATCTCTGTCAAACGCTTCGTCATCAACCCAGTCGACTCGGACATAAGCCCAGCCTCCACAGGTCTTAGTTTCTGTTACTTTTCCAAAACGAAGTTCGCGATCTCCGAACTTAGTCCAAACAGTATTTCCAATCATTATACCTCCTAGTAGAAATCTTGTTCTAATCTCTCGGCTGGTACCTTACGCCACAAAGCAACAATCTGGTTTCCCTGTTCGCCACTTTGCGGGTAAATAAAGCCAATACTATTATAACGCTCTTCTGCTAAGTTGGCAACCATTTCATATGTATTTGGTTTGAGATGATGAAATTTTGGATTGTTAACTAACAGGACTTTACCAGCAAATCTTTCTTCTGTGTATGCTAGTCCATCCGAATCAGGAGTTTTTGAACAAATATGCCACTGGTTGTATTGTTCAGAAGATGAACACTTTTGTGCTTCTTGCATTTTTTCTGCAAATTCAGGGATGTTCGCTTCCATCCAATTTTGTTGTTCTTGTCTAGAGGATAATCCAGCAGGGTCATCCATGATTGGGTAAAGCTGATTTGGTTTCAATCTAACACGATAAGGGACACCATGTATTTGTCCTATACCTGTATCCTGTTGTCCGAGACGAGTAAAAAAGAAAACTCTAGGTCTATCCCAAGTCCTATATTCTGCGGTGGTGTAATTTTGAAGGTTTCTTGCTGCGATATCAGGATCTAATTCTTCTATATCTTCAGCACCAGATATATGGTACAGAATAACATTACCTTCTTGATCTCTTTCTAATGGAATTTCAGAAATAAAATTTTGCTCTGTCAAGAACCTTCTAAAGTTTTCAATTATCAATTTCATAGTGCTGGTAATCCTAACATAATCTTAACATGCTCTTCGCCACCAAGTTCTCTACCATACCAAGCAGCATACCCATCACCCACGCCAGCATATCTAGCAGCAAGCTTAGGATTGGGATGTTCTCCATACCATTTTATTTCTTTACCTAGGAGTCTTTCGACTTCTTCCTTGGTTTTTACATAAGGAACTTCTTTTCTTGTAATCATCATGTGTGCAATCGCATCCGACATTTCACCAAATGTGCCGGGGGTAAAAAGCATACTGGCTGTCTTATCAAGATAAGCCTTCTTTGCTTCCGGGCTCCCATCAGAACCACCACCAGCCATTTTAAAGTTTTTTCCTTTCTGAGAACCAAAACGAATGGCATCAGCTTCAGGATCACCATCTACATCAACTGCAATCCAACTTTTGTATTTACCGGGAACATCTTCAGGATTTTTGAAATTAACATGACCTCCGATCTTTTTATAAGAAAGCTGGATAATGTCAAAAAAGTTGTCTTTAATAGAAGTGTCTGCTTCTTGCTCTTCTTCTGAATTATAGTATTCGTGTGGGACATCTACCCACTCGCCTTTCTTATAGTTTGGCGAATCTTGAAAGCCTTCGTTCAAGAACTTTCTAAAGTTTTCAATTATTAATTTCATCAAAGTATCCCTGAAGGTTGTACTCCCTAACTAGTCTATGCAAACCTTCATAATCCAAACCAAGGAATCTAGCAGCATCCATCTTAGAGTCAGTAGCACTGATAGCAAATTTTATTATTGCTTCTTTAACTAGTCTATTTGTATTTGATAACAGATTGAAGGCATAAAGTTTATTATTAATATGTCTTGCTGTGAGTTCTAATTTCACAGCTATCAAATCTTCAAGAGACATACTATCAATGAATGTTAAATTACTTTCATTTATAATATTATTATTTAATAATTTATTAATAATACTCTTATGCTTGTACTTTGATCTTCTCTTCTTCATATAAAGATACTAACAGGATAAGCACAGAGTGTCAAATTAAATTTCGAGGTCTAGTGTCTCTTCTTCACCTTCAGGTACTCCACCACCTGCTTCTGGCTGCTCTTCTTTTGCAGAATCATAGGCTTGGTTGGTAGGTTCTTCTACACTTGGTTGAATTTCGTTTTCAAACTTGTCAAAGTACAACTTCAGGTTTGCAATCAAGTAGTCAAAGAACAATTCTTGATCTTCGGGATTGGAGAGCATATCATATGCATCGATGATTTGAGACTCAATTTTTTTAAAAGTTGTATACGCCATGTTGCGCCCCGTGGTATCCTTACCTTCGATACCGAAAGCATCCCGTGGGTCTTCTTCCTCTTCTTCTTCCTCGGGTTCTTCGGGATTGATATCGATAAACATATCATCTTCGCCGTCATCGTCGGAGATTTCAATATCAATATCTTCGTCAAGCTCACCTTGCGGAGCATCTTCTGGTGCATCGTTGTTTAATTCAACAGGAGTAAGTGTCTTTACTACAGCATCAATAATGTGTGCTCGGTATGACTCTCGCTGCTCTTCGGAGGTTGTAAGAAGTTTGTAGTCATCTTCAATTTGAGGAATAATTTTTTTGAGAAGATCCTCAAGTACATTAATACCAGTAGACTTGTGTGGGGCAGGATCGTTATCAGGTGTCTTTGCCTCTTTTAGCTCATATTGCAGAAATTCACGAATTACAGCCCTTAATTTCTGTTCCTCGGTCTGAGTATTTTTGTTTTTTTTCTTGACAAGAGAGATCAAATCTCTTACATTCTCTCTAAGCAAATCTTCTGGAGTTTTCATTTAATGATACCTTCTTTCTTAAGTAGTCTTAAGACTTCTTTATATAAGTATAGCTCATTATACTCATTCTGTTTCTTCTTTTTCTGTGCTCCGTATCCTGCGACAGCACCGCCGCCCATAGCTGACATCTCTTCCAATGAACCATCGAGACCCAGTATAGACCGCACATCTTCGGTTCTACCGTCTCCAAAGAACTCATCAGCATTCTCACCCTGCTCTAACATTTTACGAGCGTCAGTGGCGCTGAATGGCTCTCCAGAAGGTCTATTTGCTGGGATCACGGCAGTCTCTTCTGGCGGTAGGAGTTCCACACCGGGCTTGACATACTTCGCGGCAGACTTCCAACGCTTGAAATCACCGCCTTTTTGGCTAGCACCAAGGATAAGTCTTGTTCCGGGCTCAAGAGGACCTTCTTCACCAACATACTCGAATGTAGCAGTTACGGGAGAGGGCTTAGGTGAGATCTCGACACGAACGTTAGATAACCCTTGGTCTGCAAGCAACATTTCCCAAATTTGCTTTGAATCTTGTGCTGAAATGGCTTTACCACCAATACCTCTGCTTGCTTTGAGAGGAGAAGAAATAAGAACAACTACCTCATCTGCCTCGGAAGCATATTGCTTTACCATGGATAGGTGACCCAAGTGTGGCGGCTTGAAAGCACCGGGCACAATAGCGATAGTCCGACCCCCTACAGGATCGGAATCTTCATCTTCAAATTCTAACACAAGCTCTTCTATGCTGTCATAGAGTCTAGACATAAAAGTCTCCTATAGATCTAAGTCTTCCTCAAGTATGGAGACTTTATTTTTTAAAACAGAGTTTTCGTGCTTTAGCTTCTTGACTTTTAGTCTAGCTTCTGTTAAGTTATCTCTGATAGATGATAGTCTGGCTTCTTCTGTTAAAGAGCGAGCCTTAAGTTCCTTGAGTTCTGCTTCTAGAGTCTCTAAAAGACTCTCAAGGTCTCTTTTTGGCTCTACTCCATCAAGAAAGTCACGCCATTTGGACATCATCAACCCTCACTTGTGGTCTTTTTTCGACGTGCAGGGCGACGACGCTTGGACTTAGGAGGTTCAACAACAGGTTCTTCTTCTACAACAACCTCTGATTCAGGAGCAACAACAACTTCTTCTTCGACCACTTCTGGTTCAGGAGCAGTAGCTTCCATTCTTTCAATCATCTCGGAATTTGAGACAACCGGCTCTGGACGTGCGGAGGGCATCTCTACTCTTCCGTTAGCTCTACGTTGAACTAACAATCTTTTCCACTTTTTACCCATTATTTTTTCCCCTTTATGGTCATTGCTTCTTTTACAAGGCTACGAACCTTTCTTCTAACTCTATCTTCTTCAATTTGTTCATTGATTAAACCACGGATAACGCGACGAATCTTAGCTTCGTCCATCTTTTCTTTCTTGTCTTGGTCCTTACAAGGAACGTGATCACACTTTTCGTCCTTGCCATCGCCATCGTCGTACTTACCCTTTTCTTCTGCTTCTTCCATTGGGCGAGCACGCTTCTGTGAAGAACGACGATCATCGTTTTGCTCGCGGTCAGAGGTTAATTCACGACCTGAAGAGGCAGCGCCTTCATAATAAAGATCTTCTTCACAATCTTCTGGAAACATTTCACAACATTCTTCATGTGAAAGTCCGTCTTTCTTACAATCATGATATTCTTCATTTAGAGCTTTTTTGCTTTCATCCTGAGACTCAGTAAGAAGATTAAATGAGAAGCCCCATTTTTCTGTTAGTAGAGAGGGTAACTCTCTGTTTTTCCAATCTTTAGTGGACATTGTAGTTTTTCCTTCCTTTTGAATGCTAACATTCATATTCTGATTATAAATAGTGCCTTTTCTGGTATCCTCCCAATCTCGAATGCATAAGTTGCCTTTCTCATAGGCTTCTCTTTCCATTTCACGTAGATGGGGGTCGTTTTGGGCATACCCTTCACCCATGTCAGATGTATTTTTAAACTGACCATTGCAATTTTGGGTATGGTGGACTAATTCGTGTGATAGAGACCTCATTACATCTTTTGGGTGTCTTCCGTGTATGTAAAGTGTCACTGACATCTGTTCTGGGTCGTAGAACGCTGTTTTGCCAAGAGGATTCTTAGCATTTTCTGGATCATTGCGCAAGAATATGCGTGGAACTTTCTGGAAGCCCATTCTTTCTTGAGCAAAAGGCATAAACTCATTGATTAAGGGCTGAAGTATATCTTTCATTTGAGAAACGTTTCCTCATATTTGGGTGCATACCAAATATACTCTATATAGTTTCCAAATGGGTCTTTGACATAGACACCAATGGTTCCATCTCTGTGTTCTACCCTGTGACCCTTCTCTGGTAGGTCATCTTGGTTTTCTACAAGCACCCCAATGTGTGGCCAAGGGTAATATGCCTCGTCTATAAGGGCAATATTGGTATTTCCTACCTTTAAGCGTATGTATTTATAGTCTCTAAAGGTAATTTCAGCCTTAAGATGCTCTAAATACCATTGTTCTGCCTGCTTTAAGTCTGCCACTTTAATAGCAATATGGTCAATTATATCCATTTTATACCTCGTTTTTGGACCCTGAAGACACTAATTTCAGGGAAAAAGTAAACAATTCTACCGGTATTTTGGGGTCTTTTAGGGGCATAACAAGGGTTACACACACCATTCTATTGCTCAAAATGGTGTTTTTTACCTCTAAAACGACTCCAAGTAACTGTTTCCACTCTAATTCTTGCGAATTCCACTTGGACCAAGCTACAATATCACCAATTTTGATGTTTTCGGACGCTATTTCACCGAAATTGCTCTTTTTTTCCATGTTGCAAGTGTAATTAGCGCTCGAAAGGGTCTTTTTTACACCAAAATGTCTGATTTTTGCCAAAAACAGCCTAAAATGCCTGCCAATAAGGTAACTACGGTCACTTCAAAGCCAAAAAAGGCGTAAAATACCCAAAAAGCCATAATTGTAAGCAAAGATTTCCAAAAAGTGGTTATTTGTATTATCATTTAGTTAAATCCTATCTCATCTATCTCATCTGGGTGTATTGCAAGCAGGTTATAGCCGTCATATACCAAGATTCTATCTTTTTCGTCCATTTCATAGCTGACAACGTATACTCTGATGCCTCTATTGACTTTTAAGAGCGTTTTCTTGGTAGGAGCCCACAAATAAACGATACCAGTACCTTTTATCATAGCTGGAGTTACCATATCCTTGGATTCACTCAGCTTTTTACCAGTAATCTGTCTTATTATTTGTTCTATTCTGCCTGAGTCAAGAGTTTCCCACGTCATTTTTACCTGCTTTGCTTAGAATTAGAATGTCAACCTCGGTATTGTATCGAGAATAAGACATTTGTGTAAGTAAATAGCGACGACTTAGCTCTGCGAACACTTCGCCTCTGGATTCCATCCAAAACTTTTTATTATAAGTTAGCCAGTGAACTATAAAACTATCTTTATAAGACTTTACAACTATACCTTTTTTTAGATGCATACCATTTGATGCATGTATTTGAGCTACAAAGTCGCCTAATTGTATCATAGTAACCTCATATTCTTAATATAACAGGTTATTTGATTTAGTCAATTGATAAAATTCATAGCAAACAAGATAGCACCCATTGCAAACTGCACAACAGCAAAGATTGTAACAGCTTTTGTCTTAAAATTGTTTAGATCTTGTATTTCTTGCACTAGTTTGCCAAGCTGTGGTGGCGAAATAACATCATCAATCTTTTGTTTCCACTCGCGAAGCTCGACAACCTTGTCTTCTTTGGCTTTCAACTCTGCTATTTCTTGTCTCACGCCCTGCAAATCTGTGCGGATTGCTTCCATAGCCTGTGAAAGAGACTGAAGTTGTGCTAATACAAGTTGATTGTAGTTTTGTTCAGGCATAATAAGCCCTCCGTTGCCAAATAATTAGTTAAGACTTGTAACTACCGCCACGCTTTTGTCTCTTGCAATACTGTTTCTGGCTAAAACCTTTAGGGTTGGAGCAGTTTATACTTGTTTTATACTTTCTTGACCATTTTTTGGCTTCTTCAAGCTGTTCAGGAGAATACCAGTTCTTCTTTTGTTTGATTCTCTTATTCAAAAACACATAAACTTGCTTTCTTCCCTCTGGCGTGTCCATCTTTGATAGAAGAACCATGGCTTCTTCGGGGCTAATAAACATTCTATAGCCTACAGGTATGTCGTTTTGGGCAAAAGATAAGAATCTGCGAACATCTTGGACAAACCTATCACTATCTTCGCCTGCAATTAGACGATCTCGTATGGTTCGCTTAGATATCCCGCTTCTACCCGACAGCATGGCATATAAACCAGTCTGTAATTTTTGAATATTTTGGTATGTTGGGTTAGGAATCTTGAAATCTTTCTCTCCTCCGGTGACATATAGTCCCTCGATGCCACCACCAAGTACACTTTGAACATTTGGTGACAGGATAATAGCTTTGATGCGTTCTGCAATCTCTTGTTTATCGCGTTTTCTGAGCTTTCCTTCCGCTCTCGAACGCAAACTAGCTAACTCTTGGCGCTGTTCTCCAGTTAGATCAAACTGGTTGCGTCGGATTTGGTTCTTTGTCATGAATGTGTACTGATCATTGGAGAGAGATTTTGCGTTTTCTGGTGTCAGCCGCCCAGAAAAGTCCACAAAAATGGTATTATCGGTCAAATAATTAACGTAATCTGGTCGATCATCTGGAGAAATCATCTCAAAAGTGTATTCTCCGTCGCCTTCATGCGCTGCAAAGATGGTTTTGAACGGCTCTCGGGCTGGCATGAAGTCTCGTTGTTGTTTGTACTTGGTATAAACATTGCCTTTGTCAACGATTACAGACAGATTTTGACCTGCAAGCTTCTCCGATACATCCAAAACAGATTCTTTACCAAGTATCAAGTCGATTAAAGCTACAATATCTGCGTTTCCAAGGTTTACAATACGCGGTGTGGCTGCTTCTTCAAGCATTCCGCCTTCAACTGCCGCTCTGAGTCTATCATTCGCAGTTTTACAAAGAATATTACCCTTCAATCCGAGACGCTTCCAGTTTTGAAGCCAGTAATCTTCCAATTCTTGTGGAATGTAACCGCATCTGTTTTCTTCTCCGCTCGGTAGGGTCTCTTTGTTGCCCTTCGTGCGGTCGAGAATTGTCAAATAAGCATCGAGTGCTCTATTTTTGTCTTGTTCTGACGCACTGTCCATTAACCACCCTAGAGCGCCCTCAAATGTATTAAAAACTTCAGGCGATACATTGGTCCCATAAAGTTTTCCAAGCAGCCTCATGGCTTCTGCGGGGCTGTGAGCTACCTTTTCTCCTGTCTTGCGGTCAAAAACTCCACCGACGTGCTTGAACGAGTGGTCTTTCACCAAGAACATAGCCAAAAGTAGCTGAGTTCTGTGTAGACCCTTCAAAAGAGGCTGAGATTCTGTTGGGGTTGGAGAGAAGTAAGAGAACTTGAGCCAGTTTCGATTGCCCATCATCCAGTCTATCTGTACGCCAATGTCTTGTTGCTCTCCAGTCTCCGAGATCTGAGGAAATAAAGAAAACATTTGACCCGGTCGCACCTTCTTTAGATCCGTTTTGATAATCTGTGAGTTCTCACCGATATGCTTTGCTATCTCATACAAGAAAGCACGCAGTTCTACTTCTGCTGGCTTAGCTGTTCTAGCTCGCTTGACCATCTTCTCGTATGTTGCACGCCAAGCGGCAGGGTCAAGGTTCCAACTTTGTAAGTCTTCATCGGTTACCTTCCCTTGTGGAAATAATTCTTCAACATCCACAGCCAAATCAATGTCGCCAGACTTGGCCCTCTTACCAACAGAACCTAGCGGAACAAAGTCAGCAAACTTGGAGGCGTGCTGTGGAAAAAGCCTAGACAATTCTTCGTAGTATTGTTCTAGTGTTGGCTGGATAGATTCTAAAGGTATCGAACCAACTCGTTCACCTTTGAAAACATTTCCGCCTTCAGTAAGTAAAAACTTTCGCCATCTTGCATAAAAACTCATTTGTATTCCTCTGCTAAACCTTCGGCAAGCAATTTTTCATTTATATTTTCGCCGTGAACATAAATAGTTCCAAGACACCTTCCATACTTACCTACGCCGTGAGACTTAAGAACAAACTTATGTCCGCATTCGTGCATAATTGCCTGTAGAAAAGATTTGGTTTTTAAGCCAGCCTGCTTTTCCTCTAAGTTTTTTGTGCGGGTCTCCGGGGCGTCTATGCCTTGTAAACGTACTCTACACTCTATCCAGTCGTTGACTCCTAAGTCCACTCTCGCATCGATGGTATCTCCATCAACAACTCTGGTGCAAATCGCATTATACTCGTACAAGGTTTAAAGCCTTCCTGATCATGTTAACAGGAACAAGTGACTCTCTAAAGTCAGCAAGCTCTTCTATGGTAGCCCATTTGTATTCATCGTGTTCAACAATACCGGTTTTTGGATTTGGCTTGAGAGAAACTGAGCCATCGTAATCACGAGTTACAAAAAAGTATTTTACCATTCGTCCTATCGGCTTCATGCCAACTCTTTGTAAATTACGAACAGTAAGACCAGCTTCTTCTTCTGCTTCTCTTGCGGCTCCTTCTATGGGAATTTCATCTCCATCGAGGTGACCACCGGGTAAATCCCACCATCCGGGCTTCCAAGGATCTGTAGAACCTCTAAGCAAGATAAGCACCCTGTCTTTATTATCAACGATAATACAAGAGCCTACTTCTCTATTGTTTTGTTCTGTCATGAATTCTCTCCATTCTTGCATTATCGTTTTCATATGTTGAACCGACCGAGATCAACAATAACAATATCATTAGTCTTGGGTCTCATCATAACATTTGCAGCGTGAACATCAAATGGTTTAAAATCACGATCAGCAAATGCTTGCATCGCGGCACGAACGCCTACAATCTCTGGGAATTCTTTCTCAAGCTCGTCACTTCTGGCGTAGTAATTGTCCAAGCCTCGTAGACCTGACCCGTGATCTAACCTTCTGCCTGCTGCTCCAGTTACAAGCGGCTTCATATATGCTTTGAAGAAAGACATAAGAAGGTCTTCTTTGATGTGAGATTCATAATCTCGTATGATATCGAAAGTTGTTTCATCTTCTGGGTTTGCTAGCATTTCTTGATAAGTGATATCAATATACAAGCTCATCAAATCCTTTGCTTGTTCTCCCATCTGCGAGCGTCTGACATATGGGTCATTTCGTATTGCAGAGGAATCATAATCACCTTTGAAAAACTTGCTCATAATTTTCTTTTCTGCTTCGTCTTGGGCTTCAAGACTTAAGAAATCAGTAGTTGAGCCGGGATCAGTTAGTCCCCACGCAATATTTAATAGTGAAGAAACAAGTTTAGGATTTTTGAAAAGCCTTTTATCTCGCTTTTCCTTTGCCGCTTTGATACTAGGTGAGTTACCACCTACAGCAAAAAGGTTTTTTGCAACTTCTGATGGTAGAGGCTCTAGTTCTTCCATGTAGATAACACCATGAAAAACCAGTCTCCCATCCATGGTTTCGCCGGGAGGTGGCACAGCCGCCATCTCTGCTTTGTAGACAACGGGAAGATACTTGGCATTTTCACCAAATGAATCACGATTGTCTTTTACAAAGCTGTAGTTTTGTACCTCTCTTCGTGCAGTTTGCAAGTTTGTTGTTGCAGTATTGATGAATTTTATAGCAAACATTTGACCTGTATCTACTTTATATGCTCTTATAACACGACCATCTTGTCCACCACCTAAAAATTTATCATATTGAAAGCCCCTAGATGTTAGGAATGCTTTTATTCCTGTTTGTTCACGTCGTTGCGAAGGAGGTGGTTCGTCCGGTCTTGTTTCACCTGTTCCGAGATCAAAAGTTGGCTCTGCGGGTGATGGAGGTGTCGGACCAAAAGACATATCTGATTTAGATTCGCCCGGTATTCTGGTTTCTGATAGGAATTGTTTCCAAAATTTTTGATACATTATTTACGTCCTGAGATAAGAAAATACACTAAAAATGCTGCAATGTTAAATAGTGCAAGTAGTTGTAAATAGGGGACGGGATACAACTCCGCAAACATAAACAGACCAATGTTTATCAATACACATGTCAGCGACATGGTCTCGACAAAACTATTGGTCTGCTTCATCGCGAGAGCCCTCTAAATAAATAGGCAGCTACTCGTCAATGTTGGAAATTATATCTATTTCTGATGGTGTAAACCATCGCTTCTGACCGGTCCTAAACATATACACTTCCACAAAAAGCCCATTTTCTTTTTCACCGGGACAATTCAATACAATTCCAATATCTCCTTTTTTGTTTAGGACATCAATATTTTTGACTTTTATAACTTTTATTAAATCACCTATCCTGTGGGCTGTGTGCCAACCATACATTGAATCTGCTCCTTAATCCATTCATCTGCAAGGCTTGAATAATCAAACCTCTCTGATAGTTCTCCTAAATACTTATGACTAGCACACTCTACAATACACCATGTCCATTTCCAGCCCGTTTCCTTATTCATTGCAAGACAAGCTTCAATTTTTTTATCGGCAAATTGTGGAAACTTTTTGGCTGCCAATTTACTTAGAAACCTAATTTTATCTTTTTCAAATTTCTCTTTTTCTTCGTCTCTTGCTTCTGATTTTCTCTCTTGTGGCAAGACAGAGTCAATCACAAGCCATTTTGCCTTCTGTAACTTTGGTGCGAGAGTCGGTAATATACTATCGAAAAAGTGTTGTGACTCTTCTGCTTCAAATGTTGTGTATGGGTTCTTTGCTCGTTTACCACTTGCAAAGACCTTGTATGCGTTCCAGTTTGGCATCTTAACCTCCTTGTTTGATGCTGTAAAGCTCAACTGTTCCAATTGTTATTGCCATCTTCAAACCTTCTTCCTCTATGAAGTTCAGATTATTAAACGGGTTATCTTCCTCTTGAGAAAACCAAAAGATGGTCCAAATGTAGATATCATCTTCAGTGATATCAATTCTCCTCTCCCTGCTCTTTAAAAAGCCTCTCGACTTGGTGCGTACATCATAAATCATGTCACCCACATGTAATATAACATGTGCAGCATCATCGCGCAACTCGTCAAGGGACTTCATCACCCTTTAATTCCCAGACTCCACCATTCAAAAGACCTATCAAGGCTTGCTCCACGAACGGTGTATGCCTGTTAAAAGAATCAGTTGCAGGACCGGTCCAAGTCATCTCCCAGACCCAAACTGGCTCTTCGGTCGAGGACTCATCAAATAAATTATATCTTCTGACAAGTAAGCCGAGATCACCTGTCTGTATGTCTCTTATAAGGGAACCTACTCTTAGATCACTGCTGTTGTAAATCTTCTGTGGCATTACTGTAATTAGCTTTGCCATCATTGATTAGCAGCCAGTCTTTATGCGAATTAATGCAGGCGGCTGCAAATTCTCGCATTTTTACTTCACTTATATCAGAAGTAGCCTTTAACACACACACACTACCCGGCATGTAAATAGCTTTGCCTGATGAGACGATTGATTCAACTTGTACTCTTTCAATTTCTTCGTTAATAGAATCAAGTTGAGACCATAAACTAAAAAAGGCTACAAGTGTCCCAACCATGAATAATAAAATAAGTGTCTTTTCGTTCATTGATGTCTCCTATTCGACAACTTTGATTAGATTTTTCTTAACTGAGCCTAGCTTCCTTATTCTCAGCCAATAAACTAACACATCCTCTTTATCTATGCGGGTCACTAATCCCATGTCTCCATCGGAGAGACCATAAGAATATAACCAAATTGGATATCGTGTTTTGAGTTTAACTAGATCACCTTC
>Ga0181585_10000683_pt1 | contig 28663 bp, 17 predicted proteins | sample 071ome_29_FD_132469 | JGI IMG/M metagenome (GOLD analysis project Ga0181585, IMG submission 132469) | Coastal salt marsh microbial communities from the Groves Creek Marsh, Skidaway Island, Georgia - 071407BT metaG (megahit assembly) | ecosystem: Environmental > Aquatic > Marine > Intertidal...
ACCGGCACAGTCTCTCGTATGGCTGTCAATGGCAGCCGAGACGCCATCTGGGTGCAGGTCAGAACTTCAGCTCGAGCGGACGGACAACCTCTTCCTTACGGAATGCCCTAATTGGTTCATACTTGGATTGTCCTCACCAAAAGCCATGCCTTTCGGGGCATGGCTTTTTTTTGGCAGCGCTTAACTCAACAGTCCCCACCTTGTCGCATCAACTGGAGCATTTCGTCGACTGCCTGCTCCATTCCAACGAACAAGGCTCTTGAAACAATGCTGTGACCGATATTGAGTTCCTCAAGCCATGGGACCCTCAATAGATCGAGCAAGTTGGCGTAATGGAGGCCGTGGCCGGCATTGATTTTCAGGCCGGATTGATGCCCCAGGTCAGAGGCCTGGGTCAATCGTATGATTTCCTGCTGGCGTTGGCTCTGGTCCTCATACTTCTCAGCGTACGCCCCTGTGTGCAACTCGATGGCACGCGCTCCCGTATCGACGGCCGCCCGCACGATTTCCAAATCGGGATCGATAAAAAGGCTCACTTCGATCCCCAGCGACTGAAGCTGATGAGCGGTGTCCGCGATGGATGACTGATACTTTACCACATCCAAACCCCCTTCAGTCGTGATTTCCTGTCGTTTCTCAGGGACCAAACAGACTGAAGCAGGCTTGAGGTCCATCGCTTTTGCCACCATTTCAGACGTGTTGGCCATCTCAAAATTCAGAGGCACTTCGAGCATTGATGACAGTCGGTCGATATCTCGATCAAGGATGTGCCTTCGGTCCTCCCGGAGATGAGCGGTAATCCCATGACATCCGGCCCGTACACAGGCCAGAGCTGCCTCGATGGGGTCAGGCTCACCCTCCGGCATACCACGATAGCGAGCTTCCCGGAGGGTGGCTGTGTGATCAATATTGACGCCTAATTTGAGCATAGCCTAGGGCCGAGGGGATTGAAGCTCTGCCAGTTGCCAATCCATAAGGGATGGCCCATGGATCCAGGGAAACACATCAGCATGCATCCATCGGGCCAGGAGAGCGATTTCAAAGCCCGTCAATCCAAAATGAGATTTGCGCTGAATCTCAAGGGTTCGCTCATCTTTTCTGAGCAGCTGCGTCACCGCGTTCCCCAGACGATTTTCCAACATGACAGTCCATGAAAAGAGTGGAGAATCCTTGAGCATTTGTCCCTTCCCAAAGAGAAAACCACCCAAGTTGAATAAATTACGGTATTGAAAGACCTTTTCACCCGTGAGTTCCCAATGGTAATAGCGAAGTCGCGGATGATTTTCAATTTGCCCCAACAGAGCGGCAGGTGGCGGATTGGTTCGACTGATATTCACGAAGGTCAGACCCGCCATTTGGTAGAACTGGTCTCCGTAGGCATAACCTTGAACGAAGGGCTGGACAAAACCCGGAGTGATTTTCATGACCGCATGATTGGCTTCAGCGTCTCCCACAAGATCTACGCGACGGTTACTGAGGAAGGATTCACCGAGCCAGGCTTTGGCGCGCTCCTGAATGGGCATCACCGATTGTTGATCCTCTTCGACCGGCCAGGTGATGTAGTTCAGAAACCAGGGCGCGGTCTGTTGCTCACCTCTTGGATTCTGCACTTTGGAAGGCTTGGACCAGGCCACCGACTGCTTGGGAATGGAATCAGCAAAAAGTTTTTTCACTCCCGGAAGACTCGAGATTAGCGGCGCCAGGTTACGCTGGGTCGAAAAGCTGATGACCGGATCCACGATTCGATTGACAGGAATAGACCAAGACTCACCCGTTTCATCGAGCTCTTCTTTGGTTTGAATGAAACCAGTGGTTCGAATGTGATCCCCGTCTCCGCTCCAGTCAACGCGGACACGTTCGACTGCCGGTTTTGAATCATGACCCGAAAAATGCGCCAAACTGTCAATTTCCATTTGGAGGGAGAGCCAGGACCGATCGGTGGGCTTTGGAGGAAACGTATCGGAGAGAATGGCTGTTTGCCAATCGGTCCACTGAGTCAGCACGTCCGATCCGACGCTGATGATCAACCACTCGCCCGCCTGACCAAAACGCATCAGCTGACCGGAACGTTGTGGAGAAGCCTCCCAATTGGCGGTAAACCCCTCACTTAGAGGCGGATGAACCTCCCACCCCAGATGAGCTGCATGACGGCGCAACCGCTGATTCCATTCCAATTGTTTTTCATCCGTCAAACGAATGGCCATGGATAGGTTCAAGACAGGAAAGGTGATCCCATGCACTTCACCATAAGATTCATGGGCAATCAGATCGGCCATGATTGGCTGGAGAATGGCCACTCGTTCAGAATGAGCACTGCTACCTAGCCCGTAGAAGAGCTGATCGGGGGCAGAAGCCAACTTCTTGACCAGGAGCTCTACCACCGCGAGAGAACTCTCTTCTTCGAGCACGGACTTGAGCACATGCCCTCCATCCATCTGGGAGATCTGTCGGCTACCCTGAAAGTGCCAGGAGCCGAGCAAGGTTTCCGCCTGACAAGGGCTGCCCGTTCGGGCGCAGAGCAAGGCCAGGATCACCAACAGCAACATGGAGCGCATGGGAGGATGATAGGCAGAGTGCATGGGGGAACTTCAACAGCAATCTTGGCCTACTTCAAACTGGATAGAAAGGCCATCAAGTCACGCAATTCCCTTTTGCTGAGCATCAAATAGAGCCCTTCGGGCATCCCCGATAGACCCTTTTCTCGAGATTGAATACGATTCACATCCAGGGTGATAAGCCCATCCTCAGGAGATTCGAGAATCAACTCCTTGTCGTTCTCTTGCTTGATCAGACCAGCATAATATTCGTCGTCCTTGGTCTCGATCAAAACACTTTCATAGCCTTGGGCAATGACTGCATTGGGTGTCAAGATGGACTCCAGAATGTAGTTCAGAGGATGGCGCGTGGCCAGTCCGTCGAGAACCGGCCCTACCTCGCCACCCTGACCCGCAACTTTGTGGCACCTCAAACAGGCCACTTCTTCCCGTTCCAGGAAAATCTTACGCCCCGCTTCGGCATCACCGCCCTCCAGGACGATGTCGAATTCCTTGAACGGAGACGACTCCTGAAGATTCTGCTCGAAAGCTTTCGCCTTGGCCTGCATCTCGGGTGTTCCTTTGTTGGAAACCGTTTCCAACAAGTCGAGCTGGAGCCCTCTTTCAACCTGGCCTGCAGCCAGCTTTCCCACCCATTGGTTGAGCAGATCCAGTGCCTCCGGAGAAGTGTCCCTTTGGAGCGACGCCAAGGCAGCCTGCTGGGTATCCAGATCACCTTCTTGAAGCGCTTTGCGCAGGGAAACCAAACTATCAGCCGATTGTTCCTGCCACTTGATGGCTTCGCTGCGCAGCCGCCTTTGCCCCTTTTCCAATCCAAAGGCCACAGCTTCTGCCAGGCGAGGGGCATCAGAGAGGCCAGCCAATGCCCTCAGGGCGGCTGCTTGAGTGCGGTCTCCCAAGGCCTCTTGGCGAACCCTCTGCAGTAGCCAATCGGCTCCAGTCTCCAGTTTGAGGGTAGCCACCGCCTGGATCATGGCAGCGACCCAATCAGATGAAGCAGTCTGGGAAGGGCCCGACAAGACGGATTGAACCACTCGACGCGCATCTTCAGCCGAACGATAGGAGGAAAGCGGCTGCCAAATGCCCGTGATCCGATCCCGCCCCGATGGGGCAGGCCATTGGGCCAGAGATTCCAGTGCCTCAGAGCGAATCCCTTCAGGCAAGGACACGTCCGTTGCGATGTGGCCCAAGCGAACAGCATATTCCTCCCGACCCAATCGGAAATTCGCATTGACCACACGCCGCAAGGCGGGTTCGGAAAGAGTGGCAGATGGATTCACCTGTGCGAGATCACTCATGGCAGCATCAATCGGCACGTCGTTGATGGCCCGCGCGGCTTCAGTCACAAGATGGGGTTCAGCATCACTTAAAAATTGAGCCACTTCCGGACGCTCCAGCCGTCGCATCGCGAGCAAAGCCCCCATGCGCACCGACGCCGAAGGGTGACTGGCAATGGATTCCAGCCACCGGAAATCCTGCAGCCCAACCAACCCCATCACAGCGGCGTGTCGCAGATAAGGATCCTTGTCTGCATTCGATTCGAGCAGTGTGACTAAAGGGGCTACGGCCTCGGCACGACCATCCTGGCCCAGGGCCAATGCCGCGTAGAAACGAGCTCTGGGGGCGACATCACTGGCCACCATGGTGGCCAGTCGACCAAAGGCATGCATCTGAGGTGATTCACCCAGCACCTTCGCCGCCTGAGTCCTGATTTCGTCATGAGAAGCATACAAGGCTTCTACGAGAGGATCTGCTGCGGGATGCCCTCGGCGCAGGAGTTGCCCCAGTCCCCAGATGGCATGAAGCTGCCCTAAATGAAAGGTTTCCTCCGACAACAGGGACGCCAATGGGGCAATCGCATCAGCTCCACGATCGGCCAGCTCGAATTGGGTTTCCTGGCGCACTCTCATATCGGGGTGTTTGAGCAAGGCTATCAGCTCTTGCAAGTCGCGATGTTGCATACCATCGGCCAGCAGCACCTTGGTTTCCACCACACGAGGGGTCTGAGCGGACGCTGGCTCCAGCAGGCGATAAATGCGTCCTTTGCCTGTCGTGTTCCATCCCTCCACCCAATCGGTCAGATAAAGACCGCCTTCAACCCCGAACTCGGCATCGGTCGCCAGAATATTCCAAATGAGCGGTTCGAGATGATCGATTCGGAAGGTCGCCCCCTCCGGCTGCATCTGAATGGCATGCACACCGCTGTTGGCAGGCGATCCCTTGAAATCAACGAGGAAAAAGGTGTTTTGGTAGCGGTCAGGAAATCGGGTGCCGGGGTGATAGGTCAAACCAGAGGGTCCGTTGCCAATATTGGCGATCGGGGGCACCAGATAGGCAGCCTGTCCCTCCCATTGAGGATGCCAGAGCTTCTCGGCGTTCCAGGGACCGCGCGCTACCGGCTGATTGATGAACTGATAGCCGATGCGCCATCCACTATCTCCACCAGGCACCAAATAAACCCACCGAGCTTGGTCGCCTCCGTCTGAATTGTTATCTCCAGTAAACAAATTTCCGTGTGCATCGAAGGCGAGTTCCTGGGGGTTTCTCAGGCCGTAGGCGTAGACTTCCAGTTGGCTGCCATCAGGTTCACAGCGGAAGACACAACCGGTATCGGCAAACCCTACGATGCGACCATCGCGGGTTTGAACACGGGATCCTCGATCGCCAATGCTAAAGTAGAGCCTTCCATCCGGGCCAAATCGCAGCCCGTGCAAATCATGGCCCAGAAAGCCCACGCGAGCACCAAACCCGTAATGCAGGGATTCCCTTTTTTCGGCAATCCCATCCCCATCGGGATCCTCCAGCAGCCAGAGGTCTGGGATATTGGTAAAGTAAACTTTTCCCTGGCGCGCCAGCACGCCAGAAGCCAGGCCATCGGCAAGCCCATTGAAGCCATCGGCAAAGATGGAAGAGTGATCGGCCACCCCATCCCCATCTCGATCTTCAATGAGCCTGATCTGATCGCTTTCAACCCCCAAGCGCGCGTCGGCTTCATCCCCCATGTAGTAACGCAACATGGCGATACGATCATCGACACTTTTACTAGCCAGATCGGCATCGAGCAACTCATCGGAAAGGCCAGCCAGGCGTTCCTCGGAAAGACTTTCAACAAATGCTTGGTTAGGCCAATCGCGACGCCCTCGAATGTCCAAGACACCAGCCCCATGGCGAAAGGTTTCCACAACAAAAAACCGGCCCTTTTCGTCAATATGAAAAGCCACCGGGTTGGCCAGATGTGGCTCAGCAGCTGTCAACTCCACTTCAAATCCTTCCGGCAGAGTAAATCCCTTAATGGCTAGCTGACCTTCATTGGAAGCAGGTTTGACTCGAACCGGGTCGGCCACCGCTTGAACGCGCTCAGCAGCGTCACCTTTATCATTACCAGCCAGGCCCAATACCAGCATCAGCCCACAGGAAGACATCCATGATCGAAACATAGCGCGCGAATATAACGCGCGCTCAGGAGGCTGTCCAAAAATAATCGGCCTGCGTCAAGAACGCACCCGAATCCCACGGAGGATCACCGATAGCGACTCTTGGGCATCCTGAGTTTGGAATCGTTACTGAAGGCATCTTCGGAATGCGCGTCCACGTCATAAAGCCCCGTTCATCATGCCAGACATTGCCTTACTTCCCAGCTTACGGCATACTTGCCTTCAAGTGACAAACCAACACGCCATCGACTCGCCCATTTCAGTGGGTCTTATTTCCCTAGGATGTGCCAAGAACCTGGTCGATTCTGAAATCATGATTGGAAATCTCATCAAGGACGGGATTTCCATCACCAACACTCCTGAAGAAGCGGACGTCGTCATCGTCAACACCTGCTCCTTCATCGACAGTGCTCAGGAAGAAAGCGTCGACACTATCCTGGAGTCTGCCGAAATGCGGAAAGTAAGAAATCTCGGTCAAGGCCTTATCGTTGCAGGTTGCCTGACCCAGCGCTATCGCAAGGAACTCCCCAAACTCATGCCCGAAGTCGACGTGTTCATGGGTATCGATCAAGTCGAAGAGGTATCTCAACTGGTTCAGGTTGCCCGGAAACGTCGCTTGCAGAGACCCTCAGAAGCGGAATCGACCTCTGAGGAGGCTTCCCCTTCTGAAGAGAGCCCGGATTCAGCCTCTGAGGCCCCCGTGATGGAGGTGACTGCAAGGCCCGTCTACATTCCGGATGTCAACACAGCACGCTTTCGCCTGACACCTTCGCACTTCGCCTATCTGAAAATTGCTGAAGGCTGCAATCACCCATGCAGCTTCTGTATCATACCTCGGATGCGGGGCTCTCACCGAAGCCGCCAGGCAGAGGATATTCTGGCAGAGGCCAGGGCTCTGATTGCCGAGGGCGTCAAAGAGATCAACCTGATTTCGCAAGATTCCACCTATTATGGGTTGGATTTGCGGGAAAATCCTCATCGGGGGATTGCTTCACCTGAGAAATTCCAGGAAGCATCTGCCTCCCTACCAGAGAACGCCTCGACCCTCTCCTCACTCCTCAGGGATCTCAACCAGCTGGAAGGAGACTTCTGGATCCGGGTTTTATACACTCACCCTGCTCACTGGACGGATGAGCTCATCGCTACCATCGCCTCCTGCGATAAAGTCGCCAAATATGTCGACATCCCCCTGCAGCATATCCACCCGACCATGCTCGAACGCATGCGGCGCGAAACCAGCCGTGACTATATTGAGAAATTACTCGAACGCATCCGTAAGGGAATTCCTGGAATTGCCATCCGCACGACTTTCATCGTGGGGTTCCCTGGAGAAACCGAAGGCTGTTTCCGATCTTTGCTGGATTTCATTCAAGATACGCGCTTTGAGCGCATGGGAGTCTTTACCTATTCCCACGAAGAAGGTACCCGAGCCGGCGGCATGGCCAATGCCATCGAAGATTCAGAAAAAGCGCATCGCCGGGATCGGGCCATGGCCATCCAGCGGGATATTTCACGCGCATGGGCCAGCGAGCAAGTCGGTAAAATCTTCAAAGTCCTCATCGAAGCTCAGGCCGATGAAAAAACCCTGGAAGATGCCAAGGTGCGATCCTGGGAACATGGGCATCTACGTTCAGACCTGGAGCCCCAAGCCCCGGCATTATCGGCAGATGAGCCATGGATGGTCGCACGCGGTCAGGCCGATGCACCGGATATTGACGGGCGCATTTATGTGCGAGGGTCTCTCCCTCCCCACACCTTCCAGCAGGTACGCATTACAGGGCATACCGACTACGATCTATTAGCCGAACCGGCGTGAATTCTCCCAGAAGGAAACCTCTTAAATCATGAAGGTGCTGATCGCCCCGGATAAGTTTAAAGGAACTCTCACAGGCAAGGAGGCGGCTGATTGTATCGCCAGAGGCTGGAGGCAGGCACGTCCTGCCGATCAGTTACATACCCTGCCGGTCTGTGACGGTGGCGATGGGTTCGGAGAAACATTGGCTCATCTGGTGGAGGCCAGAAAACATCACTGCCATACGATAGATGCTTCAGGCCGACCCATTCGCGCTGGCTGGTGGTGGCAGGAATCGCAGCAAATGGCCATTATCGAATCTGCGGCTGTCATTGGACTGGCTCGATTGCTTCCCAGGAAATGTCACCCCTTTGATCTGGATACTTTCGGACTGGGTACTTTGATCCTAAAGGTGGCACAAAAAGGGGCTCGAACCTGCGTGATAGGTATTGGAGGAAGCGCCACCAATGATGGAGGGTTCGGACTGGCAAGAGCTCTAGGTTGGGAGTTTCGAGACAAGGAGAACCAAGCTCTTGAAAAATGGACCTCCTTGCACCGACTCAAGGCTGTGATCCCTCCACAGGACCCCCACCCCTTTGAGAAATTGATCATTGCTTCGGATGTGGACAATCCACTTTTGGGCCCGAAAGGGGCTTCCAGGATTTATGGACCGCAGAAAGGCCTTAGGAGCCAAGACATGGCACCTTCGGAGGCCAGTCTTAAAGGCCTCTCGATGGTCGTGGATCGCATGCTAAAGACATCCTATCGGTATCAGCCAGGAGCTGGTGCAGCCGGAGGGCTCGGTTACGGATTGATGGCCTTTCTCGACGGAATCGCCCAATCCGGCTTTGACTATTTTGCTACCAGAGCAAAACTCAACCAGTGGATTGCGTGGGCAGACCTGGTGATTACCGGTGAAGGGGCTCTGGATGCCTCCACCTGCATGGGAAAAGGTGTGGGTGCCTTGGCCAAGCTGTGCCAGACATCGGGCACGCCATGCTTGGGGCTGGGTGGCATCCACAAGAAAACAAGTCACTTAAGCAGCTTGTTTACTGATATTTACAGCATATGCCCAGCCTTAACCACCCCAAAATCAGCACTGGAAAAACCCAAAAAATGGCTGCGCAAACTGGCCCGAAAAGCAGGTGAATGCAGTTCTTTTTAAAGAAGTCCTTGGGCTTTTGCCAAAAATTGGATAGTATTCGAGATCATGATCGGCTTGGGGGACCCCGAAAAACAGGACAAAGGGTCTGCCTAACCATCCATTTTCATTAGAGATAGAAAATCACGTGAAGGAGACAACAGAACTAGAGATCGGACAGCTCTGGAAGGTTGGCGATTTCCATATCGAAATCGTCCAGATCGGAAAAACCTTGTGCCATTATCGCCACTTGAGAAATTTGGGTCAAAAAGGCATCCCGGTGAAACTTGAACAGCTACAGGTGGTCAAAAAATACCTCAAAACCAACAAGGCTGAACTGGTGGGCAACAAAAAGAAAAAGACCGCCAAGAAGTAGTGACGGCTTGTGAGCATTTGCCCTGAGGAACTATGCTCCTCAGAGCGTGGAGGTCATTATTCAATAAAGCCTTCTGTATTTGAACTACTTACATCGATTCAATAAATCGCTCAATCACTCTCTGTAGCTCTTTGAGAGGGCTCGACATGTAGCGAATCTTCCGACTCGGTGAACACTCCTCATTGAAGAAATCTTCAATCAGGCGTCTGATTTCGATCAGGCGCCTTTTTCATTGGAATAGGCTAGTTGGAGGAAAGAGCTCAGTCAGCCTCGCTGCATCAACAGCAGTGCTAAGCGACAAATGCTTAGTGGAAAGGTTTCGGCGAGTACTTCGGTACTGGTGCTCGGATCACTACCGTAACGTGCAAAGTAGGGTTTGCTTTTGATACGGGTCTTGCCTGTGGTGATGGTGGTGCCGTAATCGCTTTTCAAGCGACGCCTTAGCCGCTCGGCTTCTCGATCACTGGAAGAATAAGGCGGAGGACTCCCTTCGGAGGACTCGCCATGAATGTGCTCGTGGATCTCACGATCCAAGACCTCCGATGCCTTGACGGTGTATGGGTTGAGAGCTGCCATGGGAACGGTTCCGCTTAGTTGCAGACAAAACCGCTGAGATGTAAACATGGCCTCTGACTGGAAAGGGTGCAACTGAAAAAAAACCTGCCCTGCCATCGAAGGCACATTTTGGAAAACCGAGCACAAATGAACGTTGACATCGTCCTCCAAGCGACACAGAAAAGATTGCCATGAGCGGAATACTTAGTGAGCAAATTGCAGTCGTGACGGGCGCGGGACGCGGTATCGGAAAAGCCATCGCATTGGCTTTGGGTGAAGCAGGAGCCCATGTGGTCTGCCTCTCACGAACCTTGACGGACATTGAGGCGACAGCAGATGCCCTGAAGGCCATGGGAAGAAAAGCCTGGGCCCATGCTGTGGATGTCTCCGACTCCCAAGCCGCTCAGGAAATCGCTGCGACCATTGTCAAGGAGACGGGCCGGGTAGACATCCTCATCAACAATGCCGGAGTGACACGCGATGACCTGCTCATGCGAATGAGTGAGGAGGCATGGGATACCGTCATCGACACGAACCTCAAGGGTGCGTTTACGCTGTGCAAGGCCTTCACCCGTACTTTCATGAAGCAACGCCAAGGACGCATCATCAATATTGCCTCCGTCGTGGGATTGATGGGCAACGCAGGCCAGGCAAACTACGCCGCCAGCAAAGCCGGACTAATCGGTTTTACCAAATCCATTGCCAAGGAATTGGCTTCGCGAGGGATCACCTGCAACGCCATTGCCCCGGGGTTTATCGAAACCGACATGACCGCTGCGCTGAATGATGCTCAACGGGAAGCCATCATGGAGCAGATACCTCTCAAAAGGCTCGGGCAAGTGAATGATATCGCCCAAGCCGCAGTGTATCTTTGCGGGCCACATGCCGGTTACATGACCGGGCAAGTGATGACGGTCGATGGTGGAATGGTCATGTAAGGAGGGCCTTGGCGGTGCCATCTCAAGCGACAAAATCAGAAAACGACCCTCAGATAATGGGCAAAAAAGTCTTGATGTCGGATAATTAATTTTTGAATTTGTCGAATCAATGCTTGACGCTCCTAACGGGGTTGTTAAAGACACTCTTAGTTTTAACGCAAACGAAAACTCATGTCTGAAAATTCAATCGAACAACGTGTGGTGGACATCATCGTCGAACAGCTCGGCGTCAACGCAGACCAGGTGACCCCAGAGGCCAAATTCATTGAGGATCTCAGTGCCGATTCGCTCGACACAGTGGAGCTGGTAATGGCCTTGGAAGAAACCTTTGGTCAGGAAATCCCCGACGAAGAGGCTGAAAAACTTCAGAGTGTCGGAGATGTTATCAAATACATCGAAGAAACCCAGGGCCAGTAACCCTCCCAAAGCAAAACCTTTATTTGAGTTGCGGTGGCTGCCCTGAGGGTCGGCGACCGCAAACTTTTATTCATGTCCGAAAGCCAAAGAGACAGGCGGGTCGTCATCACAGGGATGGGTGTGGTTTCTCCTCTTGGAAATACACCAGAATCCCTGTGGAATCATCTCCTTGAGGGCGCTTGCGGCATCGATGCCATCCAAGCATTCGATGTCAGCGACTACGACTGCCGGATCGCAGGCGAGGTGTTGGATTTGGATCCCACCCCAGCCTTTCCGACCCCCAAGGAGATTCGAAGAACCGATCGATATGCTCAATTTGGCATCTACGCCGCTCATCAGGCATTGTTGCACTCAGGGCTAGATTTGGAGAAAGCCGACTTGGAGCAAGTAGGCGCCTTCATCGGCTCTGGAATTGGTGGACTTTCGACCTTGGAAAAACAGCACTCCATCCTGGAGAAAAAGGGCCCCGCTCGCGTGTCTCCCTTCCTGATTCCCATGCAGATCCTCAATATGGCATCGGGTCTTTTTTCCATGTATTACGGATTGAAGGGCCCCAATGTGGCGACCTGTTCTGCCTGCGCAACCGCCACTCATGCCCTTGGAGAGGCGTGGCGTACCCTCAAGATGGGAGACGCCAAAGTGATGTTTGCCGGAGGTGCAGAGGCCGCGGTGACCCCGGTGGGCATTGGAGGCTTTTCAGCCATGAAAGCCATGAGCACACGCAACGATGAACCCAAGCGTGCCTCGAGACCCTTTGATGCCGATCGCGCCGGTTTTGTCATGGGCGAAGGGGCCGCGGTGTTGGTCCTTGAAGAGCTAGAGCATGCGAAGTCCAGAGGAGCCGAAATTTTTGGGGAGTTGGTGGGCTATGGAAACACCGCCGATGCCCATCACATGACTTCGCCAGCCCCTGATGGTGAAGGCGCTGCACGCTGCATGAACATGGCTCTGCGCTCCGCAGGATTGGCCCCAGAGGCCATCAGCTACATCAATGCTCATGGCACCTCCACCCCCCAAGGAGACATCTGCGAAACAGCCGCCATCAAAACGGTTTTCAAAGATCATGCACGCAAGCTCTGTGTCAGTTCCACCAAAGGAGCTACAGGGCATATGCTGGGCGCTGCAGGTGCCATTGAAATGACCGTCTGCACTATGGCCCTCAAGGATCAGAAAGTGCCGCCTACCATCAATTACGAAACTCCCGACCCAGCCTGTGATCTAGACTACGTACCCAATATGGCCAGGGAAACCCCGGTGGAGGCCATCATGAACAACTCCTTCGGCTTCGGCGGCCACAATGCCTGTGTCGTTGCCCAGCGATTCAAGGATTGAGCCGTAAAACTTCTCTAAACCCCTGCTTTACAAGCTTTTTTCCTCTGTATTCTTTTGTTACGGAGGGATTTTTTTTTGTCAGTCCTGTAACCCTACTGCAGTTTATGTATTACATGGCAAGGTGTTTGGCGAATTAGATCCAATTTTCCTGAAACAACCTCGCGATCAATTCAAAACAATTGGAAATATGAAAAGTAAAAAGCAATGAAAGGTTTTTGGATTTTAGTCGTTTTTATTTGGATAAAATGCGGGTTGATTATTGCTGAGGAAAACAACAATAAAAATCGCAAATCAAGTGAGTCCGAGGTTTTCAAACCAGATGAACGCAATGATGAAATTCATATCCCAAAAGACTACGACCCCCGGAAGGAATATCCGTTTATCCTGAATCTCCACGGCTACGGATCCAATGGCAAGGGGCAGTTAATGTTCTTCCCAATGAAAAAACTTGCGGAGAAGTATGGTTTTATTTTTTGTGCACCTGATGGAATAGAAAAAAGGTGGAATGCTACCGATGCTTGTTGCGATTGGAAGAATGAAGTAGACGACTCCAAATACCTCCGAAATTTAATCCTTAAAGCCATGAAGGCTTATAACATAGACAAGAAGAGGGTATTCGTGATGGGGCTTTCGAATGGTGGTTTCATGAGCTATCGAATGGCACATGACCATTCCGATCTCATTACTGGGATTGTTCCCTTTGCTGGTGTTGGTTTTACTCAATGGCCAAATACTCCAGAGAGCCCGGTTAGTATTCTGCATATACATGGAACCAAGGATAGAACCATCAAATGGGCCGGTGGTGGGGTTGGGAGACGCAGATACCCAAGTGCAGAGGATAATTTCGCCAAATGGAAAGAGTTCAATAACTGTAAAAAGAAGGTAGAGTTAGAGAAGTCTACTATTGATTTAGACAGAAAAGTTTCTGGAAGTGAAACTGAGATCATTAGATTTGAATCCGATGATTCAAAAGTAGTCATGGAGCTGTGGGAAGTCGTGGACGGAGCGCATGTCACACCGCCACGCTCTGCAGCCCGTGAACGAATTATCCAGTGGATGCTAGCAAGGACAAAATAATGCCCCTCTTCTTGGTAGCACGACAATTACTTTGTAATTTTAGAATACACGCCCAATTTCGAATTCCACGCCAACATGCGTTCAGTCCACACTGCCTGCGTTGTTTGCCGGAAATTCCACGATAAAGTCATGGCTGTTCCGTCGCAATAAGCAGGCAGGTGATGGTGCTGATATTTGAGCTTGCTGGTGGAGTTAAGATCTTAATTGACCTGTTGTTCCTGAGAATAAAGACGAGGATGCTTTGTAGGCTCAATCACTATCGACTCATGACAAGGCAGTTGGCGATTTTATCGTGCAACCCTTGCTTTTGTGCGGTTGTGCCAGCCATGATAAACCCGAATCCGAAAGGAATCCCTGAAAGGATCTTGGAGAAATAGCGCCCATTAGCTCTTCCAAAAGAAATCCTGTTTCCTGCTAAGTCCGTTACTACGATACCCAATGCCATTTTCCCAACTGTAGCTTGCAGCTTTGAACTTTCCAAAATCGTGAAGTACAACCATCCGAAGATGAGAGCAAAAACTTGCGCAACTATTATCGCCGTGTCCTGACTCCATTGCATACCAACGCCCATTATTGCCACCACTATTCCCTGCACAAAACCAACAAAGCCCGTCAACACGGCGTCAATTATCCATGCGCCCACTCTTTTCCAAAATCCGGCGTAGTCCATTCTTATTTCTTATTCTACGTGTTCGTCATTTAGTGGATATTTTCCGTTTATACCACTCTCCATCGTAGAACACGTTCCGGACCGACATTATGCGACAAAATTTAAAAGTATTTTGCCATGACCGACATCCGAATGAGGCCTGAATTAGAGCCTCAGAAAATCAATGTTTGTAGAGTTAGGTCCCTTTGGTCTACAGAGCCATTGTCATTACCCCTTTAAACAAAGGGGTTGGGCAACAATGCCTGTGTCGTGGCCAAGAAGTTTGTTGGCTAGGGGTCCTTTGCTGCTTAAAAGCCGCACAGTTTTGGCATGATGCTCAAGGGTGCTCAAGGGTGCTCAAGGGTGCTCAAGGGTGCTCAAGGGTGCTCAAGGGTGGCCATGGGCTGTTAGGTATTCTCGATCTACCTGATGAGGCGTATCGCACAGCGTCTGGGCTGAATCACTGAGGGTCGTCAGTATCTGTCTCGCCAAAGCCTTGCCTGAGAGGGATGTCAAGCGAGTTGCTTGAGCTAATTACCGTTTGGATGGACCCTACCCCCACAAGACCTGACTTGCATCACATGTTTTACGTCACATAGTTAGAGCGTGCTACTATAGCTGCGAGACATCACCTTCTTATTGTGGGGGTCTTCCTTTGGGTAGGCTACAAATATGATGTCGACTCTGTTTACCTTGGCCGAGAGAAGGCCAAGTTTCTCGGGCATGTCAGCCAAGCAGACCTGGAAGCAACAACCCCTGACCTGGCCAGGGGTGGCGATGTCAATGCCTGGCATGCCCCCCCCTTCATCCTGCTGTCACCGGAAAAGCCGAGTGCTCGAGGCACCTCGAGTGGCCAAGCTCATGGGATTTATGAGGAAGCGAGAGAAATACGAAATGGAAGACGGCAAAAAGTCTTCTGGGGGTATGGTGCCCATCGAAGCCTGCCTTTACTAAGCAGCGACGCTGGACACCTTCTTCGGCTTGCGGCCTCGCTTCTTGGGCACAATCTCTGTTTCGTAACCAGGAACCAAATAAAACTTTTTGTTCTCCTGACGAAAGATTTTCTTGTTCGAATAAAGAGCTGCCGAAAGGGAATTGAGGGGGTCGTCCGTGGAAAACTGATACCCCGAAGCTTGCACTGCTTGCAAAATTTCATGCCGGTCCATGGGCTTTTGCTTGATCACCTCAGCCACCACTGATCGTAAAGGAGCCTGAGCAGTCCGTCGACGGAGTCTGGGGCGAAGCATCCTTGGGGTGCAACGAACAGGAGGTTTCAACTCAAGAGCATCGTCGATAGTTTCGATCTGTTCCAGGATCGATCGCCGCAACAGCATCACAGAGCTCACGTAGTCTGCGAAGTCAGCATGTTGTTGAAGATATGACACGTTTTAGGGACGTTTAAAGGCTACCGTTACTGACAGAAAATTGTTAACAAGTCAGAATGAACGAGGGGTAATTGTTATCAAAAAGTAATATTTTGTAAATGATTATAACTCCCAATCCTGCGTTTTAAGACTACTAAACTCTTCACTATAGTCATCTTATTACAGAAAAACCGCCTAAGCAAAAAGAGTTCTTTTTACCCCTAAAGCGACAGATCGTCGATCGAACCCTTGTCCTTTGATCACGCTGATGCGGATCTCAACACTCAATCGACAGGAAGCTGCACGTATTTTCTCGCAGTTCGACGATCGACAGACAAAATCCGCGCAACGGCCTCATAGCTCTGATGTTTACGATACAGATACTGTGCGTAGGCCGCCAAACACTGCTCTGCTGAGGCCTCCCCCATACCATCAAACAACATCCCTTGGTCGACACTGGAATGCGATTCTTTGGGAAGAATGAGCGGTTCATAAAAGCCTTTGATCAACACCTGGCGAATGGCCTGCTCCAATTCTCGAACGTTGCCAGGCCAACCATGCTCGGCATGGGCTTCGATCTGATGTAGGACACTGGAAAGCAACGCTTTGTCCTGAGTCCCGGTCATTTTCCTGAAAAGACCCGATACCAGCCGCGGCAATTCTCCCGATGACTCGCAAAGACGTTCACGCAGCGGAGGGAGCGCCAATCGATCGGAGCAAAGACGATAGTAGAAATCTTCCCTGAACTGCCCCTTGAGCAGGGCTTGATCCACCTCAGGACTGGCTGCTGCCACCACCCTTCCCTTGAATCGAAACAACTGATCACTACCCACTGGAGAAAATTCCCTATCCTGCAATAGACGAAGGAGTTTGATCTGAAGTGTCAATGGCACTTCGACGATTTCATCCAGAAAGACCATGCCATATTCGGGGCAGCGAGAAAAAAGCCCTTCATGATCCTTCAAGGCACCTGTAAAGGCACCTTTGCGATGGCCAAAAAGTTCGGACTCCACCAGGGACAAACTGTATTGCGACAGGTTGGTAGCGACAAACATGGCCCGAGGAATCATAGCAAATTTTCGAGTTTTGGGTTCGTAGGGGATGTAGCACGAAAGCCCCATGGCCTGAGCGGCATTCCCCTTTCCTGTGCCCGTTTCCCCCACCAAAAGGAGTGAAAAATCTTCCATCCGTTCCCACATGCAGGTCTCGTAATGACGAATGTCATGGGTAAAGAGATGACTCCAGAGGCGAGCCTTGAAGGACATCATGCAGGGAGTTTCCCCCACCAAAAATTCACGAATGGCGCGGTGAGCTCTTCTCAATTGATAGAAAACCCCGACATACCAGGTGGCTTCTTCTTCGGAGAATCCACCTCGCTGTAAATAATCCATACAGACATCTCCATGAGAAAAAGCACAGGGACTTGTTTGATCCTGTTCTCGTTGGAGGTGTGCATCCAATTCCTGATAAAACCGATGGTATCCCGCAAAGAGGGTGAGGATCCGAATCCACTCACCATCCTGAGCACCATAGGTTCGGTAGTCCATGGCCCCTTCGCCTCCCAGTTTTTCAATCAGCTCTTCGAGTGTTTTCCTCAGCTCAGGAAAAGGCCCATCGGCTTCCATATCTTGATTTTCTCCGAGTAGCTCTCTGTATCGAGCCTTGCGCTCTGGGGTGAAGGGATTGAGAAAAGCCAGCGAGGCAATCTGAAGGCAACGATCTTTGATGGAAACATCGATGGATTTCTTAGGCATACAAAATTTGTACACTACAAATCAAAAAATTACCATTCCTGAAGGTTTTAAATCACCTGATTCACATCATCCTCACCACGGACAGACAAAAAATAACTTCCAACCCGTTTATTTGAGGTCATCCACCCAGAAAATCCGAGGCCACCGCATGCCGATGCATCTCATTGAGCATGTGGCATGCTTCCTGTTCATCATGGCTCGCCTACAACACATCACCATGAGGCCGGAAAGGACTGGCCTCAATGCAGCGACCCTCTCATACTAGGAAACACTCATGCAACCACCACCGCCCCCCCGTCTGAATCGAGATTTTCACTTACTCAACCTCTCGCAGTTCCTGGGGGCCTTCAATGACAATGTCTTCAAACTCTTCCTGATCTATGCCTTGGCGCAAATTCTGGGAACCGAAGCCATGTCTTCCATTAATCAATGGGCCGGGGCCATCTTCGTTCTTCCCTTTTTAATCTTTGCATCGTCGGCTGGCTACCTGGCAGGACAGGTGTCCAAACAACGCATTATCCAGCACATCAAGCTGGTCGAACTGGTGGTCATGCTTGGAGGAACTCTTGCCTTTTATGCACAGTCTGTTCCAGGGCTTCTGGTGGTTCTCTTTCTCATGGCAGCTCAGAGTGCCTTTTTTGGCCCCGCCAAATATGGAATCCTTCCGGAGCTCCTGCCCTCCTCAGCGCTTTCCAAAGCCAATGGCTGGCAGCAGGCCTTCGTCTACATGGCCATCGTATTGGGCGCGGGTATGGTCCCCTTACTGAGCCGGCTGGCAGATGGCAAATATCATGTCGCTTCCTTGTTTTGTGTCGGAATCTCTGTTTTGGGTTGGCTGCTGGCCAAAGGCATTGGTCCCACTCAGGCCAGCGGCAACACACAAGCATGGCACTTCAACCCACTCAAAGGTGTCACTGAAACCTATGAAAAAACACGCCAGGACATTCCCCTGATCACGGCCATCTTTGGGGCGGCATTTTTTCTCCTGATTGGAGGTTTCGTGCAAATGAACCTCATCCCCTACGGCATCACCTACATGGGCTTTGAACAGATGGAGGATGCCTCTCTTCTCTTTTTGTTTGTAGCTGCTGGCATCGGTGCCGGGGCCATGGGGGCAGGCCTGCTGTCGGGACGACACATTGAATTTGGTCTGGTCCCTCTGGGAGCCATCGGTCTGGCGCTGACACTGGGGCTTCTGGGACTACAGGTAGGTTCGGATCATTTTTACGCAACCGGCGCCATCTTGGCTCTGATGGGCCTCAGCGGTGGCCTTTACATCGTGCCACTGGTCTCCTTCATTCAATGGCACAGCCCGCGAGAGCGCCTGACTGAAATTCTGGCATTGGATAGTTTCCTGAGTTTTCTGGGAGTTCTCATCGCGGCTCTCCTGTTGATGGGACTGAGTGACTTGGCCGTCAGCCCAGCGGGTTGTTTCATAGTGGCCAGCGTCATGACCCTGGGCCTGGTTTTGATTGCTTTCAAGACGCTGCCGGACTTCTTGGTGCGGTTTGTAGGAGCGGTGATTCTCAAATGCGTTTATAGAGTTCGCACGACGGGCTTGGAGCATCTACCCAATCGAGGGCCCGCCTTGCTGGTGTGCAATCATGTCACTTACGTGGATGCCCCCCTGATCATGGCTGTCCAGGCGCGAAGGGTACGTTTTCTAGTCTATCGCGACTACTACGAGCATCCCTGGTTGCACCCGCTGCTCAAGTTGATGAACTGCATTCCTATATCCGAGAACGACCCTCCCAGGCAAATCATGCACTCGATCCGCTCGGCAAGGGAGGCATTGGAGCAAGGATATTTGGTCTGCATTTTTGCAGAAGGGCGCCTGACACGGTCAGGTTTGATGAATGCCTTTCGGCCAGGTTATCAGAAGATCATCAAGGGAATGGATATCCCCATCATTCCCGTCTTCCTGGGGGGCGCCTGGGGAAGCGTTTTCAGTCGCGCCACCCGAGGCCGCTATCGCAATCATCGTCTGCGGCTCCCCTACCCCATTGGCTTGCACTTTGGCAAACCCTTGCCCTCAAGCGCTCCGATCCATGAGGTGCGCATGGCCGTCCAGGAATTGTCTGGCACCCATCACCAAATGGATGCTGAACAGAAGGGTTCGCTTGGCACATTGGCCATCCGAATCGCTCGCAGGCATTGGAGTCAGCCCTTCATGTCGGATACCACCGGGAAACGCCTGACCTTTGGCAAAGCACTGGTAGGCAGCCTCCTGCTGAGGGAACAGATTCGCAAGCAGCTGAGCCGCGAGAACGAGGAGGCCGTCGGCATCCTGCTCCCTTCCTGCGTTGGGGGAGCCCTAGTGAACATGGCCATGGCTCTGGATGGCAAGGTGGCTGTCAACTTGAACTTTACCGCCTCACCGCAAGCGTTTGCTTCAGCCATGGAGCAAAGCGGCATTCAAACCACCATCACCTCAAGGGCCTTCCTCGAAAAAATCCCCGACTATCCTTTGACGCCCCATGTCATCTATCTGGAAGATCTTGGAAGCGGTATCACGACCTGGGATAAACTGCGTCATGCCTTGGCCGCTAAGTTTATCCCCCAGCGATGGCTGCTACCAACCAAGGCCTTAAGCGCCTCTCAGACGGCCACCATTCTTTTCTCCTCGGGTTCCACCGCTGAGCCCAAGGGAATCCAACTCACGCACGCCAATCTGGTGTCGAATGTCCTCTCAGCTGCCGAGGTCATCCCCCTGGGGGATCGGGATGGCCTTTCGGCAGCTCTGCCATTCTTCCATTCCTTTGGACTGACGGCGACCATTTGGCTGCCCCTTGTGTGCGGCATCCGGGTCCACTACCACACCAATCCACTGGATGCCGCCCAGATCGCACAGATGGTTCGTGAGGAGGCCAGCACCATTCTATTTGCCACTCCAACTTTTCTCATGGCTTATATCCGCAAGGCTAGACCCCAGGATTTTCGCACCTTACGTCTGATCATCACGGGTGCGGAAAAATTAAAGGTCAAGTTAGCAGATATGTTCGAAAAGAAATTCGGGGTTCGTCCCCTGGAAGGATATGGTACGACCGAACTCTCACCCATTGTCTCACTGAACCTTCCGGAACCCCCTTCGCTGGATCCAGACACATTCACCCGCAAGGACGGATGCGTCGGCCACCCCATCCCCGGTGTAAGCGCCAAAATCGTAGATCCCGATCAGCGCACCCTATTGGCACCGGGCCAGGAGGGCATGCTGCTGATCAAAGGACCCAATGTCATGAAGGGTTATCTGGGAGAGCCTGAAAAAACGCACAAGGTCTTGCAGGAGGGTTGGTATGAAACCGGTGACATCGCCAAGTTGGACGAAGATGGATTCATCACCATCACCGGTCGACTCTCTCGGTTCAGCAAGATTGGTGGCGAGATGGTGCCCCACGAAGCTGTCGAACAGGTTTTGATGGAAGATGGACGCGAGCACTCCAGCCCTTTTGTCGCGGTCACCTCAGTGCCCTGTGATCGAAAAGGAGAAAAACTGGTGGTTCTTTTCACAGAGGACCTGGGGGACCTGAACACCACCATTGAGCGACTCAAGGAAGCCGACATCCCCAACCTGTGGAAACCTCATCCAAGCTCATTCTTCAAGGTGGACTCCATTCCATTGCTGGGTAGCGGCAAATTGGACCTCAAGGGAATCCGCAGTGAAGCCGAAGCCCTTGCTAGCCAGGGTTCAGCATAAAAAAAGATCGGACAGTATGTCCGATCTTTTGAGAGCCGATCCTTAGGCGCGAATCGTGATTTTTTAATCGTGGAGCTTCAAGAGCAGCCCAGACTTTCACCACAATTCAAGCACTTGTAACAGGCGCCGTTTCGCACGGTCACATGACCACAGTTCGGGCAAGCAGGGGCATCACTTTGATTCACAAAAGACTGACTTGCCTGACGGGAATGATCACTTCCATTTTCACCTGCTGCCTGAATGTCCAGGCCCTGCTTGAGCCGAGTCGCCTCTTCGCTCAGCGGTAATTCAGGGATGGGCCGGTTAACTTTTTTTTTAACCTCTTCGTCCAACCCCGGCATGTCCAGCTCTGCCTGAGGCTCGAGTGAAGCCGGGGCTCCATCCTCCACAGGTTGGAAAGTGTGGGACATCCAGCGGAACACGTAATCGGGAATGGATGAGCAATTTCGGATGTTCGGATTCTTGGTGAATCCTGAAGGCTCAAAGCGCTGATGTGAAAACTTCTTCACCAGGGCATCGAGCGGCACACCATACTGCAAGGCCATACTGGTGAGGGTCGCAACACTGTCCATGAGGCCTCCAATGGTCGACCCTTCCTTGGCCATGGTGATGAAAAGTTCACCAGGGCTTCCATCCTCGAACAAGCCGACGGTCAGGTAACCTTCGTGGCCAGCGATATCAAATTTGTGGGTCACTGCCTGGCGGGTTTCGGGCAAGCGCCGCCTCAAAGGCTGAGTGGACTGGCGAGCCAACCGATCGATTTCTTCCTTAAGTGCGAGGACCTGATCACTGGAAGTGGATTCAGAAGACTCGACGGACGATTGATTGGTGTTGAGAGGTTGAGAGCGTTTGGAACCATCACGATAGATGGCGACACATTTCAGCCCCATATTCCAAGCCTGAACATAGGCATCCTTGATGTCTTCCACCGAGCATTCATGTGGAAGATTAACCGTCTTGGAAATAGCACCACTGATAAAGGGCTGAGCTGCTGCCATCATCTTTAGGTGAGCCATGTAGTGGATGCTTCTTTCTCCTCGATGCGCCTTGAATGCGCAGTCGAAGACTCCCACATGTTCGGGTCGCAACCCACTGCGACGAGTCTGACCTTCATCCTCGAAATCCTCAATGGTGTCGTATTGCTCGATGTGCTGGATGATACCGTCAGCCTCCGCCTCGGAGTAACCCAGTCTCTCAAGAGCTTGGGGCACCGTTCGATTGACGATCTTGAGCATGCCGCCGCCTGCGAGTAACTTGTATTTCACGAGGGCGATGTCTGGCTCGATGCCTGTGGTATCGCAGTCCATGAGAAAAGCAATCGTCCCGGTTGGAGCCAAAACCGTCACTTGAGCGTTTCGATAACCGTGGTTCTCGCCGTGCTCCAATGCACGCGCCCAGCAAGCCCGTGCCTCTTGTTTGAGATAATCGAAATCCTTGTTGGGCTGAATGTCTTCGGCGGCATCCTTGTGAAGGCGAATGACATCAAGCGTGGAATCCACATTATCTTTCATCAGAGGTTGATCAATTCCAGCACAACGCGCATCGCGGTAACCAGGGAAGGCACCCATGATCCGGGCAATTTCCGCAGACTGCTCGTAGGCGTGTCCAGTCATGACCGAAGTAATCGCACCGGCCAGTGCTCTTCCCCCATCCGAATCATATGGCAGGCCATAACTCATGATGAGTGAGCCCAAGTTGGCGTAGCCCAGACCAAGGGTTCGGAAGATATGAGAGTTTTCGGCAATCTGAGGGGTTGGATAGGAAGAATTGTCTACCACAATTTCCTGAGCCGTAATGAAGATACGTACAGCCGCCTTGAAACGCTCCACATCAAAACTGGCATCTTCTCGCTTGAATTTCATGAGATTCAAGGACGCAAGGTTGCATGCGGTGTTGTTCAAGAAAACGTATTCAGAGCAGGGGTTGGTCGAATGAATGGGTTCAGACCCCTTGCAGGTATGCCATTTCTGGATCGGTCCATCATACTGCAAACCAGGATCCCCGCAGATGTGCGTGCCTTCTGCGATGCGATGCAGAAGATCAGAAGCGCTCTTCTTCTCAAGGTTTTCCTGAGTTGTCACTGCTTTGGTCCACCATTCGCGATCATGGATGGCAGCATCCATGAATGCGTCACTGACACGGACCGATAGATTTTCGTTTTGATACATCACGCTGCCATAGGCATCACCATTGTAGGAACCATCGTAACCTTGCTCGATCAAGGCCCACGCCTTCTTTTCTTCGAGCTGCTTGGCATCAATAAATTCTTCGATATCACCATGCCAGTCCTTGAGCGTATTCATCTTGGCGGCGCGCCGGGTTTTACCACCCGATTTGACCACGTTGGCGACTTGGTCATAAACCTTCAGGAAGGACATGGGACCGCTGGGACGCCCACCTCCACTGAGTTTTTCCTTGCTAGAGCGTATGGATGAGAGGTCAGAACCTGTTCCCGATCCATATTTGAAGAGCATGGCCTCACTGTAGGCAAGCCGCATAATGTCTTCCATATTGTCTTCGACAGATTGGATGAAACACGCGCTGCATTGAGGAAATTCGTATTGAGTGGGAGCTCGGTTGGACTCGCGCTCCTGGGTGTCGAAATACCAGTTACCCTTAGCAGAATCCTTACCGACCCCGTATTGATGATAAAGCCCGACATTGAACCAGACCGGAGAGTTGAAGGCGCCGTATTGGTTCAGACACAACCAAGAGAGCTCGTTGTAGAAGATCTCACCGTCTTTTTTGCTGAAATATCCATCCTTGATGCCCCAGTCGGCAATGGTTCGGCAAACACGATGAATGAGCTGGCGCACTGAATATTCCCTTTCGTCAGTGCCCTGCTCTCCGTAGAAATATTTTGAGACGACGACATTCGTTGCCAACATCGACCATGATTGAGGCACTTCGACTCCTTCCTGACGGAAAATAATGTTCCCTTTTCCGTCCGTAATTTCGGCGACTCGCTTGTCCCACTGGATTTGGTCGAAGGGACTGACGTTGGCCTGACTGAAAACACGATCCACCGACAGCATGGACTGTTTCTTGAGGCCAGCTCGCTTGGTCTTGCGAGCCTTGGTGACACCTGAACCCCTGCGCGATTTGGACGCAGAGGGCTGGGTGAGAGTATCATCTTGGGCATTGATCATTTAATTGCTCTTTCTTGATTTTAACTTAAAAATGGATTTCCGAAAGGCATAGCACAGCCCTTCGGATGCAGGTCAAAAGACTTGCATGCGCACGACAAACGACAGCGGCACTGATGGTGCCAAAAGATTACGACAGAAACGACTTCCCCTGAAGACCCCACTAGCTGTTGGATACGATAAAAACAATACCACAACAGGTAGTGTTATCAAGGGGTAACCTTACTTTTTTGTTACTTTTTTCCCCTTGGACTGAAATCATTTGGAATCAAGCGTTTTCCTCGCTTCCAGAGACCACATCAGCCACGGAACTAATGTCCCCGCTACCATCTCCAGCAGCAGCCAGCTTACTTCCAGACTGAGCATTGGATGGCGCGTCCTGATTGAATTTGACACTCACGATCGTACTCACCCCTCGCTCCTGCATGGTCACACCGTAGAGAATGTCCGCGATGGAAATAGTGCGCTTGTTATGCGTGATGATGATAAATTGAGAATGATCCAAAAACCGCTCCAAGATTTTGATGAAACGATTGATGTTGGATTCATCCAGAGGCGCATCCAGCTCATCCAGCACGCAGAAGGGGCTGGGGCGCACCTGGTAGATGGCAAAGAGAAGGGAAACAGCTGTCATGGTCTGCTCACCACCAGAGAGCAAGGAAATCCCTTGGAGTTTTTTGCCTGGCGGACGCGCTACGATATCAATGCCGCTCTCAAGCACGTCCTCGCCATCCTGCAATTGAAGGTCCGCCATGCCGCCATTGAAAATTTCAGTGAAGGTCGCTCGGAAATTATCTCGGATCTTGTGAAAGGTCTCCAAGAACATCTCCCGGGTCTGGGTATTGATGCGATTGAGCACCTCCATCAACTCGGTTTTGGCCTGCACCAGATCATCGTGCTGGTTTGTCAGAAACTGATAGCGCTCTTCGGTTTCTTCATACTCCTCGATAGCCACCAGATTCACCGGCCCCATGGAATCGATTTTCTGCTGTAAGGTCGCTACTCTTTCTCGGACCTCATCCCAATCTGTCCCCACTCCGTAAGCATCGAGATCTTCTGAGGTAAGCACCTCACTGGATGGTTTGCCATCCTCCGAGACCGTCACCGTGATGTGTTCACTGCGCACTTCACTCAAGTCGATCTGGTAGCGCTCATCCATTCGTTTGAGAAGGTTTTCAATGGAGGACTGTTTGCGGGCCAAGTCGACGTCGAGTTGACTGCGTCGCGACTGGATTTCGTCGAGCAATCGGCGCTGCTCCCTTAAGAGGTTTTCCCTTTCGCTGACTGAGGCCTCCTGCTCCTGCTTCTGCCCGACCAATGAAGCGTTTTGCTCACTGACCAAGGATCGCTCGTGCTGCAACCGTTCCAGGGCCGCTTCAGATTCCAGAATCTGAGTCTGACTTTGTTCTCTTTTTTCCTGGTAGGTGGCCACGTCGGATCGGCGTTGAGTCAGAACCTGGGTGATTTCCTGCATGCGCTGGTCCAACGGACCCCTTTGGCGCTCAAGCGAAAGGACTGATTGCTCTTCAGAGGCCAGCACAATTTTGGATTCCGTCAGCTGCGCCTGGGCCTTTTCGCGATCGCTTCGCAGTGATTCCAACTCCCCCTGAGCTTCTTCAAGAGAAGACTGGGCAGCAGACTCATTTTGTTCCAGCTCCTGAATATCGCCATTCAGGGATTCCCGCTTGATTTGAATTCCCTTTTCCTGCTCTCCGAGGGTTTGAATTTCATAAACCACCGTATCAATCTTCTGAGCCAGTACCTGATGGGCAGAACTCAGAGCGCGCTGCTCTCCCTCGCTGGTCGCGATCGCCACTTCGCGTGCCTTCAGCTCGGATTGTGCATCCTGCAGGCCTGATTCCAGCGACTGAATTTCGTAATGCAACTGACCCTTGCGCCGACTCGCTTCATCCACAGAGGCCTGCCCCGCACCCACCTCTTCCTCGAGTTGGAGAATGCGGTTTTTGCGAGCCAAAATGGAGGTGGTCAGGTTTTTACCATCCTGGGCATTCCCACCTCCCGTGAAGACTCCGCACGGGCTCAGGGTCTCCCCACGCAGGGTCACAAAACTGACGCAACGACCCGATTTTTTCCAGCAATCGGTTGCCATGGCCAGGTCGTCGACGATGTAAACAGAGCCCAGCAGACACTCCAGAAGTGGTTGCACCTCCGGATCGCCATCGACCACCGACAAGGCAGCTGTTCCTTGAGGACTGTAGGCCGGATCGTGAATGGTAGGGCGGTGATTGAAGGAACATTCTGAAACCTTTTGCATCATGTGGATGGAAGCCACACTGGCAGCACCGGCTTGCTGTTCACGCAGCTGATCGAGAATGGCTCGGGCTGCCTCGGGCGATTCGGTCAGCACGACCTGCAAAAACTCGCCCAGGATGGCTTCGACCGGAACCACGTAGTCCGCTTCCACTCGGATATGATCGGCCAAAGAACCCAGCAGGGATTCTGCCTGCTTCAAAGCCGCCACAGTGCCTTGGCTGAAGCCTTCGTGAGAGGATTCCAGCTCCTTGAGCACGCTGAGCTGGCTGCGGCGATCGGCCTGCTCACCCATAAGTTTGTCCAGCTCTCCGCTCGCACACTCAAGCGTCTCCTGAAGCTTCTTGAGTCGAGACTGGCGCTCCTCCACCGTTTCTCGTTGATGGTTGGCAGCCTGCTTTTCGGCTTCCACTGAAGACACAAAAGCCTCCAACTTCTTGCCCAGGCCTTGCCGCTCTTCCTCCAGTTGAATTTTTTCGGAAGCGAGCTTCTCAAGCCGCTCGACCTGGCTCTTGGATTGATACTCCAGTGCGCTGCGCTCATTGCGCCATTTGCCCAGTTGTTGAGTGTGCGCAAAAAGTTCTCCCTGGACCTTCTGAACCGCTTCTTGCCGAGACTGAGAAGCTGCCTCCACCTGCCTCAAGGCATCCTGATGATTGCCGACGGTTTGTTGATGAACGCTCAATCCTTTTTGAGCCTCTTCGAGCTGAAGACCCAGGGACGTCAGCTGCTCTTCCGCCTGGTCCTTACGAGATTCAAGCTGGTCAATTTCCTCCAGCACCCGTTGATGCTGCTGTTCCAATTCCTGAGAGCGCTCTCGATGAAAATGGATGTTGCCTTCGTGCCGATCCATTTGCCCCTTGAGCTCCATGCCCTGTTGCTGAGACAGGGAAATCTCGGCCTCCAATTCAGCCAGGCGTGATCGCAACTGACGAATTTCCTCCTCCTTCTGAAGAACCAGGCCTGAGGAAGTTTCTTGCTGCTCCTTGAGCGCATCGCGACTCTGCTCGGAGGACTCTATCTCGGTTTGAAGCAGATCATACTCATGGCGCGCAAGCTGGGTTTCCAGATGCTGCAATTCGCCCTGGATCTGCTTGTAACGCTTCGCCTTACCAGCCTGACGCTGAAGGGATCCAATGCGACGCTTGACTTCGCCCACCAAATCGGCCACTCGAAGCAAATTCTGCTCAGTGTGATCCAGTTTGCGCAGGGCCTCCTTTTTCTGCACCTTGAACTTGGTGATCCCGGCAGCTTCTTCGAAAACGATTCTTCGGTCTTCAGGCTTACTGCTCAGGAGCTGGGTGATGTTCCCCTGAGCCATGATGCTGTAGCTGGCCCGCCCGACGCCGGTCCCCATGAACAACTGCTGAATATCCCGCAGTCGACAACCCACATTATTGATGTAGTACTCACTGCCTCCATCACGCATCACCCGTCGCTTGACGGTGATTTCACTGTAGGAGAGGTTGACCCCTGCCGCCTTGAGCTGTTCCTCATCGACATCTCCCAAGGTAAGGGAAACTTCCGCAATGCCATGAGGCTTCCGCCGATCGGTGCCATTGAAGATAACGTCTGCCATTTCGCCACCACGCAGCGCCTTGGCCGATTGCTCACCCAATACCCAACGGATCGCATCAGCGACATTGGACTTCCCACATCCGTTGGGACCCACGATCGCCGTGATACCGGGTTCAAAGTTCAAGGAAGTCTTGTCCGCAAACGATTTGAACCCCATTACCGTTAGGTTTTTGAGGTGCACGGGGCGATAATGAAAACCTATTTATGTTAAGTAAAGAGCAATCTACCATATATGGTAGATTTACAATTCCCACCCACCACGGAGGGTGGTTAGCGGGCTAAAATACGTCATAAAGTGTTCTAAATAGAGGAGTATAGAGGATCGTAAAGGTTTATCTGTATTTGTCTGAAGGGCGAATCCCTCAGATGATTCGATTTTGGCGCGGGTTGGTCGTACACGCCTCCATGGGAGGAGAGGGCGAGCTCCAATCCATCAGACAGATGGGAAAAACTAGAGAGAGGCGCTTTGAGCCACATTCACTGGCGCGGCCGATGCGGGATCACATGTCTTAAGGATCCAACCTCCCCCGACCACGAGGTCATCCTGATAAAGAACACAGGCCTGCCCTGGGGTAATGGCCCGCTGAGGC
>Ga0181585_10000693_pt1 | contig 28533 bp, 25 predicted proteins | sample 071ome_29_FD_132469 | JGI IMG/M metagenome (GOLD analysis project Ga0181585, IMG submission 132469) | Coastal salt marsh microbial communities from the Groves Creek Marsh, Skidaway Island, Georgia - 071407BT metaG (megahit assembly) | ecosystem: Environmental > Aquatic > Marine > Intertidal...
AAAGGCTTTGGTCAATCCTCTGATATGCACAAGTTTGCGCCAAACGCGCAGCTGTTTGCTTCGGTCAATAACTGGGGACCATACTATATCTCACAAGTTCAAAAAGTGATGGATGGCAATTGGTCAACAGGTGAAGGCCCTGATCATTGGGCGGGCAACACTTGGAAAGGCATTGGCGATGATTTCCTTGTTCTGACGGAGTTCAAAAATATGCCTGCGGATGTTGCCGCAAAGGCCGCCGCTGCGCGTGACGGTATTGGTAATGGAAGCCTGAATATCTTTGAAGGCCCAATGATGGATAATGCCGGAAATGTTGTCCTTAAGGATGGCGAAGTCCTTGATGATGGCGGCCTTTGGGGCATGAATTACTATGTTGAAGGCGTTGAGGGTAATATCCCTAATTAAGTCATGATAGCGGAATGATATGCCGCCAAGACATTACACGGCAGGCTGGCAAAGCGCTGGCCTGCCTGCCATTTAAAGCTGTGATCATGGGTTTATATATACATAAAGATGGCTTGAAGATTATTAGGGTGTTTGAGGTATCAAGCGTGGGAAGCAATCAGCAAGGGAGCCCCTCACTATGAGAACAAACATCTCTTTTTTTCTAAACGGGGTGGAACAGATTGTTTCAGACGTGCGGCCTGACACCACATTATTAAACTGGTTGCGCCTAGAAAAGAGCCTTTCTGGAACAAAAGAAGGTTGCGCCGAGGGCGATTGCGGCGCCTGTACGGTGGTGGTAGCAGAAGCTAATGGGAACAGCCAAAAGCATCTGGCTAAGGGGGTGCGGCCAATCAGGGCCAAGGCGGTTAACGCCTGCATTCTTTTCTTGCCAATGCTTGATGGGCTTTCGGTCACAACAGTCGAAGGGCTAGCAGGGCCAAATGGTGAACTCCACCCTGTGCAAGAGGCCATTATCACCCATCACGGGGCGCAATGTGGATTTTGCACGCCAGGGTTTGTCATGTCTCTCTATGCTGGGTTCTTGAACGGGCTCGATGGCTCAGAGCAACAGATTAATCATCTCTTTGCTGGCAATCTTTGCCGATGCACGGGCTATGGGCCATTGGTTAAGGCGGCCTTATCGCTGGCTCATCAAACGCCACCAGACTGGGCAAATGCCCGTCTTGAGGCAGAATGGCTTTATCTTCAATCTGTATCTGCCGCAACTGATCCGAAATATGATCTGGCGATTGAAGGCCCAGATCAGGCCTTTTATGCGCCAACCAGCCTTTCAGCGTTAGAGCATTTATCCTGCGCTTACCCTGATGCCACCTTTGTGGCTGGAGCAACAGATATCGGCTTATGGGTGACCAAACAGCATCGCCAGATCAATCGCTTTATCGCGATTGGCCGGGTGGTAGAGCTGAAAGAGATTAGCAAAACAGAAACACAGATTTTGATTGGTGCAGGCGTAAGTCATAGTGACGCTATGCTTGCACTGGCAGATGTCTATCCAGGTCTGGCAGAGGTTTGGCTTCGCTTCGGTTCTATGCAGGTTCGGAATTCTGGTACGGTTGGCGGCAATATTGCCAATGGCTCACCTATTGGGGATATGTCACCGTGTTTGCTGGCTCTTAATGCTGAAGTGACTTTGAACAAGGGCGGCAAACGCCGGCAAGTGCCACTAAAAGATTTTTTTGTAGCCTATGGCAAACAGGATCGCCAAAAAGAGGAGTTTTTGGAAAACCTAATCTTGCCGCGCTTAGGGAAGGCAGAGCATCTTTATGCTTATAAGATATCAAAACGCTTTGATCAGGATATCTCAGCGGTTTTGATGGCGGCGTGGTTAAAGCATGGCCAAGGTAAGATTAAGGAATTGCGACTTGGCTTTGGCGGTATGGCGGCAATCCCATCACGCGCCTTGAGGACGGAAGAAGCCTTAATTGGTCATGATCTCAACCAGCCTTTACCAACTGAGGCGATATCAGCTCTTGCCCAAGATTTTCAACCGATTACAGATATGCGCGCATCATCAGAATACCGCATGGCCGTTGCTGAAAATCTGCTTCGTAAAATGCTGTTTGAGGCAGCGGCAGATGACCATGGGATGCGCCTTTATTCCTCACCTCTCATAAAGCCAGATCCGCTTGCCTCGGCTGCACTGATAGAGGCAAGCGATGCGTGAGAACCGTCTTAATGCTACAGATCATCATGACAGCGCCGTCCTATATGTGACGGGGCAAGCCAAGTTCACCGATGATTTGCCATTTCCCGCAGATGGTCTGCATATTGCCCTTGGGCTGTCGGATAAGGCGCATGCCCTTATCACCGGATGTGATGTGACAGCGTGTTTGGCTAGTCCTGGGGTAGTAACGGTCTTAACCGCGGCGGATATTCCTGGCGTTAATGATGCTAGTCCCGTGGCAGGTGATGACCCTGTGTTTGCAGATGGTAAGGTGGAATATCATGGTCAAGCCATCTTTGCGGTTGTTGCTGAGAGCGCTAAAGCGGCAAGAATGGCTGTGCAAAAAGCGATAGTGAGCTATGAAGAGCTACCTGCCTGCCTAACGATTGATGATGCGCTTAGAGAAAACCACCTGCTTGAGGCGCCATATACGATTGGCTGTGAAGATATCGACGCTAAACTGCGCCAAGCCCCCCATCTTTTAACAGGCCAGATAGATATTGGCGGACAAGAACATTTCTATCTTGAAGGTCAGGCGGCAATGGCATTACCGGGAGAGGCAGGGGATCTTGTCTTACGCGTGTCTAGCCAGCATCCCACCGAAGTTCAACATAAAGTGGCGCGCGCATTGGGGCTTGCTTATCACGCGGTAACGGTGGAAGTCAGGCGCATGGGTGGCGGCTTTGGCGGTAAGGAAAGCCAAGGCAATTTGCCTGCGATTGTTGCGGCACTTGCGGTGAAAAAAACAGGCCGCCCTGCCAAATTGATTTATGACCGGGATGAGGATATGCGCGTTACCGGAAAGCGGCATGATCTGCGTATTTCTTATCGCGTCGGCTATGATGATACCGGCCGAATCCTGGCAATGGATGTCGATCAGGCGTTGCGTTGTGGGATGTCGTTTGATCTGTCCCAAGCGATTGCTGAACGTGCCATGTTGCACGCAGAAAATTGTTATTTCATCGAAGATGTCAGAGTGACCTCACGGCTTTGCAAAACGCATACCCCGTCTAACACCGCCTTTCGCGGTTTTGGTGGGCCACAAGGCATGTTGGGCATGGAACGTATTATTGATGAGGTGGCGGCGCATTTGCGTGTTGATCCAATGCAAGTGCGGCAACGCAATTATTATGCTGATCATGACGAACCTGAAGCAGGCCAACACACCCCTTATGGTCAGCCTGTCAAAGATGGTTTGATCAGGGCAATGACTAAAGACTTGCTAGCTTCATCGGATTATTATGCGCGCCGGAAAGAGATTGAAGCCTTTAATCGCACCGCCACATGGTGCCGAAAAGGGATCGGTTTTAGCCCTGTGAAGTTTGGCATTTCATTTAACAAAACCTTTCTTAATCAGGCAGGGGCTCTGCTTCATATTTATACTGATGGCTCGGTGCATCTTAACCATGGCGGAACGGAAATGGGGCAAGGGCTTTATACCAAAGTGCGCCAGATTTGCGCCCATGCGTTTGGTATTGCGGATGATATGGTGAAAATCACTGCAACAACAACAGGTAAAGTGCCTAATACATCTGCGACGGCGGCGTCATCTGGAACAGACCTTAATGGTATGGCAACGGCAAATGCGGCAGAAACCCTCAAAGGGCGCATGGCGGAATATCTGGCACCACTTTATCAATCTGATCCTGCCTCTGTGCGGTTTCACGAAGGTAAGCTATGGTTTGGTGATACTGCCATCAGTTTTGCCGAAGCCGCCATGCAATGCTGGCAGGGCAGGGTGTCGCTCTCTGCTACGGGGTTTTATGCAACCCCGGATATTCATTGGGATCGTGAAGCAAAGCAAGGCAGCCCATTTTATTATTTTGCCTATGGGGCGGCGGTGACGGAGGTGGTGGTCGACCTGCTGACAGGGGAAAGTCGGGTCGAACGGGCGGATATATTGCATGATGCTGGTGCCTCTCTTAATCCGGCAATTGATTTAGGCCAGATCGAAGGTGGCTATATTCAGGGGTTAGGCTGGTTGACCACCGAAGAGGTGGTTTATAGCGCTGATGGAAGGCTTTTGACCCATGCGCCTTCGACCTATAAAATTCCAGCCTGCTCAGACCGTCCAAAACAGATTCATGTCGCGCTATATAATAGTGGTGGCAATCTGTCAGATACCATCCATAAATCCAAAGCGGTTGGTGAACCGCCCTTTATGCTAGCCATTAGCATTTATGGTGCGATGAGTCATGCGTTAGAGGGGCTTGGGGAATATCCTCAGCTTAACACCCCTATGACCGCAGAGAATCTTTTGATGACAGCAAACCGGCTTCGTGCCCCGCGGAAATCAAATTAGGCTATGGCGCAATCATGGCTCACACAGGTGATGGATCACCTCCAACAACAGGATGCAATTTGCCGAGTGGTAATTGCAGATACCAAAGGTTCGACCCCGCGTGACGCAGGGGCAGAGATGTTTATTCATAACCATGACTTTGTGGGGACAATTGGTGGTGGCACCCTTGAGTATGAGGCTATCGCCATAGCGCGCCGATTGTTGATTGCGGCTAAAGAAAATGGATTTCACCGCCATTGGCAAAGTTTTGCCCTAGGCCCATCCCTAGGCCAATGTTGTGGCGGTGTGGTAACGATTTTGTTTGAGGCCTTTGCCCCAAATATTTTGCCAATGTTACAGAAATATGATGCCAAGCATGTGGCGGCGTGGCGTCATGATGGTGATGCTACGACTTTGCCAGTGCCAACAAACGCAGTCGCCAGACCAAAATATGAGGCGTCATCAAAACAGTTATATTTGCCAGCAGCGAAAGCTAAGCGTGGGTTTTATCTTTATGGGGCTGGCCATGTTGGGCGTGCGGTGATGGCGGTTACTGATGCGCTTGATCTTGATCGATATTGGATCGATGATGATGCCGCGCGGTTTCCTGATGTTAAGGCTTCGGACATTACGATAGTCCCAGCAAAAGATATGACCACGATTGCACGTCATGCCCCCAAAGGGGCATTTCATTTGGTTATGACCTATTCGCACCGTTTAGATGAGGCCATTGTCCATGCTCTTCTAAGAGAAAACCGTTTCGCCAGACTTGGGCTGATTGGGTCGGAGACAAAGGCCAACCGCTTTCGCTCCTCGCTGATATCCGCAGGCATTACCCCGGCCGCATTTGACCGTTTGGTTTGTCCTGTGGGATTGACGCAGATTAAGGGAAAATCACCCCCTATGGTGGCGCTTTCTATCGCTGCGCAACTGGCAATTTGGTTGGATGAGGAGGATAGTCTACCAACCTGCACGAGTTAGTAGGCCCCGCGCTGCCTGATCGTGACGGCGGAGCAGGTCATCCATCTCCATGCTGGTCAGGTTATAATCTTTGACCACAAAACGCCCATTGATCATGACATGACGCGGTTTCACCGGACCGCAAAAAATCAATGCCGCTAAGGGGTCTGTCTGGGTGCCACTGAAATCAATATTATGACGATTGAAAATCGCTAAATCGGCACTGAAATCAGGTCTGATCTGACCGATATCATCACGGTTTAGGACCTCTGCGCCACCACGGGTGGCAACCCGTAACGCCTCGCGTGCGGTCATGTTGTCTGCGCCATGGATTACCCGTTGCAACAGCATGGTTTGGCGTGCTTCGTTAAGCATGTGACCGCTATCACTGGATGATGAGCCATCTACCCCAAGGCCAACATGAACCCCAGCATCTAGCATCTGGCGCACCGGCGCAATTCCACTCGCCAGCCGCATATTTGAGCAAGGACAATGGGCAACGCCAGTACCGGTTCGGGCAAAAAGATTAATCTCATCAGGATTGAGCTGAACACAATGAGCGTGCCAAACATGGCGGCCTGTCCAGCCTAAATCCTCAGCATAATCCCCGGGCCGCATATTGAAATGAGCAAGGCTGTAATCAATATCCTCGACATTTTCTGCCAGATGAGTATGAAGCCCTACGCCTTTATCAGCTGCCATGATCGCGGTATCGCGCATCAATTCGCGGCTGACTGAAAAAGGCGAACACGGGGCTAGGGCAACGCGTGTCATGGCATGACGGCGATCATCATGAAACGCATCAACAACCCGCAGGCAATCGTTGAGGATATGGCTTTCTTCTTCGGTCAGCGCATCTGGCGGTAATCCACCTTTGCTCTCACCAATGCTCATGGAGCCGCGAGTCGCGGTAAAGCGCATGCCGATATCCTGCGCCGCGGCAATGGCGTCATCCAGCCGACTACCGTTGGGGAAAAGATATTGGTGATCAGATGAGGTGGTGCAGCCACTCAACGCCAGTTCTGCCAGCCCTGCCGCTGCTGAGATATAGATATCGTCTGGGCCAAGATTCTGCCAGATGGGGTAGAGGGTCTGAAGCCAGCCAAAGAGGCTCTTGTTCTGGGCATCGGGGATTACCCGCGTTAAGTTCTGAAATAAGTGATGGTGGGTGTTGATCATACCGGGGATGACCATATGTCCCGAGAGGTTGATGATCTCAGCATCGCCGCTTTCTGTGATCAGATTCTCACGCTTATCTACGGCAATAATAACGCCATCTTCAATTAGAATGGCGGCATCCGTCAGCTCGCGGCCACAAACCCCCATGCTATCATCCATGGTGGCTAGCACATCAATATGATCAAGTAGTAATTTTGCCATTGGTATTTTCCTAACTTGTTTCCTTGCCGTTAGTATAGCTCTAGTGCCCAAAATGCCGCCTAGTGTTCTGTTAGTATGCTGCTGGAGCGCATATGGCTTGCCGCGTTGGGCTGGGGGATGCCCTCTGACCCAGACAGCACAGATTCTAGCGTATCATGACCCAACTTCAAGATGAATTATGGGGATGGAATTAGAAGGGATGATGTACAATATTTTTTACTCATAAAATAGGGACAATTTTAATGGATTATTGACCCGTTCTGAAAATTATATATGATGGATTTAGAATAAACTTTAGAGTCAGTTGATGCACGAAAGGCCATTTACGGTCACCTTTTTGATAGGATATTGTGCTGTTTTTTGTTTGGGCTGTTGAGTGTTTTTGCCCACCTCCAATAAGTTATGAGTATTCATCTGCCAATCGGATACCCTCATGACCTTATATCACCTTATCAATAATAAGATGCCTTCTCGGGAGTGCGGCGAATGCCCGATCCGCCAACAGGCCATCTGTTCACGATGTCACAACGATGAACTAGCGTTGCTTGAAGACATGAAATCCTATCGCTTTCGGTTTTGCCGTATCTGTTAAGGGTGGCGCGGTTGGCGCGGAGGCGGATGCATCAGAATTTTGCCCTAGCAGTAGCGTATAATTTGATTGCGGTTCCGCTGGCCTTTGCGGGGTTGGCGACCCCATTATTGGCGACGTTGGCTATGTCGGCGTCGTCGCTGACGGTATCACTAAATGCTTTGCGTTTACCGAGGACAGATAAATGAATGTGCTGTTGCTGTTGCTGTTGATACCTGTGTCGCTGTTACTAGGGTTAATCGGGCTTGGGTTCTGTGTCTGGACGGTGCGCAGTGATCAATATCGTGATCCAGAGGGCGATGCCCGCCGCATACTGGATACCTCTTATGACGCTGCGCCAAAACCACCGACGGATGAGCAGTAAAATACTGCGCGAAAGTAGTGATGCGCGGCAAGTGTGAAAATGATTTCTGGTGCTGCTTAGGGCAATTTTCCAACGGATCTATTTTAACCGGTTTTGAGCGATAGAGTGGATCATTTGTTCATAGCTAATCCCTAAGTTTATGGCGCATGATCGAAAGAAATATCCTTTGGATAAGCCAGGCATTAAGTTGGCCTCCATGAAGTGGGGGATATTCTTGCGGCATAGTCGGACATCTATTCGGCCAAATGAACGCCCTCCAAGCGCTTGGAAAGCGCGTGTTCCTAAATCTGACAGCTGTTTCAGTAAATCTTTATTTACAACGCGTTTAACTAATTCGTGGTCTGATTTCTTTACATCATAGTCCAAAATTCGATGTCCACGTTTGTTCTTTGGGGTGACAATTTCGATTGGCATTGCGGTTATTTTTCCAGTGAGTTCATCTTCTAAAATCCCAACACTAAACTCCCGGCCAGTGAGATAGGTTTCGATGATTGACTTGCAATGATGCAAATCAGATATTTGTTTAATTTTCGCTATCATTGCTGTCTTGGTAAATGCAATTGATGTTTCATCGATGCCTAAACTGTCACCACCTCGTATAGGTTTGACAAAAACAGGAAATACAAGACTCTTGGATTTGATGGTTTCTAATTCATCTCGTCCTGCTGTGAAATAATCTGCTGTAACAACGCCTGCTCTTCGCACGGTGTCTTTAGCAGTGCTTTTATCGTGTTCATTGTTAAGCGCGGAATGGTTTGATCCTATGTAGGAAATGTTTTGCTGGTCCAAAAAATCGTTTAGCCAAATTTGCTGTTCTTCAAAGTCAAAATATTTAACGCCAGAAAATACTAAATCAGGACGTCTTTCAGCCAGCTTTTTCAAGCAATTCTTTGAAGACACTTCAGTGATGATTACATTTGAATAAAATTTTGACAAAATGTCCTTAATTGCGTGTTGGTCTAATGTAATGGCCACATTTTTTTGATGTTTTTCAACCTGTGATTTGGGCACCACCAGCACCTCAATTGTTTTTCTTTCAACTACATCTGTTGCTATTTTTAATACTTCAACATCTTGTCTGGCTAGGGACGGTAGCTGGGCCATGATGGATAATTTTGAAGAGACAGGAGTTTTATGGTTTTGCATGAATTCAATCCTCACGTTGCATTAAGCTTCGCACATGACGGCTTGGAGCATATGTTTATCACCCTTGGTAATACGCTAATCCTTAGCCGCAGTTTCATCCTTAGAGTTGAGCTTTGCCAATGCTATGTCATGCTGGCTTGACCGCTGTTTTGCCTGCGTTAACTCGTTCAACCTCCGTCATTGCATCCTTCAAGTTTGAATATTTGTAAGAGCCAACATGAAAGACATCAATGGAGGTTCTCGTAATCCCAAGTTTATTAAGGGTTTTATCGTTTAAGTGTTCAGTTTTTTTGTTCATATGAATTTACTTTCCCGCGAGTTGCGTTCCTGCTTTAACGATTTTTGACGTATGCTTTGTCGTGAGGCCAAAAAGCTTGCTTGTTAGTCCAGTGTGACGGTTAGCTAAAAATGACCAAACTTTATTTTGATAAATAAAAACTCATTTATCTCATTTCGATGTTTTTGATTTAACCCCGATGCCAATGGCCTTTGGGGCAGAGCTAGCAGTTGCTAAAACCTTCACTTTTTCCTTTTTGGGCTTTCTAATTTCTCGGTTGCCGTTTCGATTGTTTCCTTTTGGCATATTAAATTTCTCCCATGTGGATTAGGTGGATTTTCGCTGCAAAGCGCATCCACATTTTCTCAAATAGTCTGGTATTGATTGCCAACGGTTTACAACCTTTGGTTGCATCATTTAAAGCTAAATTAGCGTGATCTTGGCTAAAGAGAGCACAAGATTAAATTGATAATTGTTTTCGAGTAGTGCTTAGATTATTTGCCGATCAAAATGGCAAAGGCAAGTCGCTCATACTGGCTTTTGTTTAACTTAATATTTCATTTTATTTTTACAAAAGCGTTAATAACTTGAATTTACCTGAGTGAGTGAAGAAAAGCAAGGTGCAATTCAATCCCTAGATGAACGAACGGCTGAAACCTAAAGAAAAACAACAGTTTATGTGTTTTCACATTAAATGCTTTGTCATAAAGAAAACTCTTTTAGCAAAGTGAAAAGACTGTCTGATTATGCCAAAGAATTAATACGATAGACTAAGGCACATTGATATTGATATTACTGGAAACAGTCTTGAAATGGGGCTTCCAATAGGCTTCGAACACTCCGCCGGGTGCGTCATTATACAAAGTACTTACAGCTATTTGCATTAATGCATCATTTCTTACCAATAGTATTTGTAAAATTTATATAAGAAAATTATCTTTACATTATGATAACGCTTTGTAGGGTTTAAATAATGTTAAAACTATTATCTCAAGACCAAATAAAACAATATCGTGATCAGGGTTTTGTGTCGCCCATCAATGTACTTTTGCAGGATGAAATTGATGCATGCCTTGATGAGATAACTCGTTTTGAGAAAGACACCGGTAAAGAGATTGATTTTCCATATAAATCTCGTCCACATCAGGTGTTTTCATGGGCTGATAAACTTGTCCATCATCCGGCTATATTAGATGCAGTTGAAGACGTGATAGGTCCTGATATTATGTGTTATCATGCGACTCTCTGGATCAAGCCGCCCCAATCAAACGCCTTTGTTCGGTGGCATCAAGATGGCGCGTATTTTTTCCTTGATCCAGCCCTGCACGTGACGGCGTGGGTGGCGTTAACAGTTGCCGATGAAAAGGCCGGCTGTATGCAGGTAATTCCAGGATCACATAAAAATCCTTTATTTGAACATAATGACGATGATGACCCGAATAATATGATCCCTCGCGGCCAGGGATTAGCACAAGATATTGACACCTCTGTTGCTGTTGCTATGCCGTTGCAACCAGGGCAAATGTCGCTTCATCACACTAAATTATTCCATGCATCATTTAATAATCATAGGGATGAACGGCGCATTGGTTTTGGCATTAGTTATATTCCGGCTAATGTTAAGGATGTTGGCAAAACACCAGCCCATGCCCTGCTGGTAAGAGGCGAAGATAAAGATCGCAATTTTCTGCCTGAAAAGCGGCTATGTTCGGCTGAATCCCCTGAACAAATGGAATATCACCTGGAACTGATGAAGCAATTTCGTAAACGCCAAGATGAAGGCGCGGCACATACCAAAGCAGTTTTAGGATAAGATTTTATTAGCACCAATCTATCGCTTTATGCGCTGGCTAAACGCATTTTTTTCATTAAGCCATTTAGTGATGAAGCCGTCTCAATTTTCATGATATCTTTATATATTTCAAGAGCATGATCGCTATGCCAGCGGCGTTCACACAGGCTTAAATACTTTACCTGCAACTCTTCTTGTGAGTATGGATCTTGCCAGTCGCCTCGGTTGGTTTCAACCTCATGGCTAAATCTTCTACCATCGGACAATGTTATCTGAACTTGCGCTGGCCTCTTGTCTGGCAGCATAGCCGACATCGCTGGATTTTCATTCACGCGGACACAGCTTGCCAGATTTAATGTTGCCGGATGGATGAGGGCATCACCGCTGAAGCTAGAGATATCGCTAGTGCCATTGATGAGTGTGGTGGCCATAGCAAAAGGAATAGAAAACCGAGCAGCTAGACTATTTCTAGGCTTTGGATCATTTAATTCTGCTGCCAGATTATAGGTGCTGACATCAATTTGGCTAATGTTGTTAACATCAATCTGATCTCCATCGATATTAATGATATGCATCAGGGCATCTAATGCGGCATGGTTGAAGCGACAACAGGCATGTAGCTTAAAATAATTTCTATCCATCTCCCATGTCTCACCAAGCCCGTTAATCATGGCGGATGGGTCAAACTGTTCTGACACAACATGCCCGAAAACAGAGCTTAGACCATCATGTTCACCGTCAAATCCACTATCAAGCAGGTCTAATGCCAAATGAGCCATCTGGTTGCTAACACCCGTATAAACATTACGCACAGTTCCACCTTCAAGCATAGTTTTTCTTGAGGTGGCTAAGCTCAAGCTAGAGGCGATATTTATCCCCCGTTTTATCGTCTCAGCGTCATATTTTTTGAGTTTTGTTAGTCCAGCAACACCGCCAACCACGCCCCATGTACCATGGGGGTGCATACTATGTCTTAAATGGGTAGCAATTCCTAATCTTGCCGCCACTTCATAGGCTATAACAAAGGCTGTTATGAAGGCCTCTCCACTAATTTTCTTTTGTTCTGCAAGCGCGAGCAGAGCGGGCAAAACATGCATGCCCGGATGGCCACGGGCAAATTGATTGCCTTCATCCATTTCAAGAAAAGTGCCACTTGATCCATTAAGAAAAGCGGCGTCCATAGCTCGTGCTTGCAGCGTTGTTCCTATAATGGTGGCGTTAGGGGATTGGTTTTGAGCAAAACGTGGCGTAAGTGCCAACATTTCTTGTTCCGCTTGTCCCCCTATCATGGCTGCTATACAATCTGCAAATATTACTTTCGCATGATGTGTTGTTTTGGCGTCAATTTGATCAAACTTAAGATTATGAATGAAGGTCGAAAGATGTGTTAAATATTGTTTTATCATAATTAAGTTAATCCATTAATGGGTTTTGATAATTTAAAGTTGTTGTAATATATGCACTTTTTAATACAGTAGTAATTATTGGTACTTTGAAAAACAAGATTTAACTTAATGAGGATTTAATTATGAAAAAAATTATTAATACAAATACTTCTCGCCGTCGGTTTGTTGCCACTGCAACAGCTGCTTCTGCGCTTGTGGGAACGGGTTTAGGTTTTCCACATATTGCGCGTGCTGCTGATCCAGTTAAAATCGGGCTGATACATCCTGCCACCGGATTTCTGGCTTATCCAGCCGCTCAGTCTCGTCATGGAGCACAAATGGCTATCAGTGATGTCAATGCTGCTGGCGGTATTAAATCACTTGGTGGCGCTATGGTTGAGGCCATGCTTGGTGACTCACAAGCAAAGCCGCAAATTGGCGCCTCTGAAGTGGAAAAAATGAATGAGGCTGGCGTTCATGCGCTTCAGGGTTGTTATCAATCCGCTGTTGGCCTTGCTGCATCTGCCGCCGCAGCTAAATACAACATTCCATTTGCTGTGGATGTTGGCGTATCCGATAAATTGGTACAGCGCGGCTTGAAAAACGTATTCCGGATGGCTGATGGTTATGGCCGGATTGCTGCGGATGCCGCGTCTAATCTTGGCGCTATTAATAAAGCTGCTGGTTCACCGGCTAAACGAGTGGTTATTGTCCATGAGGAATCTGAGTTTGGAACAGGTACAGCAAATTACATGTCCTCACTGTTGCCTGATCAAGGTCTTGAAGTGGTTGAAATGATTAAGCATGCCAACCCAACACGAAATTTTGATAATATTGCGCTTCGTATTAAGGCGCTTCAGGCGGATATCGTGATGCCAATCAATTATCCGGGTGAATATGTTCTGCTTGCCAAAACACTTCGTCAGCAAAAAGTAGACTTCATGGCCAGCTATTCCGTTCTTGGTGGTGGGTTTAACTTTAAGTTTGTTGATGATCAGCCAGAAATTGCTGAAAACATGATTGATGTTAACCATTGGTATGATCCACGCTCAAAGGCTGGTCAGGCGCTTCGTAAGCGGGTTGAGGCTGATGGTCTGTATTTCACGTTTGAGGTCTATTTAGCGTACTTGTCTACCATGTTCTTGATTGATGGGTTCGAACGTGCTGGGACTACAGATACTGAGGCCGTAAATGCAGCCTTAGCCGCAAGCACGATAGATCCAATGTTCATGCCATATGGCCCAACCAAAATGGTCGATGGTCAGAATATGGGGTCACGGGCAGTTGCTATTCAGGCACAGAACGGTGATGTGCAAATTATTTCACCATCTGATTATGCCTCGGCTCCAGCGATCTTCCCTAGACCTGCCTAAACCCTTTTTCATATCTTTTCCGAAGCGCTTTTTATAGGCGCTTCGGTTGTTATCTGATTGTATTTACCATGATGTCATATACCGTAAGCATGATGCCTGCCGCTGTTATGAACGGCCTGATGTATGGTTCTATTTATGCACTTGTTGCCCTTGGATTAACGCTTATTTACGGCGTTCTTCATATTATTAATTTTGCTCACGGCGCATTATTAATGCTTGCTCTTTATGCAGCTTTTTTCCTTTATTCTATTTTAGGAATTGATCCTTATTTAGGTATCCTGATTGTTGTGCCCGGCAGTTTTATTTTTGGTTACGTCCTTTACCGCTTTATGATTGGTAAATTGGCGCATGGTAAAGATCAGAATATCTTATTAATTACTCTCGGTCTTTCTATAGTTTTTGAAAATATGGCGATGCTGTTTTTTAGCGCTGATCAAAGAACAGTTAATCTTTCATATAGTTTTGAGACAGTTGATCTTGGCTTTGTCTTACTTTCAATCCCAAAACTTATCTCATTTTTCGCGTCATTAGTAATTTGCTTTTTATTATGGATGCTAATGTCTATGACAGATTTGGGTAAGGCCATTCGCGCTGTTGCCAAAGAACGGCAGGGCGCGCGTTTGGTTGGGATAGATGTTGATAAAATATTTGCCGCGACCTATGGGATTGGTATTGCCTGTCTAGGTGCTGCGGGATGCCTGTTATTACCTATCTTTTATGTTGATCCTTACACAGGCAACCTTTTTGTTATTATCGCCTTTACGATTGTTGTGCTTGGCGGTATGGGGAGCATCGTTGGGGCGTTAATTGGTGGGTTTATTATTGGCATTACGGAATCTGTTGGCGGTTTAATTCTAGGTGAGAGCCTTGGCCAAATTGGGATTTCGGTAATTTTCATCCTTATCTTAATGTTTCGCCCTAATGGGTTGTTTGGGGGCAAGACATAATGGCTATTTCCATTTCCAGATGGGTGCAGATGGGATTGTTAGTTCTGGCTGTCGTTTTGCCGTTGGCTATCCAGAACAATTTTTATCTTGATGTTTTAACAATTATTTTCTTCACCGCCTATCTTGGCCAATCATGGAATATTCTGGGTGGTTATGCTGGTCAGTTTTCTTTTGGTGGGGTGATGTTTTTTGGCACTGGTGCCTATGCCTCAACGATTTTATGGACGACTTATGGTATCCCTCCAATCTATGGAGTTTTTGTAGCCATTTTGGCAGGGGCAATTGTCGGATTAATCGTTGGTTATGCTAGTTTTCGATATGGTTTGCGCGGGTCATATTTCGCGCTAATTACATTGGCCTTTGCTGAAATGTTGAGGATTATCGCTAACTCGCTTGAGTTCACTGGCGGCGGGGTTGGTATCTTTCTTAACTTTGAGCCTAGCATCATGAACCTTCAATTCATTAATGCTAGAGGATTTTACTATTTATCTCTAGGCATGGTGGTTATATCCATCATTATTGCCATGTGGTTGGAACGGTCACGTTTCGGTGCTCAGCTCATTGCTATTCGCGAAAACGAAGATGCAGCTGAAGCATTAGGAATTAATGTTCTTCGCTCAAAGATTCTTGCCATCATGATTATGGGGGGAATGGGCGGGGCCGCCGGTACTTTCTATGCCCAAAAATACCTCTACCTTGATCCGCCAATCGCCTACAGCATCGCCTTATCGGTTGAAATGTTGTTAGTAACTATAGTTGGCGGCATGGGAACCGTATTTGGCCCTCTGGTTGGATCATTCGTTCTGCACATTGTAACTGAGGTTGCTAAGCATCTTATTGAATCGCCTGGCTTAAGTTTGATTGTTTATGGTTTCATTTTGATCTTAATCATTGCGTATTTGCCAAACGGTTTAATAGGGTTATTCAAAGGACTGTCCGGAAAGCGAGGGAAGTAGGCATGGCATTACTTCTTGATGTAAAATCCATTTCCAAAAGTTTTGGTGGGTTAAAAGCTGTTTCAGACGCTAGCTTATCGGTTGATGAAGGCAAAATCGTTTCCTTAATTGGCCCTAATGGTGCTGGTAAGACCACTTTATTTGCCATAATTTCTGGCTTTCTTGGCGCGGATAGCGGTAGAGTATTCCTTAATAATGAGAATATTACGGGCATGAAACCACACCGCATCTGTGATAAAGGCATGGTGCGCACCTTTCAAATTACTCAGCCTTTTGCCTCTTTGTCTACCTTGGAAAATATCATGGTTGGGGCGTATAAAAACACATCTCTTAAGGCTAAAGCCAAACAGAAAGCAACTGAGGTGGCTGAACTTGTTGGGATGACACATTTGCTGAATACAGAGGCCAATAGTCTGACCGTAGCTGGCAGAAAACGGCTTGAACTTGCGCGTGCATTAGCAACAGATCCAAAGCTTTTATTGCTTGATGAAGTTATGGCTGGTCTGAACCCATCTGAAATTGATGAGATAGTTAACATCATCAAAATAATTCGCGATTCTGGCGTTACCATTTTCCTGATTGAACATGTCATGAAAGCCGTTGTGAACTTATCGGATTATAGCTATGTGCTAAATGATGGGGTTTTGATAGCACATGGAACACCTAAGCAGATTGCTAATGATCCTCTGGTGATTGAGGCCTATCTAGGCCAAGGCGCGGCGAAAGCCATGACCAAAAATACACCAACTAAAGCAAAAGCTTCTAAAACTTCAAAAAAGGGTGGCAAGTCATGATTTCGATTACATCACTTGCCGCTGGTTATGGTCAGGTTCAAGTCCTGCGTGATATTAGCCTTGATATCCAAGCGAATGAAATTGTTGCTGTGTTGGGGTCAAATGGCGTTGGTAAGACAACGCTTAATAATACCATTTCTGGATTGATAAAACCGACCTCTGGTCGCATTGAGTTTGAAGGCGCAGATATCACTGGCCTAGACCCACAGAAGATTGTTGATAGAGGGGTTATTCATGTGCCAGAGGGGCGAAAGCTGTTTCCAAATCTAAATGTCAAAGAAAACCTTGAGATGGGTAGTTATAGACGCGGAAAAGAAAACCGGGCTCAGAACATTGATATGGTGCTTGATGTCTTTCCGCGTCTGAAAGATCGACTTGCTCAAGCAGCGGGAACATTATCAGGTGGTGAGCAACAGATGGTCGCGATTGGCAGAGGATTAATGGCTGAACCGCGCATTCTTATCCTTGATGAGCCGTCATTAGGCTTATCTCCTTTATTGGTTGAGAACATGTTTAATTTGATCAAAAAGATTAATAAATTAGGTTTGTCTGTTGTCCTTGTTGAACAGAATGTGGTGCAATCCTTAGATATAGCGGATCGAGCCTATGTTCTGGAACAAGGGGCTGTTCAGATGTCTGGTAAAGCCTCTGAGATGCGCAATAATAGCGAATTGAAAAAATCATATTTAGGGTTATAAGGCCAGCCAGTTATCTAGCCGTAAATCCACCATCCACGACGATCACCTGTCCAGTAATAAATGACGCGGCATCAGATAGCAAAAATGCGATCACACTAGCAATCTCATCCGCCTTGCCAAACCGTCCCATTGGTATTGCCTCTGTTAAAATGGCATTGCGTTCAGGGTTGGCACGTGTTTCGGCGGTCATGTCAGTTGCGATTGGCCCTGGTGCAACCGCATTAACCCTTATAGGAATATCAGCAAGCTCAATGGCCATTGACCGTGCTAACCCATTAATACCAGCTTTAGATGCCGCATAGGCGGCGGCATGTTTATGACCAACTAAGCCGATTTGGCTAGAAATAAACACCAATGCACCAGAGGTTTGTGATGACGTCATATGCGTGCTTAGGGCGCGTGCCATATGGAAGGTGCCGTTTAGATTTGTTTCAACAATATGCTTCCAATCCTTATCTTGGCTATCTGCCGCAGTTTGCATGCGAATAATGCCGGCCGAGGCAACCGCTCCATGGATGGCACCGTAATGTTTTACGGTTTCCTTTACCGCATGATTCATTGCCTGACTATCCCTGACATCCAATTCAAATATTGCTTCTGGATCAGCTATTTCAGCTAAATTTTTGTGTTGTTCAGGATAATATATACTACCAGCCACGGTTGCGCCGAGTTGGTGCAGTAATTTTGCAGTGGCTAAACCTATTCCGCTTCCGATACCAGTGATAAAGATAGTCTTATTGACAAGTGAGATCATGTACAGTTTCCTGATATATGAATGGAAAATAATATATTTCCATCATTATCTGGTTTTATAGGAAGGTCAATAAGGTGAAACATATCCTAGTGTTGGTACCATTTCCCATGAGTGATGAAAATCTATCTGCTCGCCGACAACAGCTTCGGGCTGTTGAGCTAGGTGCAGATATAGAATGGCATTTTGAAGCTGTTAAACTTGCTCCAAAAAATTACATTAGCGCGGCGGATATGGTGCTAGCAGATATAGGTCTATTAGAGGCAGGACTTAATGCTGAGCGTGATGGATATGATGCTATCTGTGTTGATACGATGAGCGATAGTGGGGTGGCGGCATTAAGATCACATCTATCTATTCCAGTTTTTGGACCTGGGCGCGCCTCTATGCTGACCGCATTAATGCTAGGCAATCGGTTCTCGATTATTACCATGTGGGATCATTGGCGGCATTTTTATCAGAAGCATCTAACAGAATTGGGAATAGAACAAAAATGCGTGTCCATTCGGTCAATCAATGTTGCTCCTGATAATCAAGCCCTAATGGCAGGAAAAGAGGATGCTATTTTTCCTCTCCTTGAGGCCGAGGCAATGAAAGCCATTGATGAAGATCGCGCAGAGGTCATATTGCTAGGATCAACAACTATGCATCAAGCGCATGCTTATTTAGCAGAAAGGCTTCCTGTTCCGGTGATTAATCCAGGGCCGTTAACCTATAAGTTGGCTGAACTGGCCCTTGCGTCTCATCTCACGCATAGTAAAAAAGCCTATCCCCCATCACCTTTCGGCAAAGAAGATGTGATAACGGCCATGCTAGATGTTGCTAAAGGTTTTGATCATTAAGACTTATCTAATGTATTCTCCCCAGTCATATAGACATTAATTTGTGAAAACTTCTCATCTTTAATGGTGAACACATTGCAATTTGATTTAATTGTTTCAGAACCATCATGATGGGTGTTTAAGACCCGAAACTGGGCAGTAATACGGTTTTGATCAGGATCAACTGTGAAAATAAATTGGTCATGTAAGACACTGGCATGATTTTGCCATAAGCGGTGAAACATGGCATGAATATCATTGCGGTTATCTAAACGAACACCGTGGGTTTCGACGCTAAAAATACAGTCTTTATGCATCGTTGCATCAATTTGAATTTGATCTTCACTATCGACGCCAGCGAAATAAGCAATAACGAGATTGATAAAGCTGCCCTTATCTTTTTTCTGGTTCATCTTTTTCTCCAATTGCCGCTATGAGGCTTTGTTAAGCATTTGGCATATAAAGGGCCATATCATTCCATACGTCTTGTTTGGTGATACCATCTGGGGTTATCTCAAATCGATCTATAAAGCGAATATTCTCAAAGGTTTTACCGTCTATCCACTCGCCGTACAAAGTGCCATGACAATAGCCAGTTGTGATTAATTCATTAAAAGACAGGCTAATATCTTCAATATCTTTTTTGACAAACTTGTATCGGGTTTGCGCCCATGCGATCAAGTCTTCCAAAGTGGATAAAGATGTATTGCCGGGAAAGGTCATTTTAAAATGATCTGCAAGAAAGGTTTTTGCTAACTCCAAGTCACGATCTTCCATCGCGGTGAGAAAAGATCGGATGATATGATCTGCCTGTTTAGGGGCTGCTGCCGGGGTTTTTATTGACCGCCCACGCATATAATTTTCGCTTTCCACCTCTTTAATGGTAACGATAACAAAATCGGATTTCGCGCCGATAACTGAACACGCTGCATCTGTCAGTCTTTCATTCAATAACTGCCTTGTGTATTTTTCATATCCTTTGATCAATGTACATTCAATTAATGGCATATGCTGTTTCTCCAGATTATGGTCATATAAATAACTTTATTATGTTAAGGTGTTAGCTCATTGAATCCTCTTATATTTATAATATGTAGATAAGTATATATCCTGCAGAAAATGATAATAAATGACGACTCTTGCTGAACATATTATTGCCAAGGCATCTGGCCAATCTGACCTAAAGATTGGTGATGTTGTCAATTGTCAGGTTGATCTGGCAATGGTTCATGATTCCAGTGGCCCAAGACGCGTTAAACCGATCTTGGAAAGATTGGGGGTTAATGTTTGGGATAACCAAAAGATTGTTGTTGCTACAGATCATTTTGTTCCCGCTGATAGTGATGAAACCAAAGCTATCCAAACCTTAACGCGGCAATGGGTGCAAGACCAAGATATCAACGCATTTTATGACCAGCAAGGCATTTGCCATGTTGTTTTACCTGAAAAAGGGCATTTAGAGCCGGGCATGTTCTGTGTTGGTGGCGATAGTCATTCACCTACAGGCGGCGCGTTTGGTGCTTATATGTTTGGCATTGGGGCAAGCGAAATGGCCGGCGTTATGGCAACGGGTGAAATTTGGTTAAGGGTGCCGGAAACAATTTTGATTTCATGGACGGGCAAGTTGCCAGAATGGGTTTTGGCAAAGGATATGATGCTTGCGACCTGTGGGCGAATAGGGATGGGGGGTGGCCGCTATCAGGCTATTCAATATGCCGGTGATACGATCCAAAATCTATCTATGCAGGAACGCATGACCATGTCCAATATGGCGGCAGAACTTGGCGCACAAACCGGATTAATCATGCCTGATGAGAAAACGATTGCTTATATCACGGCAACGGGTAAAACCGTGCGGCCAGATTGGCGTGATTACCAAATTGAGACCGCTAGCCATCCGAATAATATATATCGATTTGATGCCAAATCATTAGCACCGCAAATAGCCGCTCCACATTCGCCTGCTAATTCCGCCGATGCTGATAGCCATGATAAAACAAAGGTGGATATGGCCTATATTGGGGCATGCACGGGGGCTAAATATGATGATCTAGCGGCGGCTGCAAAGGTACTTAAAGGCCGAAAAGTGGCATCATCGGTAACATTTAAAGTTGCCCCAGCTAGCGCCCTGGATCAAAAACGCGCCACCGCGGATGGAATTATGACTATTTTAGAAAATGCAGGGGCTGAGATATCACCAAACGCATGTGGTATGTGCGCTGGCTACGGGGCAGACCGTCTTGAGCCTGATCAAACCTGTATTTCATCAACAGCCCGTAATTTTAAGGGACGCATGGGTGATCCAACCTCACGCGTTTATCTTGGCTCCCCCTATACGGTGGCGGCATCTGCAGTTACGGGTATCCTAACAGACCCTCGGCATCTATAGGAGGTGATGATGGGAAGACTTTGGCGGCTTGATGATAATATCGACACAGACGTGCTAGCACCTGGTGCCTATATGAAAGCCCCGCTGGATGAACTTGCTAGCCATTGTCTGTCTGCTGTCCGGCCAGAGTTTGCGAAAGAGGTAAAGTCAGGGGATATTATTATTGCCGGACATAATATGGGGATAGGATCATCGCGAGAACAAGCTGCAGAAGTGCTGAAATATTTTGGAATTAGTGCTATTTTTTCACCGTTATTTGGTGGTATTTTTTATCGTAACGCGATTAATATGGGACTTCCGGCACTTCAGATTAACGACAGCGATCTTAATCATCCTGATCTTATTGATGGCGCAGAAGTTGAGTTTAATCTGCCCAATGCAACCCTTATCTTTAAGAAAACAGGCAATACTTTGATGGCTGAGCCACTTCCATCATTTCTCATTGACCTTATATATGATGGTGGGCTTGTTCCACATCTTGAAAAAAAATTAAAGAACCGAGTAATATCATGATCAGCTTATCAGCTTTAATTAACGACAAGTCCATCCTTATCGCCCCTGGCGTCTATGATGCGCTATCTACGACTATCGCTGAAAAGGCGGGGGCAAAATGTCTTTATTTATCTGGTGCTAGTATTGCCTATACCAGATTTGCCTCACCCGATATTGGTTTAGTCACAATGTCAGAGGTGAATGATACTTTGTCTCTTATCACTGATAAAACGGAATTGCCCGTCATCGTAGATGCCGATAATGGATTTGGTAACGCCCTTAATATGCAGCGAACGATGCGTGTCTTTGAGAGGTCTGGCGCGTCAGCCTTACAAATTGAAGATCAGAGTTTTCCAAAACGATGTGGGCATTTGGCAGGCAAGTCGCTGATCAGCAAAGATGAGATGATGGGCAAAATTAAAGCTGCTGTTGATGCAAGGCAGAATGAGGAAACGCTGATCATTGCGCGAACTGATGCACGATCAGTTGAAGGCCTAGATCAAGCCTTTGAAAGAGCAGAAAGTTATATAGAGGCAGGGGCAGATGTGTTGTTTATTGAAGCCCCTGAGACAATTGAGGAAATGCAGGCCATAACATCACGCTTTTCTGATCGTATTCCTTTATTGGCAAATATGGTGGAGGGCGGCAAAACGCCAGTTAAAAATGCCTCAGTATTAGAAGCTATGGGCTTTGCCATTGTTATTTTTCCCGGTGGGTTAGTGCGCGCTATCTCACATCATATGCAAGCCTATTTTTCAAATTTATTAGCTGAGGGTAGCAACGCCAAATTTACAGATCATATGCATGATTTCAAAGGCTTAAACGATATTATTGGAACTGACGATATGTTAGAATTAGGTAAAAGATATGAGTAAAAATACCAGTATGTCTGACAAGACGATTGATCCCGTCACACTTGCTATTCTGAAAGGTCGTCTTGAGCAAATTGCTGATGAAATGGATGCAACACTATTTCGATCTGCCTTTAATCCCATTATCGCAGAGGCGCATGATGCAAGCCATGGGATTTATGATGCAGAAACAGGGGAAACCTTAATTCAAGGCAAATCTGGCTTACCGATTTTTGTTGGGGTGATGGCTTTTGCAGTTAAAGCCGTGATTGATAAAGTTGCTAAAGATGGTGGTTTAGTTGAGGGTGATGTGTTCATTTTCAATGATCCTTATGATGGCGGCACACATTTATCTGATTTTCGTTTGGTCAAACCGCTTTTTCGTCATGGTAAAGTCTTTTGTTATTTAGCCTCAGTTGGGCATTGGCACGATGTAGGCGGCAATGTTCCGGGGAACTATAACCCCGAAGCCACAGAGAGCTTTCAAGAAGGAATGTTAATTCCTCCCGTAAAGCTCTTTGAAGCGGGTCAAATGAAACAAGATATTGTTGATATTTTATTAGCAAATTCAAGACAGCCAAACTCGCTATATGGTGATCTTAATGGTCAGATTAATGCCCTTGATTTAGGGGAAAAGCGAGTTCATGAGTTGCTGGATCAGTACAGCGAAAATGATGTTGCAGAGGCATTGAAACTGTTACGTGAGCGGGCTGATATGATGATGCGAAATCATATTCAGTCTTTACCCGATGGCACATACAGCGTTGATGATTTTCTTGATAATGATGGGGTGAGTGATACGCCACTTCAGCTTTCTGTTGATCTGATCATTAAGGGTGATGAGTTAACTTTTGATTTTTCTAGATCAAGTCAGGCTTGTGCAGGCCCGGTGAATATTTCCCGATCAACAACGATTGCCGCAACTTATGTTGCCCTAAAACATATTTTCACAGATGTTCCGGCTAATGCCGGGGTGATGCGAGCGGTTAATTTTGTTATCCCTAAAGATAGTTTTTTAAGTGTTCGCGCACCAAAACCTGTGGGCGGTTATACTGAAACTATTTTGCGTTTAATTGATGTTACTTTCCAAGCGTTTCAGACCATTGCGCCTGAACGTGTTAATGGCTGTGCCTATGGAACAATCAATGCGCTATCAATTGCGGGGCACCGCGAAAATGGGAGCCGCTGGGTTATGTTTTCATTCTTTGGGGGTGGGCATGGTGGGCATCCGAATGGTGATGGGCTTAATCATGGTAATGCCCCCATTTCAACAGCAACCATACCGCCGCTAGAGATACTTGAGGCCGCATATCCCATAGCCTTTACGCAATGGGCGTTACGACCCAATAGTGGCGGCGCTGGAAAACATCGCGGTGGACTTGGCGCTATTTATGAAATTGAATTGCTTGATAAAGAAGCGACAGTTTTTCTCTTTGGTGAGCGCGGTAAATATGCGCCTAAAGGTGTTGTTAACGGTGGTGACGGCGCTAAAAACCGCTTTTTCTATGAAACTGATGACGGCTTTAAAGAGCCTGAACTTGTCTCAAAGATCACGGGCGTTCATATCAAACAAGGCCAGCGGTTGCGCTTAGAAACGCCTGGTGGTGGTGGTTATGGTGATCCAGCTGATCGGAATCCTGATGCGATTGCGCATGATGTGACAGAATCTTATATAGTGGAGCTCGGCAATGAGTGAGTCGGGTAGCGACAAATCAATTGTTATTGGTGTTGATGTTGGTGGAACATTTACGGATATATTTGTTTTCGATGAAGTGACGAAAAGCGTTAAAGTTGGAAAAGTTCCGTCAACTCGTGGCGATCAGTCTGAAGGCTTTGCCCAAGGAATAGCTGATCTTGTAGATGATTTTTCATCTATTTCAACAATCGTTCATGGAACGACGGTGGCGACCAATGCGTTACTTGAACGAAGAGGCGCTAAAGCTGGTATTATTACTACCCGTGGGTTTCGTGATGTCTTAGAAATGCGTCGTCGTGACCGCCCTACAACATGGGGACTGTGGGGACAGTTTACGCCAGTCGTACCCAGAGAATTGCGAGTAGAAGTCCAAGAGCGCATATTAGCTGATGGCACTATTCAAACGCCAATTGATGCTGATGATATTCGTTCAGCAGCACAATTTTTACTCGATAAAGGATGTGATTCTGTATGTCTGTTTTTTATTAATGGTTATGTAAATAATCATAATGAAAAACAAGCAGCAGAGATTATCCGTGATATTTGGCCTAATGATTATGTCTCTGTTGCAACAGAAATCTTACCAGAAGTCAGAGAGTTTGAGCGTTGTTCCACAGCAACGTTAAATGCCTATCTTCAGCCAGTGGTAGCAAGTTATCTTGATCGGTTAGAAAACAGGATTGATCAAGCTGGTTCAGATGCTGAGATACTGATTGTTCAGTCCAATGGCGGTGTTATGTCCATTAATACTGCAAAATCGCTTCCTATTCGTACCGCCTTGTCAGGGCCAGCGGCAGGCGTTGTCGCGGCGAGAGAAATTGCTTTGGCCGCAGGGTTTGAAAATGTCATCACTGGTGATATGGGCGGCACTTCGTTTGATGTGTCATTAATTGCTAGCGGTAAGAATACCTTAACGGCTCAGGCGAGCATTGATTTTGGTATGATTGTGCGGACACCAATGATTGAAATGACAACCATCGGTGCTGGTGGTGGTTCTATTGCTCATCTGGATAAAACTGGACTGCTAGAGGTTGGGCCGATAAGTGCAGGTTCAGATCCTGGGCCGGTTTGTTACGGACTTGGAAACACCAAACCTACGGTTACTGATGCGAATTTGGTACTTGGCAGGATTGATGCCAGAAATCCTATTGGTGGAAAATTAAGCCAATTTGATAAAGATAAAGCCGTGGCAGCAATTAAAATGGAAATTGCTGATCCTCTCGGATTATCACCCTATGAAGCTGCCGAAGCCATCATCAGTGTGGCTAACGCAAAAATGGGAGGTGCGATTAGGCTTATTTCTATTGAGCGCGGCTATGACCCTAAACAATTTGCCGCGATGCCGTTTGGTGGTGGCGGTGCGCTTCACGCCGGAGCATTGATCAAAGATATTGGTCTTTCAGCCGCATTAGTGCCGCGCTTTCCTGGTGTTAATTCAGCGCTTGGTTGTGTCATGTCAGACTTGCGCCATGATGAAGTCCGCACCATTAATTCCCAGATTAAAGATTTGGATATCGCTGCTCTTGAGGCAGTTATTGCTGAATTGATAGCAAATGGCAGTGCGCGTATGCAAGGGGTCAGGGCGGATGTAGCAGAGATTTATTCCATCATGGAATTGGATATGCTTTACCTTGGGCAGACCCACTCTGTGAGTGTTCCCGTGCCAATCAACAAAGGGAGCTTGTCTGTCGATACCATTATGGATGCCTTTAACCAGACCTACCTTAAAACCTATGGCCGGTTGCTTGAAAATATCCCGGTAAAGGTGCTTAATCTTAAGTTAAGTGTTATTGGTGTTCGCCCATCATTAGACCTAAAATTGCTTGCAAGTGGCGAGCGAGCCAACAGTATTGATGATTGTCGCCTGATTGAACAGGACATCTTTTCTGATGGTGAGTGGCATAAAGCGATAATCTATGAACGCTTGCGTCTTCCTGCGGGCGCGCGTATCGAAGGCCCAGCGTTGTTGGTACAATCAGATGCAACGATTTATGTTGATGTTGGATTGACCGCCCATATAGATGGTTATGGAAATGTGATAATGAACAGGGGAGAAGATATTGTCTAACATGAGTTTTAATCCTGAAAAAACGGCACTTCTTATTGTCGATTTACAAAATGATTTTTTGCATCCCGAGGGTGCATATGGACGGGCTGGGCAAGGGAGTTCAGATATTGCGGCCTTACCTGAAAAGCTACTTCCCTTGCTTGATACAATCAGGGCAAAAGGCGGCTGGATCATATCTACACAATTTACATTGATCGCTGGTAAAGGTGGGGAGCCATTTATTGCTTCTCATCTTAAAAAACTGCGCCCTTTTTTGAAGAAGGGGGATTTTCAATCTGCGAGCTGGGGTAATTCACTTGTCGATATGTTGCAACCTGCCGATATTGTGATTGAGAAAGTGGCTTATTCTGCCTTTTATCAAAGTCGACTTGAGTTTGCTCTTAATCGCGCAGGGATAGATACCTTAATGGTTTGCGGTATTGTTACTAATGGCGGGGTATCGTCAACCGTTCGTGATGCCCATGTGCGAGACATCCATACGATTACTGTAGAGGATGGCTGTGCCGCCTTTGATCCCGCGACACATAAAATCGCGATTGATGCGTTGCGGACAGTAGGTGAGGTCATCACGATTCAAGATGCTATCGCAAAGTTTGAAGCGTAATTGATTAAAGGTGGTAATCTGTTATGCCTGAATTGCTTCAGCAGTCTGATTTTCATCCTGACTTTCATTGTGATTGTCTCGTCATTGGGGGCGGTGCGGCTGGCTTAACTTCTGCCCTTGCTGCAAATCATCGGCAGCGATCTGTTATTGTCATGGAACGTGATGGACAATTATCGGGGTCTACCGCCTTATCATCTGGTTTCATTCCAGCAGCAGAAACGCAATCTCAAAAATCACAGGGCATTAGCGATAGCCTTGATCAGTTCTGTGATGATATTGCCAACAAAAATCATCATAGTGTTGATCCTGATTATATACGACTATGCGCGCAGGCGGCCCAATGTGGGTTGGATTGGCTGTCAAAACATCATAATATTCCCTTTATCGTTCTTGATGATTTTCTTTATCCTGGGCATTCCGCTCATCGGATGCACACCGTCCCTGAACGAACAGGTGCAGCATTAATCCATCGACTAGAAAAAGCGGCGCAAAGCCAAGATATCACCATTGTGCAAAATGCTAAGGCAACGCATTTGACGATTGATGAATCCAGAAATGTAATTGGTGCTCGTTTTGAAAGACCAGATGGATCGGTTGAAGATATCGCCAGCCAATCTGTTATTTTGGCCTGTAATGGATATGGCGGTAATCCAGAATTAATTTCAAAGTATATTCCTGAAATGCAGCATGCTCTTTATTTTGGCCATCCCGGAAATCAAGGTGATGCTATTCTATGGGGGCAAGCCTTAGGGGCGGGTCTTCGTCATTTATCCGGTTATCAAGGACATGGATCCGTCGCCCATCCGCATTCTATCTTGATTACATGGGCGTTAATGATGGAAGGCGCTATTCAGGTTAATTGCCATGGTCAACGGTTCTCAAATGAACATTTAGGGTATTCTGAACAAGCCGTTTTGGTGTTAGAGCAACCCCAACAAAAAGCATGGAATATCTTTGATTCTCGGCTTTTTGAAATGGGAAAGAAGTTTGATGATTTTCGTAATGCTGCCAGTATGGATGCTTTTGTCCAGGCTGATACCCTAGACGACCTTGCCAATAAGCTAGGAATTAATGGAGAAGGGTTAACCAAAACCTTTGATGACATCTCATTATGGATGACAGACCCTGATCAAAAAGACCCCTTTGGCCGCAATTTTACTAAAGATAAGCAATTATCGCCACCATATTACGCGGTACTTGTCACGGGTGCTTTATTTCATACACAAGGTGGGCTTCTCATAAATAATTACGCCAAAGTGATGAAAGATGATGGCACGCTTATCAACGGACTTTATGCGTGTGGCGGAGCCGCTAGTGGAGTTTCTGGCCCTGATGTATCCGGATATTTGTCTGGCAATGGCCTGCTAACTGCTATTGGTTTAGGGTTTCTTGCAGGAAGCCACGCTTAGGCCTAAAGTAAAGGCTCAAACAATACTTTAAGGAAAATGGCCGAGGGGAAGAGTTCTTAATTGGTTCTTCAAGAATATATTGTGAATATATATTGTGATTAGTTTCATTTGATAAAGACTCATATACCAATATCATTAATGATATGAAAAATATTGATATAGTCATTTATAATACGCTCTTGCAAGTATTCAACGACACGATACTAGAAGACGCATAATTATGGATAAAGCTTCCAGCTAATTAAAGCACCGCGATCCAAGGCACAACGCCCGACCCAATCTAGGCCCCACCCCCTAGCAATAATCAGCAAACTGCTCCAGTAACCCCCGAAGCTCGAGGATTGGGCGACGATGACAGAATCTTAGGTTTAAGTGATAA
>Ga0181585_10000695_pt1 | contig 28495 bp, 26 predicted proteins | sample 071ome_29_FD_132469 | JGI IMG/M metagenome (GOLD analysis project Ga0181585, IMG submission 132469) | Coastal salt marsh microbial communities from the Groves Creek Marsh, Skidaway Island, Georgia - 071407BT metaG (megahit assembly) | ecosystem: Environmental > Aquatic > Marine > Intertidal...
ACAGACCGCGATGAGGTGTGGGTAGGGCGCATAAGACGTGATATATCTCACCCTAATGGCCTGAATTTGTGGATTGTGTCAGATAATTTGCGAAAAGGTGCGGCTTTGAACTCAATACAGATTGCTGAAGTATTGATAAAAGACTATTTATAATGAATACTTGCGACGAAATCTTAAAAAGATTTCTGGATATACGTTAAAAGTCGTGTATAGCAACTGACAGGAAGATTTATGCTGGCCAGGTGTAAAAAGAAAATCGCCCTGACAGCCCTGGTCGCAGGTTGTTTTCATGCAGGCAATCTACTGGCAGTGGGCCTGGGCGAAATGACCGTGAATTCCAGCTTGAATGAACCGCTGGATGCCACGATACAGGTGGTGGGTCTGGATGGGCTGAACGAAGGTCAGTTGAGCGTCAGCCTGGGCTCCCAGGAAGATTTCGAACGAGCCAATATTCCCCGAGTCGGTCTCATCGATGACATCGAACTGGAAATTGATGTCTTCAACAGTGAAGAGGGCATCCTGCGCCTGACCAGTGATGAACTCGTGCAGGAGCCTTTCCTGAACATGGTCATCAGCATGCGCTGGCCCAATGGCCGGCTCATGCGTGATTACACTGCGTTAATCGACCTGCCGGTATTCATTAGCGATGAACCCACTGCGGCTCCTGTTGATGTCTCCGAAACGCCAGAACCTGAACCTGCCCCTGTTGTTGAAGAGCCTCGTTCCCAGATACTGGTTGATAACGAACAGCCGGCAGCGGTCACACCGGCGCCTTCGACCCCAAATCCTGCTCCTGAAACCACAACAGCGGGCGGTGATAATGAGGTTACGGTAGAGGCAGGTGACAACCTGTTCAACATTGCTTCTGAAAACCGCCCGTCGGACAGCGTGTCAGTTGAGCAGACCATGCTGGCCATACAGCGTGCCAACCCTGATTCTTTTATAGACGGCAATATCAATCGCGTGCGCGTTGGTAGCATCCTGCGGATACCGACCCTTCAGGAAGTACAGAGCATTGACCAGAGCCAGGCGGTCAATGAAATTGCCCTACAGAATCAGGCCTCAAGCGCACAACCATTGGCTTTCAACAGCAATACCGGGAGCGGCAATGAGGACACCGGGGATGAGCTGACAATACTCAGCGGTGATGCCGGGGATACCCCCACCGGGGACAGCGACCTGGCCTCTACGATTGCGGCCCTGGAAAACCAGCTGGCCCTGAGCGAAGAAAATCTTGACCGGGCGCGACTGGAAAACCAGGAATTGCGCGCCCGCTTTGCAGAACTGGAAGAACAGATTGAAATTCTGCAGAACATCATAGCGATGCAGGACGTTCGCCTGGCCCAGTTGCAGGCAGATCTTGCCGCTAACCAGGCCGAACCTGAGCCTGAACCTGCACCGGAACAGGCACCCGTTGCAGCCCAGCCTGCGCCGGCCCAGCCTGCACCGCAGGATACCTCCATCATTGGCCAGCTGAGCTCAATGTTTGAAAACACCCTGGTGCTGGTTTCCAGCCTGGTTGCCCTGATTGTGCTGGTGCTGGGCTTCCTGGTCTGGAGCCGTCGTGCTGCCCAGGATGAAATGGACGATTTTGCCCTCGAAGGCGCCAGTGCAGCGCCCGCTTCACAGGCGACCTATACCGAGGATGAACCTGTCGGTGCCTCTGCCGGCTTTATAGCTGCCCTGAAAGCCCGCTTTTCCAGGGACGACGAAGATGACGATGTTGCCATTGCTGCCGACGACAGCCAGGAGACTGATGCTACCGAAGACAGTGATGCCACTGAGCCTGTCACTGCTGCTGATTCCGTCGAAGACGATGAAGACGAAGGTGGATTCCTGGGCAAGCTGAAGAACCTGTTTTCGCGCTCCGATGACGACGATGATTTCGAGGTTGCCGATGCCGCTGACGATGAGTCCGATGACGAAGATGATGATGCCGATATTGAAGCGACCTCGGCCTTTGCCATGGATGATGACGCGGATGACGACGAAGACGATGAGGACGATGAGGACGAAGACGAAGAGGACGATGACGAGGATTCTGATGAAGGCATCGCCGACGAAGATTCAGATGACAGCTCGGCACAGGCTGAAGAAGAATTCGATTTCGACTTTGATGAAGATGAAGACGCTGATGATAATTCAGGCGACGATTCTGATGATGATTCCGGTGAAGACGCTGAAGAGGATGACTTTGATCTCGACAACCTGGGTGACATGAGCCTGGATGACGATGATGATAGCGACGCCAGTGCCGAAGAGACTGCTGTAGAAGATATTGCAGAGACCGAAGCTGATGAAGACGAGGTCCCGGAGACCTTTGATTTCGATCTCGGTGAAACTGACGACAGTGATGATGACACTGAAGAGGTCACAGCTTCTGCAGAGGAACCTGAGGAAGTAGAGTCCTTTGATTTCTCACTGGATGATACCCCCGCAGCTCCCGCCGAGGATGAAGCCGCTGCGGCAACTGATGTTGACGATGAAGAGGTAGAAAGCTTCGATTTCAATCTCAGTGATACACCCGAGACTGCTGAGGCTGAAGACTCCACTGCCGAAGAGCCGGAAGACGTGGAAACCTTTGAGTTTGATGTTGGCTCGGTGTCTTCCTTTGAGGAGCCGGAAGCCGATGAGGCTGAAGAGGCTCCCGCTGAAGACGTGGAAACTTTTGATTTTGACCTGGATTCGAGTGCTGACACGGCAGAACCAGCCCCGTCTGCTGCCGATGACTCTTCAGATGACGGCGACGTTGATCCCCTGGCTGCCGCCCTTGATGAGGTGGATGCCGAGGCTGATGATGGTGCAGGTGCCGACGACGATCTTGATCTTGGTAGCATCGAGATAGACGACAGCATGTTTGATGCTGATGACGACAATGCAGCAGCCGGTGGGGAGCGTGATGAGGCCTCCACCAAGCTTGACCTGGCCGTGGCCTATGAAGCTATGGGCGATATGGATGGTGCGAAGGAAATCCTGGACGAGGTTGTGGCAGAAGGCAATGATGAGCAGGTCGCTGAAGCCAAAAAATTGCTGGAGAAATGGAACCTCTCCTAGGTGTCCGGAACACTGCAGCAAGTAAGCCGCGTTGCCCTTGGCATAGAATATAACGGCACCCATTTTAATGGCTGGCAAAGCCAGAAATCCCCTGATTCGATAACTGTCCAGGAAAGCCTGGAAAAGGTGCTCACCGAGGTCGCTGACCATTCGGTGAGTGTTATCTGTGCTGGCCGGACAGACAGCGGTGTACATGCCACAGGACAGGTGGTTCATTTCGATTGCCATAACGAGCGACCCGAGGATGCCTGGCTGCGCGGGGCTAACGCGATGCTGCCGCCATCGATCGCCATTCGCTGGGCCAGGCAGGCGGCTCCGGATTTTCATGCCCGCTTCAGTGCCACGGCAAGAAGTTACCGTTATGTCATCTACAACCGCCAGGTAAAACCGGCCATCCTCAGTGGCCAGGTAACCCACCACTATCACCGGTTGGACAGTGATGCCATGCACGAAGCCGGGCAACTGCTTCTGGGTGAACGTGACTTTACCTCGTATCGTGGAGCGGCCTGCCAGTCTTCGACGCCGATGCGCCATGTCATGGCGGTCAATGTGAGCCGCCACGGTGACTTCGTCTTGCTGGATATCCAGGCCAATGCGTTTTTATTGCACATGGTGCGTAATATTGCCGGTGTGTTGATGGCAATCGGGGAGGGGGAAAAGCCCGTGGCATGGGCCGGGGAGGTACTGGCAGCGAAGGACAGAACCCTGGCAGGTGTTACTGCCAAGCCTCATGGCCTGTACCTGGTCAGGGTGAGCTACCCGGAAAAATTTGCTATTCCGGTGGCAACACAGGGACCCGATTTCCTCTTTGATACGTAAAAGATAATGCATTCACAGAGCAATCCACGGGCCCTGCCGGATTTAATCCGTAAGCCCATAGTTGTAGGCGAAGGCGGGCTGGTTTGGTAGAATTACGCTTTTGATTTATCCCTTCTGGCTAGATGTTTCTGTCGTTGTCAGTTTCACATGTGATGCCCGAATGATCAGGAGTGCAGACAGGTTGACGCCGAGTGCGCCCTGAGTTGCAGTTTTGTTATGACAAAAAATACCGGCCCCCTGATCAAGATGTGCGGGATGACTCGCGAAGCGGATGCCGAACTGGCAATCAGCCTGGGCGCCGATGCCATCGGCTTGTTGTTCTATGAAAAGAGCCCGCGTTTTGTTGCCACTGACCAGGCTGCCCTGATTGCCGATGCCGTCGCGGACGGGGGGCTCAAGGTGGGCCTGTTCGTGGATGCCGATGCTGACACTGTCAACAGTGTCCTGGCGAAAGTCTCGCTGGATATCCTGCAGTTCCATGGCAATGAAAGCCCGGAATACTGCCAGGGTTTTGGATTACCCTACTGGAAAACCGTCAGGGCCAGGGACGCCAGCCAGCTGTCGACACAGGTAGCAGCCTATCCGCAGGCAAAAGGCATCCTGCTTGATTCGTGGCACCCAACCAAGGCCGGTGGCACTGGCGAGATCTTTGACTGGTCCTTTATCGAGTCACTGGACAGGAAGCAGCCATTGATACTGGCAGGTGGCCTTAATCCAGGTAATGTCCGCAGTGCTGTTGAACGCGTAAAACCCTGGGCAGTGGATGTCTGTTCCGGTATAGAAAGCAGCCCCGGCATCAAGTCCGGGCAACTCATGAAACAATTTATTGAAGAGGTTAGACGTGTCTGAATACCCGTTTCCAAACAATGATATTGATGGTCCTGACGAGCACGGCCATTTTGGCCCCTATGGTGGTATTTTTGTGGGTGAAACCCTCATGCCGGCCCTGGATGAGCTCAATCGCAAATATGCCGAACTGAAACAGGATCCTGCATTCTGGGCAGAGTTTGATTATGATCTCAAGCATTATGTAGGACGGCCGTCACCGCTTTATTACGCGCAGCGCCTGAGTAATGAGCTTGGTGGTGCCCAGGTATACCTGAAACGGGAAGACCTGAACCACACCGGTGCGCACAAGGTAAACAACACCATCGGCCAGGCCCTGTTGGCCAAGGCCATGGGCAAGACCCGCATCATTGCCGAGACCGGTGCAGGGCAGCACGGCGTTGCCTCTGCCACGGTAGCTGCTCGCCTTGGACTTGAGTGCCACGTGTACATGGGGACTGAAGACATACGCCGCCAGTCGGCCAACGTGTACCGAATGAAAATGCTGGGTGCCAACGTCGTTGGCGTGGATTCAGGTTCCTGCACGCTCAAGGATGCCATGAACGAGGCACTGCGTGACTGGGCCACCAACGTGGACAATACCTACTACATCATCGGGACCGTCGCAGGGCCACATCCATACCCCATGCTGGTCAGGGATTTCCAGAGCGTGATAGGCCGCGAAGCGCGGGAGCAGTGCCTGGAAATGACCGGTAACCTGCCGAACACGCTGGTGGCCTGTGTCGGTGGCGGCTCCAATGCCATAGGCCTGTTTTACCCCTTCATTCCGGACAAGGAAGTGGCCATGGTCGGTGTGGAAGCCGGCGGTTACGGCCTGGCAACAGGAAAGCATGCAGCGCCGCTTTGTACCGGCCAGCCAGGTGTCCTGCATGGCAACAGGACCTACCTGATGAATGACGAAAACGGCCAGATTCTCGATACCCACTCCATCTCTGCCGGTCTCGACTATCCCGGTGTCGGCCCTGAACACTCCTGGCTCAAGGATCTCAATCGTGTCAGTTATACCGCTGTCACGGATGAAGAGACGCTGACGGCATTCAAATTCCTGACACGCATGGAGGGTATTATTCCTGCACTGGAAACCAGTCATGCCATTGCCTGGGTCATGCAGGAAGCGCCAAAACTGCCGAAGGACCATGTCATCGTGGTCAACCTGTCAGGCCGTGGCGACAAGGACCTGCACACTGTGGCGGAAGTTGAAGGCATCGAAGTCTAGGCTGGCTGTAAAAATAGTAAAAAGAACAGGACAATGTGCAGCTTTGCACGGGACATGAAGGCAGCAGTATGAGCAGAATCACCGGGTGTTTTGACACTCTCAAGGCAAGTGGCCGCAAGGCGCTTATTCCCTATCTCACGGCAGGAGACCCTGACAAGGGAACCACCCTGGCCCTCATGCATGCGCTGGTGGCAAACGGTGCTGACATTATCGAGCTGGGTTTTCCGTTTACGGATCCGACATCAGATGGTCCCGTCATTCAGCGAGCCGTGGAAAGGGCACTGGCACACAACACCAGCCTCAAAGATGTACTGGGTATCGTGAAACAGTTTCGTGAAACCAACACTGAGACACCTGTTGTCCTGATGGGATACCTGAATCCGGTTGAATGCATGGGCTACCAGGTATTTTGTGATGCGGCTGTCGATGCCGGTGTCGACGGTGTTCTCATCGTTGATATGCCGCCGGAAGAATCCCATGATTTAAAAGTCATTCTGGACGAGACGGTGCTCGACAGCATTTTCCTGGTGGCACCCACCACCTCCGATGAACGTGCCAGGGAGATTTGCACCCAGAGCAGTGGTTACGTGTACTATGTCTCCCTGAAAGGGGTGACCGGTGCCGGTAACCTGGATATCGACTCGGTAAAACAGAATCTTGCCAGGGTGCGTGCGAACACCGATCTTCCTGTCGGCGTAGGTTTTGGTATCAAGGATGCCAAAAGTGCCAGGCTGATCGCTGAGATTGCGGATGCGGTCGTGGTGGGCAGTGCCCTGATCAACAGGATCGAAGAACTGGAGTCGGGCAAGCAATACAGCCAGGAGGCCCTGCAATCCCATATCGGCCTGATCCGTGAAATGCGTGACGCCATGGATGCCTGAGTCGAGCCAGCACTGCTGGCCATTGGCCGTAAAATGAAACAGTCATCAAGACATACACATTCGCAAGAACTACATACAGACACAGGTAATAACACCAAGACATGAGCTGGATTAACAAGATTCTGCCCTCAGTGGGTCGCTCCGATGATGCAACCCGCTATCGCAGCATTCCGGAAGGATTGTGGAAAAAGTGCCCGCGCTGCGAGGCTGTCCTTTACCGGGACAACCTGGAGGAAAACCTGGACGTGTGTCCCAAGTGTGATCATCACCTGCGCATTTCCGCCCGCCGCCGTATCGATATTTTCCTGGACAAGGAAGGCAGGGAGGAACTCGGTGCTGACATCGCACCCAATGATGTACTCAAATTCAAGGACCTGAAAAAGTACAAGGATCGCCTGGCCGCAGCGAGAAAGGCAACCGGTGAGAAGGATGCACTGGTCGTGATGAAGGGCAAGGTCAATGGCAAAAAGGTTGTTGTCGCTGCCTTTGAATTTGGTTTTATCGGCGGCTCCATGGGCGCTGTGGTCGGTGAGAAATTTACCCTGGCAGTGAACAACTGCCTGTCCGAGGATTTGCCCCTGGTCTGTTTTGCCACCAGTGGCGGTGCCCGTATGCAGGAAGCCCTGGTGTCATTGATGCAGATGGCAAAAACCTCGGCGGCACTGGAGAAAATGAAACAAAAAGGGCTGTTGTATATCTCGGTGTTGGTGGACCCGGTATACGGTGGTGTCTCTGCCAGCCTGGCCATGCTGGGTGATATCAATATTGCTGAGCCCAATGCCTTCATCGGGTTTGCCGGCCAGGATGTCATCAAGCAGACGGTTCGCGAGAAACTCCCCGAAGGCTTCCAGCGCAGTGAATTCCTGCTGGAACACGGGGCCATCGACATGATCGTGCACCGCCGGTCCATGCGTGATCGCATCAGCGCCCTGATAGGCAAGCTCATGCATCGGTTTGCCGATCGACCCGATCAGCAGGAACTGGTCTGAGCCCGATTGCATTACCAATGGATTACGACGCCGGAGGCCATCCTTGAATCTCCAGCAATGGCTTGAATACCTGGAAAGCTGTCATCCCAGCAATATTGAGCTGGGACTGGAGCGCATCAGCCAGGTTGCCAGCAAGCTTCCCATCGACTTTTCCAATATCAAGGTCATCACGGTAGCCGGCACCAATGGCAAGGGCTCAACCGTGACCATGCTCTCAGCCATTCTGCAGGCTGGCGGCTACCGCACCGCCACCTACACCTCACCCCATATCCTGGCTTACAACGAGCGTGTCATGCTGGGTGATCGCTATGCCACGGATGAAGAGCTGTGCGACTCTTTTGCCGCCGTAGAAGCAGTGCGCGGTGATATCCAGCTGACTTATTTCGAGTTTGGGACGCTGGCCGCCCTGCAACTGTTTTCCGCCAGCAAGCCCGACGTTGTCATCCTGGAGGTAGGGCTTGGTGGCCGTCTTGATGCCGTCAATATCCTGGATCCGGATATCGCCATTGTCACCAACGTGGCCCTGGATCATACCGACTGGCTGGGCGATACCCGGGAAGCTATCGGCACAGAGAAAGCGGGAATATTCCGGCCCGGTAAACCGGCACTGGTCGGGGAAGTTGATATTCCGGCAACGGTGCTTGCTCATGCCTGGGACATTGGTGCCATCCTGTATGCCAATGGTGATGCCTTTACTGCCGCAGAATCCGGTCACGGTACCTGGCGCTGGCAGGGCAGGGATGCGAAAGGCAAGCCTCTGACTCTTGAGCTGCCGCAGAATAACTACCCGCTGGATAATTGTGCAACGGTAGTCCAGGCCATTCAGTTACTGGCTCCTGACATAAACGCACAGGCTATTGCCAGTGGCCTGGCCAATGCCGAGCTGCCCGGACGATTCCAGGTGATTGACAGGGGGTATCCGCTAATTCTGGATGTGGGTCACAACCCCCATGCGGCGCAACGGGTAAAAACCCAGATTGAGACCCGTTACCCGGGATACCGGGTGGTGCTCCTGGTAGGCATGCTGGCTGACAAGGATTACGCCAGTGTAATGAGTGTCTATCGCCAGCTGGTTCCTTGCTGGGTAGTTGCCGGTATCCAGGAAGAGCGGGGCCTGGCAGCGAAAATACTATATAATTACCTCCTCGAATCAGGGGAATCTGACGTGACCAGTTGTGACACCATTGCCGAGGCATTCCAGGTAGCAGAGCAGACCTGTCAGGACATCGCAAAAAACGGTGAACACGTCCTTCTCCTGGTTACCGGTTCATTTTTCACCGTTTCGGGAGTCATGGAACTAGTTTGAAAACCGCAATGAAACAACGGCTGGTAGGCACGGTGGTGATCGGCTGCCTGGCTATTATTTTCATTCCAGCGCTCCTGGACGGGGAAGGCGTGACACCTGCCGCCCTGAATACCACGATCCCTGAAGCACCGCCCATGCCGGATGTGCCGGAAATCACCCCCCAGCGTCCTGAAATCCGCGCAGACACGGTAGCCACCGACACCGACAACACAACACAGACCCAGGCTGAACCAGCCGACGAAAATATCGATCAGCCACCACCGGCGCCTGAAAGACCGCGCCTGGCTGCTACCGGTGTTCCCGAGACCTGGGCAGTTCGCCTGGGCTCCTTCGGTGAACTGGCCAATGCCGAGGCCCTGGTCGAGCGTTTGCGCAACAGTGGTCACAAGGCTTTCAGCAGGCCTTTGCAATCCAGCAGGGGGCCCTTGACGGGGGTTTACGTGGGACCTGTGCTGACTGAGGCCCAGGCTGCCACGCTTCAGCAGGAACTGGCACGCACTTTCGAACTGGAAGGCATTGTTGTCCAGTTCAGTCTTGAAGACCTGGAACCGTAGCGACTGAACCCCGTGGCACTGGTCGATATCATCATTCTTGTCATCGTTGCGGTTTCTGCCTTGCTTGGCGTCTTCAGGGGGCTGGTCAAGGAAGCCCTGTCACTGGCCAGCTGGTTCCTGGCCATTGTTGCCGGTACGCTTTTCAGTAGCGAACTGGCTGATTTGATGGTTAATTTGATTAATAACGCGACCTTACGCAGAATAGCAGCCTTCGCGATACTGTTTATTGTTGTCATCTTTGCCGGCACACTGATCAGCAACCTGATCTCGAAGCTGACACAGGCTGCAGGTCTGAGAGGTGCAGACAGGACACTCGGTGGACTGTTTGGCATACTACGGGGGCTGATTATTGTCCTGATCATTGTTCTGGTAGGCAGCCAGTTTGAGCTTTCACAAAACTGGTTCAGGAACTCGCTCCTGGTTCCCCATGCACTGGCAATGATTGATTATCTGCAGGGACTGTTTGGCGTCGGCCAACCTGCAGTACAGGCGACACCGGATGTACCTGCCTGAACCCGACGTTCATTTGGACGAGCAGGACACCATTCACTACAAAACAGGTTTGAATAATGTGTGGCATTGTTGGCATCGTAGGTAAATCCAATGTCAATCTGTCGATCTACGACAGTCTGACAGTACTACAGCACCGCGGCCAGGATGCGGCAGGCATCGTGACAAGTGACAAGGGCAAGCTGAACCTGCGCAAGGATAACGGCCTGGTCCGTGATGTGTTCAGGACCAGCCATATGCGCCAGCTCACCGGGACCATGGGAATAGGTCATGTCCGTTACCCGACTGCCGGCAGCAGCGGCCCCGCCCAGGCCCAGCCTCTTTACGTCAACTCGCCCTACGGCATCAGTCTTGCCCACAACGGCAATCTCACCAACTCCGAAGACCTCAGCAACGATATTTTCCGCGATGACCTGCGCCACCTGAATACCGATTCGGATTCCGAGGTGCTGTTGAACGTGTTAGCCCACGAGTTGCAGATTCTGAACAAGATCAAGCCGACCGCTGACGATGTGTTTACTGCCGTGGCCGGTGTCCATCGGCGTTGTCGTGGTGCCTATGCCGCCGTGGCCATGCTGGTAGGTTATGGCATTGTCGGATTTCGCGACAAGTACGGTATTCGCCCGCTGGTCTATGGCAAGAAGCGTACTCGCAAGGGTGATGAGTACATGATTGCCTCCGAGAGTGTGGCGCTGGATTCCCAGGGCTTCAAACTGATCCGGGATGTGGCGCCGGGCGAAGCCGTGTATATCGACCAGGATGGCAACCTGGAGACCCGCATCTGCTGCGAGGAAAGCAAGCTGACACCCTGTATTTTCGAACACGTGTATTTTGCCCGTCCGGATTCCATGATCGACGGTATCTCGGTGTACAAATCCCGCTTGCGCATGGGTGAAAAACTGGCCCAGAAAATCAAGGCAGAGCGGCCTGATCACGATATTGATGTGGTCATACCGATTCCGGATACCTCGCGTACGGCCGCGGTAGAGCTTGCCAATTCCCTGGGCGTGAAATACCGTGAGGGCTTTGTCAAAAACCGTTATATCGGCAGGACCTTCATCATGCCCGGCCAGAGTCAGCGCAAGAAGTCGGTCAAGCAAAAGCTCAACGCCACGCCACTGGAATTCCAGGACAAGAATGTGCTGCTGGTGGATGACTCCATCGTGCGCGGCACCACCTGCAAACAGATCATCGAAATGGCCCGGGATGCCGGTGCCCGTAATGTCTATTTCTGCTCCGCTGCACCACCGGTGCGCTACCCGAACGTTTATGGCATAGACATGCCGGCCGTCAGTGAACTGATTGCCCACGGCAAGACTGTTGAAGAAGTTCGTGAGGCTATCGGTGCCGACTGGCTGATTTTCCAGGAACTGGAAGACCTGGTTGCATCCTGCGCAGAGGGTAGCATCCTGCCCCTGGATTTCGAATGCTCGGTGTTCAATGGTGAGTATGTCACCCAGGATGTCAGTGAGGACTACCTGAACATGCTTGAGCAGAAACGCAACGACGCTGCGAAACGTAAACGGACTTCCGCCAAGTCAAGTAACCCTGCCAGTAGCGAGGATGAAGATATTCTCGAACTGCATAACGCCGGCTGATCTTTTCAGCTGATTCCCGAATTTTCCGGAAGCCTCCCTTGGAACAGATTGTAAAAAAAGACGACGTGCCTGGTGATAACACCGTCGCCATAGATATCCAGGAAAAAATCGAGGACGCCGTCAGCGAGATCGGCAAGGTCGTCCTGGGCAAGGAAAAGCAGGTGCGACTGGCACTGTGCTGCCTGTTTGCCGGCGGTCACCTGTTGCTTGAAGACAAGCCAGGCATGGGCAAGACCACGCTGTCACAGGCTTTGGCCAAGGTGTTTGGCCTGCAATATTCACGCATACAATTTACCAGTGACCTGCTGCCGGCAGATATCCTGGGGGTCACCATCTATGACCAGAGTACAGGCCAGTTTTCCTTCCACAAGGGGCCGGTTTTTTCCAACCTGGTGTTGGCCGACGAGATCAACCGTACCACGCCGAAAACACAAAGTGCCTTGCTGGAAGCCATGGAAGAAGGGCAGGTTTCCATCGACAACAACACCATGGCACTGCCACACCCCTTTTTCGTCATCGCCACCCAGAACCCGATCAGTTTTGCAGGCACTTATCCCTTACCGGAATCCCAGCTCGATCGTTTCCTGATGCGCCTTCAGATCGGCTATCCTGATCCTTCCGCTGAACGTGAACTGCTCAATAACAGGGGCCAGCGAGAAAATATTGCGGAGATGCAGCAAACCCTGACCCCGGAAGATATTACGCATATCAGCGAATGGATTCCCCAGGTGCATGCTACCGACACCTTGCTGGATTACGTACAGCGCCTGGTTGCCTATACGCGCCAGGACAACCTGTTTTCATTCGGTCTGTCGCCACGAGGCGCCATGGCACTGATTCGCAGCGCCAGGACCTGGGCTTTGATGCACAACCGCATGCATGTAATTCCCGAAGATGTACAAATGGTGTTGCCCGCTGTCGTGGACCATCGTCTTCGTTCAATTTCCGATACATCTGGCAGGAGCGGGGAATCCTATTCCCAGCGTCTTCTCAATGAAGTGGATCTTTTTTCAGACTGAGCTTCCAGGTACAAGCTCCTTGATGCACGTACCCGGTAATACATTATGAATACAGGGGTGCAATCCATACCGGCCACTGGCTGGCGCGAGGTTCTTGGCCAGCGCTGGCGCTCACATTTCAACCGCTGGGTAAGGCGTCGTATTCCACCTTCCAGGCACGTCGTTCTCAACCAGCACAATATTTTCATCATTCCCAACAAGCAGGGACTGGGCTTTGTCTCGGTACTGGCCCTGATGTTTGTCGGTGCCATCAATTATGAAATCAGCCTGGCTTTCGCCCTGGTTTTCTGGCTGACGGGTGTTTTCATACTGTCTATTTTCTACACCTTTCGTAACCTGGCCGGACTGCATATTTCAGCAGTGCCCGGGGGTTCCGTTTTTGCCGGTGAGCATGCCGAGATAGAAGTCATTCTCTCCCGTCATGGTGAACGTATTCATGAAGCCATTCAAATGAAGTTTCCGTCTTCCAGGCAGGTTGTCGCCAACCTCATTAACAACACCGAGGAACGTGCCAGTCTCTACCTGGTGGCAGATAAACGTGGCTGGTATTCCCCGGGCAGGCTGACCATTGAAACGATTTTCCCCTTTGGTATCTGCCGTGCCTGGTCGCTGGTGGATCTCGATCTGCGTTGCCTGGTTTATCCCAAGCCGGTGGAATGCGACCTGAACTGGCTCACCTCGCAACAGCAAGAAAGCGGGCATACCAACATCACCCGGGGCAGCGATGACTTCCATAGTCTGCGTGATTACCAGCAGGGGGATTCCCTACGCCATGTGGCCTGGAAAATTGCGGCCCGGGGCAGGGGAATGTATACCAAGGAATATTCGGCCAATGTCGATGACAAGATCTGGCTGCGCTGGGAAATGTTTCCGGACATGGACACCGAGCAGCGCCTGTCACGTCTTTGCTACTGCGTTCTGCAACTGGATGCCGCCGGCTTGGATTACGGCATTGAGCTTCCTGACCAGCGCATAGAGCCTGCCAAGGGCACTGTGCATTATAAAAAGGTCATGCGGGCCCTGGCACTGTTCGGTATCAGCGATAACGGCAAGGAGTCAGGACAATGATTCGTTCCGTGTTGAACTGGTTTGTCAAAAGGCCGGACATCAAGGTCAGGACCGGCGTCGATATTTACCAGTTACCACGTACTGCACTGGTCTGGATTCTGACCTCGCTTTCCCTGATTACCGTGCCCCACGTATTACGAATGCCCTGGTGGTTAACGCTGCTTTGCGCCTTCTGTATCGGTATCAGCATTCTGATCTTCCAGGGCAGGGTTTTCCATCCGGGCTCACGTATCAAGACCGTCATCGTTATGCTGGTGCTCACTGCCATCATCTTCGAGTTCGGGCGCGACGTCTTTTCCACGGACGCCATTGTCGGCGTACTGATTATCGGGATTGCACTGAAATTGCTGGAGATGAAAAAGAAACGCGATGTGCTGATGGTCATCTACCTGTGTTATTTCGCTGTGCTCGCCGAGTTCATCTACTCCCAGTCCATCCCGATTGCCTTTTATATGGCCTTTTGTGTGCTGGTCATAACCTCGGCCCTGATGTCGACCACGCAGACAGAGGAATACCAGCGTCCCATGCGGACAATGAAACTCTCCGGCCAGGTGCTGTTGCAAAGTATTCCGCTGATGGCTTTCCTGTTTGTCATGTTTCCCCGTATCGGCCCCCTGTGGTCTGTGCCCCTGCAAAGTTCCTCCGGTGTTACCGGGCTGTCTGACGAGATGTCACCCGGCGATATTGGCAACCTGACGCGTTCCGGTGAGGTCGCCTTTACGGTGGAATTCGAGTCCGAGGTACCGAACTACAATCAATTGTATTGGCGTGGAGTGACCCTTGATCGTTTTGATGGCTCGCAATGGACACGTGGTGGCAATTCCTTCGGGCAGTTCCTGGGAGAAAACCCGCGCCAGGTCAATCCCTGGTTCGAGGATATCCGTTACGAGGGGCAGCAGGTTTCCTATAACGTCATCATGGAACCTACCCAGCAGACGTGGATCTATACGTTGATGGTTCCCCGCATCCTGGATGATCGCCTGTTCATGCTGCCAGATTACCAGGTGGAGACCCGGCGCCCCATTGTGCAGCGGTATCGCTATGCTGCCGACTCCTTTCTAGAGCATTCAGTGGACCTGGATTTACGCCGGGGCTTTGGCGGCTTTCGGCGCAATACGGACCTGCCCGAGGAGGGTAACGAGCAGGCCAGGGCAATGGCGTTGGCCATGCGGGATGCCGCCGATTCGGATTTTGACTACATCAACGATGTGCTGGACTACATTCGCAATGAAGAGTTTTTCTACACCCTCAGTCCAAGCCTGCTGGGAGAGAACAAGATTGATGATTTTCTCTTCAATACCCGTGAAGGTTTCTGCGAGCATTATGCCAGCGCCTTTACCTACATGATGCGGGCCGTGGGTATACCCGCCCGCGTCGTCCTGGGTTACCAGGGAGGAGAATTCAACAAGTACAACGGCACACTGATCGTGCGACAGTACGACGCCCATGCCTGGTCGGAAGTCTGGCTGGAAGACCAGGGCTGGGTACGGGTGGATCCTACAGCAGCCGTTGCCCCTGGCAGGATTGAATATGGTAGCCAGTTTACCTTCCAGGAAGATGAGAACTTCATGGAAGGCGAAGTCTTTTCCATGATCAAGTACAGGGGCAGCAGTGCACTTATCAATGACCTGGTGTTGCGCCTGGAAATGATCGATTACGCCTGGAACCGCTTTGTCCTGAATTATGACCAGGGCATGCAGTTTGCCCTGTTCAGCAGGCTCTTCAACAGTGTCTCCAAGGAAAAGATCCTGATCAGCCTGATCTCCATCATCTTCCTGTTTGTCGGTGGCACGGCCTTCCTTGTGCTGAGAAAACCCACCAGCAAACCGCAACTGCCGGCCAATGCGCTGTACCTTAAATTCTGCAAGTTCATGGCCGATAACGGCATCAACAGACAACCCGGGGAAACCCCGACGCATTTCAGCAAGCGTGTTGCAGCGGTCCAGCCACAATGGCAGGGCGACGTGGCGGATATCACCGATATCTACATGGACCTGGCGTTTCGGCCCAACAGTGAAGAAAGCGCCGAGGAAAAAGTCAGCCGGCTGAAACACGCTGTGCGCAAGTTCAAGGTCATAAACTGATCCGGTTCAAAGCATGGGCAGTGCCAGGCCATTTCCAATCACTGCACTGGCCAGGATATCTGTCCGAAAATGCATGCCCGGATTACCCGTAACAAGCCAACCATGACTGCCCACAGGTAAAGTGGCACAAACACCGGTCTGGCTTTAAGAATGCATTGAACCTATAAGCGAAACATTATGAAAACATCAATAAAACCAGGTAGATACAGGCACTACAAGGGGCAGGACTACCAGGTCATAGGCACTACGAGGCACAGTGAAAGCGAAGAGGAACTGGTGCTGTATTTTCCCCTGTATGGTGATGAGGCGGAAAGGGAATACTGGGTAAGGCCCCTGACCATGTTCAAGGAAACAGTGGAAGTAGACGGGCAGCACCTGCCACGTTTTGCCTTGCAGCAGGACGTTTGAAAAAACAGCAGCAGGACTGGCGCGCTGAACCAGGATATGTAAGCATCCTGTTGCTCAAGTCAATGACACTGTCTACAACGATCTACGGAGAAATGTAATGCCCGGAATGAATAAAGAGGCCTTGCAGGGCGAGATGTTAAGTGCCGCCCGCAGTACCTTCAAGGAACAGTGGCCCTTCATGGAAGCCTTTGCGACCCCGGAATTTGAAAAACTGGCGGTTACGATCCTGGAAATCCAGGCCCTGACTGACAGTGAGCAGGTCGGGGAAAGTGAGGCCCTGGTGCTACTTGATATGCAGAAACAGACTGCACGGGGCGTCATGATGTCACGGGAGGGCACAGGGCTGCTCAAAGTCGACCAGGCAATCAATTCCGGGCTGGGCATGGTCAAGAATACTGTCAATACGGCGCTGGGATTCCCGTTGATCTGACGCGAATCAGCCTATGCAAGTCCAGATACCTCTTTTTATTCTTTGCCTGCTGGTTCATGCAGGGATCTTTCTGACGTCGGCAAAACCGGATCGTCGCCTGCGCTTCATGGCTGGTCTCGCCGTCTTGTTTGCCACCTGGCCAGCCTGGTACAGCGGTGTTATTTTATCAACCTCGGGGTTAACCACAGGGCAGGGTGGTATGGCATGGCTGGCCATCATGCTGGTCAATGCGCCTTACTACCTGCCTTTACTAAGCTTCCTGGTTTACTGGCGCAGACGCTGAAGCCGCCATTATTCCGGAAGCTTCCGATAACACGGAGGAACTGGTAATGAGTATAAAACGCCATGGCCTTTCCATCGGCCTGGAACGGGTGGACGATGACTTCTTTCTCATTCTGAAACCCGTGGGAAAACTGACTCACGCTGATTATGAAATCATCAACCCGATGATTGATGACGCTCTCAAAGGCCTGGACAAGCCACATGTCCGGGCGCTCGTTGATGCCTCTGAATTCGACGGCTGGGAACTGCGTGCCGCCCGGGATGATTTCAGGCTCGGTCTCAAGCATGGCAATGCTTTTGAAAAACTGGCCATAGTCGGTGAGCGCAAATGGCAGGAGAGAATGGCCAGTATTGCCGACTGGTTCATGTGTGCCAAGGTCCAATATTTTGGCGAAGTAGACGCGGCGCTCAGTTGGCTGCACGAATAAAAAATATTTTCCCTGCCCTTGAAATTTTCCGCTTTTCCCCTATCTATACAGGGCGAAGGCTCGATGAGCTTCGCATTAAAATCGGCCGGGTTATCCCAAACAGGCCGACAGATAAATGTGTTAATGATTATTGCTTAAACAAGAGGATAAGCTCATGACAACTTTTGATTTTTCTCCCCTGTACCGTTCTGCTATCGGCTTTGACCACCTGGCATCTTTGCTCGACAGCATCAATACCAGCGATCGTTCATCTTCCGGATATCCGCCCTATAATATTGAGCTGGTCAAAGATGACAATTACCGAATTACCATGGCAGTGGCCGGGTTTGCCGAAGATGAAATCAATGTCGAGGTGGAGAACAATGCACTGACCGTGTCTTCAGCACGCAAGGAAGATGACAGTGACAGTGGCAAGAACTACTTGCACAGGGGTATTGCAGAGCGCAATTTCAAACGCCAGTTCAAACTGGCTGATCATATTCAGGTGACCGGTGCCAGCATGGAAAACGGACTGCTGCATATAGAGCTGGTTCGTGAAATACCGGAAGCCATGAAGCCGCGCCAGATTGCCATTAACGGCAGCCAGAAACGACTTCTCAAATCTGCCTGAGTTTCATTCCAGGTACAAAAAAGCCCGCTTTATTGCGGGCTTTTTTATTGGAACACGAACAGTAAACAAAAATAACTAAATCACACCGTAAGCCATCATGGCATCGGCCACCTTGATAAAGCCTGCAATATTGGCGCCACGAGAATAGTTCACATAGTCCTTTTCCAGGCCATGGGAAGCGCACTTGTCGTGAATATCCTTCATAATCTGCTTGAGTTGATTCTGCAGTTCCTGTTCGGACCAGCTCATGCGAGCTGAATTCTGGCTCATTTCCAGGCCGGAAACGGCCACACCACCGGCATTGGCTGCCTTGCTGGGAGCAAACAGGATTTTGCCCTCCCTGAACACATCAATGCCTTCCTTGACCGTGGGCATATTGGCGCCTTCGGAAACACCGATACAACCATTTTTAATCAGCGTTTTGGCGTCATCCAGGGTGATTTCATTCTGTGTTGCGCAGGGTATGGCAATATCCGCCTTGATACCCCACGGGGTTTTGCCTTCATGGAATGTGGCATCAAAAACATGGGCATATTCAGAGATCCTGCCCCGACGCTTGATCTTGATGTCCTTGATATAGGCAAGCTTCTCTGCATTGATGCCTTCCTTGTCATGAATGAAGCCGCTTGAATCGGACATGGTGATGACCTTGGCCCCGAGCTGGATGGCTTTTTCTGCCGCGTAAATTGCCACATTCCCGGATCCCGATATCAGCACCTTCATACCCTGAATGTCCTTGTCGACATGCTGGAGCATGTACTCAAGCATGTAGACCGCACCATAACCCGTGGCTTCGTTGCGTATCAGGCTGCCGCCGTATTCAAGTCCCTTGCCGGTAATAATGCCGGTAAATTTGCCCGTCAGGCGTTTGAGCTGGCCGAACATGTAACCGATTTCCCTGGAGCCCACACCAATATCGCCGGCCGGCACATCGGTGTCCGGGCCAATGTAACGATGCAGTTCAGTGACAAAGGACTGGCAGAAACGCATGATTTCACCGTCAGATTTACCTTTGGGATTGAAGTCGGAACCACCCTTGGCACCGCCCATGGGCAGTCCTGTCAGGGAATTCTTGAAGGTTTGTTCGAAGGCCAGGAACTTGAGAATACTGACATTGACGCTGGAGTGAAAACGGATGCCGCCCTTGTAGGGGCCAATAGCATTATTGTTCTGTACGCGGTGGCCGCGATTGGCGCGAATATTACCCTCATCATCAACCCAGCAAACACGGAAACTGATGACCCGGTCAGGTTCTGACAGGCGCTCCAGGATGATGGCATCCTTGTAGCGGGGGTTGCTTTCAATATAGGGAATAATGTCTACAGCCACTTCTTCAACAGCCTGGTGAAATTCGGTTTCACCCGGGTTGCGTCGTTTCAGGCCTTGCAAGAAATCAGTCAGGTAATCACTGTCGGCCATAGGTACCCCCTATCTTGTTTATACGGATGTACATCCCCGGGCTTGCTAGTTTTTATACAGGGGAGGCAGGCTGTAATCCCTGGTTTGCTTGCCCGCTGTCCGTCCTTTTTTATGCAGGCGCTGGACGATGGCTTCCAGGGTCTTGCGGTCTGTTTCAACAGGATCCGAGTTTCCGTACAGGGATTTTTCAAGCAGTTCAATCTGGCTGTCGAGGTCATTGTCGCCACTGTACTGTTGCAGTTGTCCCAGGGTTAACAGGTTTTTATCCTGGTAAAGGGCCTTGCCCCAGGCAATGAGGCAGCGCTTGATTTCCGCTGCCGATCCACTGGCGATAGCCGTGCGCAATACCTTCAGGGCGTTGTCCGCACTGGGTGTCGCAGGCTGACGTGCGGCAGTTTGCTTGCGCGGCATCATGGCAGGTGTGGCTGTGGTCATGAAGGCCAGTTGTCGACGGTTGCGTAACCACATGGTGGTCGAAAACATCCAGGCAACTGCAAATATTGCCGTCGCTGAAATCCAGAACAGGGTCAGGCCCGATGACTGCGGTGAGATGATAATGGGGCTGTTGTCCTGTGTACTGTCTGGCAGGTTGAAATTTCCCGGCACGGGAGGTGCAGGCTGGGAGATACCGGAACCCGGTGACACGGACAGGGTCCTGGCGGGAATAACGGCCCGTTCCAGTGTGTCTGTTGTGGTGTTCCACCAGGGAATCACGACTTCCGGAATCACGAACTCACCGGGTTCGGAAGGCACGATCGCCGTGCCTTCAGTGCGGGAACCGGTGAAGCCCAGGTCACTGGAGGCATCATCCCGGACAGGTTGATCAGGATAAAACTTCAGCCCCGGCATATCTTCATAGGTGATGCCCGGGAGCAGGGAGCTGTTCAGGCCGGTTGCGGTCAGGCGGATATTGCGGGTCACGGAATCGCCGACGGCCAGGTTGTCGACGGGCCCGCTCCAGCTTTCTTCGATGCCGATATCCGCGGCCGGCAACCAGGTTTGCCCGGCAGGGAAGCTGGCCGGTTTGCCGAGAACTTCTATGCTATGAGTTTCGCTGGCCAGGTTGATTTCACGCACACTGGTGCGGTTGTTGAAAAATCGGGTCAGGCCACCACGCCGACCGACCGTTGCGGTGAAATAGACCGGCGGAATGGTCAGCTCGCCACTGCTTTGCGGGTAGATCACGAAGCGGCGCTCGGTGACGTTGTAACGAATCCCGTTGACGATTTCAGAATAGGTTTCATCGCTACCCAGCTGCTGGACGACCGAGTCAGCGACCTGGGGCGAAGTCAGCTGGGCACCCTGGTCAAAGCTGATGGAATAGTAGAGCTTGATCGTATAGAGCAACTGCTCCTGGACATAAATTCTTTCCTTGCTGACATCCGACAGGATGAATATCTCGCTGTCACCATCATTACCCACCTGGTCTGCTTCACCCACGTTAATGGTGATGGGGGCCGTGGCTTCATTGTTGATGCGAAACGACGGAATGGTCAGTGTCCCCGTAGACAGCGGGCGCAACCTGACGATGTAGTCGACAAAGGACTGAACGGTACCATTGATATTGGTATAGGAACTGCGGCTGCCTACCGTGCCGACCTGTTCAAAATCCCGGTTAAGGCCGGTCAGGGAAGGGCGCGAGTTACCCAGGCTGTTATCGACACGAATGGTCAGGGTTAGGATTTCATTGAGCGTAATATCATTCCTGTCGACAAAGGCACTAAGTGCCTGTTGTCCCCCTGTCTGGGCCAGCAGTGGCATGGAGATCCATGTCAACGCCACGCCCACACTGAGTATTGTCAAAAGCCTTTTTAGCATGTTGTTACCATCGTTGTTCGTTTGCCTGTTGCTCCAGCAGGTTGGGATTCTGGATTTCCTCGAAACGCCTGCGGGCAGCCTGGTACTGGAACTTGCGTCTCAACAGTTCACCCGGATCGTCTGGAATTCGGCGCAACCATTGTTGCATGGCCTGTTCTTCCTCTGAATTGGGCTGTTCGCCGTCCTGGGGTTCAGGCATTTCCTGTTCCTGGGGGTCCGATTCACTTTCCTGCTCAGACTCCTGCTGATCCTGGTTTTGCTCTTGCTGGTTCTGTTGTTCCTGTTGCTCTGATTCCTGCTGGTCCTGGTTTTGTTGTTGCTGTTGTTCCTGGTCCTGCTGCTGTTCGCCTTCCTGTTGTTCCTGGTCCTGGTTTTCACCTTCGCTGTTTTGCTGCTGTTGCTGTTGTTCCTGCTGTTGCTGTTCCTCAAGAAGCTTCTCAACCAGCTCTTTGTTAAACTGGGCATCTTCATGATCCGGAGCCAGGGCCAGGGCCTGCTCGTAAGCTGCAATGGCTTCCGGGTAACGGTTCAGCCGGGCCAGGGCATTACCGCGATTATAATGAGACTCGGCATCTTCCAGAAGCGAGAGATCGGCCACAGCCGTTTCGAAATTACCTGTCCGGTAATTGGCCGCAGCACGCCAGGCTTCATCTTCAAACAGGGTGGCGGCATTTTCAAAGTCTTCCTCGGCAAAAGCCTCGGTGCCCTGTTTGTCAGGAGTGATCCACAGGTCCTTGAATTCCCAGGCATAGGCCTGCTGCTCGGGCATGAAACTGACTGTCAGCACAATGCCCAGAACCCAGCCACGGCGAAAAGCCAGTGCAGCCAGAGGCAGTAGCAGTAGTAACAGCCAGGGCCCGGCTTCATACCAGATATCAAATTCCCGCTCGACGTCGATCAGGTTTTCATTTTCATCGAAGATACTCTGGTCAAGCAGGTAATTGATATCCTCATCTGTCAGCAGGGCATCGGCATAACGACCGCCTGTCGTGGTTGCCAGCTCCTGCAACAGGTCGCGTTCAAGACGGGGAATGACGATGGCATTTGTGCGGTCGCGTAAAAATCCACCTTCGGCCATGGGTATGGGCGCGCCATCTTCGGTGCCAACGCCCAGAACTGAGAGGGTATGTGGCGAGTCGTCCAACAGGTTGCGAATGGCACCGATATCATCCGGGTTGATGCCATCGGTAATCAGCAGGATCTGGGCCTGCAACAAGGAGGCATTGGCCAGCAGGTCAATGGCCATTTCTACCCCCATGGCCGGCTTGCTGCCTTCGATGGGCATGATATTGGGTTGCAATGAAGGCACCAGGTTGTTGATGGTCTCCACGTCATCCGTCAACGGGGTCACGGCATGGGCATCACCGGCATAAACCACCAGGGCAGTCTGGCCTTCTTCACGGCGCTTGTTGAGCACATCGATAATCTTGCGCTGGGTACGCACAGCCCGGTTTGGCGTGACATCATTGGCATACATGGACAGGGACATGTCGGCGACAATCACCAGGGCATCTTCGCGTTCCTGGACTGGTACCGGGATTTGCTGCCAGACGGGACCTGCCAGGGCAACCAGGCCCAGGCTCCAGATCAGCAGAAGTCCGAAGACGGGGTAGGTGGCACGGGGCGAGGAATCCTTTTCCAGCAGAAAAGGCAGCAGGGAAGGGTCAATGGCCCTTGCCCAGGTGCTTCGACTATTCTGGATAAACAGGACCAGGCCAACGAGCAGCAGCGCCGGAATCAGGCCGTACAGGAAGACCGGGCGCAAAAAGTGGAAATTCTCTATGAATTCGGCAGACAACAGGGGCATCACGCGTCCACCCTGGCCAGGCCCGAATCATCCGCGGCGGCCGCACGGGTATTGCGGCGCAGCCCCAACAGTATGCCCCAGGGAATTCGCAGCATGGCGATCAGGAAACTGATGGCCATCGCCGCCCCCAGCGGCCAGTAAAACAGGGCGGATGTGGGACGAAAGGTTTCTGCTTCCTGTTCTACCGGTTCCAGTTCATCGAGCAGTTCATAAATGCCTTCCAGTTCCTGGCGGTCACGGGCCCTGAAGTAACGGCCACCGGAGTTGACCGCAATTTGGGTCAGGGTGTCTTCATCCAGGTCAGCAGAGGGATTGATGGTGCGCGGCCCGAACAGTGAATTGGTCGTGGAGGCATCGGCACCGATACCGATGGTGTAAATTCGAATATTCTCCCTTGCCGCCAGGTCACCGGCCTGCATGGGTGACACTTCACCGGCGTTATTCACACCATCGGTCAGCAGGATCAGGATGCGACTGGCTTCCGGACGTTCCCGCAAATGCTTCACGCCCAGGCCGATGGCGTCACCAATGGCCGTGGCATTCTCCTCGATAATGCCGATTTCGGCTTCATAGAGCAGGGTCTCAACGGTATCCCGGTCAAAGGTCAGCGGCGACTGTGTATAGGCCCGGGCGGCAAACAGGATCAAACCGAGCCTGTCCCCGGTGCGACGCTCGACGAAGTCACCGACAACAGATTTGACCACCTGGAGCCGTGTGGCGTTCTGGCCATTGAGCTGAATGTCCTGGGCTTCCATGGAACCTGATATATCCACCGCCAGCATGAGGTCACGCCCCGTTGTCGGCAACTGGATGGGATCGCCCACCCATTGTGGCCGGCTCGCGGCGGTCACCAGAAGCAGCCAGCCAAGAATCGCAAGCACAGCGATAAACCGGTTACGTGCACCGGTCTTGGGTGAGACCGACTCGATACGCGACATGGTTTTGAAAAAAGGCACATAAAGGGAGGCATCCCGGTTTGATGCCCGGGGCAGCAGCCGGTGGCAAAGCCACGGCAGCGGCAGAAGAATGAACACCCAGGGCCAGAGAATCTGGATCATGCGATCACGCTCCCTGACGGTGCCAGTGTGCCGCTATTGCCGGTTTTTTCCGTGTAACGATGTTCTATCCACTGCTTTGCAACCTGGTAGAGGGCATCTGGATCGGCATCAAACGTCGGACGATACATGCCATCACCCAGTACCTTGCCATCGCCCTGGCTGAATACCGTACTGTTGTCACAGGCATCCAGGAAGGCCAGCCAGTGCTCACCTGTCAGGTTCGCCCCGTTGCTGTCCGGATACATGACCAGGACAACCCGGTTCAACAGGCGATTGGTCTCGGCCAGGAATGCCAGGCCGGCTTCGTTCAAGTCTTTGGTGCTGGAGTCTTTCCGGAACCTGTCATAGGCCCGGTCGAGTTCGGCCAGCACACTGGCCAGCTTGCGACGGCAGATCATCGCGGCAATGGCATGGCGGCAGGCAAAGACTATGGCAACAATGACGATAAACATAAGTATCCACCAGCCGGGAGCAGGCGGCCAGAATGAAACATCACCGGGCAGGTGAATATCGCGGAGCTGGCTTAAAGGGTCTTCTGCTTCCATGTTTCCAACTGGTCAAGTGCCACCTGATCTGTGCGCACGGCGATCAGGGGGACTTTCATTTTATTGAATTCACCAACAAGCAATTCCACCCGATCGGAGAACTGGTCATGGTAAAGCGAACGAATGGACTTGCGGTACGTATTGATTGTGCTGCGTTGATTGCCATCGGTAATACTATAGACACCGGGAATGGGCAAATTTTCCTCAAGGGCATCATAGATAAAGATACACGTGACGCTGTTGTGAATGGCCAGCTGGTGCAGGTACTGGCGGCAACGCTCATTGAAACCCTGGAAGTCGCTGATCAGGTACACGTTTGAACCCGGACGGGTGATCCGGTATATCTGCTCCAGTGCCTGCTGGAGGTAATTCTCGCCGGCAACCTGATCATCCGTATGATGCTGGACCAGGTCCTGGTTGTAACGGGCCAGCGTGTCCAGGAAGCGAAGGGCAGAGCGTTTGCTGCGCCTGGGCTTGACCAGTTCCTGTTGCGTATCACTGAAAACCACGCCACCGACGCGGTCTCCATTGTCTACGGTAGTCCAGCAAATGATGGCTGCTGCTTCCGCAGCAACAACCGACTTGAATGCCACCTGGCTGCCGAAAAACATGTTGTGGCTCTGGTCACAACCAATGATGACCGGACGCTCCCTTTCTTCACGAAACACCTTGGTAAAAGGACGGCCGGTGCGGGCAGTCACGCGCCAGTCAATCTGGCGAATATCATCGCCGGGCTGGTAGGCACGAAACTCCTCGAAATCCACACCACGGCCCTTGTGCTTGGAGATATGCGATCCCGACATGCCCAGGCGGCTGCGGGACTGGTAATCAAGTTCCAGGCTCCTGGCGACATGACGCTGGTCAAACAACTGCTCAAGGGTAATGAAGGCACCCCGGCTGCGGTATTGATCCTGGCGTATGTTGAGTTGGCGTTTGCTTGACAAGGGTTTTCCTGGCGTTGGTATTTCTCAGATCATGAATGCACGGGCATTCCGGAAAAGGGCGGTGGCCTCAGGCCGAAGGCACCAGTTCCAGGATGCGGGTGAGCACACTGTCAGCATCCACCCCGGCCGCTTCAGCCTCAAAACTCAGCAGTACGCGGTGCCTGAGCACATCGTGGAATACTTCATGAACATCTTCGGGTGAGACAAATTCCTTGCCTTTGAGCCATGCATGGGCACGGGAGCACAGGTCCAGGGAGATGGTGCCACGCGGACTGGCGCCGAAATCAACCCATTTTTCCAGGTCCTCACTGTAGGGGCCCGGGTTACGGGTGGCCATCACCAGCTGCAGAATGTATTCCTCCACCGGTTCGGCCATATGCAGATTGAGCACCTCCTGGCGGGCTTCAAACAGGGCGGCCTGTGCCACGATCGAGGGTGGTGGAGTATCCACATTACGAGCCTCATCGCGCACCAGGTGCAGGATTTTTCTTTCGGAATCGGTATCGGGGTAATCCACGGTGACGTGCATCAGGAAGCGGTCGAGCTGGGCTTCCGGCAGGGGGTAGGTACCTTCCTGTTCAATGGGGTTCTGGGTGGCCATTACCAGGAACAGCTTGGGCAGCTCAAAGGTTTCGCGACCGACACTGACCTGGTGTTCAGCCATGGCTTCCAGCAGGGCCGACTGGACCTTGGCCGGCGCACGGTTGATTTCGTCAGCCAGGACCAGGTTATGGAAGATAGGACCTTGCTGAAAACGGAAACTGCCGTCTTCAGGCCGGTAAATCTCGGTACCGGTGATGTCACTGGGCAGCAGGTCGGGAGTGAACTGGATACGGTGAAAGTCGCCTTCAATGGCCTCGGAGAGGTTCTTGATGGCCTTGGTCTTGGCCAGTCCCGGTGCGCCTTCTACCAGCAGATGGCCATCGGCAAGCAGGGCGATCAGCAATCGGTCAATCAGTTTTTCCTGCCCGATAATGTGCTGGGCCATCCATTGTTTGAGTGTGGAGATTACTTCGATTTGCGTCATGTATAGTTACTCTTACTACCAGGCCTGCCGTACTGCTGCAAAGGCCCGAATATTGTGCCTGTGACACTCTTGCGGTGCCTGCAGGCGGGATTTCTGTTTATGGCCCGGTCCAGGCCCTGTAAACGTCAGATACGTGAAAAGGACCGATTCTATAGTGAATCCGGACGCATTGAAAATGTTAGTTGTGATGCCTGTCAGGCCCATCCGGAGCACGCCGGTGTGCAGCCAGGTCAGCGAAAAAGGCCCGAAAAGCCATCCCGGCGAAGTCTTGCTACTATATACAATGTTTTTTGCCTGACATCTTGCCGCGACTGGTCCCTATGCCCGACACATCCCCCGTTTTGATCCTCTACTCAACGCCTGCCTGTCACCTGTGTGAAACGGCCCATGCACTCATGGCCCCGCACCTGGCGGCCCGGCAAATCGACCTGGAGGAGGTGGATATCAGTCATTCAGACGAGTTGATCGAGAAATACGGTATTCGTATACCCGTCATTCGATTCCGTGATAATGACCTTGAACTGGGCTGGCCCTTTACCGAGGAGCAGTTCCTCGGGTTTCTGGACGCCCCTAGATGATCTTGATGTGCCAGGGTTCGTAACGAACGCCATAGCGGTTGGTGTCGGTATAGCGGATATCCACGTATCCCAGGGTGATCAGGCGGCGAAACTCGTCAGTATTGGAAAAATCAGCCGTGAAATTTGCCTCGCCCAGGCCGATTTTGCCCACATCGAAGTCTCCGACACCATGAAAGGAGTAACCGGGAGGCGCCAGCGAACGCGAGGCTTTTGACAGGTTGCCATTGGACTGGCGGGTCTTGGCCAGGAACAGGTGCATCTGCTTGACCACGTTGCGGATACCGGATGTCAGCAGCAGGTTGTTGCCGACATCCCGGTGGATCAGGTTGTACTGGTTCAGGGACTCGCCCTTGAGCAGGTAATGGCCACTGCCCTCGATCTTCTCCAGGTCATTCTGCAGGATGCGATGGGTCAGCTCCGGAGTCACTTTTTCACCGAAGAAGCCGTAGTCAGTGGCATCGTTGAAAAAGACTTCCTCCAGGAAGGCGAGTTCGGCGGGATCAAAGGCACCGATTTCCCCGTAGTTACGGGCAAAATACAGCATCTCGTCAAAACCGATCAGGTTGAAGTTGCCGTGACCGATAAAACGTTGTACCCGCTCCAGGCGCTCAATAGTCGGCTGCAGGAGTAACTGGTTGATCTCGCTCAGGTACACATCCCCCGGAAAATCGCCGTCGAAATTTCGAATCTTCTGCAGGTAGAAATCCACTTCCGATTCTTCCAGGCTTTCAATGCCTGCCATATCCACTTCACGCTCGGTATGCTTGAAGCCTTGCTGCAGGTCATTTTCAGGTGCGACAACCTTGATATCTTCGGTTACCGGCGGCAGGGTTCCAGGCACCAGGTCCTGGGCTTGTGTGGCGACACCCTTGTCGGGGTTAAAGGGGGGTAATTCGGGAAGCTCAGTGAACGAGAGCTAGTTGTTTTGGTATTGCTCGTATAAACGGGAACCGATGAAGGAAATACCTCCACCAGCCAGTACTGCAGCCAGAAAATCCCGTTTTTTCATAGTCAGCGAATATAGCAGAGTTTATAGAGCGAAAAAATCCCTGGCGGTTGCTGTTGTCTGTTCTGCCACGTGTTTTTCGGATTTGCCCAGACATTCGGCGACGGTCTTCAATACATGCACGAGATTGGCCGGAACATTACGCCGGGTTTTTGGCCTGGGCCTGATTGTCCGGGGCAGCAGGGAGGGTG
>Ga0181585_10000697_pt1 | contig 28467 bp, 33 predicted proteins | sample 071ome_29_FD_132469 | JGI IMG/M metagenome (GOLD analysis project Ga0181585, IMG submission 132469) | Coastal salt marsh microbial communities from the Groves Creek Marsh, Skidaway Island, Georgia - 071407BT metaG (megahit assembly) | ecosystem: Environmental > Aquatic > Marine > Intertidal...
AAAAAAAACGAGGCGATGCTTGCGTTTCCGCAGGCATCGCCTCATTTGTTCTAAGGGGTGGGCCCATTGGACCCGGTCCCCAATCATCCCTTGCGGGATTGTTGGCGCTTGCGCACGGGTTCAACCCGGCGCATTTGCTTCTTGCCGCGCTTCTTCCGCTCGGTATTGAACCGGTCGTCAGAGACGTGCCAACCATTGTCAGACATCGTGGTGAGAATCTCACCGACGGTCATGTCATCCGTAATGGAAGGCGGAGTCATCTCGCGTTCACGCTGGATGAAGCCCTCGTTGACGCCAGCAGGCGTGCAGAAGTCGTCGATGTGCAGGAAGGTGTCCTTGTGGGACTGCATCCTGCAATGTTGAGCGCGGAACGGCGAATTCGCATTGTTTCGCTTGTTCCCGCCATGGACGACGGCAAGGAAGACCTTGCCATTGGGCTTGACAGCGTATTCGATGTTGATGTAGTCGGACTTCTTTTCGAGTCCATCCTTACCCATCACCTCATACGAGACGCCACCCTTGAGGGTGTAGAGCGTTGGGAGCCGTGCGGCGTCCCGTTTTGCTCGGCGCGTCATGTGGGCAACGACGAACGCATCTTCGCTTTCACAGCGATATTCAGTTCCGTCGACTTCGATGGTCGGCATCTTGCGAGCCGCACTCATCGTGTCCCATGCATTTTGTGCACCAACAGCGCATTGTTCGGGAGTGATACCGGGAATCAGTTTCATCTGTTCCTTGGTGAACTCACTCTCGTGTTCCTTGCGCATCTTGTTGATAGCGCGGGTGTAGGAAGCCTTGGCCTCTTCCACCCACTTCTTGTTCGACTTGCGGATGCGGTCTTGGACGTAGTCCTTCTTGACCATGACATCCTCGCTGGTGCGAACAGAACGAGCCCCGGTCAAGGGGTGGTTCCGAAGCACCTTCTCCACGAAAGAAGCCGGGATGTAGTCGTCCTCGTGAAGCATCCGAAGGATGCCCACGACGGCACGCCAATCACGGCGAAGACGCGGAGAACGCGTCAGCAACGATTCGACCGAGCCAGCGTCACCGCCGTGCAGGTCAAGTTGCTGAATTCCGAAGCGGTTGGCCTCGGAACTCTTGTCGAAAGGCATAGCACCTTCGAGCATCTCGCGAATGACGAAGTAGTAATGGTGCACTTGAGCGGCGGCCGGAGCCTCCACCCACGGCACCATCATCTTGCCGTCTTGGTTGCGAGGAACCTTGCCATTTGGCACGTTCTTCGCTTTCGCGTTCTGCTTTCCAGCCGCCTTACCCGCGGTCACTCCGCGGGTGTTGTGGCGCTTGCTTGCCTTGTTGTTCACCGGGCGAGCGTGGTCATAACCACCCTTCTTTGCCCCGATGTTCAGGTCGTCACGAGAAGCAGGAACAGATTTGCCCTGCTTCGTGTGCTTCCCATTGGAGGCATTGCCTCCATCGGACGCATTGCGTCCTTTGCGGTTTCCATTGCTTTTCTTGTTAGCCATGATACCTCTATGGTCCATCAAGGGACCTTGGTTGTGCTTGGCGGGTAGCCTCGCTTAACCATGTCAGCGTGCAATGCTCTGAGCGAGTCAGAAAGACTCGCTGTTCCATCGCCGCTGTATCCGCGTTTAGCGGAAGCGCGTCGCATAACGACGCCTACATTGCTTGTATATCGCATTCTGTGTGTCCGTCCGGGGAGGCATGGGGAGGCCCAATTGACCCGAAATTTAACGTTCTACGGCTACATCTCGGATGGGCATTTGAGTTATCCACAGGGTTGCAACTAACCGCAGAACGTTATCAAGTGTGATAGAACTCTCTATTCTGATACGTGTGCTTCCCTTGTTTCGGTAAATGACTAAAACGCCAACCCGCTTATTCAGCGGTCCCTCAGTCCTGTCGAAACCTTTCGGCCCGTCCGGTCTTAACCCGGCAGGTTCACGATTCTGAGAATGCTTTCAGGTTGTTAGCCCTACTTGCTCCGGTTTCCCGGTGGTGTCAGATGCCGATTTTTTGGCTTTCGCTTCATAATCGGTGTCACGCGGCTTATCAGTTCCGCATGCGCGTTAGAATTAGTGGGAACCCGGGAGTGTTAATCCCGGCCCGAACCCAATCCCGTATCGCCCAAAAGGGCGTCTTCTTTTCCGCAACATCCTGTGAGTGCCAAACCCACATACGGCATGTATTGGTCCCGAAGCAACCGGGTTTCCTCTCCCCGGCACATCTTCTTCCCCGAAGGGAATAATTCACACGCCCCGGATTGGTTACCGGCTAACATGCTTCATATCTTTTCTCATCTCGCGCTCGACAGCGCATTACCACCCGTTTGAATGGGTGATACCCACGCCCTACCGTGGGAGTCTTCATGCTACTCCCCGGTAGGACACATTTCGCTGGCCAAAACTACTCAGCGTCCCGTTGACATGCTCCACTTAGGCACGGTTTCCCGTGGGGGGTTTTGGTTTCCCCAACTCCCGAAGGAGCGCGTGAAGGCTAACAGCCAACTTATCTGTGACCTATTGGTCTCTATGTGAAAAAACACATGCCCGAGTGCTTCTCAGGATTTGATAGTCCTGCAACACTCGGGCACGAAGGAGGACCCTCCTCCTTCATTGTTGAAGTGTTCGCAGGGCACATATGTCATGTGCTCGCAGTCTACCGTTTTTGAAATTGAACGGTGACATATGTTCAGGCTTGAAACTGCCGAGAAGCAGTCAACATGCTGTCGGCAATCTTCAGGGCTTCCTCGTAGGATTTTACCTGACCTCCGACATACAGCATTGCCGCGACCGTGCAACGAACTTGATAGTCTTGCATGGTCCTTTGATGCTTCGAATTGCCTATAACGGTTATCTGTGGCCGATATTCCCGACGACCGCGGGGCGGCTCATCGAGCCACACTCTATTCTTGCTTTGACTTGCACGGGCAAGCGACGATTCGCCACCACGTTCCGCAGTCTTCGCATTGCGTTGGAATTGCTCCACACATCTGTGAACCATTCGGGTTCCACGTATTACGTTTTTGTTGATTCGGTTCTGTGGTCCATTGGACCGTATTGGCTTCAAGCCATCTCGTCAGACCAATCGTCACGCTCTTTGTTGGCGTGTTCAGATGCGGCCATCATGGCCTCCATCATAGTCAGACGGGCGAAGATGTGCGCACACACGAAGGTTGGGCCGATGATGCTTCCCCGACCGGGGAGAGCAACCTCAACCACTACATCTTCAAGAGCGACGCCATCAATGTTCAGCGTCACCGTCTTTCCAATGTCCTCCGAAGTGTATTGCTTCACTTCAGTCATCTGCGTTGACTACACCATGGGTGACTCCGTCAACAGGTCCGGACTGCGTCCGGAGTTTGGTTCCGATAACCTACTTTCCACAAAGAGAGGAGAGAGCCTCCCACGGGGAGGGTGTCCTGTTCTTTGGGATTTCAATTATGTTCACCCGGCCTATTGCATATTTTAAGACGGGTCATAGGGTCGTAGGAACCGTGTGGAACCTCGCCTCGCCGTCCGTCTGCATAAATGGCCGCAACGCTATACGCGTCTGTTAAGTTTGCATTCTGTGGCCCATAGGGCCGTTCATAGGTCGTAAGGATAGTAGTCGCCCGTTCGTCGTTCGAACGAGCGGATACCGGCCTGCAAGGCACAGTCACTACACTTCTTTCCTTTTCCGATGCTTTTGTCTTGGCAGACTCGACACACTTTGTGATTCTCGAGTTCTTCTCGAATCACCTTTCGATGTCGTCCGCTCCGCTGACGCTTGAAGTCCGTCTTGACTTCCTTGCGTGAGCCCCATCGGCTTCTTCGTGGTCCACCTCGGTTTCCCATGTTGTTCTGTGTCCCATCAGGGACGGTTATTGGCCACTTGTGAATATTCGGGGTGTCACCACTCCCGACGGTAGAATCCGGACTCTCCGGTGAGACAAAAACGGGGGCCGTCCCTCTTTAGCCGGTTATCCGACAGGGCCCTCCCTGTCCCGAAGACAGGTCCTCACATATCCAATCTCAATGTTGGTTATCATCTATGGCCCATTGGGCCGGCTCAGCGTTTGACGTAAAACACGTCAAACATCCAATTGAACTATGCAATTTCGTCCCTGACTCCTTCTTGATATCGGCCTTTCATTCGTTCGATGGTTTCAGCATCGACGCCATGAGAGTTCCGCTTTGCAAGCGTAGTCACGGTAGTTTCGTCGTGAAGGCCAGCGGCCATCACGATGATACGAACGTTGTAGCCGAGGTGTTCGGCCAACACTTCGTAGTTCGTGTATTCCCAATTGCACATGTTGGTGTTGTCAACGACGACCAACTCTTCTTTGTCGAAGAGTGCGTCGATGAATTCTTCCATGCACCATTGGTGCGCCTCAGAGAGACGCCGAACATCGAAATTGTAGTTTCCTTTGTTGTCGATGAAAAATTTGTCAGCAGAACACACGTAGGCGTCCTCAAAATTCTCCTCGACGAAAGTGGATTTGCCCGAACCGGGCAGTCCACGCATGATTACGACTTCTTTCCGCTTAGGAACGTTCACGAACACAGTAGGTTCGGCGTCAGCGGATGCTTGCATCATCAATGCTCGCTGAATGTCGTTGTCGTTCATGTATCGTAGATACTTGTCCATCATCTATGGACCCATTCGGGCCCGGGTTGTTTCAGAACGGGGAGTTCGGAAACAGAGGAACGGGAATCTCATTCTCGCTCTCTGCAAAGAAGGTCTGTTGCGGTGGCGCTTCACCCTGTTCAACTCTCCACATAACGTCATGCAGATGGAACAGGAACAACTTCACGGTGTAGCGACGAGCGCGTGCGTGAATGTGCGCCGGAGGTAGCATTGGAGTGCCGCCTTCCGTCAAAGCCTTCGCGGGGAGCGTTGCTCCTCCGAACTTTGGTCCCGACTTTTCGGAATTCCACTCGGAAGACGCCCATTCGGCGTCAACCTGTCCCGAATACCACTTGTAGGCATTCGTGTTCGTTCCGATGTTCTTCATCAGGGCGAGTTCCGCCGCCTTGGCGTTCTCACCGTTGAAGTTGCGCTCCCACTCATCGTGCTTGCGCTGTGCGAAGATACCGCCATAGAAGTCATCCTTGTGGGATTGGACCTTGACGAAAGACTCACCAGCCTTGAAGCACAGCGTCTTGAGCGCGGTGTTCCAAGGACGGCGTTGTCCCTTGCTCCACGTGATACGCGGGTTGAGACCCGCAAACGTGTGCCATTGCCCTGCGTAATCGATGGGATTGTGCCCACACTCTTCGGTGCAGGCTCCCTTCGCTTCCGTGCAAGGCAGGTTCTTCTTCCCCTTCATGGCGACGTTGTTGCATCGCCACGGGGCGATTTCAAGGTGGGCCATGAAACCAGCCGCAATGACCGGTCCGATACCCGGGATGCTTCGCATCCACTTCCCAACGTCGTTGCTCATGCTGTATGCGTCGAGCGCACCAGCAATCTGCTTCTCAAGGGTAGAGGCTTGCTCAAAGAACCAATTCAACAGTTCGTTGGGCTCGCCGTATTCCTTCATAGTGCGGATTTGGTGGGCATAGCGGATACGGTTTTCCTGCATCCGGTAGTATGCGTCCACGAGAAACCGCACTTCCGGTTTCTTCAGCGTTGACGCCGCGGACTTGAGGTCCCGGGTCAACTTCTTGATGAGGTCTACCTCATCATACAATTCAATGTCGTTTGACATCTGTGGCCATTAGCCGAGTTGCATGACGATGAGCGTAAAGCACGCCATCATCATCGTGGTCATGCAGACCACGAAGGTCTGCGTAGATTTTCGATTCATCTGTGGTCCATTGGACCGTCTAACTGTTGCGCGAATTGAATCGCCCCGACTGCACACGGCGGTCGGCAGGGGGAGTTCCCCGTCCAGCAGTTTCCGGGGTGGGAATGGGACCCACGACCGGATAGCCATACGCCTCAACAGCGATGGCCGACCCGAGGAGTAGAATCCCCATGGCCGTTGCGGCAGAGACGAACTCTGCCCCGTCCTCCGTCGGGCACTTGAGAGTCTCGACGAATTCCACCCCATCAGGAGAGGTGGCGTAGTGTTCCTCAACGAACCGAGCGTTGAGGGAGATGCCGCATGGCGGCACCACGGTCCCATCGTCAAAGACGAAGGGGTGCGGCGAAGTGTTCACCACACGCAAGCCGTTCTGAAGAACGACGAGGCCATCATTGATGACCGGCGCGAACTTGGATTCAATGTCCTTGCTCATCTGTGGCCCATAGGACCGTCTATTCGGGTATCTCATCCGGGCGATGAACCCGCATGGCACCACACCAATGGCACACCGAAATCACTCGTAGGAGCGGGTGGCCATCGAAGTCGACGGAGAAATATCGCGCCTCCTCAAAGTCGTGGTGGGCGAAATTCAACACGCATTCAACTTCTTTTTGTGCTTGTTTAATCATCTTCTTGGTAATCATGATAATCTGTGGCCCATAAGGCCGGAGTGGTCACTCTTCCTCGTCTTCCCACTCGGGGAAGACTTGGTCGGGTTCCCAAGACTCAACTTTGGCAACGAGAGCCGCTACCAAGTCATCGCTGAGCCAGCCACGAACGTCACCCTGTGCAACAGGGTTGGCGTAGTGTAGCCGTCCGTTCTTATCAAGAACGGCCAATTCAGAGAGTCCATCACTTCCCCCGTATGAGAACGAGTTGCAGATGATGGAGACTCCCCATCCATTTTCAAAATGCATACGCATCTGTGGCTCATTGAGCCGAATCTTTGAGAGTCGTCGGGCTTTCTATTACCCGAGGTCCGCGGTTCACTCTGTCCGACGCCCCATATACGCCCATCAGCACACCCTTACTTCCTCGGTGTCACGCAGACACCGCCCTCGGCCTAAAGGTCCAGCAGTTTTCCCCTGAGTATGGACATGGGTTCTCCATTTCATGGGGTCCTATCGCTGGACTAATCGCTCTCTGTGGCCCATTGGGCCGTCATTCCTCCAACTTACGAAGTTGGTGGATGAGGTCGTGAAACGACCCCGGTTTCGCAATCCGGACCGGAAGCGAACCTTCCATGATGAACTCGGCTTCAGCCCACTCAGTCGTAGGCTTCAGGTCCTTGTCCACCCAAAGGTGCTTCACGCTCAGGAAATATTCAGGAATATCTTCCTTCATCTGTGAACCATTCGGACATCCTGTAATGCAACGTCAATGGTTTGGTTCTGTGGCCCATTGGACCGTTCACAGAGATGCAAGCATCTCTTCAGCCTCATACCGCCACACGAACGTGACGGGCGCTCCAACGAATTGGATTGCGCATTCAAGGTCATCGAATCCCTTGAATTGTTGGCCGGGTGCCTCTACAAGAGGCCGGACATGGGAATACCATTCACAGGCATTCACTCCATGACATACAAAGACGACGTTGTCGACTTTGCCTTTTCGGACAGCAATGTATTGCTTAGCCATCTGTGGCCCATTGGGCCGGGTTCATTGGAACAGGCTGGCCAATTTCGACCAATCGATTCCACCGTGCTTACCGCACGGTTTGTTGCGAGAACCCTTTGGCTTGGTGCCGTGGATTACTTTGCACTTGGGGCATTTCATCCACGTCTCCTTCTTGTTCTTCTTGGCGTTTGCCATCTATGAAAAAAAAAAATGGGATGCATGTTTTACAACACACATCCCAACTTCTGTTTCTGCGGGCGCTCCATGCCCTCCGCGCTTAACACCATCGCGGGCCCCCGAAGAGGACTTGCTTTCTCAACTGTCTGCATACTCCCATCTACAACCGCAACTCAGGCGGTCATGGTGTCGTAGATGTGTGCAACGCGCACGACGAGGTTGCGGTAGTCAGCCAGCAACGCGTCCCACGAAGGGTAGACGAAGACGAAGTTTCCCGCCGTGATGGGGTCAGGGACCCCAGCGTTCTTCTTCGCCTTGTTCACCACAACGGGGATACGAGGCAGGTTTTCCACCAAAACAACCCCGTGCTTGCCGAGGCCCTCCTTGCGGAGAGGCGCCCACACGTAGGTGTCATACAGGTTCTTGCTCTTGTTCTTGTTTTGCTTTTGATTTCGCATTTCAATCACTCTATACCGCCCGAAGGCGACTGCCCCATAGGGGCGAATTCACCCCTCGCGAGGTGCAAACAACTGCCTCGCCCCCGAAGGGACTCAATAGCGACAGTTGTGGTCCATGCCGTGGAAACAGAGTTGGCACACCGAAGTGATACCTTCCCCGAATCGGCCAACACGCACCCGAGGGTCAACGTGGTCGGCCTTAACGGCAGGAGCCTCAGAAACAACGTTCTCAGACATCTATGCGGCTCGGGGCATGTTGTGAGCCGGCGCTTTGGAAACCCCACTACGGCGTCATAAGGCATCCGCCCTCTTCCGTAGGTTCCTTCCATCCAAAGTAGTAAGATTCCTTGAGGTCATGATAACACCTCCTGTTTTACCTATGTGACTCACCCATAACCTTCCTACGGCGTCACTCCTCCTTCTATCTCCTCCGCTTAGTCAGAGGTTGCGTGTGAGGCAACTTGACTTTCGCTTCTCCGGAGTTGACCACCAATTGGTCAAAAGGCCTTTCCAATCTGTGGCCCATAGGGCCGAAATCACTCTTCTTCTCCGGAAGACTCCGACTCGCGCAGAGCGCGAATCTTCTCGGCCTTCCGGGCCCGAAGAGTTCGGCGGCGAGCCGCCTTCTTGCCCGGCACATCAAGCCGGACAGCAATTCCGCGTTCACAATGTGGACACTTCATCTGTGCTGGTGGGGCGTGTTTTTACCAGCGTCACATGGCTACCCCCCACAGCGTCATTGGGCATCCGCCCTCTGCTGTGGTGTCTTTCCTGCCATGCGAGAGATAGTTCTCACTATGTCCTCAAAAAAAAGGACGCCGATGGTCACCAAAAGTGAATTTATTGGTGACCATCGGCTTTGGGTCTCAAGCCACAGATGTGGCTCGAAATCTATTACAACTGTGTTGTATGTTCGGGTTTCCTTCCTCCCTCTCCTCCAAAGACTGCTACTGAAAGCGGCTTCATCCGAAGAATCAGCATCCTTGTTATCAACAAGTTCGGTTGGTTGCCCAATCTGTGATGAGGTTCATCTTCAGTCTCCTTCGCCGGCTTGCAATTGAATGCAGTCTTCAGCATGGGCCCCGAAGGGCTTTGCTTCCAACACCGACGCTATCAACAACGTCAGAATTCCCAAATCTGTGAAGGAGTTTCTTAGGCACTTTCAAGCGTGCTTTGACGCTTTCGAGGCCCGTCCTCCTTCATTGTTGAAGTGTTCGTGTGTGACATATGTCATGCACAAATACCCCATCTATGCCCGATTTCGGCTCGAATATGCGCATATTCTCCCCGAATTGGGCTCCCATGTCCTGTTAAGGACATCCCTACCATTATCCACATCTCCTCCTTTTACGGCATTGATGCTTCAAAACACCGAAGACTGCCACATTCTTTTGGAATGTGGCTCTCGAACTCTCCGCCTCGCCGGCGGGTGTGACATAGGTCTTCTGTATCACCGAGTTCCATTCGCTGTGTATGGTCTTGCGACCATATGATTCTGAACCGGCCAGCGAAAGCCGATTCAGGATTATCAAAGCACCTGCCGCTTGGACGTGGACAGTTCCACGCCACCACAGCAGTCTGTGTGTGCTCAAATCTGTGGCCCATTGGGCCGTCTTACGCTTCAGAAGTCACCTCGAGAATGAACTCAGGGTGCTCGAAACGACAGACAACAGACCCCCACATGTCCACGAAGATAATCTTCGCAACCGAGGGGTCATCGAACAATGCTCGATAGTCCATCTGTGTCAGAATAACGGTCTGACGGCCGAACAGTCTACCTTATTGTTAGCGCATTCACGCCTTTTTTTCGTCTGTTATTTTTGGTGTGGGCATGTCACCACGGGCCGGCTAATCCGGAGCCCGTATCATCGAACCCATCCCCGCTGAGAGAGAGCCACCGAAGTGGGTATCTCAGCGTTCGTTTCCTAAATGTCGATATTCTGTGGCCCATAGGGCCGTGGACTCAATTATCTGCCGCGAAGCACATAAAATCGTCTTCGGTGAAAACGCGGACTTGCATAATCCACTCACCGTTTGCCTTTTGGACTACGTTGGTGTTGCGGGTGCAAACCAAGTCGTCCCAATCGGCGTTCCCAAAGTGGAGGAGAGGTCCCCCACAATTTGGGCAAATCAGAGATATCCATGGGGACACCTTCTTTCCGTCTTTCTCAGACATCTATGTGGCTTGCTAAGCCACGCGCAACATCAACAACCAACAAAACTCCCGAGAGGTTCCTCGTATGTCAGTATCGCCGGCATGACCCGGGACGACACCTTTGCATGAACACACGCACATGGTTCTCTTCATACTCTCAGTTCTGTTTTCCAGCCATGTATTACTATTAGTGGCGTTCCGTGCGGTGTTTCCACCGGCCGGCCCCCGGGCTCTCGCCCATTCTACCACCTCGTCTTGCTGGTCTCCGTTGCGTTTAGGAGATTTTTTTTTTGCCTGCCCTTGGGGGGCAGGACTTTTTGATTTTCTCAAGGGGCATTGAATAGACCCGAAGGTCAAGCCCCAAGAGAATGGTCTGTGAAGGAGACTCTTGGCGCATTCCGCTCTTTCATCAAGATTTTACGAGTAGATGAGAGATTGTAGTCCCTCCTCCTTCATTGTAGATGTGTTCGGAGGGGACATATGTCGTGCATCAACGGATAGCGGTAGAGGCGATATAGCACTCATCGCAATGCCCGTTGTTGTTGAGTTGAGAGAACTCACAACAGGTCATACAGGGCCCGTAGTCAACAACCCATCCTTCGCGTGAAGATTCTCCGCGATATGGCCCTACCATTTCGTCAGGCATCGTCCAAAAGGATTCAGTCTCGGTAGTGCCGACCTTTCGTTCTCGACGCACCATCTTGAATGCAGGACGCTTTGAAAGGAAGTTGGCAAGACGCATGAGCGTCATACCGTCACGAGTGTTGTCGTCAAGCCAAGACTTGACAGCACGAATAGACACTTCGTTGACATTGCTACGCTCGTGGATTGCAACGAACGCTTTCTCGATTTGTTTGACCTTCCTCTCACCTTTTGCCATCACTACTCACCTTTTTGCAAGTCGTGAGCGTCAAGGAGACGACGCACGACTTCCCACCAAGATTCCTTGGGTCGGCGCATTTCCATCAGTCGGTCATGGTCAAATCGGCGGATACGGATGGTGGTAAAGGCATCTTCGACTGATGAATCTGAGCCCGCCATTGATACGTGGAGGCACACATGGGCTATAACGCTTATTGCCGATAGTAATAGATGATTGACCCCATCATTTATCTCCGATTCTCACCTGCGAGTGTATGATGAAGGAATTTGAATTCACCATCGTGGTCGGCGTCACCGGCAAGAACCTCGAATCAGCAAAAAACAAGTTGTCCGGTTGGCTTGAGCCCAGCCTGTCGCTGAAGAAGAACGAGTCCATCGTTCTCAATTCAGTTGACCTCTCCGACAACGTCGCTTCAGAGAAGCCCAATGCTTCGAAGAAGACTGCCACCAAGAAGAAGGCTCTGCCAAAGCCCAAGGCCAAGTCTGCAAAAGAGGAAGACGAGGATGAGTGGGACCCCGAATGGGAAGACGCTGATTGGGATTCTCTCGACGAGGACGAGGATGATGAAGACGAAGACGACGAAGAAGATTGGGACGATGACGACATCGATTGGGACCAATTTGACGAAGATGAAGACGACGATGATTCTGACGAAGATGATTCTGACGACGAAGACTCCGACGACGAAGACTCCGACGAATGGGGCCTCGGCTCGCTCAAGACCAAAGGCGGCTCGAAAAAGGCTTCCAAAAACGATGATGACGACGATGACGACGACGATTGGGACGACGATGAAGAATGGTGAGCGAATTTTCGTTCTCCGAGCCTGAGAAAAACTTCGGAATGGCCGTAGTCGACACAATCGTTTGTATTCTCGGCCTCCTTACAGGGATTCTCGGCATTTGGGTTGAAGGTCCGAGCGTTATGCTCCTTGCAATCATCCTCATTTCATTGTTGATGGGGTTTGCAGGTTTTGTCAGGTTTCGACGGGAAAGGGATATGTCCACGTGTGACCTCCCGAGTCCATGGCGGACCCCTTGAAGCACAGGCGAGTTCCTCCCCACACGGTGTTGACGAAGGCGCAAGGGCGCATCGTCATGAAAAACAACAATGTAGACGACATCGAAAGGATGCCGAAGATTCGGTTCTCCGATGCGGTGCTTGTTCGGATGCGAGCAGAAGGCCAAGCAATGGAGATTGGCGATATCGTTCAAATCGAAAGAGCGGACCTCGTGACCGGAACGGTTCTCACGTGGAGGGTAATTGTCGATGAGTGACATCTACCTCGAATGCTGGACCGATGGCTCAACCATCAAGAAGCAAGGACAAGGCAGAGGTGAATGTGGAATCGCTTACGCGGTCACGGATGGAACAGACATTCTCTTTTGTGGAGGCGAATACATCGGCAAGCAAACCAGCAATTACGCAGAGATGTATGCGATTCTACGTTGCTTGGAGGAAGTTGCAGAGCGCATTGAAGGTGAAGTCCGTGGTCTCGTTGTGTATTCGGATAGCAAAGTCAGCATAGAAGGGCTTGCTGGCCGATTCGAGATTCGTTCCGAGAACCTCGTTCCGCTCGTCAAAAGAGTTGAGTCACTCTCTTACCGTCTTCCGGCAGAGCCGGAGTTCGAGTGGGTTCGTGGCCATAACGGTGAACCTTTGAATGAGTTTGTGGACCTACTCGCATACACTTGTTCGACCGGACACCCTTATGATGAGTGAATGCTTGGGGTGGCGTGATGGACTTCTACAAGCGGGGACTCGGGGCGATTACGCCTCCCTCAATTGGAGAGGCACTTGTTTCCATCCGAGGCACTCACATTGAGACCGTCGAAAAGAACCCGAAGGAGAAGTGCAAGACCTGTAAGTTCTACGCACCAATCGGCAAAGGCGACATTGGTGATTGCTCATTGTGGGCAAAGAAGGTTGGTCGACCGGTGAAGGTTCACGAAGGTTGGTATTGCAAGGGATTCGCGAAGAATCTCAGGTTCACAGGCATGGGTAGCGCAACGCAAAAAGCCCTGCTTTCCGATTCTCGTAGCGTTGTCCCCGGTGATGCGCCTTGGTCTAAACTCGGAGAATACGGCTCGAATGTGAAGTTGCAGAAAGAAGGAAAGCCGTTTGCAATCATCAACTTCGGCAATGCAATCAAGACGACCTTGCAAGAAGGAGCACACCTGCCTATTTCGGATATCTTCGACATCAAGTCCCTCGGTGAGAAGAACGGGGTTTGGACTATCGAAATCACCTCCGATGTCACCGATGGATATTTCGATGGAATGCTGAAGCAAGCCAACTATCAATTCCGATTCACAATGGTCCCGCAAATCTACTCGGCCACACCTCTGATGGTAGAGTGGATTGCGACCGATGAGGCCCTCTACGACAAAGCAGGCGGCAGGATGGAACGAGTCCGCCGCGACGTCGTAAGGAGGGGCCACGATTACGTCCCGGCGGGGCGTGTGGCGGACCTCACGGGCCTTTTGCATGCAGACGTGGAAAGACCACCGTTTGCAAAGGAAGGCACCGAGAACCACCGTATCACCCGCCGCATGGTCATGAAGGTGCGGTGTCGACATGGATGAAGAAGAATACACGGGGCCAACGCCAATCACTTCCTTCTATTGGTTCTTCAAGCGTGGAGATACCACCGACCACACGACGGACGGCGGTAGAGAAATCACGCTTGCCGACATTGACATTGGCGGAGCGGAGCGTCGATTCCTTCCGACCAAGATGACCTCAGCCATTGCGTATTTCCATACCCATCCCGACGCAGAAGGTCTGCGTGCGAGCGAATCCGTGTATCAGATTGGCGTGGTCAGCGTTGGTTCTTTTGACCCCGAACCCGACGAGGAAGGGAATGTTCCTGAAATGCCGGATGGGTTCGTAGAGACCCCTGAAGTCATTGACCTGTCACGGGAGTTTCCCGAAGAGTTTGATGACTTCGGCATGGTCGGTGCATATGTCCGCACTCCCCTACGATTCACCGCGAAAGTGATGCTGAAGAACCGGCACGTCACCACTCGTGAGAAGGTCGTGCGTAGCATCGGCATCATGATGATGTCTCCCGATGAGATTCGACAGATGTCCGTCATGCAAGTCACCAATCACAACATCATGACGCAGACGAGGAGCCCTTCCCCGGTTCCCAACGGTCCCGCTGATGGCCGTCTTGGCGCTTCAGACCGCCAATCGGAGTGTCAAACGTGCAAGAATATCTTCCAAGGCAAACCACACGAGACTTGCCCCGGCCACTTCGGTCACATCGAACTTTCGGAACCTGTCCCACACGTGCTGTTTGCAATCAGCAACGACCTAACGAGTGTCCTCAACATGTTCTGTCACCATTGTGGCAAAATCCCCATCGCAGATGAGGACCGCTATTCGGAGATTCTCCGTAAGACGGAACGCATTCACAAAGTCAGCAAGAACGCTTCAGGGCTGACTCGCATCAGGAACATCACCAAGCGAGCCATCGAGAAGGAGCGTGTTATCGACAAGGAACAGGGCGTCATCAATTGCCCTCATTGCGAACAGCAATCCCCTCTCGTCGATTGGGTCATCAGCAGGAAGAAGTTCCTGTTGCGCCCCGCCCGTCTGAAGAAGGGTGGACCCACGTTCTACCCCTACTCGAACGTGCATCTTCTGCTTCAGATGATTTCTGACACGGAAGCCCGAATGATGGGATTCGATGCACCCGACATGCGTCCGGAATACATGTTCATCAAGGCCCTACCTGTTGCTCCCAACACCCTGCGACCGATGCAAGAAGACTTCGATACGGGCAAGCCCATCGAGAATGACCTCACCTTGTATTACGCTCGCGCTGTTCGCAAGTCAAACGAAATACGGGAGGCTAAGGCTTCCGGACAAGACCCCGGTCGCATCCAAACCAAGATGGTGGCTGACCTTTTCACCGTCGTCGCTCAATGCTTCTACAATCAGGACAAGAACATCGGGATGTATGAGTCCAAGACGGTTCGCACTCGCGCTGGTTCATCGAAGAACACTATTCGCGCCGGTATCCTCGACAACATGTCCGGCTATGGGAGCAAGAAGACCATCTTCCGTAGGCGGATGAACTCAAAGGTCGTCAACAACGTCATTCGTTCGGTCATTACAGCGAATGGTGACTTGTCAGTCAACGAGGTTGGTGTGCCATTGGTTGCGTGCTTGAACACATTCGTGAGGATTCATGTGACCGAGGAAAACCTCGACTTCATGACAGAACTCGTTGTGCGAGGTATGCCCAACCCAAAGCGACAGCCGACCAAGAACAACAAGATGGCGAAGGAACGCTATCCCGGTGCTTGGTGGGTAGAGCGTTATGGAATGCCTGAACTCGGAGAGAATTACCTGCAAGACCGCTCTCTGTGGAATGATAGCCCTAACGCCATGCAGAACGGGTGGACTCCTGACGGTGAGGAATGGTTGGAACACCGTAAGACGCTCCCCGAGGACATGTCCAAGAAGGATTTGCAGGAAGAGGAGTGGAAGTTTGAGTGGGAACTCAACATGCGGACCCGTCGTGAAATCTATGGTAAAGACGGTAGCCGACCGCTCCGTGTCGGTGACATTGTAGCGAGAACCGTCTTGCCGGGTGACTACGTGCTGTTCGGTCGTCAGCCTTCTCTTCACCGTCAGTCTCTCAACGGGTTGCGAGTGGTTCCTCTCGACCAGCACGCTATCTCCTTCAACCCTGCAATCTGTGTGCCATTCAACGCTGACTTTGACGGCGACCAAATGAACATCTATGTTCCCGGTTCCGAGGAAGCGATGAACGAGATTCGAGACAAGTTGCAGATGCGAGACAACCTCATCCATCACCGCATGGGCAAGATGGTTATCGGGACTGACCACGACCAAACCTCTGGCGTCTACCTGCTTACGATGAAGCACAAGAGCAAAGCAGGGACCTTTGACCCGAATACCGGTGTAGGTTTCGACGAGGACGGGGTGGTGATGTTCACCAAATCCCGTATGCTCAGCATGTTCGGCCACGTCTACCACAAAGACGACGATGGCAATATTCACTACATCACCGACTTCGGTGAACCTGACCGCGGAGAGATGTATTCCGGCTACAAGGCCATTAGTGCAGTCATTCCGAAAGGCATCAACGCCCGATTCAAGTCCGGTTTCCTCTACAATCAAGACGGCACGATTTCCCGCAACGAGAAAGGTAAGCCGAACAAGGACATGACGGTCATCATCGATGGCGAAGTCATCACGGGAACGCTCGACAAGACGTTCATGGGCAAGGAGAAGGGAACGCTTGGCCCCGCATTCTACTACCGATTCGGCTACGAGGAAGGTGGCAAGCAGATGCAGAAGTTCCTTGACATGTTGTGCCGTCTTGGGTTTGCCGCCCATCATCACGTCGGTTATTCGATGGGGGCGTTGGACTGTGGGCTCAACAAGACCGCTGTGTATGAGATTGGTTCTGACGGTAAGCAGGAGTTCGTTCGAACGGATGACCCTTACGAAGATATTCGTGCCGGTTTCGACACCACTTCGGAAGTTTGCATGGAAATCAACCGCGATTTTGTGAAGCACAACTTGCAGAAATATGTGGATGACGACAAGTGGCTGGCACCGGATTATTCAAAGATGGAGAAGCAACAGATTCTCGACGCAAATCCATACCAATTCAGGCAGATGCTCATTTACGAAGCACAGGACTCGTGGGAAAGTGGTCTCGCTGAGAGAGTTTCGGATATCTCCGGTTCAGATGCCGCAATGGAAATAGCCGTTCGCTCTGGCGGTCGCGGTAAGCCCGACAACATCCAACAGATGAGCGGAGCGTATGGACAGGTTCGCATTTCCGGGGTTCTACCTACTCGGGGACTCGCTTCGAAAGTGGACGGACACCAGCGCATGTTCGCCCATTATCCTCTGAATGGCCATCCCATCGAACACCCGATTCACAACGGATACGTCAAGAACTGCTATTACACAGGCATGGAGCCCCATGAGTTCTTCACCATCTGTATCGCAGGTCGCCGGTCAGCCATGGAGTCTTCCTCCGGTGCTTTGCAGGATTCAGGATACCTTGCTAACAAGGTTCGTCGTGGCCTTGAGTCAATTGTCGTTGACGACCACAGTCGCACGGTCGACCTTCGTGATGGGAGCATCATCTCTTTCCGCGCAGGTGGTGACGGTTTCCGTGGGTATTCTACCAAGATGGTTCACAGGTTCCCTGACGGAAACGTGGAGGCGGACTTTAGCGTCAAAATGGACGACGAAGACCTCACGCTCGAACTTCAGCCGTTCTTCTTTGACTTCACCTGCAAGCACGACATCCCTCTTGCTATGGACTGTGAGCAATGTGTCAAGGGTAGCGCACACGTCGCCTTCTTCGCTGACACATTCGGGCCCAAGTGGGACAACCCTCGGCTTGTCAACGCTGTCGTCAATGTCCTTGCAAACCGTGAGGTGATGAAGCCTGTCGTCACGAAGATGATTGAAAGACTCGATTGGTGGGCTACCGAGAACAAGGTTCCTCCCGGTGAAGCAATCGGTTCGACGGCCGCAGGTTGTCTTGCTGAACCGGCTACACAGGGCTCATTGCGAACGTTCCACGCTGGTGGTAAGGGCGCAGGGACTTCCGTGGACCGTCTTGCGCAGGTGGTGGAGAACACTTCCGTCACCGACCCCGGTATGCAGGTGTTCACCTACGTTGACCTTCTTCCCGAGTATTGGAACGAAGAATCTGCTCAGCGTATTGCCAATTGGTGCACCCCATACAACATCGCTGATATCATCGATGTGGTCGACTACGACACCGAGAACAATTTGTGCATCTTCAACATCGACATGAAGAATGCCACCGAGAAGAACATCGACATGGGCTTCATGACTCGCCAAATCAAGCGTGGTTTGAAGGCTTCAAACGCTCCGCCCGGAACCCTGATTGCGGAAATTGGAGACGGGGATTCGTTTGTTGTGAAAGTGGAATCTCCTTCATCGAGAGCGTTGCTCAACATGAGGGATTTCATCTCTCTCACGCAAGTGTCAGGGATTCAACAAGGCGGGGCAACCTACATCACCCGTAAGGATGGGAAATATGGCCTGCAAATTGACTCCGCACACGAGAAAGTGTGGGAAAGCCTGTCCGAGTTGCTCACCGACTTCGTTGATGTTGACTCGATTTGGTGTGACAACCCATCGACCGTGGAGAAGTTCCTTGGCATCGAAGCCGCACTTGCATCCGTTGCAGACCAACTCAATTTCCAAATGAACGCTGACAAAGGTATCGGAGACTACGACTACCGTTATGTCAGCACCATCGCTGAGGCAATGGCGAACAGAGGATACCTCGTAGGACACGGACCCAAGTCAGGGTCTACCGGTAGTCAAAACGTCAACACCTTCGACGCTATGGCCATGGAGAATGTCAAGAAGCATCTCAGGGCCGGAGTCACGATGGGCAATGTGTCCGACATGAGGTCAGTCACAGGCTCAACAATCGCCGGACGTGCTCCGCTGATTGGCGATGAATTGCTTCGCTATCTTTGAGTCGGACATAGCGGTTGCGCTGTGTTTCGATGGCCAGCGAAAGCAACGTCCGTTAGTCGGAATCCGAGGTTTTCACCTTGTAGAAGATATTCCAAGCAATTTATCCAACTCAAGTGACGCTTGGCTCAAATGAGGAATTCGTTCAACGACGGAATACGTCGACCTCGGATGGATTCGATGTTCCATCGCATCCCTTCGAAGATATTCTTCAGAGGCTCAACAACCACCGTGTTGGCCATCGCTTCGTAGTCAGGTGTGAACCCTTCAGCCTGACTGATTTCACGCACCCCAATGAAGCCGTAGTCGCGTCCGAGCACCTTGTTGGTGTTGTGAGGCACAGGGAACGGACCATCACGCACAGGGACGATGTAGAACGCCTCTCCTTTGACGATAGGAGCCTCGCCATCACGAGCGAGGAATTCATTGAACCAAGCAACAGCAGAAACACGCTCGTCAGCAAGCCTCCAAATGGATTCACCTGCGGTGTAGCGTCGGTAGTTGGAATTCTTCGGTCCTGCGATGGTATAGCACAGGTCTTCCTTGCGGTTCTTTCGCAGTCCCGACTTCTCCTTCTTGGTCATCGATTTGGTGACCATGACAGGACAGTTGCCGCAAGTGCACGGACCCATTTGTCCCCACGATACACGCCTGTATTGGTGAGGGATGTGTTGGTTAATGGTCTGACGAGGAGCCAATTCTGAAAGAGCAACCTTGCCCGTCGCAACCATGTTGAAGCGGTCCAAACAGAAGGAGACGATTTCCTCACGGGATGCTCCATCGAACAGGAGACGAAGCACATCCAACTGCATGTGCCGGACGGTGGCAGACGTGTTGGCGGCCTTGATGGCAAACCCTGAAGCCTTCAGACGGTCCTGAAGCGGCTTGTGGTCAACACGCTCGCCGTCAACCCACGCAATACGGCCGGCATACCGATTCTTCTTGGCGATGAAATATCGGTCCATGAATTGCTCGAATTCCCATTCAGCACCGGTGTGCCCGAGGTTCTTCTGAATGTGTTCGCTGATGGTATCAGCCAATTCCATGCACTTCTCGATGCACTCGTCAGTCGTAGCCTCGTCGCCCATCTTGATGAAGACGGAATCCGTGTGACCAAAGATGGACTTGTAGCCCAACCCTTCACAGAATTCACGAACCATCTGAACCTGCTTCTTGCCGAACTTCGTGGTAGCACCTGCAAGTCCGAAAGGCGCAAAGTCGAGCGAATCACGGCCCCATTCCCAAGCGTTCCCGAGAACACCATAGAAGGAGTTTGCAACGACCTTCACGGCCTTCTGCATGTTGTCTGCTTGCTTGTAGCCAACCATGTCGTCGTTGGCTCGGCATTCCTTCATGACCTTCTTCCAATGAGCACGCTCGTCAAGAACAACGGAAACAATGCGGGGAAGAGAGCCTTCCATGGAGGTAGCAGGGATGAAAGCAATGCGTTCGGTTCCGATGACCTCTTTGGTCTTACGAAGACGGATTGCGTATTCCACCATTTCAGGGTCGTTTGCTTCGGGCTTATATGCCGTCAACCAGCAGATGTTCTTGCCCACGATGTTGTAAGGATACATCGACTTAGCGTCAAGAGCGCCGACATTGATGTGAAGACCCATGTTTCCTTCGGCAGTCACGTCAACGACTTCAGCACCCTCGTAAGCGATACCATCCTCCTTCTGTGGAGGGTCGAACAAATGACCGGTGTCAGAACGCTCGCCGGTATCGTGGTCCGGTGCTTGATAGGTCTTGAACGGTTGATTGTCCCACACAGGGTCCATCGGGAGGAAGCCTGCGTCACGACTGAACATCACGCCACAGAAGCGAGTGGAATTGAAGGTTGAACCGAAAGGCACACGCAAGAAGCGTTGCATAGCAAGGTGCAACTGAATGACGTTCCCGAACCTCTCCACCTCAACCATTGCCGCAACGTCGACGATGTTGTAATAGATGTAGTCGTCAATGAAGGTGTCATAGGTCTTGTCGTGGAAGTCGGGCTTGAAGTCGTCAGCCTTACCCACGGTGATGTAGTCCTTGAGCAACTCGTTGGTGGTCCTGCTGAGGCTCACACGGGCTCCAAGGGATTGTCCCTTCGTAGACCGCCACCAACCAACAAAAGCCGGCATAAGGTCGATGGAGGCACGGCCACGGATGGGTTGCTTGGAGGCACGGTAGTGGCCCTTCTTGAGACGCTCACCGTCTTCGGTCCAATTGTCAGACGGCGGCATGTAGTCAGGCGTTGAAACGAATTGACCGTTGGAAGAGGTCACGACGGGGGACATGCGCTCTGCGCCGACACCCGTCACCTCAAGGCGGTAGCGAAGCATAGGAAGGTCGTATCCATCGCCGTTCCATGCGACAAGCATGTCGGGGTCCATGATGTCCACCCATTGAACGAAATTCTCCAACAGGTCCTTCTCGTCGTTGAAATACCGAACCTCTCCCTTACCTTCGTATTCACGAGGTAATTCGCCGGTGTCGTAGTCGGAGAAGTTGGGATGTTGAGCCCACACGATGTATTCATCCATCCAATCAGCATAGACGGCGATGAGCGACATTTCCTGCAAACCTGCTTTGTTCAGACCAATCTGCACATCATGGCGAGGATTGCGCATGTCGGTGTAGCGGGGGAAATCCCCGTCGCCGTGGAATTGAAGCAATTCAAGGTCGAAATAGAGCGTGTGTGTAGGAGCATCATTGAACAACGATTCGAACACTTCCTTCTCCATCGGAGGCCTGATGCAGAATTGCTCTTCGTGCTTGGTCCTCGACGCATAGAGCCCATCGTATCCACGACGGAAGGAAGAGCGAGAACGTGCGTCACGGAATTCAACACGGGTGAGCGTGTCGCCGGGCCTCGTGACGGTTTCCGGGTCCTCTTCGACTGCAACGACGCCGTCCAACTTGATTCCGTTGACCCATTGTGCGCGGTCACCGTATCCCTTCTTGCGACGCCATTCCTGAAGTTGTCGAGCGAAAGCCGCCCTGCTGAGAGGGTAGGACATACGAGGCTGACCTGCCTGCATGTCACCCACGGCTTGCAATTGCTTCATGTTCTCGGGGTCAAGGTAGACGTATGGGTTGTGGCGGAAAATATCCTCACGACGGGTTCCGTCTTGGTCACGCCAACGGACAGAAATCAGTCCGACGTCTTGTCCGTTCTTCAGCACGCTGTTGATGATGGTCACCATTCACTCTTCCTCCTTGAGACCCACGCGAGCCAATTCTTCACGCACAATCATGCGAATATCGTTGTAGACCTGCTGAACGAGCAAGACGGCCAACAGGGTTCTTTCGCTTTCCTTCACAGCAATTCCTCCGGCAAAGCGTCTTCCATTTTACGGAGACAATTGAAAAGAGGTAGAGGCGACCTACCGAAGAGAATTTCGTGAAGGCTAAGCGGGGGGAATGTTGCCAACACATCCTGTGGACTCTCGTCATAATCCTTGTCGTATGCAGAGACAATGTCTGCGCCTTGGCAGACGAAAGGATTCGGCCCCACGTTGTAAGGATACGTCGAATTGAAGTCGTAGATGGTGTTCAGTTCAGGGTCAGGGAAAGTCATAGCAAGTCCTCCGGAATATCTTCTACAATCAAAGAGAGCGGCGTTTTGTCAAGGTATTGGTTGTGGTAGGTCACCCAAGCCGCGACGCATTGTTTCAATTCCTCGACAGCAGTCTCGTTGAAAGTCATACCAATATTGGCACCATGGGACATAGCGGTCATGAGGAAGTGGTAGCCAACTCGATGCGTGTGCCCGTCATTCTTCCACATGTTCACCCACTCGTTGAGGACCTTACGAGGGACGCTGAAATGAACGACCTCTTCGTGACCAATCCATCGCATCCCTGCGCTATACGAATAGGGGTATTTGCCGGGATGAGGTTCCCCGTCCCCGTCAGCCAAGCGAGCAACGACCGTGATGCGGAAGTTGCTTGCCTTCTGTGTGGTTTGCCACACGAATTCAACATCATTCTCCATCGGTAGACCTCCCTTCCCACAGTCCTTTGATGACACGGTAGATTTCGGTTCCGGAGCAACCCATGTGGCAATAGAAGTGTCCATCGTTGAACACCACCATGCTCGTAGTGGTTTGTCCTTGGTGGACGGGGCAACGACATGCGTATTTCTCGGAAGACATTCGATGCCAACCTTCGAGCAGACCGGCTTCTCCGACCTGAAGTGCGTCAACCCCTGTCCATGCATCCTGTTCCTTTCCTTTGGTGTAGACAGGAGTGTTGATTCCTTTGAATTCAGCCGGCAAGGATGCAGACGGTTCCCAACGCATCGAACAGTCGATGCAGACATGGTAGTCAACGCCACGATACGGGGAATGAATGGTGTCTTGGCCTCCGCAACGAGGACAATTCTTGTCGTTGTTGAGGAAGCGAAGAAGGGTGTTCAGCACATGCATGTTGTTTGCTCCGTGCGGCTCGTCGTCAAACAAGACATGGCCGTTAGCGACGGGGTGCTGTGAAAGTTCGAAGTAAAACCGCTTCTGCTTGGCCTGTGCGACCAAGGACAGATACCGGAAGACAGGAACCGCCGCACGCATCGGGTGAGACGAGTCCCACTTGACTTATAGAGATTACCGAGTATTTCCTATAAGTCACTCTTCAACAGGGTCAGACTCGGGAAGTTCCTGTTCAATGACATCATCGCGGGTGGACTTCTTGAAAGGGGCCTGAACCGCTTGCATCGTTGCCTCAACAGGGGCCATGACGGTGTTAGCAACCGCCCCGACAGCACCCTTCAGAATCTTTGCGGCGTTAGCGTCCTCGTCATTGCTCACATCGCGAAGAGCCATAGGAACGCCGTCGTTGGTGATGTCGTGAATAACCAACCACGCCTGAGCGTCGGTAAGGTCAATGGAGAGTTCGTTGCGAACAACTGCCTTCACAAACGTGAGGAATTGCTGGTATCCTTTCATGCGGAAGTTTGCACGCACCGCTTCGACCCACTCGTCTTCGACGAGAACGAGGTCGTTGAACATTTTCGATAGTCCACCAAGGGACTTCTTCTTTCCTTCATAGGTGTAATAGGTCTTGCCCATGTTATTCGGATGCTTCGGATTGGTTATCATCGTTCTCCTCGCTGATATTGGCAAGAATGCTGTTCACACGATGCCGCAAACCGGCACTTTTCATCCTGTGAAAGACCCTTTCTCGTTCAGCAGAGAACGCTTTGTTGACGGTTTCACCGTAAAACTCCGCTCCGTATCGAAGCACCCAATCGAGGTCCAATTTGGAATATGTTTCTCCCGAACCAACCATGCTCGCCAATTCTTCAAGCAGGCTACGCCGGTCTTTGGCAACCTTGACCATGGACTCAAAAGCCCGACGAATCAAGGTTTCATCACGGTGCGTAGCGAATTCAGCAAGACGCTGAGTCGTCATTTCAAAGACGACGGCCTCTTTGATGTCAGGCTCAACACTACGAAGAACATCAAAGAAGATGCGTTGCGTTTTCTCGTTCCATGAAACGAGGTCACGCTTGACTTCATCTTTGTAGGACATTTCCTTCACCGTGTGTATTCGCTCTCGAAAGCAGGGAGTTGTGCGTGAATCATCGACAACAGTTGGTCAGATGCCTGTTGGTCGCTATCTTCGATTGCTTGGAGATACCTCCTCCACATCGTTGTCAGATATTGCGCGGACATCTTATGGTGGTGACACCACCAATCTACTTCCTTCTTTTCGTATGGTTTCAATTCAATCATGTTCTTCATCTCCTTCGACAATTTCGTCGGGGAAATATTCCCCGAATTTCCTTCCGAGTTCATCCCTGTTTCTCCTGATGACAGCCTTTGTGAGCAATTTGTGAACGTGAGTCCGTGTCCATTGCCCTCCGCGTCGCGTAGGGATACCTTGTTCATTCAGATACTTGGCAGTTCCGGCATAGGAAGGAGGGCGAGAAGTGGTGAAATGGCGGAACAATTTCACCAAAGCATCGAGTTCAGCGAAGTCGTAGAGCAACTCTCCGTAGTTGTCTTCATCCTCATTTTTGGTGATGGCGTAGAACCCATAAGGGGTCTCACCAAGCCAGCGGCCTTCTGACCGCAAACGCGCCATTCCGGCACGGGTTTTCCGCTTTCCGTCATTTCGGAAATATTCGCCAACCGACGACATTTGGGTCAAAAGCATCTTTCCTTCGGGGGTGTCGATGTTGATATCGGGCAGGTTTCCGAAGAGGAATTCGATGCCCTCTTCCTTGCATTCACGCACTACACGGAGGGTCAATTCGACGTCACGAGCGAGACGGTCGTTGTGATACAGGACGATGACAGGGATTTCTTGCTCTCTGACGAATCGAATCATGCTTGCAAAGCCCGGTCTTTCGAGAGGGTCGAGCCCACCCGACTGACCTTCATCGAACCAGCCTCCCGGCATGTGCCCGTATCCGAGGAAATCATAGTCTCCCTCAACCGTAGTTTCCTCCGGACTCGGCACCACCAAATCCATTCCGAGGCGACTAACCTGAGCCCGACAATCGAAATATTGGGTGTCGAGTCCTGTCTCCTGTTTGTCTGTCGAGGTTCGACAGTAAATCACACAGCGAGTCCCGCCGAGTGAGGCTCGTTTCATGGTTCGGGGCACGTTAATTGAGGGCATAAGTGTTTAGGGGGCCTCCAATTAACGGGATACATGGGCTTCTACCCCCTATGTTGAGTAAAAATCAGGGGATTTTGGCTAAAATCCCCCTGTGCTTGACGAGGGTGGGCCGGAGAGCGGGTGGTCGATGATGAGAGATGCCGAACACAAGAGGTAGGTTGCTCTCCGACCCAAACCGAAAGAGGGTCGGACCGGATATCAAGGATGCGGTTCCCCGAGGGTGACTACGTTTGAGGGAGACTACGGTTTCCTCGGAGTCAGACCTGCCCTTCAATGGGGGGTCGAGCGTCGAAATCCGAGAATCTTTGGCACCCTATTGGGGGACGTTTCATATAGGCTCGACAGAATCAGCGTTCGCCGGGCGAACACCTCCGAGCCGACTTCGGTCTTCTCACGGGGCCCCTCGCCTCGCCCGGTCCGGGTGGTTCCGGCTCATGGTGGCGGGGGGTCCCACCTCAATCATCGTCAAAATCGCAGTCGCACATTTTGTAGACCTCATCAAAGTATGAGTCGTTGTTGAGTGCTCCACATTTCGAACAGCGGTGGTCGTAGAGACGCTTTTCTTCGAGCCAGCATTTCTTGTGAAGAGTCCTTGAAGGCCAATCTTTCGATGCCGAGAACGCTCGCAATTTTGTCTTGCATTTCACGCAATAACCATCCTCCCCGACTTCTTCTTCGTATAGTATTGCGTCAATTGCGGCGTCAATGGGCCATTGACACACCTCCTCGATTGGTTTCCTGACGAGGAGACCGTGTCGAGCGTAATAGATTGCGACATGGGAGATGTTCTTACCATCCTTGATAGCCATCAAAGCATATGCAAGGACTTGAGCCCAATGCTTCAGGGAATCTTTGGTCCCCAACTTGGGGTCATTGACAACCTTCCAATCAATCATGCATCCATCGTCGATGATGTCTCCGTCGGCCCCGCCCCACAGATGCGAAGAGCCGAACACCGGGTTCAAGTCGACTTCTTTGCCGACAACGTAATTTTTCTCCCATACAGATAGCAAAGCGACCAATTCCTGCACATAGTCCACGTTGGGCTCGCTATTCCAATCAGGATTCCAATAATCTGCCCTGTAATACGGGTCAAGTTTGGCGAATTTCAAAGAGAAATAAGCCCATTGGAATTCTCTTGTTCCCTTATCCTCGCTCGCTACATACTTCTGTGCGAGTTCTTTTTCAAGTTGAAAATCGAGAGAGGTGCTGGACTCGGCTTGCTCAAATTCCTCTACCGAGGTCCTTCGCTTAACAGCCAATTCAGCGATTGAAGGCTCAAAATCGATGCCCTTCTTGTTGCAGATAGCCATGCGGACGAGGTAGTCAAACGCCGTTCCGATAAGAGACCAATCACTTCCTCGATGCCATACTTGCATCGCAGGGACTTGCTCTTTCGGTGGATTGACACATTGTAGCAATTGTTCGGCTCGCTCCGTGCGTTCCTTGATTTGACTTGTCAAAGACAGACTTCATTCCTCCCCGCCTTCAAGCCCCAATTTGCGTTGCAGGATTCCGCCGAGAGACATCATGATTTCCCCAACGGGGTCGCCAAGAAGGACATCGCCATGGCTTTCATGGAAGACGTATTCATTCAGCGTGAAGAGGGTAATATCGAGGCGGTTGATGAATTCTACTCGATGGTCACGAGCCGGGTATCCTTCTTCATCTGCGAGCATGTCGAAGTTGCAGGCTTCACAATCGAATCGGGTAGTGAACACACTTCGTTCGATGTAGAACTGTTCCTTACAAATCGTCCCGCAGGCAGGACAAGCGAGGTAAGGCGTCCAAAGAGATTCAGATTCGGGCTTTTTGGTGTCGGGTTTTTCGGAGTATTGTTCCATTAACCTATCCATGCAGTCCTCATGTATATGAAGATATAGGTTATCGAATCATTGGTTATCAATCTTCGATTTCTCATTCTATGATTCCTTCACAACGTGCGCAAGTAGTCGGGTGACATCCTGAATGTCGAGGGCAGGGGATGTGGCAGGCGCAAGAGTCGTGTTCGTCCATGGCCCACGGAATGCAGAGTGTTGTGATAACCGTTACGGTCACTTCTTGCTGACTCGCAGGTTGTGGACCAACTCTTCATCATCACAAAGAACGACGAATCGGCAGGTCTCTCCCTTCTTCATGAGTCGCTTGAACAATTCACTCAGGTCGCAGACCACATCGTTGTATTCTCTTCGGTTTTGTTTCTCGCTATTGTTAGGTCTAAACACCATAACGGGGTCGTAGACCGTTCCTACCATAAAGGTGATGATGGTCGTCTGATTGTATATACCACCTGTATGAGTATTTTTCATTCGAACAACCAACCGCCGAGGTGCCAAGCAGGATGATGCACGCCACCGTCGAAATTGTCCCAATACCCGTCCCAATTCGGTTCGGACCAACCCTTGTCGTAGCAGAATCCGAGTGGCTCAACGTTGAATAATTCCGTATGTCCGTTGAAATATCCGAAGGGAGACTCAGTCCGAATCGACTCTTCAGCGAGCAATTTGTTCTCGAACTTCTTGGCCGCCTTCCATGAAAAGAAGATATGCGGGTCCCGCTCAAAGTCCACGGTGTAGCCGCGCTTCTGCACATATGAGCGTAGGTCGTATAGCCGTTTCGGAATGTTATCGGTCAAGCCACCCTTGTAGAATTGCAACTCCCCATCTTTGTAGAAGCCGAGCGAATAGTAGAACACGAGGAGAATCTTCCTGTATCTCGGCTTGATGGACTTGACCATCTTGCGGATTTCCTCCCTCTTCATTGAACGGTCATGCTTCGCATTGGTGATATAGGATTTGAGTTCGCATATGCGGATTGAAATCCTGACAGTATGGATTCAAATCTCGACACACGAAATAAAGAGGGTATTTGAATAAAGAATATCTTCTATGGAACACATTTTCTCGACATTATTTAAAGGACTCAAATCAAAGGTGAGTTTGGCGCCCCTGCCCGGATTTGAACCGGGGTTATTGGCTCCGCAAGCCAAAGTGATATCCAAACTACACTACAAGGGCAAATGATGCGGCAACGATTGTCGCTCCCGCTTGGATGATTGCGAGCCAAATAATCATGCGGCGCGTCTTTTCGGTTTCTACCTTAATGGTAGAGCGGAGGTCATCCACGGCCTCCTTAGCGTTGTCAGCAAGTGTGATGTTGAGGCTAATGTCCTTGAGTCCGAGACGGTCCAACATGGAGTCTTTGTTCGGTTCAGGAATCATCGTCTTTACCTTCTGTGCTTTCATCGCCATCCCGCCTTGTCAGACCAATATTGGATA
>Ga0181585_10000698_pt1 | contig 28465 bp, 24 predicted proteins | sample 071ome_29_FD_132469 | JGI IMG/M metagenome (GOLD analysis project Ga0181585, IMG submission 132469) | Coastal salt marsh microbial communities from the Groves Creek Marsh, Skidaway Island, Georgia - 071407BT metaG (megahit assembly) | ecosystem: Environmental > Aquatic > Marine > Intertidal...
ATGAATTTCATCTCGCCTTTGATATTTCAGTGAGTCAATAGATACTCGCCTGAGAGTCGCTTACCAGCGCTCTCGGCGTCCACCGCCACCGCCGCCGCGGTATCCACCGCCACCACCACCACCACCTCGTGGGGATTGGTCACGTGCCTCGTTCACTACGATCGGTCGACCGTCCAGGTCTTTGCCGTTCATTTCGGCGACTGCCTGCTGTGAAGAACCTTCGTCTACGAAGGTGACGAAACCAAATCCTCGAGACCGTCCGGTCTCTCGGTCGTTGACTACCTGTGCCTCTTCAATTTCACCGAATTTTTCGAAGGCGGCACGCAGACCCGCTGAGTCTGTTGCCCATGCCAGGCTGCCAACAAATAACTTTTTACCCAATGTTCAAGCCTCGTTCACAGGAATCCAAATGCCCGCTCAAAAGATCTTCGAGCCAGTCAGTTCCGCGCCACGCGGTCATCGTCCTGTGATTCCATTTTTGGTCTCCGAGATTAGGCAAAACCTACCAAGCCCAGTGGGCAACGATAGTCCCAATTCAGGAAACACGCCGATAAGAATAAACACACTTCAACCAGAAATGTTGCGTTATTCCGGTTCAACATCGAAATTCGACGGTGAAAATAAAGTGAAAACTCTGGTTAGAGAGTCAATAATAAGCGCAAATCCCAGTATGTAATGCTGATTGTTCATCGATTTCGGGCGAATTCCTGTAATTGCAAAAAGTTGAACGAGTGCAGTGTGGGCAAGCCAATACTTGCAAGTCGCGCCGACGCTGATTAGTGTTCTCACGTCGAAAAATCAGTTGACGAAAATTCGAGCAGCCTAGGACTGGTTAATGTCGCGGAAAATGTTCGAACTTTTGAACAGATAGGTAATAACAAATGCAAGATCCAAAAGACATTCAGGACATTAAACGTCCGTCGAAGGAACTCATCGATTTGTTGTACGAACACGTAAGTTCTGCAACTGCAGCCGGTGACCTGAACAAACTCGGCGTCTCGAACGCATTCATTGACGGACCGAAGCCTTACACACCGGGAACCAAGATTGTTGGCCCTGCGATCACCCTTCAGTTCATGCCAAAGCGTGACGATGTTTACGGTGATGGCGAGTACGTCGAGCCTGAAACTCAGCTTCACCGACACGCACTCTACCTCACACAACCCGGAGACGTGGTTGTGGTAGACGCTCGTGGCAGCATGAACTCAGGTGTGTTCGGAAACATGATGTTGACCTACTTCAAGGGCGCTGGCGGTATTGGAACCGTTATTGACGGGTGCATACGCGACTACCCTGAGCGACCCGACGGATTGGGGTTGTGGCTAAAAGGCGTAACTCCAAACTTCCACACCCAGACCGAAATCTTCCCTTACGCCGTGAACGTTCCGGTTGCAGTTTCGGGAACATACGTTGCACCTGGCGACATCATCATTGCCGATGACGATGGCGCAGTTGTAGTTCCAATTCATCTTGCAGAAGAACTCGCTGAGCGAGGACAGGAGCACGCTGAGTGGGAAGAATTTAGCCGAGAGAAGCTCGAACAGGGCGGTGACCTTCGAAGGTACTACCCACTCAGTGACGAAGCTCGACCTGAATACGAAGAGTGGAAGAAGAAGCACGGTAAATAAACCGGGACTCGTTACAGCGCGATCGTGACATAGTCACTCAGCTTCAAACCTCCTATCCCTAACCCTTTCCAGCCCGAAAAGGGGACCAGGACGACAAACGAAAGACCCGTCAGATATGGCGGGTCTTTTACTTTTCTGGAGACTGTTGCCTGAGGCTGTTCCCGAGAATCGCAGCTAGACCATCCATTAGTACGAAGAAAGTTGCGCGGATGGGTAACTCTGTAACCGCTCTAGCATCAGCGTCGAAGAAAGCGAGGATGTTGGTCACGTACCAGGCCGTGAGAAGCGCCGAATAAGCAATGCCCACAAGTGGTTTCGATCGATAGACGAACGCGAGGTTGCAAACAACGCTTCTGCCACCCTGTCCACCGTACTTATCATCTCATCGAGCGATTATTTTCTTGTGCCCTCGCACTCATGAGCGAGACGTTACATCCGGATTTTGGTTAGCTGGGTGTTCGGGAAGTAGAGTTTTCGCGTCAAATATTGACCTTCACTCACCTCCCGCACACCGGAAATTAAAGTTCCGTGAAACACTGTCGAAGTATCTCGTACACGTGCACTCAGAATGTATTCACCAGTGAGGAAGTATGAAAGCACTTGTCAGACACAGATACGGTGGTCCAGAAGTGATGACTGTCGAAGACGTTGCAAGGCCAAATCCGACCGCGAGCGAAGTATTGATTCGAGTCTGCTCGGTATCTATCAATCCGCTTGATTGGCACATTCTCCGCGGGTCTCCATGGTTTGCACGGTTTACAACTGGTTTGCGGAGCCCGAAAACATCGATCCTCGGTGCTGATATCAGTGGTGTTATAGAACAGGTTGGTAGTGATGTCAGGCGCTTCAGGGTCGGAGATGAAGTATTCGGAAGTCTTTTTGAAGGGCAGCTTGGCGGGCTGGCGGAATACGTCAGTGTGGATCCGGATATGATCACGTCAAAACCTGCGAATGTTTCGCACGCCGAAGCCGCCGCTGCTCCGACTGCGGCAATTACAGCGCTACAAGCTGTTCGTGCGGTGGAGGTGTCAGAGGGCAAATCCGTACTTGTCAACGGCGCCTCCGGAGGCGTTGGGACCTATGCAGTACAGATTGCCAAGGTGTTTGGGGGAAACGTGACTGGCGTTTGCAGTGCCAGAAATATCAACCTTGTAAAAGATCTTGGAGCCACAACGGTAGTTGACTACAGCGAGGATGATTTCGTGATTATGCCAACGAAATACCACGCGTTGATCGATGCGGTAGGGAATAGGTCAACGCGCGACCTGAAAAGATCTTTGACCCATTCTGGTGTATGCAAAGTCGTAGGTTTCAGTTCGACGGGATTGCTGCTTCAATCCGCATTCATTGGACCGTTAATCTCCAGCAAGAGCGGTTGGAAAGTCGGACTACTTGGAACTGTAAAAGTAAATTTGCCTGATCTTGAGACCATTTCAAATATGTTGGAATCAGCTGACGTAAAGTCAGTTGTCTATCGTGAGTGCTCTCTGGAAGCAGGGCGCGACTCCCTCGCTGAACTCGAAGCTGGTCACGTGCCAGGGAAGATCGTCATCAATCTGTAACTTTTGATTTAACGCTCTCAAATAAGAGCGCTCCAGTGCACAGGCAACTGGAGCGACATATCCGAGTGGTACCCCTGGCGTGAATTGAACACGCGACACGCGGTTTAGGAAACCGCTGCTCTATCCACTGAGCTACAGGGGCATAACTTCATTGTAGGCAGGGATGTGTATCGCTTGGGATTTTTCTGTGCTCAATAACTAGTATTTCAGTTCAAATGTGAAGGATTTCACATATTGTGAATTTCTTCACAATGCCCTCATGTGTTTTCATACCCTTCGGGTACTTGGTTGCCTAATATCTAAGTGACGAAGAAATTAGCGCTGAATTTACAGACCGGGGGGTTGAAAAATGATCTACAGAGCAGGATGGGTAATACACGTTGGCAAGTAGCGCCGTCGCAGCTCATAGCTGTGGACGGCACCCAGGAATCACCGAGCCGGAATAAGTAGAAATAGAAGCCGGAAATCGCATCAAGAAATAATGAATGCGACGGCCACACAAAGTGATAACAAAACGAAAAGACTGGCTCGTCTGAACCGCACAGGGAAGATCGGAATACAACCCGAATCAGGGGAGGCAGAGATGATCTACAAGGCAGGTTGGGTAATACATATTGGCCTATAACACCGTCGCAGTCAGGAACTGTAGGCGGGACCCAGGGATCACCGAGCCGGTATAAATAGAAATACCAAGCCGGAAATCGCACCAATAGAAAAATAAGTGCGACGGCTACACAAAGTGAAAACCAAAATAAAACTGGCTCGTATGACCCGACCAGTAAATGGTAAGAATTAGAGCGGGAACTGAATGAAAGTTGCCGCTCTTGTCGTTTAAGCCCTCACGCGGTTTATGAAGCAGGCGTGAGGGGGGCAGTGCCTCTTTTGAACTGAGGTTAGTGGCCCTCTGACGAAGTGCCCAATCCGGTTACAGACACTCGGTATACAGGGTCAGCCTCAGGATCAGACTCAACGATCACGTTTGCCCTGCCAAGCATGCGCTGACAGTTCTGGCTCAAGTGCAGCAAGTGCAACTCTCGTCCCGACTCCTCGTACTTCTTGGCAAGTTCGACAATTGCCTCGATACCCGAGTGGTCCCAAACCCGTGAATGCCTGAAATCTATCACCACTTCTTCTGGGTCATGTTCAGGATGGAACAGATCGCGGAAGGCAGTAATTGAAGCGAAGAACAGCTGACCGTGCAGTGTGTACACCTTACGGTTTGGCCGACTCGACGCACTTTCCTCTATGTAGATAGATCGAGCGGTGTTCCATGCGAACACGAGTGCAGAAACGATTACACCAACTATCACTGCGATTGCCAGGTCAGTGGCAACTGTCACAGCAGATACAAGAATCATTACGAACGCGTCAGAGACCGGGACCTTGCGGATGATTCGCAAACTCGACCAGCTAAACGTACCGATCACCACGACGAACATCACTCCAACCAGTGCTGCAATCGGGATCTGTTCGATCAACGGTGATGCCACGAGGATGTAGATCAGCAGCAAGATCGCTGCAAGTGCTCCAGATAGCCTCCAACGTGCGCCTGATTTCATGTTGATCATGCTTTGACCAATCATGGCGCAACCACCCATTCCACCGAAGAAGCCAGTGACAATGTTCGCTGTCCCTTGAGCCACGCACTCGCGGTTGTTCTGCCCCTTCGTATCGGTAATTCCGTCGATCAATTGGACGGTAAGCAGAGATTCGATCAATCCAATTGCAGCGAGAATGAATGCATGGGGCAGGATGATCCAGAGCGTCTCGAACGTGAACGGAACGTCAGGGATGTTGAACGTTGGGATTCCACCGGAGATGCTCGAAAGGTCGCCAACGGTCGGGGTGTTCACTCCACCGAAGATCACGACCAGTGACACAACCAGGATTCCTGCAAGTGCAGCCGGGAATCGCTTGGTAAGTCGAGGTACGAGATAGATCACCGCCATGGTGACACCGATCAGGCCCAGCATCAGCGCGAGATCGCCGCCTGCTAGCCATGTCTCGTGACCATCAGGGCCTTTGATCTTGAAACTTTCGAGCTGAGCGAGGAAGATCACGATCGCCAGTCCGTTCACGAATCCAAGCATCACCGGGTACGGAACCATCCTGATCAGGCGACCTTGTTTGAGTGCCCCAACACCGATTTGGATCACACCCATCAGGATCACGGTCAGGAACAAATACTCGATTCCGTGATTGGCGACAATCGACACCATAACGACCGCAAGGGCACCGGTTGCTCCCGAGATCATTCCGGGGCGCCCACCGAAGAGGGAGGTAACTAGGCCGACTATGAATGCCGCGTAGAGTCCAACGAGTGGTCCAACCCCAGCAACGAACGCAAACGCTACTGCTTCAGGTACGAGCGCAAGAGAGACGGTAAGACCTGACAGGACTTCAGTCCGAATTTGCGCTGCTTTGGAGTTGACGTTCATGGGTGAGGAGCGACTGTGAAGATCGTGAAAATTCTTACAAACAGTTGTAGTTTTTACACCCTTCCCGTAGACCCCGCCTCAACTACCTGCGTCGGGTTTCGGTCAATAACGACGAATTTCGTCAAATCATTGTTCAGGCAATGTTTCAGCGAGGATGCGGGGTCGGGATATTGGTGTTGACGGAGGTGCGCTGTAGGGCTGACCGACTGAATCCTGTGGTGAACATCGCAGCCTTGTGGCGGCAACGCTGGTATAGACTCGATAACGATGCGCAATCGCCTTCAAACAGCGGCTATCAACGGTTCAATCGGTCGCTTCTTACTTATCTCACTCGCCACCTTCGTACTGGCGATTTTTATTGCGTGCTCGGAAACTGACCCCACTCCTACGCCAAACATCGATGCGACTGTCGATGCGAAGATCGCTGCAGCAGTTGCCACGGTTCCGGTCACGCCGACCATTACACCCGACATTGTCGGGACAGTAACAACCGCTATTGATGCCACGATTGCAGCTCAGCCCACCTCAACGAGCACTCCAACGTCGACCCCAACCGCTACTCCGACTCCGACAGCTACGCCAACTCCCACGGCAACCCCTGAACCAACTGCTACTCCAACACCCACACCGACCCCGAGCCCAACTCCAACGCCGTCACCAACTCCGGTTTCTGGTGTAGTGGATGTAGTTAGGGCGGTCGAACCTGGGGTTGTGAGAATTCAGGCAGGAGAAAAGTTCGGATCAGGCTTTATCTACAAGGTGGATTTTCTGGGACGTGCTCTTATTCTCACGAACCAACACGTAATAACAAACCGAGCCACAGTGACGGTGCGGGTAGACAACGAACGAAACTATTCGGGACTGATCCTCGGTCGTGATGCTTCTCGAGATCTCGCCGTCATTCGAATTTGTTGCAACGACGACTTCACGGTCTTGCCAATAGGTGATTCCAGTGCCCAACCGAAGGGTTCGACCGTTCTCGTCATGGGTTACCCGCTTGCCGTAGAAAATACAGCGCGCGTTACAACGGGTGTCATTTCAGCCGTTTATTTCGACAACGACACCAGCCGCCACATGATTCAAACTGACGCTGCGATCAACTCCGGTAACTCCGGAGGTCCGCTCATAAACATGGCAGGTGAGGTGATCGGCGTTAATACCGAAGTAATCCGTGTCTCAGGATCCGGTGTCGCCGTCGACGGAACAGGGTTCGCAGTGGCTCAAGAAACATTTGAGCCGTTTATTCCAACGCTAGAAAACGGCGGTTAGTGCACGAACTCGTCGTTCTCGTGAGCAGCAACCCAGTTGCGACCGTTTTGGACGATGATGTCCTGCAGGTTCGTCATCTCGAACCAGTCGCTCATTAGACCTTTGCCTGCTGCTCGTGCCCGAACTTCCATGTCCGACTGGATCTGATCGATTTTCGGATTCCCAATTCCTTCACCCGGCATGTTCATCGACAACGCAAGATCGAAATGCCCGTAGGTGATCGCGGTCAGGCCTTCTACAGCGAGAATGTCGTCGAGGTTTTCATAACCCGTGTATGACTCCACCTGGGCGAAGATCAGCATGTTGTCGTTCGCAAACTCAGTGAAGTTTTTGCGGCCCGCGTACTCGGTATCGAGGATGTCGTTGTCGTTGAACTCAGTTCCACGGTGAGTTCCCCACGAACGATGACCTTTAGGAGCGAATAGGCAAGCCTCAACAAGGTGTGCGGCCTGTTCACCAGTCTCGATGTGAGGTGCCATGATTCCCTGGATACCACGATCGAGCCACATCACGATTTCCGTGTGCTCGAAGTTCTGCGGCCGGCAAGTAACTGACATTCCACCCATGTGTGCTGCAGAAACGATCTTGTCGATTTCAGGCGGACTGAACGCACCGTGCTCTCCATCAAGGTGAATGGCGTCGAACCCAGCGCGGTATGCGAACTCGACAACTTCCAGAGCTGGCCAGGTCATATTCAACGACCGACCCTTTTTGCCGTCCTGGTTTCTGCCAATGATGGAATTGCGAATCATGTTGTTTCTTTCTAATTAGGTTCGACGAGAGTTTGAGTTTCGAATTTAGATAGTTTTCTATTTGAGTCCTGCGAGGTTTTCTGTAACGCGAGCTTTAATTGGCTGACCGACCTCAGGGAATTCGAACGAGTTACCGGTGATCTTTTCGTAGAGGAATATCTCTCGACGCGAGAGTTCGATGATCAGATCCTCTGGAGCCGGCGGTAATTCATCGTCGTTGTAAGGGTCACTGTTCTCACTGAACCATAGACGCAGGAACTCTTTATCGACGTTTTCGGGCTCTTGACCTGATTCCATTCGATCTTCGTAGGAATCAGCGATCCAGTAACGGCTTGAGTCGGGAGTGTGAATCTCGTCGATCAAGATGATCTCACCGTGCTCATCACGGCCCATTTCGTACTTTGTGTCGGCGAGGATTAATCCGTGCTCGGCCGCCTTTGCCTGTCCGAATGCGAATAGTTCCTGTGCGATCTGACTGCAGCGTTCCCAATCTTCAGCAGACATCCAATTCTCGGAGACAATTTCCTCTGGACTGATCGGTCTGTCAGATTTGCCTTTCGTGGTTGGTGTAATGAGGTTTTCAGGTAGTTTCTGATTCTTGATTAGACCTTCAGGCAAATCGTTGCCACAGTAATTACGATCACCATTCTGGTAGACCGTCCACAACGACGTGCTTGTTGATCCGGTGATGTACCCGCGCATCACAAATTCAATCGGAAACACCGAACACTTCTTGACCACTGCGACGTTCGGGTCGGGAATCGAAATGATATGGTTCGGCACGATGTGTTTCGTCTGGTCGAACCACCACGCGCTCGTCAGATTGAGGACCTGCCCTTTGAACGGGACAGCCGCGAGAACCCTGTCGAATGCGCTTTGACGATCGGTTGTAATCAGCACTAGTCGATCACCGACGTCGTAGCGATCTCGAACCTTCTCGACAGATTTTTTTCCACTTGAAAATTCCGTCTCGGTTAAGCAGTTGTTTAGCTCCGATCGGATTCGTTCAGAGTACTCAGCAGGAGTTTGGATCGAGTTCTGGGTCATGACCTATCTTTCTTACCGAACCTGACTACTTGTTCGGAACCCATTTCAAAATATGTTGAGCAACAGCGACCGACTCGCCTCGTTGGTTCACGATTTTGATGTCGCCAATAGCACGAGCACGCTCTGAATCGACGTGTGTGATCTCGTAGTCAACAGTAATTGTGTCCCCGATATAGACCGCACCAAGAAACCTGATCTTGTCGTACCCAAGCGACACAGCGATGTGGTCGGGAGTCTCTTCGGCGTGTTGACTCAACATTGCAGACGATGCTGTCGACATGTAGCCGACAAGCAACGCTCCATGTGCTATTCGGGAGCCGTACCCGCTTTCGCGCATGTACTCCTCGTTCACATGGTTCGGCGCGAAATCACCGGTGATACCCGCAAAACCGTAGACGTCATACTCGCCTACGGTTTTAGAAACAGAAACCTTGTCTCCGATATTTACTGGGAACGGTTCCATATGCTCAATAGCGACTGTTTCGCTTAAATGAACCTCGAACGTTCTTTCGCGCCGGCAGAGTGGTCGATGTAAACGGTGATGGTCTCTGAGAAGAAGTCGAAACCTTCAGTTCCCTGCTCACGTTGGCCAATGCCCGACGAGCCAAGACCACCGAATGGAAGGTGAACCTCTCCGCCGAGCGTTGGAGCGTTCACGTGGACCATCCCCGTGTGAGCTGTGTTGATGTACTGATAAGCCTGCGTAAGGTCTTTGGTGTAAACCGATGAGGACAGTCCAAACTCGACCGAGTTAGAAATATTCACGGCATCGGTAATGTCCGAAGCTTTGAAGACACTTAGTACAGGACCAAAAATTTCTTCCTGTGCGATCCGCATGTCAGGCTTCACATCAGTGAAGATCGTCGGCTCAACGTAGTAGCCGTCGGCGAATTCGCCATCCTGGAGTTGGTGCCCACCAAACGTCAGTCGGGCGCCCTCTTCGGTCCCAATGCCGATGTACTCGAGAACGGTGTCCAGCTGGTTCTTGCTCGAAAGCGGTGCTACGTCCTTGGTCTCATCGAGACCGTCACCGATAGTGAGTGCAGTTGTCTGCTTGAGTAATTCGTCCATGAAGTCGTCGTAAATACCGTCTTCGACGATTGCGCGTGAAGTAGCTGTACAGCGTTGTCCGGTCGATCCGAACGCACCTTGAACAACTCCCGGGACAGCTTTGTCGAGGTCAGCATCGTTCAGGATGATGGCAGCGTTCTTGCCACCCATCTCACACTGAACCTTTTTCAGGAGTTCCGATGCGCGGGCGGTGATAGCCGTGCCTACGGGGGTTGAACCGGTGAATGAAATTCCGCCTACACGCGGGTCTTCTACAAGTGTGTTTCCAACTGACCCACCTGGACCGGTAATCAAATTCAAAACGCCGGGTGGGAGCCCAGCTTCTTGGAATATTTCAACGAGATTCACAGCGGAAAGGGGAGTTGACGATGCTGGCTTATAAACCACGGTGTTGCCTGCGATCAAACATGGGGCGAGCTTCCAGGCTGGTATTGCCAGCGGGAAGTTCCAAGGAGTGATTAAGGCAACAACGCCAAGTGGACGCTTCATCGTGTAAGCGACCGTGTCTGGCAGTTCAGAAGGTGTCGTGTATCCAAAGAGGCGACGCCCCTCACCGGCAGCGTACTCGATGATGTTCATCGCACGTTTTACTTCACCCATTGCATCGGCGATTGGCTTGCCTTCTTCAATGGTTATCGCACGAGCCATTTCATCGGCACGGCGCCCCATGATTTCCAGGGCTTTGAACAGGATTGCACCGCGTTGTGGAGCAGGCATGATGCCCCAAACTTTCGTTGCTTCATGAGCAGCAGCAACGGCGTTTTCGGCATCCTGCGGCAGGCTCGATTGGAAGTTGCCAACTACCTGGCCGGTGTGAGCCGGGTTCGCAACTGGATACGTCTGACCTGATGTCGAATCGATCCATTCTCCACCGATGTAATTCTGATATGTCTTAATCTCGTTGTTGTCGCTCATTATTCGTCGCTGTCCTGCGCCGCTGAATCAGTAATTAACTGCTTTCGAATCGCCGTATGTAAATTAGTGCACGGATAGTACCGCGATAACCGTGTTTCGGGCTGGCGAAGCAGGCTATTCAAAGATATTCTGACGCCCGCATATGTGTTGTTCGCGCACTATTGCGCCAAACGGCACACTGCAGAATCGAAAAATACTCATGTTTGGAGTAGCGAAAGCATGGCATCCAGCGGTAGTTCAACCGTAACCGTTCATTCCTCGTCCACCGACCAGGTTTCAACCGATCACGTCGTCAACGTCCCTGACTACGACAAGAAGCGTCTTGAAGACGTTGGCTTCGTAGCGTCAATGACGTTTGTACTGATGTGCAACTATCACCAGACCGGTCACTTTGGTGGTCCAACCGCTTATATGCCCTATACGGTCGCTACTCACCTTGCAGGGCCTGAAAACGGTGGAATGACCTATGACTACCGTCGACCCAAGCACCCTTTTGCCGACAAATTCATGTTGGCAGGTGGTCACAACGCACCTGCTACATACGCCCTGTGGATGATCATGGGTGAAGCGCTTGCACGAAAGCACGCTGCAACCGGCGACGACCGATACAAGGCCGATCCTGAAGCTTCAATGCTTGCGATTGATTCACTCGGATTCCGCCGAGGAGCAGGCGCCCTCAAGACGATCCTCGAAGAAAACAACCTTGCTGATCACCCTGCAATGGCGCAGGCAAAGATCCGAGGTATTCGCGCTCTTTCCGGTCACTCGGAAACAACTGACCTCACGAACGACGTGAACGGTGGTCCTTCCGGTGTGGGTATTGCTACCGCTGCTGGTAAGGCTGCATTCTGGGACATGATGGGTGCACCTTCTTCACTCAAGATCATGGCAATTGAAGGTGAGTTCGCTCTCACGTCAGGGCACTCTCAGGAGTTCAAGACTCAGGCTGTTGCACAGCGAGTCGGTAAAAGACTCCGCGTTCTCATGTCATACAACAACGCTGGTATCGACGATGAACTAGTCGGAAGCGTTGTGAAAGAAGACACCTACCGAATTGAAGACCAGTGGACTTCTTACGGTTGGAATGTAATCAAGGTCGACAACGCAACTGACTACGACCAGGTAGTTGGCGCACTGAAGACCATGGAAGACTGGGACGACTCCGATCGTCGACCAATGATCGTCATTGGAAACACGCTCAAAGGGTTCTGGCCTGGTGCCAAAGACGGCAAGCTCCCAGGTGATGTAGCCCAGATCGTTGACCATGCCTCGCACGCTTACGGCATGCCTATGAACGGCGAGTACTTTCAGGCACTGGCTACTTCGTTCGAAGAGAAGTACGGCGTCACTTTTGAAGGCATTCGCGACGGTGCTGTATCTGACAACCGTGAGCGATTGCTCCAACTCAAGACGAACATTGATATTGCTCTGTCAGTCCTCGACCAAGACGGACTCGGTGACTGGCTCGCTGAGCGACTGGTTGAAATTGGCGATCAGGTTAACGACGACTTGCCACTTCGAGTTGATGCGGACAACGATCCGTTCCTCGACGACCGACTTCTTGTGAAGAACCTGCCTTCCGAGGCAACGACCGTCACGGCTACCAACCCGGTTAGCGGTGAAACTAAAGACGTCGACATCACCCTGTTCGAACAGCCCGGCGCCGTGAAGGGAACACGTCGAGCTATTTCCGAAATCATCAAGTGGGCCAACTACGTGACCGAAAACCGTTTCGTGATCGTTGCTGCAGACCTTGCTGAGTCAATCAACGTTGACCACGGATCAATCTGGGGGCACTACGACCCACTGACCAACCCCGCGGGAACACGCTTGAAGGCTCCGATCCAAGAAGCTGGAAATGCACTTACCGCAGTTGGATTCACCAGCCAGACTCTTTCCAAAGACCCTGACAAGTTCAACGGTGTTTGGTCGATTTCAGGTACTTACGGGGCGTTCACTCCGCTCATGTACCTGCCACTGCGCGTCTGGAGCCAGCAGAACCAGGACAGCCCATTCCGAATGGGTGTTGCTCACATTCTTGCTGGTCACTCAGGACCGGAGACTGCAGCAGACGCTCGAACTCACTTTGGAATCTTCTCGCCGCAGGTTTGGAAGCTCTTCCCGAAGGGGCAGGCGATTGTTCTTAGCTTCTGGGATTACAACGACGTGGCACCTGGATACTTCGCAGCAGCCGAAATCGCTGCACGAGATCCAAAGGTCGGAATTATCGTCATGGAAGTCGCACGACCGGACTTCGCTGTCGCTGACCGATCAACATTTGCAGACACCGATCCACACGCAGCGGCAAAGGGCTTCTACCTGATTCGTGACTACGATCCAGACAAGCCAAAGCACGGTGTGGTCATCTCACAGGGTTCCAGTTCAACAGTGAACCTCGTGAAGATTCTGCCTCAGCTTGAAGAAGCTGGTGTAAACGTCAAGGTTGTCGCTGCGATCAGTGAAGAACTGTTCGACCGACAGTCACAGGAATACCGTGACAGCGTCCTCTCTGAGCAGGAGAAGGTCGACACGATGATTGTCACGACTGGAACTCGCCGAGTATGGCCAGTCTCCGGTCTTGGTGCGCTGACCGATGAGTACTCGCTGACCTCAGACTGGGATCACCAGTGGTTGAGCGGTGGTACTGAGGATGACGTGATCAAGGAAGCGCACCTCGACACCGAGTCGATCTACAACGCTGTGAAGAAATTCGCTGATGACCGAGATTCTCGACTGTCACGACAGGCCGCAGCTTTCAACGGTCACAACGGCTAACACATAAACCGATAAGTGCTCAGGGCGGTGGAGGTAGCTCCATCGCCCTTTTCTTTTACTGATCTTTCTTGGAGACAACAAATTGACCAAACGAATTCTGATTGCAGGCTGTGCACAGGAAGTTTCGACCTTCAACCCGGTGCCTAGTACCTATGAAAACTTTTCGGTGGCGTTTGGCGATGAAGTAATTGAGAGAGCCCTTGGCAAGAATTCTGAAGTTGCTGGTGCTGTTGAAGTGCTGCGGGATCAGGAAGGTTTTGAGGTCGTTGGGTCGTACTCCGCCGGAGCAACAAGTGCTGGTCCGCTCGACCGCGAAGGATGGGAGCGAATTTCATCCGAGTTCCTTGATGCACTGAAGCCCTTTGTCGGTGAAGTAGACGGCGTGTTTTTCGCAATGCATGGATCGATGAGTGCCGAGGGTGAACTCGATCCTGAAGGATATTTGCTTGAAAAATCCCGAGAGATCCTTGGTGATGAAGTTCCGATTGTCTACACCCAGGACATTCATGGCGTCACGACAGAAAAAATGCTGACCCATGCCGACGGGGTCGCTGTTTATCACACCTACCCGCACGTTGATTTCTCTGACACAGGAGCACGCGCGGCTCGACAGTTAGTTCGAATGATCAATGACGGCGCAAAGCCGGTGATCATCCGAGTTCCAATCCCTGCACTCGTGCGTGGCAATCAACTCATCACGGAGACTGGGTTGTTCGGTCGACAGGTCGCGTACTTGAAAGAACAACACAACAATCCGAAGGTGCTGAACGCTGGATTCCAGATCGGAAACCCGTTCACTGACGTTCCTGAACTTTGCAGTCAGGTGATAGTAGTTACTGACGATGATCCCGATCTTGCACAGGAAATTGCCAGCAAAGCAGCAATTGAGTTCTGGGGCAATCGTGACGAAATGCACGCTGACCTGATCGATCTTGAAGAAGCTGTAGCGCTCGCTCGAGAAATGGTTGGTCCAATCGAATTTACTGACGCCGCGGACGCACCAAGTTCAGGTGCATCAGGCGATAGCAACGCCATCGTCGCGGAAATGATTCGCACTGAATACCCACACACAGTGCTTGCGCCAATAGTTGATGCGTCAGCGGTTGTTCGAGCAGTGGAGGCAGGAATTGACGGCAGGATCACTGTAAAGCTGGGCGGGTCGTTGGACCGAAGGTTCACTCCGATTGAGGTAAAAGCAACGGTTGTTTCGATATCAGATGGCACATTCCCCCTCGAGAAATGGCCGTCTATCGAGCAAGCAGGTCCAACTGCGGTATTGCAGTCAGAAAACATCACATTCGTGGTGTTCTCAAGAGCGGTAAATCTTGTCGACCGAGCTCCGTTTTACGCCAACAACCTTGATCCGAAAGACTTCCACTCGATCATCGTGAAATCCCCTTACTGCGAGCCCGAATTCTTCGACGACTGGTGCGAAATCAACCTCAATGTCGATGCTCCTGGCTCAACCAGTGCTGACTTGCATTCGCTTGGTCACACCATTGTGAAACGACCGATCTACCCTCTCGACGATGGTGTAGATTTTGAGCCGCATCCGGAGATTTACCGATAGATAAGATTTCCTTGATCCCCCGACTGGCTCAGGATGAAGGGCAAAGCTGATCCGAGAAATATGCCACTCACCCAAACGTCCAGAAGAACCGAACCTCGTTTTTATCCTGCCCGATCGCTTGAGGCAGGACACTTCTGCCGCGTATGGCAATGATTGGATCCAATCGCCGCACATGGACTCTCTGGCCTCAGAGAGTTACGTGTTTGAGCACTGCTATGTACGCAGCCGGTTTGTGCTCCTTGCTCCTGCGAGGGCTTCTATCGTCACCGGTCTCTATCCGCCAACAGCGGGGGGGCCTCGCAACCGGCTTGCTATACCACCGAATGTTCAAACCATCGCACAAATGGTGTCGGACGACTACAAGACCGGGTATGTGGGCAAGTGGCACCGGGGAGATGAGATTTTTCAACAACGTGGTTTTGATGAATGGGTCAGCGCAAATAACTACTGGTGGCCTGAGTGCACCGATCCAAAAATTCAATCGGAGTTTTCGGATTATCACAACTCACTAGGAGAAGAAGGTTACGATCCGGAGCACCAAGACCGGATTCGCACGATGGCTGCTCGACTACACCTCTGGCAAGCGGAGAATGACGATACTGCGCCATTGCCGGCCATTCCTTGAACCAGAAGAAAACCGACGCTCAGTGAGTCAGTTCTCCGAATCGTAAATATCTGGTGGAGCTGGGGGGGATCGAACCCCCGACCTCGTCATTGCGAACGACGCGCTCTCCCATCTGAGCTACAGCCCCAATTCCAACTGGTCCGGTGCGGTGATTTCTCGAGCCCGGACAGGGAATTCATGAACAAATTCAGACTAGCAAAAACTCAAAGCCAAATCTCGTCTCGTCAATCTCCAACCTCGGTGCTAGTATTCCGCCGATTTGTGAATGCAAACCCTGTGGTGCGTCCGACTAAGCACTACAAGAGGTCTGAAAACTGAAGCGAGGAAAAAGTTGCTTAAGCACTTCCAGGTGCCAGATGACGTTGCGGTTCGAGTAGACATCGACAAGCTTCGCAGTGCTACTGAAAAGGTCTTCATGAAGTGTGGAGTACCGGAAGCAGAAGCAAAGTTAGGTGCCGACGTACTCATGTTCGCCGACGAGAGCGGAATTGATACGCACGGCGTTTCGAACATGCTAAGGGCGTACGTGAACCAGTATTCCACCGACGCACTGAATCCAACTCCGCAAATGGAGATCATCAAGGAAACTCCTTCAACCGCCACCATTGATGGCGATGGGGGTCTCGGATTGATGATTGCTCCAAAAGCAATGGAGATCGCAATTCAAAAGGCGAAGGAAGTGGGTACCGGAGTTGTGGCGATTCGAAACTCTGGACATCTTGGAGCTGCCGGGTATCACGCAATGATGGCTGCTGACGCTGACCAGATCGGGTGGTGCATGACCGCCGGTGGTAAAGCGATGGTTCCGACATTTGGTGCTGAGGCTCAGATTGGAACTAACCCGATCGCGTTCGCAGCGCCTGGAGACAAAGAGCCAGCTTTCATGTTCGATGCGGCGATGACCTCAATTGCCGGGAACAAGATTGGTCTTGCCAACCGCATGGGTAAACCGATGTCACCAGGATGGGTCGCCCATGACGACGGCACCCCTGACATGGATGGCGGAGCTGCCGCTGATTTCGCAGCGAACTCAATGCGAATGCAGCTTCCAGTTGGTTCCACCCGAGAACTGGGATCGCACAAGGGTTACAGCCTCGGTGTGATGGTCGACATTCTTTGTGGCCAGCTTTCATTTGCACCAGGATTCGGATCCCTTGCACGAACTCGCCGCGCACACTTCGTTGCGGCCTACTCAGTAGAAGCGTTTGGTGATGTTTCTGAATTCAAAGCCAATATGGACGGCATGTTGAAGGGACTCGCTGACACCAAGCCTGCACCGGGTCATGACCGTGTTTACTACGCCGGCTTACCAGAGCACGAGACTCGAATCGAGCGACGTAGAGATGGCGTGCCTTTGCACCCAGAAGTTATCGATTGGTTCCGCGACATATTCGCGGAGTTCGAACTGGAGTTTGAACTGGTTTAGGGCATTTAGCTCCGGGCGTGATTGTGTCACTTGGTCGCGGAGCTGCAGTCTCCCCCTCTAACTCCCCCAGTCAGGGAGAGAATTGAGGAACTTACTCGAACACCCCAAAGTAAGCATCAAAAAAACGGTCTGCATCGACGGTAACTCCGATTCGGTGCGGACCGTTTTCATTTGGCTCCCAACGCATTGCACCGTCGGATCGATCATCTGATCTTGTGACTTCAGCAGTACCTTGCTCGTAGGTGCAAATCGAATCGTCGAAAATTGTCACCGCTGCAAGTGGATCATGAAATCGAAGGATTTCTCGTTCTTCAAACCAAACCTTCGACATTTCGTACACGGGCTGGAGCAACGGGTGCGTAAATCTTTCTGCAACTTCAGAAGAATTCATCGCAACCCGATAAGTCACATCTAGTCCCAGGGAAGTGTGCCCCGGAGCGGCAGTCGAATAGAGGATTGAAGCGGCAGACGGATCGCAATGCGCATTCCATTCCGATGGAGGTAGGTCTGTGGCATCAGTAAATCGTCCACACATCACCCTGAGAGACTTTAACAATGGTGGTACATCCGGGTGTTCCAGGAACAACCTCCCAATGTTCGTCATAGGACCTACAGCGAGCAAAGTGATCTCACCCGGAGAAGATCGAACGGTTTCAGCTATGAATTCGACCGCGTCTTCATCGGAGAATTCGCTGTCGTGATCCCATTCGGGAAGAATCGATGCTTGCGGTACTTTCGGTTGTCGAGTTGGTCCATCCAGACGGTTTTCACCCCCGACCCTTATTTGAACTTCCGAACCTGCCGCTCTGCACAATGCGCTAGCGAGCATCGCTCTAACTTTCGGCTGCCCCGAAACAGTGGTGATACCGACCAGTTCGCAGCGCGGTTCTGCTAGCAAGTAGGCAAGGGCAACTGCATCGTCAATGTCGGAGCCTATATCGGTGTCGAAAATGACCTTCTCGCTTTTCGTGGTCACCGTGCAGTCCTGCGCTCCCTGGATTGCGATGCCCGCGTTACTTCTTCAATCTCAACTTTCCCGAATACTTCATCTTCGGAATCGAATTTCTCTGGAGAATCAGGAGTTTCTTTGTGTGAGTAATACGATTCTCGAACAATGTTGAGAATGGTCGAAAACTCTCCCGGAAGCGCGTGCTCAACGAGCAATAGAGAATGAGTTTGTTCTTCTGACGACATGGCAACCCAGCCACCGACTGCCCGGGCGAGCATATCGAGGTTCATTGCCTCGATTACACGAACAAGGCACTTTCGTGATGTGTTTTCACTCATTGACGCAGAAATAACGGAATCGACGATTCCAATATCAGATGGGCTCGGAGATTCTTCCGCGACTGAAACGACGCGATCTGCTGCGATGCCGAGCATGATCTTCTCTGAGGTTTTTAAGCTTCCGTCGGAATTGGGCATTTCAACTCGCAGTAATCGCCACACGCCATGACTGTTGGCGAATCATACATACGTTGTTGATTTTCAACAGTCTTAACCGCGTATTTCGGTCGTATTCTGATTTGATATGTGCAAACTTGCATCGTGAAAGGCGAATAAATTGCTCAAAGGTGTACTGATCGGATTCGGAATTATGATTGCCGCAATTCCTATCCCGATTGTTCACTTTATTGCCGTCCCTTTGAGTCCATTTATCGCTGGATTCATCGGTGGGGGAGTAGCAGAAGCCGATGATAACGACATCATCAAGTTCGGCGGTTTGATGGCGCTGTTAATGCTGCTTCCGGCCTTGGCGGTGTTGATCGCAAAATACGCCTTGGGAACTGACTCGCTGGTAGGAATCAGAACAGATCTCTTGTTTTGGGTCACACTTGCGTTGATCCCTTACACCTGGTTCGGCGCAACAGTAGGAGCGATGATTAGCTCTTACACCCGCAAAGGTGAACAGTCGGAAAATTAATTCGAAGTCGCCAGTTCTCTGGTGAGCGCCCTCGCTGCCCGCTCTCGCCGTCTCCGGATGCGACGCTCCGGCACGATCAGAATTGGTCCGCTCGCGTCTCGTGCAAGTATGTCGGCGAGGCTACCGAACACTGCTCGCGTAAATCCTGACCTCATTCTTGATCCGACAACAATCCACGAGCCCGGATTGTTCGACTGAATCTCGGCCACTGCTTCGCTGTACTGGAGCATTGTTTCTTGGTGGTCGGCTTGTATCCCATCGGAGTTGAGGTTCTCAACTATTGAGTCGATTTCTGACCGGTCGTGGCTGGTCCCCTTGGTACAAACGATGATTTCTGCCCGACTGGTTCCTGCAATTGCGCTGGCGTAAGGGAATGCAGCAGCGGTGGCTTCGTCTTTGTAAGGGAGGATCAACTTTGTCGGTGGTGCTGGTGAAGCCTCATTCAGTGTTCTGTGATTCGGGTTCACGATCAGGAGTGGAGCGGTTGTGCGCTTCCACAGGTGATCTAGTAACCCTGGAGCAAAGAAACGGTGAGGGCGCGTGCGAGCAGATATTGCCATCGCCACTAGGCCTATCGAACTGGTGACTGACCGGGAAGCGATCATTGGCGCTGGGTCGCCAGAAGCCAATCCCCAGCGGGCCTGGATACCGTGTGGGCTAAGGCGGCTGATAACTTCTTCCAGGTAGGAAGTAGCGAGGGAAGTACCACGATCGTGAGGTGCGTCGGGGTAGTTAATGGTGCTGCTTAGCACTCCTCTTACATGGTGAGTTGGCGGGAGACTGTGAAACAGCGTGAGCTCGCCATGGAACCAGGCCGTGATCATCGATGCGTACGGCAGGATTTGCTCGCCTCGGCTGGCACCGCTCAAGGGAACCAGGACTCGATTCAGATTTAGTGCTCGACCGCGTTCAACCGCCGATCTTCGAGTCAGGTCGGGGTCGTATCGGGTTCTTATGGAACGAGGTTGTGCCATGGGCAGGAAAAATAGCGGTTTAAAGCGAGTGTATAGATTTCATAAACAGAGCCAGTCGATTCACTTGTTCCGCGATTTCGATATTTTCGCCTTCAGCATGAGGGTTTTGGCCTTTTGAACCTAAACCGTCAGCTGTCGGAACTCCCATGGCTGCTGTGAGGTTGGCATCACTGCCACCTCCAGTCGATTCTTCAGTCATTTCAAATCCGAAAGAATCAGACCATTCGATCAACTGGCGAGCGAGCAATGCAATCCCTTCCGATCGCTCCATTGGCGGTCTATGGAATCCACCAGATACGTTGATTGAGGTGTTTGGAATGCTTGTTTCAAAGTTGTTGATAGTGCGCTCGATTAATTCGGCCTGTGAATCTGTATTCACTCGCACGTCTACTGTGGCTTCAGCGTACGCGGGGATCGTGTTTCGTGCCGATCCGCCTGAAACGAGACCGGTGTTTACGGTGACGCCGTTGTCCCAGTCGTTTAAGTCTTGTAGTTCGAGGATAGTTTTGGAGAGTTGGTGGATCGCAGATGCTCCTCGCTCTGGAAATGCACCTGCATGACTGGCAATCCCTTCAACTGATATGACGAACTCACCAAGTCCTTTTCGTTGGGTTTTCAGCGCGCCTTGCGCACCTTGGCCTGGTTCCATCACAAGCGCGTAGGCAGCACCTTGAGATAGCGACTCAACAATAGGACGAGAAGAAGGACTCCCAACCTCTTCGTCTGTGTTGAACAACACCGTTAGAGGACGATCAGGCCAGAGATTGTTCTCTTGAAGCAATCGTAGGCCTATGACAGTCGTCGCAATCCCGGCTTTCATATCCAGCACACCAGGACCGTACATACGCCCATTTTCTTCGTAGTAGCCAACTCGTTCGAGTGTCCCAAATGGCCAAACGGTGTCTAAGTGACCAACGACAAATCCATGTGGCTTGTCGGCTTCAGATGACCAGGACGCGGAAATGTGATTTCCGAACTTCTCCTGCGAGTGGATCTGGCTAGTACCGCCTAATTCCTCGAGAAGTTCTCGTCCGATTTCGGAGAGTTGATCGTTGGCGGCTTTATCGCGTGTTGGTGATTCGATCAGCACCAGTTTTTCTATCAGATCAAAGAGATCTGTTTCGGCATGATTCGCCAGGTTGAGCCAGTCCGTCAATCCACCCGCTCCAGATGAGTGCACCTAAAGGTATTTCAAAAATCTTCAGGAATTGTAGGTGTAATCGAGCGGACTAAGTTCCGAGTACTTCCTCGATCGCCTCGATTAGTTCGTCTTTAGGCGCAAAATTCTCGAACCGATGAGTGACGATTCCATCTTCGTCGACTATGAATGTCCATTCTTGCGATGACAATCTCCATTGTTCGAGAATCGGGGTCAAAACTGCCCTGGTGAGATCCCCCTGAATTTCGTGGGGATTCTCATAGAGATCCACGTGCAGGAAATCTAGTTGTTCGCCGTAGTCTTCACGCAGTTCACTCGCCAGCTCAACTTGCGGCCCGCAAACAGCGTTCGTGCAGAATGCCGGACTGGCGAACACCACCATGAATGGCCGATCACCCGCAGCCGCGTCGGCAATCGAGAGTCTGTACAGCTCGGGATCTCGATGGCTGCCAGTAGTCAACTCTGAAATATCAGAAACGGAGTTCAGTGTTCGAGATGCGGACGGTGGAACGGGCTCGCCAACCTTGACCGATTCGGGACGTTCGTTCACCTGGAAGCGGACTTCCACAGACGCCGTGGAACCATCACTCATTGGTGCGCTGGCTACCGCTGACCAATCACCAGTCTCGCTGAAATCTAGCTCAGTTGTGTAGATCCCTCTAGTACCAAACGGGAATTCATAGAACCTTGCAGTAACTGTTTGCGATTCAGTCAAATTTTCCGGGTTGTCATACCCGTTTGGGTAGTGGTTGACCGCGAATCTCACGATTGGGAATCGCAACAAGCCATCTGCACTTGAGAGAACTACTCGAAAGCGTTGCACACCTTTGCCCAGATCAGGCGTTGCAAGTTCGGCGTTTAGACCGTTAGGAATTGCGGTCCAACTTGTGCCTTCGGAACCAGTTGGCTCCGACGGAATTTCTGAGGTCGGTTCAACCTCTGATTCAGATCCCGCACAGGAAACCATAAGTGCTGCGAGCGAGATCGTCGTAAGTAGCAATATGGCGACGCTTCGTTTTATGCGCATGTTTAGAAACCGCCGCGGTTATTCCCGAACGTGAATGCGAATATCGCAAACTTGTCGGAGTTTGAGGAAAGTTTCAAAATGTGCTCAGAGAACTGAGGTATTTCGAGAAATTTGTACATCCTTGCTTCGTTCACAGTGAAGTATGAATTTCCATCGGAGTCGAATTGAATGTCGTCACCGGCTTCCTCTTCTTTCAGGGGACGATCGTCGATTTCGACATAGACCTCGAAGTCACCGGGTTCAGTTGGATCGATAACTACGTTCGCGCTTCTGCCCACGAATTTGAACGCTATGTGATCTTCAAGGTCCGTTGTTTCACGGGCGTGAATGATTGATTCAGGGCCGTTTTGCCAGTTCCCCTGTAGATACCATTTCTGGAGTTCATAAATACCGTCGTCAACGTACTCTCGAACCCTGTCTTGATCGAGATAGTACTGCTCCTGCCCGGCATAAAGTCCGTTGATAGAAAAGTTTCTCTCGTACCCCGCATAAAGTTCTCGGGTATATCGGTCAGCGTTTGGATCGCGATCTGGATTGTTCACGACGCCGAGTGGAATATCTGAAACATCGTTCCCTGCGTCGGTCAAAGCCTCACGTATCGCCTCTTCAGCTTCGACGTATGCCCCCTCACCGAAATGTTGATAAACGATCTGCCCTTCGGGATTTATCAGATACTTGGCCGGCCAGTACCGGTTGCTGAACGCTCTCCAGGTTTCAAAATCGTTGTCGAGGGCAACCGGCCAAACAACACCTTCGCGTTCTGAAGCCTCGGCAACATTCTCAACAACTTTCTCAAACTCGAATTCTGGTGAGTGAACGCCGATCAGCCCCAAACCGTGGTCGGAATATTTCTCATGCCAGTCCTGTAGGAACGGCAGAGTCCGGAGACAGTTAACACAGGTGTAGGTCCAGAAATCGACCAGTACGACATTGTTGTCTTCAAGTTGATCAGCGATTGTGAAAGGTTCGCTGTTAATCCAGGTGTCGATTCCCTGTAGTTCATTTCTGTCACCAGTGATGGAAGAGGAAACGTGATTTTCAGCAGAAACCGGTTCGGTGGAGGTCGGAGAGTCGGAACCGCACGCAGTCAGGAGTACGACAGCAACTACTGTTATGCCGAGAAGCAGCCATCGAGGGATGGAGGCGCGTTCAAATAAGGAAGTTGTTTGAAGGTACAAAATTTTCACCAGTGCCAGAGGAAATAGATTCTGACTAATTCCTACGCCACTTCACCCAGATCGGATTCAGGTGTGTTTAGGTGAGATTTTCAACCGGGCAACTGTCAATGACCGCCCACTCGCGCCACGAACCGTCATAGTCACGAACGTTCTCGAAGCCAACCAGCTTCAAGGTCCAGAATCCGTGCGCCGCACGGATACCTCCCTGTCAATAAGTGATTACGTTCTTATCAGGTGTGACTCCGAGACCAGCAAGCATTTCTCGAATTTCGTCGGCGGATTTCAGTACGGGTATTTCGTCGTTCGAATGAAAATTGATCCACTCGAGGTGAACCGCCCCAGGGATGCGTCCGCCTCTTGGGCCACCTCGTTTGTTTAGGCCTTCCCACTCGGCATCGGAACGAACGTCGAGCAGCACGACGCTGTCGTCATCGATTGAATCCAGTACACGGTGTCTCGAAGCGAAAATTTCGGAGTTCACTTTTGGAGTGAATCCTTTGTTGTTGTACGTTTCGCCCGAGCGGCTCACTGGTTCGGGAGATGTCTCACGCCCCTCTGATTTCCATTTCTGGAGACCACCGTCAAGGAATCGGACGTTCGTAAAACCGTGGTAGTGAAGTGCCCACATGAGTCGGAACGAATAAACACCGCCGGATCTGTCATAGGCAACAACCAGGGTGTCGTCACCAATCCCCAGGTCCTGCATGGTTTGAGCAAACACTTCAGGGACTTGAATGTGCGTGCGGTCGTCCAGAGATGTTTTGTAGTAGTGGTCGACCGGGTTTACAGCAACCGGAATGTGCTCTTCGGCATAAAGTTCGGGGACATCGGTATCGACCACTCTTACATTTTCGTCATTTATGTGATCAGCAAGCCAGTCGGTGGTCACAAATATGTTGTCTAGCGAGTAGCCGCGCTCGGATGGCTGGATGATCGTCATTTAGTTGCCCGAAAGTTAGTTTTTTACGGAATAACACCGTAGTTACCGATAACTTAGTGTTCACCGAAGATGTTGGCAACTGAAGAATTCTCACAGACCTCTCATTTAACTAGGTGAAACACGCAATATCACGTGCTAACTTTTACAGTCGAGTGGTTTTTATATCCTGGCTACCGTCGGATGTAGGGGGCATCGATTCACACGTGAATTAGAATTATTCGAGCAGGTCACGGTGAGTCGAACATAAATTGAATTTCATTCTCGCGGGTATAAATATTGAGCGAACTCCGGTCGAACTTCTGGAGTGCGTCGCTGTACCAACTCACTCTCTGAAAGAACATCTCGACCGTCTGGCGAAACACGCCGGTGGTGGTGTGATTCTTTCAACCTGTAACCGAACTGAAATTTATTCTGTTGCTGACGATCCTGAACTCGGAGTTCGACAGCTAAGAGAGTTCATCGATGCCGTTCCCGAGCACGCAGGTCTAGGTTCGATTGATGAGCATATTTACACCCTCACCGGCGACGAAGTAGCTCGACATCTTTTCTCTGTAACCTCTGGTCTTGAGTCAGTTGCCCTCGGTGAATCCCAGATCATTGGTCAGGTCACCCGAGCCCTCCAGGCAGCGGGAGAGGCAGGCACCGTTGAGCCTGTGCTTTCACGAATGTTCCACGCTGCACTCCGAACCAGCAGGAAGATCCGAAAAGAAACTAGCCTTGGTCGAAACCGACTCTCAGTTTCTTCGCTTGGTGTTCAAGAGCTTCAGAAATCAGTTGGTGACCTCAAAGGCAAAAAGATGCTTCTGGTCGGAGCTGGTGAGACCGGAAAGCTCACTGCACGGGCACTTCGACGTTACGGCGCTGACGATATGATCGTCACCAGCCGATCAATGAACCGTGGTCGTGTCCTCTCAGAAGAGATGGGTGCTCCTCAAATTCCATTCGAGAACATTGAAGAGACGCTCGAATCGATGGATCTGCTGATCGCATGCACCGCGGCAACAGACCCAGTAGTACCTGCCGACATGGTTCAGCGAATTATGGCAAAACGCCCGGAACGTGATCTTCACGTTTTGGATGTAGGCATGCCACGAGATGTCGATCCAAAGTCTTCCGAAATCTCAAACGTACACATGATCAGCCTTGCTGAACTTCGCGAGAAATCAGCTGAGAGCTGGGAACTTCGTGAAGAGGCTGCAGAAGAAGCCCGGGAACTGATTGAAGATGGAATCCGACGGTTCAAGGAGCGGTTGACTGGTCTCGATGCTGAGCCGGTAATCAAAACCCTGGGTGCTCGTATGGAAAAGATGCGCCAGGAAGAAGTGGCTCAAACGCTGGGCCGACTCAAAGGTTTGAGTGAAAAAGACGCGAAATCAGTCGAGAAGATGACCCGCGCACTTGTTCGTCGCATCCTCGCAGACCCGATCTCATTCCTCAGGAGCGAAGAAGATAGCGCAGCCGCGGCAGTGGAGAAAGTTTTCGCGCTAAAGCACGAATCTGAAGAAGAGTTCGAGCTCGATTAGAGCCTAAACAAGTCAAAAAGAGCTACAAGGGCACTGTTTCAGTGCCCTTTTTTTGCGCCAAAATGGTCACGCCAACGAAGACTGCCCAAACATGGAGGCGCAAATTGAGCCGTGCTAAGTCAGCACAACTTTTCGACGAAGCGAAAAAAATCATCCCTGGCGGTGTGAATAGTCCTGCTAGAGCGTGGGGATCCGTGGGCGGAACCCCGATATTTTTCGAGAAAGCTTCTGGCTCAAAGATCTGGGACGCCGATGGCAACGAGCTTATCGACTACGTTTGCTCTTGGGGCCCCATGATCCTCGGACACTCTCACCCTGCAGTCATTCATGCTGCGGTTGAAGCAGCAAAGCTCGGCACTTCTTTCGGAGCACCAACCGAACTTGAAGTTGAAATGGCGCGCCGAGTAGTCGATGCCGTGCCATCAATTGAGGTAGTTCGGTTCGTTAGCTCCGGGACCGAAGCCACAATGTCAGCCCTGCGCCTTGCCCGGGCAAAAACTGGCCGTGACAAGATCCTGAAGTTCAACGGCGGTTATCACGGGCACGAAGATGCTTTGCTCGTTGAAGCAGGGTCTGGACTGGCTAACCAGGGAATAGCTTCATCAGCAGGTGTTCATGCTGGATACGCTGCTAGCACTTTGGTTGCCGATTTCAATAATCTGGACTCTGTTCGCCAACTCCTGGAGGCAAACAAGAACGAAGTCGCTGCCGTAATCGTCGAACCAATCGGCGGAAACATGGGAGTTGTGCCGCCTGACCCAGGATTCCTCGAAGGTCTACGTGATCTGACTACTGAGCACGGTTCGCTTCTAATATTTGACGAAGTTATCTCCGGATTCAGAGTGGCACTTGGCGGAGCCCAGTCTGTATACGGCGTGACTCCGGATATAACGTGTCTCGGCAAGATCGTTGGTGGAGGATTCCCTGTTGGCGCATACGGTGCCAGCGCGGAAATAATGTCTGAAGTCGCGCCACTTGGTCCGATGTACCAGGCTGGAACTCTCTCAGGAAACCCGATTGCCATGGCAGCAGGCATCGCAACCATCGACGAGCTTTCGAAGCCCGGCGTGTATGAAGGCTTGCAAGCCAAAACCGACGCTCTTTCGTCAGGGGTACAGTCTGTATTCGATAGTGCTGGTGTTCCCGCAGTCATTAATAAGGCATGCGGATTGATGACCGTTTTCTTCACCTCGAATGACGTGAACGACATGATAAGCGCATCAGCGACAGACCGAGAAGCATTCGGAGCGTTCTTCCACTCGATGGCCGACAACGGTATCTACCTACCCCCTTCACAGTTCGAAGCATGGTTTGTTTCTACCGCTCACACAGATGAGGACATCACCAAGACTCTCGAAGCGGTGAAGAATTCCCTGCCTTCATAGAAGAGATTAGTTAGACCGAGCACATTGCGAGTTCATAAAGTGATGAGGCTTAAGCTTCGACTGGTATTTACTACCAGTTTGTTCGCTGCACTGATCATTGCCATCGCTTGCTCATCAGAACCTGTTCCTTCAGACCAAGCAGAAACACTTAGCTCAACTCCAACGCCGACTCCGGAACCCGCTCCGAACCTGGCGCTCGATTACGTGAATGAAATTGCACTGCTTTCGGGTAAACACGCTCGAGGAGGTAAGGCAGGAGACAAAGAGTTCACGCCGATGGCAGGACTCACCGGAGAAGACGATTTCTTGATTTCACAGGCGATTTCTCGATCCGAATACACTGAAGCCATAGATCTGGTTGCTGCCGTCACCAGGAGAATCAATTCATCTGGCTCCGCCATCAGAAATTTGAGTGCACCGTCTGAATGTCAGGGTTTCCATTCTGCTTGGCTTGACGGACAGAGCGTATTTATCTCGGAGCTCGAATTTCGACAGCAATCATTGGGTTTGCTCGCGGTTGGAGATTTAGCCGGGTATTCCAGCGTGACCCGGGCGATGAGTGGAATACTGAAGAGGAAATCTGAAGTTATCGAAGAAATTCACGATAACTGGACTGACTGTATGGCAGCCGCTTACTCTGCGTCGTACGGAGAAGTTGCCGCAACACCGCAGGTTTACCCAACTACCGGTAGTGAACCCGCTCCACCTGGAAAATCGGACGCAGAAATCGAGGCGACTGGATCATATGTACCGAACCTTGCGGTGATATTCCGTCTAATAGGTGAAGCCACAATTCCCGGTATTGATGAAGGCATTGACTGGTACTCAGAACAACGCCGCCTGATCGAAGCTCGCGGAGCCATTTCCGCGGCGAGGGAGACAACACTAAAACTCGATCCGCCAGACGAGTGTGCTGACTTCCACGATGATTGGTTCCTGGTTTTGGATCACCTTGAGTTGCAGATCCAACACGGAATTTCTCTCTCTGGGCTAATGGCAAACAATGATGTACAAGGTGCGTACGAGTTGAGCAGCGAATTCGATTATCAGTTCGATCTGTACACACGCATGAACAACAACTGGCTCGACTGCACCGCTTCCGAAGCTCTCTAGCCACAACCACCTAGTATCGGCAGTTTCGCACTCAGCCTAGCGTCACTTTCGCAAGTGACCTACACCTGCTGTGTGCGATCCGACGTGGCTTGGTCTAGCCCTAATCCGACTGGTTCTACTTTTCAACTTGTGCCCCAGGTTTGTGCACGGTTGCGTGAACGTAA
>Ga0181585_10000703_pt1 | contig 28405 bp, 23 predicted proteins | sample 071ome_29_FD_132469 | JGI IMG/M metagenome (GOLD analysis project Ga0181585, IMG submission 132469) | Coastal salt marsh microbial communities from the Groves Creek Marsh, Skidaway Island, Georgia - 071407BT metaG (megahit assembly) | ecosystem: Environmental > Aquatic > Marine > Intertidal...
CGCCAGACAGGGTTGCTGCAGCCTCGTATTGCCATCTCTTCTGATGTCGGACTTATCTATTCGCAATCCTACTACATTGTAACTGGCGACACCCATGATCTGGAAATCACCCCTCATCTGTTCGGCACCGACGGAAATGCGGTGGCCGTCAGATACCGGCACCTGTGGGACAAGAGTGATCTTAATGCGAGACTTATCGGCGGCAGTCTCAACACCTTCAAAAAGTCACGTGAGAATGTAATGGGTGTAGACGCATCCCTTAACACAGTTCTCGGCAACTACTGGTGGACAACACTCAGGCTGCACCGGGCCAGTCAGGACACATTTCAGCGGCGATATAAATTTGATGATGATGAATACCTCAAATCCTTCTTTACAACGGAACAGATAAAAAGCAACCGGTACAGCCGGATCGAAGCCTATGACTTCCAGGATCTTCGGAACAACAAAGGACCGGAAAAAGAACCGCTCATGCTGCCGTCCATTTTTCATGAACGGTATCTGCCCACCAACAGGGATAATCTTTCCGTGCGGCTTCGTATCAGCGCCATCAGTCTTCACAACGACGATTACACGGATATCCGCCGCTGGTCGTCGGAACTCTACGGTCAGGAAGAATATCTGACAGATTATGGTGTGTTCTCTTCTGAGGGACGCGTTACGGCACAGTACCGGGATATTGAGACGGCAACCGATAATTCAGGTTATACGGGCGAGCTCGGTCAGGCGAGTATCGCGGCCGGCTTTGGCTGGTCCAGACCCGTGGTGACCCAGATGATGGACAGGTTCGTTTTCCTTGAGCCCAAAGCCAAATTTGTGTCAACGAAATCAACCGACCGCACCAACAAGATTCCTAACCGGGACAGTTCGGATTTCAGACTTGATCAGGCCAACCTTTTCCTGCTTCACCGCGAACAGGGCGAAGATTTCATGATTTCCAACAGCCGGGTTGACCTTGGGATGTCCATGTCGCTGGACGACCCTGTTTTCGGCAATGTGGATGGTTTTGTCGGCTCATCCATACGCATATCAGGCAAATCACCGGACGGGCTCAACGCCGCTAATGAGCGTGACCGCATTTCAGATATACTGGCAAGCATTACCGTTAAGCCCAAAAAATATTTTGATTTTTCGCTGGCAGGGCGCTTCCACCCGAGGGATTTTGATCTGAACGAAACCAAAACCCGGGCATCGGTCAATTTTGGAAAAACCCGCATATCTGCCACGTATAACCAACTGGCAAAATCCTATTTCAGCGCCGCCAGTTCAGAAAAAGAACAGCTGATTCTGACAGCCGAGCAAAACCTTTCTGATAGCTGGAAGGTCAAGTTCACCCAGGAATATGACCTGATCAATGACAAAAGAGAGCTCAAGAATTCCATGGTTGACCTGAATTTCGGCGGCGGCATTCAGGATTGCCTGACCATCAGCATCGGTTATGCGAGAGATACGGAGACCGACCGGGATATCAAACCGATTGATGAGATCTTCCTGTTGTTCAATTTCAAGTATCTGGGCGCCGTCAGCACCTCTGATCTTGGCCGAAGCAACTAATCAGAACGCATTCTACCTTATGGGCTTTAATGTCTGAAGCTGGCGGAGGACCCATGCCGGATCCTCGTTGCTCGGAAAAACCGGGTAATGCACAGCCTCAATAACGCCGTCACCGATGATCATGGTAACACGTTTCAAAAGATCCATGCCGTCTGCGGAAAACCGCGGCAGTTTCAGGGCGGATGCGAATTCAAGAGACTTGTCGCTCAATACCGGAAAAGGCAGATGAAGACGTGTGGCCATTTCCTGCTGATATGACGTTTCCTGACTGCTGATCCCGAAAATCTTAGCGCCGTATCCGGTAATTTCAGCGGCGTTGTCCCGGTAGGAACAGTTTTGCGGCGTACATCCTCTCGCCCCGGGAATCTCATCCCACCCTTCCGGCAGGGCCACACCCGGCTTGCCGGTCATGGGATAGCAGAAAAGAACGATCCTACCTTTCACCCCGGCAAGATTGACCATATCCCCGGAGGTGGACCGGAGCTCAATATCAGGAAGCCGGCTTCCTTTCAGATGATCGCAGGCCCCGTCATCCTGCGGGACCGGCAAATTTTGAGGGAGCGTTTCATAAGTTCCGGACATGGTGATTAACTTTCTACTCCACCGTAACGGATTTAGCGAGGTTGCGGGGCTGGTCGACATCCGTGCCCTTATGCACCGCCGTAAGGTAAGAGAGCACCTGCGCAGGGATCGAAAGCAGGATTGGCGCCACCGCCGGATGGCATTCCGGCACGGAAATCACGGGCCCGAGTTCAGCCGCAACGGAAACGGCGCCTTCGGTGGCAAGGGTGATCACCGACGCGCCCCTTGCTTTGGCTTCCATGAGATTGCTGACCGATTTCGCCAGATGCTCCCCTTGAGTCATCATCGCAATAACGGGCATGCCTTCTTCAATCAGCGCAATCGGGCCGTGCTTCATTTCCCCGGAGGCGTATCCTTCGGCGTGGATATAACTCAACTCCTTTAATTTAAGCGCACCTTCAAGCGCCAGAGGATAAAGGGAGCCGCGCCCCAAAAAGAGACAGGACGACGCGCGGGCAAGCGCGGGCACATGGGCACGGACCTCTTCCATGGTGTTGAGCGTCTCCCCCACCAGCCTTGGCAGTGCCATCAGGCCATCGACGATATCGGCGGCATCTTTTTCACCAAGAACACCTCGTCCGCGGCCCAGCGCCACCGCCATGCCAAGCAATACAGTCAGCTGGGCGGTGAACGCCTTGGTGCTGGCCACCCCGATTTCAGGGCCGGCATGGGTCAGCAGCTGAAGATCCGTCTCACGGTAAATGGTGGATTCGGGCACGTTGACAATACCCAGGGTCCGCACCCCTTTATCCGCCGCGTGACGCAGCGCCATCAATGTATCGAGACTTTCGCCTGACTGCGAAATCCCCGCCGCCAGATCCACATGCCGGACCGAAGGATTGCGATACCGGAATTCAGAGGCTATTTCCGTCACCACCGGCAGATCAGCCAGTTCTTCTATCCAGTATTTGCCAATCATGGCGGCGTTATGAGAGGTGCCCGCACCAAGAAGGAGGACGCCGTTAAGTTTCGCCGGATCCCCGAGATCAACGTCAAGATTGCCTTCCTCATCACAAAGGCTTGAAAGAGTCCGCGAAATGGCATCCGGCTGTTCATGAATCTCTTTGAGCATGAAATGCTGGTAGCCTTCTTTTGAGACGATATTCGGATTGGAGGTCGCGTTCACCACCGGACGTTGTGCGGGGTGATTATTTGCATCCCTGATCTCAGCATGGTCTTTGGTGACAACACCAAAATCACCATCTTTGAGATAGATGATCCGTTGCGCCAGACCACCCATGGCGGTTGCGTCCGAGCCGATATAGTTTGCCCCTTCCCCCAGCCCTATCGCAAGGGGTGAGGCGTTTCGTGCAACAGCAATCTGCCCGGGGAAAGCCAGCGTGATGACAGCAAAGGCAAAAGCCCCCCTGATACGTTCAAGTACAGCCGCGGTCGCATCAATAAGTGTCGCGTGTTCCGTCACCATTTCAGCGAAAAGATGGCACAGCACTTCGGTATCGGTTTCACTTGAAAACAGATGGCCGCGTGAGATCAATTCGTCTTTCAGCTGACGGAAGTTTTCAATAATCCCGTTATGCACCACCGCGACGTGTTCATTTCCTCCCATGATTGGGTGGGCGTTTTCCAGCGTCACGCCGCCATGAGTGGCCCAACGCGTATGCCCGATACCGACGGTGCCGGAAAGAGGGTGCGCGGCAAGTTCTTCACCAAGAGCTTTGAGCTTGCCCACGGCGCGACGACGTTCAAGCCTGTCCCCCTGATGCATGCAGATACCTGCGGAATCATACCCCCGGTATTCCAGCCGCCTAAGGGCATCATAAAGAGCTTCCGATGCCCTGGCATCACCTATTGCCCCGACGATTCCGCACATGAGACACTCCACTTATATCTGTCTTTCAGTTTTAGTTATTTTTCATCACGGTATCAATGCTTTGAATGAGTAAATTCTTTATTAACCCGGGCAAGACAGGTATAAAAGGGCATGGAATTCGCGTCAGTCATACTGGCAGCGGGGGCTGGCAAACGCATGAAATCCAGCCTGCCCAAGCCCCTTCATCGCCTCGGAGGCAAACCGATGCTGTCCTGGGCGCTGGATACTGCACATCTGGCGGGCGCATCACGCCAGATCGTGGTTACCCCCAAAGATGCCGGCACGATTGATGGATTTCTTCAGGATTACAGCCGGAAAACCGGCCTTGATATCAGCACCGTCATTCAGGACCCTCCCCTTGGAACAGGCCATGCTGTCGAGGCCGTGAAATCAGCGCTTGACGGGTTCGGGGGCGTCATTCTTGTCGCCTTTGCGGACACGCCTCTCGTCACCGCCGACACCTGGCGCCGCATGGCGGATTGCCTGCTTTCCGCGGATGATGCGGCTGTGGTTTGTCTCGGCTTTGATGCTGATGACCCCACCGGATACGGACGTCTGATCACCTCTCCATCGGGCGAGCTTGATGCCATTGTCGAGGAAAAGGACGCAAGCCCTTCAGAAGCTGAAGTCTGTTTCGTCAATGCCGGTATCATGGCCATAAGAGCACCGCTTGTTTTCGAGATGCTGGAGGAATGCACGTACAACACGTCCAGTGGCGAAAAATACCTCACCGATATCGTCGCTGTTGCGCGGGCGCGGGGATATTCGGCCCGATGCCTCAAGGCTGATCAGGCAGAAGTGATGGGGATCAACAGCCGTCACGACCTGGCCCTTGCCGAAGCGGAATTACAGAAGAGACTGAGACGGGCCGCCATGGAAGCCGGTGCCACGCTGATGGCACCTGACACCGTTTTCCTGCATTACGATACGGTTCTTGAACATGACGTGATCATTGAACCCCATGTGGTGTTCGGCCCCGGGGTTCATATCGGTGAAGGTAGCGAGATCAGATCCTTCAGCCATCTTGAAGGCGTGAAGACCGGCGCGTGCTGTGTGATCGGTCCCTATGCCCGTCTCCGCCCTGGCACCCATCTTGGTGAAGGTGTGCGTATCGGCAATTTTGTCGAAACCAAGAACACCACGATGGGAGATCTCTCCAAGGCGAATCACCTGACCTATCTCGGCGATACAACCGTGGGGACAAAAGCGAATATCGGTGCCGGGACAATCACCTGCAATTACGATGGGACCAACAAGCACAAAACACAGATCGGAGATGAAGCGTTTATCGGCTCCAACACCTCGCTCGTTGCCCCGGTAAGCGTCGGTGACAGGGCCATGATCGGCGCCGGCAGCACAATTACCGAGACTGTTCCGCCAGACAGCCTCGCCGTGGCACGTGCCGAAACAAAACACATAGCGGACGGAGCAGACCGTTTCCGCAAAAGCAGAAGAAAAGCAGCGAAATGAGCAAAGACACAGCATTCGATGCGGGGGAGATATTCACCCGTATCAGCAAGGCAAAACTGGCTATTGTCGGCGATGTCATGCTGGATGAATTCGTCTCCGGCCAGGTGGATCGTATCTCGCCCGAAGCCCCTGTTCCCGTCATGTCGCGCACCCGTACAACCGTCATGCCGGGGGGGGCGGCCAATGTGGCCCGCAATCTCTACCATCTCGGCGCCCGTGTCACGCTGATCGGCGTCACCGGCCGTGATCAGGCGGCGTCCACCCTGAAAAACACCATCGATAATGAACCCGGAATCCAGTTCCGTGCCATTGCGGACGGCAAGCGGCCCACTACCCTGAAGACACGGTTTACCGCCGCAGGACAGCAGATATTGAGGGTGGATGACGAAGATAGCACCGAAATTGAAGGGGCCATTCTGGACAAACTTCTCACCGCCGCGGAAAAGGCCATTGCCCGCGCTGATGCTCTTGTCCTTTCAGATTACAACAAAGGCGTCATAAATCAGCATGTTGCACATACCCTGACAGGGATGGCGCGAAAAGCCGGTATTCCTGTTCTGGTGGACCCGAAGAAAACAGATCCCGCTATTTACGCCGGAGCAAGTATCATCACCCCCAATCTCGGGGAGCTGAAGCAGATGACCGGGCTCACCCTTACCGGCAAAGATGAAATCGCCCGCGCCGCACAGAAACTGGCCGCAACCCATGGGTTTGAACAGATACTGGTTACCATGGGGGCAGGAGGAATGCTTCTGGCAGACAGGTCCTCGCAGGCGCTGAAAATATCTTCGATGGCAAGATCGGTGTTTGATGTCTCCGGGGCCGGGGATACGGTTATTGCCACCCTTTCTGCGGCCATGGCTGTCGGGGCCGCATCCCGGGATGCGATTCACCTTGCCAATGCGGCGGCAGGCATTGTTGTCGGCAAGGCCGGCACCTCCTCAGTAACGCCTGGTGAAGTCCTTGGTGAGATTGCATCCGGGGTTGATACCGACATTTCATCTGTTCTGGAAAAGATTTCCATGTGGCGTCAGGACGGGCTCACCATCGGCTTTACCAACGGCTGTTTTGACCAGCTCCACCCCGGCCATATCAGGGTGCTGGAAAAAGCCGCAGGCTGTTGCGACCGGCTCATCGTCGGGCTCAATTCCGACAGTTCCACCCGAAAACTGAAAGGGGAAGGACGCCCCATCCAGAGTGAGGATATCCGGGCGGCCGTGCTGGCAAGCCTGCCCATGGTCAGTGCCGTTGCCATCTTCAGCGAGAAAACCCCGGCACGACTTATCCGCCGGATCATGCCGGACCGGCTGATCAAAGGCGGCGACTACACACCGAATCAGGTTGTCGGAGCTGATCTGGTCCGTTCAAATGGCGGCAAGGTCATTATTGTACCGATACGGCAGGGATATTCCACCACACGGCTCAGCCAGGGGTGACAGGGCCGCCCTTGAAAGCCGCGCCCTTCACCTGCTGAACACCCAGCCCTGTCAGAACGGGTTATCTTTGCCTGACATGAAGTCCTGATCAATTTTGGACAGTGGTTTGTCATCAAGCACGCTTTCAAATGCTTTCAGGCGCTTATGTATCGACAAAAGCTCAATGATGGTGGGCCATGAGTTGACGATGTACTGGAAGGAATTGGAAACCTGACCAAATGCCGTCAGGATCTGCTGGAGGATACCAAGCGTGATCGCCCCCGAAACAATCGTGGGGATCAGGATGAAATAGGAGAAAATATTATCCGCCTGGATATAAAAACTCCTCGCGACATTGAAATACAGATAATGGAAATAGAGCCGGAAGTAATTTTTCCGCACATGTTCAAAAAGCTCTCTGACCGTCATGGGTTCAGCCCGTGCCGGATCATCCTCGCCATAGACAAGTTCTTTCCGGAACGCGGCTTCCACCCGCTGATTACGGAATTCAAGCCCCGGCAGTTTGACGCCAACAGCGGCCAGAAAAACCGTGCCGAAAATCGACCAGAAGATCGCGGCGTAAAGCAGAGGATCGGGAATTTCCCCCACGATTGGTAATTCCGTGACGTAAGATGAAAGCGAGAAAAGGACAGGCAGGAAAGCAAAGAGGGTCATGACCGCATCCACCACCGACACACCAAGACCTTCCATGATCCCGGCAAAGCGCATGGTATCTTCCTGGATACGTTGCGAGGCCCCTTCAACAGATCTGAGCCTGGACCAGTGCGAGACATAGTAATCGTTCATCGCTGTCCGCCAGCGGAAGATATAATGGCTGACAAAAAACCGCGTCATCACATAAACGGCGATGAACAGAAAAGCGATTTCCGCAAAAGTGATGATAAAGGCATAAAGATCCCAGGCCGTGACGTTTCCTTTACCCGTAAGGGCATCCTGAACAGCATCGAAAAAAGGACGTCGCCAGTTGTTGATTGCCACCGAAACCTGCACGCCGAAATACGTGCTGAACAGAATAAGCGATGAGCCGAGTATCGACCACAACTGCCATCGATGCGGCGCCACTACAAACCAGAAACCGGCAAAAAGGACCGAAATAAGGAAATAGTAAATGTAGAACCAGATAAAATCAGACGTGATGAAATAGCCGAGCCCGATGATAGGTTCCGCGCCTTCTTCAGGAAAGGTAAACCCGAGGGCTGAGCCGATATCCTGCCCCGCCATATACCAGAATATCACGGTTATCGCTGACCAGAGGACAACGCTGGCAAAGAACAGAACAGGTTTCGGGAAAAACGACTGGAACATGACGTCACTTCCTTTCAGGTTTCACAGAATTCGGATTCAAGCGTTGGCGCCAGCCCGGAAGCCCGGCAAGTTGACGATACTTCGCAATGGTCCGGCGTGCAACGGTCATCCCGCATTGAGCGAGTTTTTGGGCAAGATCATCATCAGTAAAAGGCCTCGACGGCCCCTCCTCTGCCACAAGCTTAGCAATACGGGCCGTGATGGCACGTCCTGCAATACGACTTCCGTCAGGCTGGGCAAGGCCGGTTGCAAAAAAATCCTTAAGCGGGATCATACCACGTGGTGTGAGGCAGAGTTTATCGGCAACAAGCCTGCTGACAGTGCTTTTATGGCAACCCATGTCTTCTGCCAGATCCTGCATGCGATACGGCACTATTTCCGCATCTCCCTTGTCGAGAAACCCATTCTGCACTTTCAGCAGGATGGTGCCGGCTTCAAGCAACATCGCCGAACGCTGGCGGATAGCCGCGCTAAGCCATGCGGCTTCTTCCTTTGCTTTTTTCCGGAGCAGACGGCTTGCATCGTCCTCACCTTCTGAAGCGGAAACCTCAACCCGCGGCAGGCTGTCCTGATTGACGGTGAGGGTGTATCCGGCGGTTGATTTATCAATGATCAGGTCCGGGCGGAAGATATCTCCCCTGTCCACCAGAAACCCGGCGCCGGGGCGGGGATTGCAGGATTTCAGCACGGCCAGGATGTCTTCGATTTCCGCAGGATCAAGGCCGGTCAGGCGGTAAAGTCCCGGGATGCCCTCTTCTGGCAAGACGGCAAGATGTTCAAGAACCGCCCTGGCAGCAGAGGTCAGCTTTCCCTGATCGGCAAGCTGTATCCGCAGACATTCCGAAAGACTGCGGGCAAAGACCCCCACAGGTTCGAGTTCGTGCAACCGTGCCATCAATTCTTCGAATGCTGCGCCGGTCATGCCCATGGATGCGGCGGCCTCAACCCCTGAAGGATCAAGCCAGCCCGAAGGCGAGACATGTTCAACCAACGCCATCGCCACGGCTTTCTGGGATTGATCCCGGACCGACAGGCTGATCTGCCGGAAAAGATGTTCCGCCAAGGTGACGGGATGCACATCCTCATGCGAGATATACCCCATTTCGGTCGGGGTCTTCTGGCCATGCTGTGACAGGGGCGCATCAGCCGGAAGAGTAACCTCAAGAAAAGGATTGCCTGACTGCAGCTCGCTCGCCAGACGACTGATACCAGCGCCACGAAGCGAAAGCACGGCTATCGACTGCCGCATCTGCGGCGTCAGTGCAAGCCGCTGTCTTGCCTGAAGCGATGCCCCCGGAGCAACTGCCAGCCGTGCCATCAATCCTGACTTTCGTGGTCATAAATAACGGCGCTGATGACAAGTCCCATGGATATAAATACCGTCAGGAGCGCCGTGCCGCCATAAGAGATAAGCGGCAGGGGCGAGCCCACCACCGGCAACATACCTGTCACCATTGCGATATTCACGAACAGGTAGAGAAAAAGCATCATTGCTATCCCGAAGATCATCAGCCTTGAAAAACGATATTTCAGTTGCAGGCCGATGCGGAGAAGAAGAAAGATCAGCCCGATATACAGCGCAAGAATGACGATACATCCGAGGAAACCAAATTCTTCACCAATCATGGTGAAGACAAAATCTGTCTGCTTTTCCGGAAGATAGTTAAGCCTGCTCTGGCTTCCCTGCAGATAGCCTTTGCCAAAAAATCCGCCACTGCCGAGCGCAATCTTGGCCTGGGTGATCTGATACCCTGCCCCGAGCTGATCTGCCCCGGGGTTAAGGAAGATCAGTATCCGGTCTTTCTGATACTGATAGAGCTGAGACCATAAAACAGGGATGGCCGCAAGCGCAGAGGTGATTATCCCGACGACCATCCAGCGCGGCATGCCAGCAACAAAGACAACCGCCGCCGCTGAGCCGAACAGCATCACCGACGTTCCGAGATCCGGCTGAACCAAGACCAGGCCGAACGGGATCAGCGTGATCAGAAAGGCGGGAATATACGTCAGGACCTTGCGGAGAAGTTCGGGGTTTATGGTGTGAAAATAGGCTGCAAGTGTAAGGATGACGGCAAGTTTTGCAGGCTCGGACGGTTGCAGATTAAAGCCGCCGATGCGTATCCATCTTTCCACCCCGTCACCTGAGCCAATAAACTGAAGCGACAGCAGAAGAAGGATGGAAGCAATCCATCCGACCACGGCAAGTGAACGTATGTGCCAGATGGGTATTTGCGCGATAACCGACATGATCGCCACGCCGAGGCCAAGTCGCATCAGATGGCGTGATGCCCAGGGAGTCCAGCTCCCACCCGCGGCGGAATACAAGGCAAGCACACCTATAAGCCCAAGCACAACAAGAATAAGAACAAGTATCCAGGGCGTTTTGCGCAGACGCTGAAATATGGTGACCGGCGGGGCCAGCGGATGAACAAGATGACGTGACGGCATCTGGGAGGGTTTCATCAGATCCCCTCCTTAAGTAAATGTCTTAATACCTTGCTGGCAATGGGGGCCGCAACACCTGATCCGCCGCCGCCATGTTCCACAATGACAGAGACAGCGTATTTCGGATCATCAAAAGGGGCGTAACCGACAAAAAGAGCATGGTCACGAAACTTCCAGGGCCGGTCAATATTATCAATGATACCGCTTTCACGTTCAGCCTTGGTGATTGCCTTGACCTGCACGGTGCCGGTTTTGCCGGCAAGTTTATACCCTTCTTCGGAAAGATCATGTTTGCGGGCAGTTCCGAGTGAACCATTCATAACCTGCCGCATCCCGCGCCGGATGATCTTCAGCGCGTAGGGATTGATATCAAGATCAGCAAATTCCGGTATTGCATCCGGGTTTTCCATCACCGTCGGAACCACCGCTTTGCCATTTGCCAGCCTTGCTGTCATGACCGCCAGCTGGATCGGCGTTGTCAGCACATAGCCCTGACCTATGGAGGCATTCACCGTTTCACCGAGAGTCCAGAAACTGCCGATGGCTTTTTCTTTCCAGTCCTTATCAGGAATAAGCCCGCTTTTTTCGCCGGGGAGCCCTATTCTGGTCTTTTCCCCGAGGCCGAGCCGCCGTGCCATTTCGGCAATGCGTGCAATACCCGTCTTGAGCCCGATTTCATAGAAGAAAACATCGCAGGATCGCTCAAGTGCCTGAATGACATTAACCCTGCCATGCCCGTCTTTCTGCCAGCAGTGAAAATCCTTATTGCCGACTGCCTTATGGCCAGGGCAGAAAAATGAGGTCTTCTCGCTGATGACACCGGCTTCAAGAGCCGCCAGCGCCACCAGCATCTTGAATGTGGATCCGGGGCTGTACTGTCCTGAAAGCGCACGATCCAGAAGGGGCTGACGTTTGTTTTCAATCAGCGCTTTCCATTCGCTGGAACTGATGCGCCCGGAAAAAAGATTGGGATCGAAGGTCGGGGATGGAACAAGTGTCCGAACGGCACCTGTGCGGATATCCATGACCACCACCGAACCTGTTTCCGGCGGGATAATCCGTCCTTTGCTGTCTTCAAAAACTGTTGTCTCTTCGGCCGGGATCAGTTTGGCTAGGCTTTTGCTTGCCGCCAATGCACGGGCCACTTTCGGGTGAGACCGCCGGACAGGTTTATGTGGCCCCTGTTTCAACCAGGCCAGGGCCTGATACTGGCAATCCACATCTATGGTAATCCGGATATCCTTGCCAGTTGCGGGCTGTTCATCAACCGCTGTCCGGATAGGACGGCCAAGGGCATTGACAAGAATACGCTCCCGCCCCGGGGCACCACGCAACACCTGCTCCTGTGCCTTTTCCACACCTGTTTTGCCCGTGGAAAGTGAGGCGAGTTCAGGTGTTATCAGACCGGCACTGATTTCATCCCTGGTCACGCGATTGACATATCCCGTCAGATGCCCGGCCAGAAGCCCTTGCGGATAAATGCGTTTTTCCACCTTGGCAAAGCTCACCCCTGAAAGTTCCGGGCTGCGGACAACAAGCCTCGAGACTTCCCTCTGAGTCAGATCAGAACGGATGATCAGCGGCAGAAAAGACGATTGCCCCTCCGCCTCTTTAAGAATATCGGCCATCGCCTCATCGCTGAGCTCAATGAGCCGGGCAAGCTGATGTAAAGATTGCGCAAGATCATTCGTGTAATCAGGAATGATACTGAGGGCATACGCTTCGGCATTGCCCGCCAACAGCCTGCCGCGCATATCAAAAATGCGCCCCCTTGATGGGGGGATGATCCGGAAATCATACTTGTTCCGTTCCGACAGACGGTCATAGGTCAGGCCTTCCTGTATCTGCAGATAATAGAGCCTTGCCGCAAGGCCGCCAGCGAGCAGAGCCTGCGCGCCCCCAAGTATCAACGCCCGGCGACTGATCATCGTTTCATGAAGACGCATACTTCGGGTGATCATCGGCTTCTCCAGAATGCCAGCGAAAGATTGGCGCTTAATATCGTCAGCCAGTAGAGAATGGGAAACAGCAAAACACTCGTGGCAAACTGAAACACGACAGGCCCCATTGCCGGAACATGGCCCGTATATGCCACCAGCACCAGAAAACCGTATATCTGAACCACCGCCATCACGAGGCTGAATTCAGACCAGATAATTCCTGCATCGGCATCTGCCATCTTCACCCGGCGGAGCATGACCGCCATATGCACAATCATCATCATGCTTGAGGTATATCCGGGCGGATTTCCCTGCACCAGATCATAGACAATGCCAATCACCAGCATCATAAAGGCCGGAAGCACCGCCGGTGACAGAAGGGTGATGATAAAGAGCATGATCAAAAGGATTCTCGGAACACTGCCATAGAATAACGGCATCTGCCCAAGCGCGGATTCAGCAAAGGCAAGTGCTGTCATGCCGACAAACCCGATGACCTGTGACAGCAGAAGCTGATCCTGATTCTCACGTTCTGCGTTCACTGCTCCTCTCCGTTTACAGGAATTTGATCGCCTGTGCTTCGCTGACCCAGCGCATTAATTCCTTCAAGGGTAAAGCCTTCTTCATCCTGCGGAAGTGTCCGGAAGGTCTGATCGTAAATATCATCAACCGCAAAGCCGGGATCTTCCCTTGTGGTGAGCACCGATACGAAACCAAGCCTCGGCAGATCCACCACCGGTTTCACCTTGATGCTGTTTGAGCCGACTTCGGTTATACGGCCCACTGGTATGCCCGCCGGCAAGACCCCGCCATGGCCGGAAGTCTGCACAAGATCATCAAGATTGGCAGTGGCCTCGGCCGGCAGAAACCTGAGGTCAAGCTCCGCGCTGTTCCGTCCGGCTGTTGTTGCCGGCCATGACGACGACGAAAGAATAACCGGGATCATTGCGTTGATATCCGTTACCAGCAACACCTGGCTGTGTTTCGGGCCGACACTGACGATGATCCCGACGAGCCCATCGGTTGTTGTCACCGCGTTGCCCTTTTGTATGCCTGCGCTTGCCCCGACATTAATGAGAACGGAGTGTGCGAAACTATCTGAGTTGACCGCAATCACCCGCGCGGCAACCGGCGTGGTGCCTTCGGGAATAATGACCCCGCTGACCGACCTGAGCTGACGGTTTTCATTTTGCAGGATTTCGGCTTTGCGGCGCCACTGGCGAAGACGTTCAACATCTCTTTTCAGCTGGAGGTTTTCTTCGCGAAGATTGGCTACCGCCTGCATGCTGTCCACCATCGCATATACAGCACGAAACGGAACGGATACAACATCAGCAACAGGTGTGATGAAACCGGTAAGGCCTGTGCGCACGGAATTAACCGCCGTTATATCGGCCTTGCCGATAACCATCATGGCAACACAGATGACAAAGATCAGGATCTGTCTGGTGATCCCGTTTGATTTCGGGCTACGTTTTCGGTTGCCCTTGGTTCTGGCCATAGTCTGCCTTATGCGCCAACCAGCACGTTCTGCAGGGTCCGCATTTCTTCAAGGCAGCGTCCGGTGCCGAGAGCCACACAAGTCAGGGGATCTTCGGCAATGGAAACAGCCAGACCGGTGGAGTCCCTGAGCACGGTATCGATTTCGGCAAGAAGGCTGCCGCCCCCGGTCATGACAATACCTTTTTCGACAATATCCGCAGCCAGTTCAGGCGGGGTCTGCTCAAGAGCGACTTTCACGCCTTCGATGATCTGGCGAATGGAATCCGACAAGGCATCGGCGACCTGCACCTGATTGATGCGGATTTCTTTTGGCACGCCATTGACAAGGTCACGACCCCTTACCGATATTTTCTGCCCGTTCGATCCCTGCGGCTTGCAGGCGATCCCGATCTCTTTCTTGATACGTTCGGCGGTGGATTCCCCGATCAGCAGGTTATGCGTGCGGCGCATGTAATTGATAAGCGCTTCATCAAATTTATCCCCGCCAACACGGACGGAATGCGCGTAAACGATATTACCGAGCGAGAGAATGGCGACCTCGGTGGTGCCGCCGCCGATATCAACTACCATCGACCCTGAAGGTTCGGTCACGGGCAACCCGGCGCCAATAGCCGCCGCCATGGGTTCTTCGATGAGGTAGACACGTCTTGCGCCTGCGCTTTCAGCGGATTCCTGAATGGCCCGGCGCTCGACGGCGGTGGAACCGGATGGCACGCAGATAATGACCTGCGGGCTTGAAAGAGGCATCTTGCCGTTAACCTTGCGGATGAAATGCTTGATCATTTCTTCCGCAACTTCAAAATCAGCGATCACGCCATCAGCCATGGGACGAATAGCTCGGATATTTCCGGGAGTCTTCCCCAGCATGACCTTGGCTTCTTCACCCACGGCGAGGACCTGTTGTTTGCCGCGAATCTGAGCTATGGCCACCACAGAAGGTTCGTTAAGAATAATCCCGCGCCCCTTGACGTAGACAAGAGTGTTCGCCGTTCCAAGATCAATCGCAAGATCTGCTGAAAACAATCCTCTAATAGCGTTGAGCATGATTACTAACCTAATACGGTCCCCTAGACTTATGTGGCCGCTTTTTCACGGCAGATCAGTGTACAGCCACTGACCATTTCTATTTTTAATACAGAAATGTGGCTAAATCCAGCATCATAACGAGAATTTATCACGTCATGATGCCGGATTTTAAGATGCAGTTAGTTTTTGGATTTATCGACGAGGCGATTGGCGCCGATCCACGGCATCATCCCTCTCAGGGTTTCGCCTACCGCTTCAATCCGGTGGTCGGCCGCATTACGGCGCATCGCCTTGAAGCTTGACTGACGTGCCTTGTTTTCCAGCATCCAGTCACGGGTGAAGCGGCCGGACTGGATATCGTCGAGGATTTCACGCATGGCCTTGCGGGTTTCATCGGTGATAACACGCGGGCCTGAGACATATTCACCATATTCCGCGGTATTGGAAATGGAATAGTTCATGTTTGCAATGCCGCCCTCATAGATGAGGTCAACAATCAGTTTGACTTCGTGCAGGCATTCAAAATACGCCATCTCAGGGTCATAACCAGCATCAACAAGGGTGTCAAAACCTGCCTTGATCAGCTCGCAAAGGCCACCGCAGAGAACGGCCTGCTCACCAAAAAGATCTGTTTCGCATTCCTGACGGAAGCTGGTTTCGATCACGCCGGAACGGCCGCCGCCAATAGCCGAAGCATAGGACAGACCGAGATCATGTGCGTTTCCGGACGCATCCTGATGCACGGCAAGGAGGCAAGGCACGCCGCCACCTTTGACATATTCGCCGCGAACCGTGTGACCGGGGCCCTTCGGGGCGATCATGAGGACGTCAACATCGCCGGCCGGAACAATCAGATCAAAATGCACGTTAAGGCCGTGGGCAAAGGCAAGAGCAGCACCCGGGCGCATATTGCCGGCGATTTCTTCTTCATAGATTTCGGCCTGTAGTTCATCAGGGGTCAGCATCATGAGCAGGTCAGCCCACTCAGCGGCTTCTTTGACTGACATGACCTTGAAACCGGCTTCTGTGGCCTTCTTCCGGCTTGATGATCCTTCACGAAGGGCGACGGCAACTTCCTTGACACCGCTGTCCTTCAGGTTTGCCGCATGGGCATGGCCCTGTGAGCCATAACCGACGATACAAACTTTCTTGGATTTGATGAGATTGACGTCGGCATCACGATCATAATAGACCCGCATTGATTTTCTCCTGATTACATGGGGGTTCAGCCATCAGTCTTAAGACTGATCGGCATGTCGGCTATGGCACCACGGGAAATGGCGGATACGCCGGTACGCGACACTTCCACCTCCCCCAGTGATGCCATCAGATCAACGAAAGCCTCAACCTTTGAGCTGCTTCCGGTAATTTCAAAAACAAATGATTTCAGGGTGCTGTCCAGTGTCCGCGCCCGAAAGGTATCGGCAATCCGCAGCGCTTCGATGCGCTCGTCACCGGTGTTCATCAGTTTGACAAGGGCAAGTTCACGTTCGATATGGTCACCGCCGCTTGTCAGGTCACGCACCAGATGGACCGGCACGATACGGTCAAGCTGAGCTTTGATCTGTTCGATCACCATGGGCGTGCCTCTGGTGACAATCGAGATCCGGGAGATGTGGTGCACCCGGTCAACTTCGGAAACCGTCAGGCTTTCAATGTTATATCCACGGCCTGAAAACAGACCTATCACCCGGGCCAGAACACCGGGTTCATTATCAACAAGAACGGAAATCGTATGCCGGGCTTCGGCCATAGTCTCTGACATGGTTAATTTTTCCTAAACAAGAACCATACCTTCTTCGGAAACAGGGGCTGCCACCTTATCCTGAGGTCCGAGAAGCATCTGATTATGTGCCGCACCCGACGGGATCATCGGGAAACAATTTTCTTCCTTGGCGACACGGATATCTGCAAGGACGGGGCCGTCTGTTGCCAGCATGGTATCGATCACATTGTCCAGATCATCCACGTTTTCGGCGCGCAACCCGGTCATGCCGAAACAGTCCGCAAGTTTGATGAAATCCGGCAGGGATTCCGAATAGCTTTCAGAATACCTTCCGCCATGGATCAGCTCCTGCCATTGGCGGACCATGCCCATCCATTCATTGTTGATGATAAAGACCTTAACCGGGAGATTATATTGGGACAGTGTGGACAATTCCTGCATGTTCATCATGAAGGACGCTTCACCTGAAATATCAATCACCAGCGCATCCGGATTGCCGATCTGAACCCCCATGGCGGCCGGAAGACCATAGCCCATGGTGCCAAGCCCGCCCGACGTCATCCAGCGGTTCGGACTTTCCAAGCCGTAATAATGCGCCGCCCACATCTGATGCTGCCCGACTTCGGTGGTCACGAACGCATCCCTGTCCCTGGTCATCTCCCAAAGCCGGTGAATGGCGTATTGAGGCTTGATGATTTTGTCGGACTGATCGTAATGCAGACAGTTTACGGACTTCCAGCTGTTGATCTTTTTCCACCAGCTGTCAAGGGCTGGCTTATCCGGCGCAAACTTGATGGCTTTCAGTTCCTTGATCAGCATGCGGATGGCTTCACCGGCATCGCCTATGATGGCCAGATCCACCTGAATGTTCTTGTTGATGGATGACGGATCGATATCGATATGTATCCGCTTTGAGCCCGGGGAAAATTCGCTTGTCTTCCCGGTCACTCTGTCATCGAAACGTGCGCCGATATTCAGCATCACATCGCAGTTATACATGGTGAGATTGGCTTCATACGTGCCGTGCATTCCCAGCATACCAATGAAATGCTTATCTGATGCCGGCAAGGCACCGAGCCCCATCAGCGTCAGGGTTGTGGGAAAACCGGTCAGGGCGACAAGCTCACGAAGGCTGTCGGATGCGTCGGGCCCGGCGTTGATAATGCCGCCGCCGCCATAGATCACGGGACGTTTGGCCGATGCCAGCATCTTTGCGGCCTCACGGATCAGCGATTTGTCCGGGGTGGTTTTCGGCTTGTACCGACTGGTGGCGTTTGCAGCATCCGTCCGGGTCAGATCCACGTCAGCCAGCTGAATATCCTTGGGAAGATCAACCACCACGGGTCCGGGGCGTCCGGTGGACGCAACGTGGAACGCTTCCCTTAAGGTATCGCACAGTTTTGTGCTGTCCTTGACAAGATAGTTATGCTTGGTGCAGGGACGTGTTATCCCGGTTGTATCGGCTTCCTGAAACGCGTCGTTGCCAATGAGATGCGTCGGCACCTGCCCGGTCAGGCACAGAACGGGGATCGAGTCCATCAGCGCGTCGGTAAGACCGGTAACCGCGTTTGTTGCACCGGGACCGGAAGTGACCAGCACAACACCTGTCTTTCCTGTTGAACGGGCATAGCCTTCAGCGGCATGCACGGCGGCCTGCTCATGGCGGACCAGAATATGGCGGATCGCGTTGCTCTTGAAGATGGCATCGTAAATGGGCAGCACTGCCCCGCCGGGGTAGCCGAAAATGACCTCAACGCCCTGATCTTCAAGTACCCTCAGAATAGCCTCGGCACCAGAGATGGTCGCGATTTCCGCCTTGCTGTCGCTGGCTGTTGTCTCGGTCTTGCCGGTCATGACCTCTCGTCTCCTCAATGAACAGCGTTATGTCTTAATCAATTCAAAAACAAAGCAAGCAAAACTCCCGGGATTTCCAGGGGTCGTGCCTGCGTAAAGTGATGCTGAAAACAGTATCTTTATATGACCGTTTTTCCATATGTACTACGTCAGGTCAACCCTTAAAAACAACTTTTGATAAGATTTTGTCAAAAAAACTTTCCGAATATTGCTCACCACTAGTATTTTCTTCACAAAACATTGCTGGAAACTGATGCCGGAACCAGGTGATCTGACGTTTGGCATACCGGCGGGTATCCCGGCAAGCCAGTTCAATCGCCGCATCCTCTGTTAAAAGGCCGCGGGTGAAATCCAGCAATGGCGGCAATCCCACCGCCTTCATCACCGGAAGAGACGGATCAAGGTTCCTTGCAGCGATACGCTGAGCTTCGGCAATCGCCCCGCTTGCCAGCATCCCGGGAAGGCGGGTGTCAATCCGGTGATAGAGTTCACGCCGGTCGGGCATCACCAGCACCGTCAGGACAGGGCCTTCCAGCGCCCCTTCAGGTGCTGCTTCCTGCAATTCACTGAGCGGCCTGCCTGTTGCCAACGCAACTTCCATCCCCCGCACCAGCCGCTGGCTGTCCCCGTCTTTGAGGCGATGTGCCAGTTCAGGATCATGCCGCGCCAGTTCTTCGCGAAATGCCCTGCCGCCCATTTCACGATGCATGGCGACAGATCGGGCGCGGATATCCGGCGGAATATCGGGAAGCGGCGTTATGCCATCAAGCGCCGCACGAATATAAAGCCCCGTGCCGCCAACAAGAAGAGGCACATGCCCACGTGCGCGGATTTCAGCAACCGCCTGCCGGGTCATATCCAGCCAGCGGGCAACCGAACATCGCTCGCTTCCGTCAAGAGCTGCGTAGTTATGATGGGGTATATTGTTTCTGTCTTCGGCTGAGGGAATGGCTGTCAGGCATGGCAGGTCCTTATATACCTGCATACTGTCGGCATTGACGATCTCCCCCCTCACTCTTGCGGCCAGTTTCATGGCAAGGGCAGATTTGCCGCTTGCCGTAGGGCCGGCAATGCAGATGACGGGGCTGTTTTCATCCATAGACATACCCTAGCCGATACGCCATAACTGGTGATCATGCAATATGTCGCGGTACTCACCACTTCTGAATCCAGCCCTCTGCCGCCATCGGCGGACAGGGAACTTGCCCATGCGCTTGAAGCGGCCGGAGCCCGGGTCGGGCATGTTCGGCCATTATATCCGGATCTTGCCCTTGAGGTTGATATTGAATGCGAAAAGCCCCTGAGCGGAAATGATCTCAATCTGGAATTGATGGCGGATATCAATATCCTCCCCCGTGCGGGACGGCGGAAATCCCTGCTTATTGCAGATATGGACAGCACGATCATCACCTCGGAGTCGCTGGATGATCTGGCAAGGCTCAGCGGTAAGGGGGAAGATGTGGCCGCGATTACCGTGAGATCCATGCGTGGAGAACTTGATTTTTCCTCTTCTCTTATCGAAAGGGTCCGGATGATCGGAGGCCAGCCGGAGCATCTGATCACCCATATTATCAACGAGGTTGAATACACCCCGGGGGCAGAAATACTTCTGGCCACCATGAAAGCCCATGGGGCGTATGCGATACTGGCTTCGGGCGGATTTACTTTTCTTACCCGTGTGGTTGCCGGAAAACTGGGGTTCGATGCGCATTACGCCAATGAGCTGATCGTGGAAAACGGTCGCATCACCGGAGAGATTGGCTTTCCCATCCTTGATCAGAATGCAAAAAAAACACGGCTCGAGACAGCCTGCCGCGAGCTCGGGATCAGCGCCGGTGATGTTGCCGCAGTCGGCGACGGGGCGAACGACCGGGGAATGACCATGGCAGCAGGTCTCGGTGTTGCCTTCAGGGGCAAGCCAGCCCTTAAGGAAGTGGCTAATGCCTGTCTTGATCATGCGGATCTGCGGGGGCTGCTGTGGCTGCAGGGATATGACGCATCCGAAATCGTTAAGCCGTAAGAGCCCTCACCCCGGAGTAGCAGATCTCAGAGGTTGAAACACCCTGAAAAAAGGGGCGATCCGGAGACCGCCCCTTTTGATCAGGGTGAAAGCATCACGTGCTCACGCCGCTCTATTCAAGCGGTATGGCGACGAAGCGTTCACGTCCGGCACGACGGACGAGCAGAAGAACAGAAGATTTCTTCTGTGCCCGGGCTTCTTTTATTCCATCGGACAGATCCTTGACCATCATGATCTGGGTCTGGCCGATCCGCCGGATGACATCACCTTCGGTGATACCGCGACTTGTGGCCGGGCTTCCGTCGATAACTTCGGTGACAATGACTCCATTGAGCGGCGATCCGTTGACTTCATCGGGCAGTTCATATTTTTTTCTGGCCTCATCATCAATCGGGCCGACGGAAAACCCGAGGCTGGCAAAATCCCTCGGGCTATCCTGTTTCTGAGACCGGCCGGACAGAAGGCCATTTTTTTCCGCCTGCTCAAGTTCACCAAGGGTGATTTTCAGGGTCAGGGGCTTGCCTTCACGCAAGACCTCAACCTCGACTTCCTTGCCGATAGATGTTTCGGCAACAATCCGTGGCAGACTGCGCATATCTTCAATGGTCTTGCCATCAAAGCGCAAGACAACATCACCGGCCAGAACGCCGCCATCATCAGCCGGACCATCAGGATGCACCGACGAGACAAGAGCGCCGTTTTCATCATCAAGACCAAGGCTTTCGGCTATATCCGGAGTGATATCCTGAATGAAAACCCCAAGCCAGCCGCGGCGGGTACGCCCGTATTCTTCCAGCTGATCCACCACATTTCCGGCAAGATTTGAGGCGATGGCAAAACCAATGCCCACCGAACCGCCACTCTGGGAGAAAATAGCGGTGTTAATTCCCACCACTTCCCCGTCAAGATTGAAAAGAGGGCCACCGGAATTGCCTCTGTTGATCGACGCATCGGTCTGAATGAAATCGTCATATGGCCCGGAGCCGATATCCCTGCCCCTGGCCGATACGATGCCGGCCGTGACCGTGCCGCCCAAACCGAAGGGGTTGCCGATAGCCAATACCCAATCTCCGACCCGAAGCTTGTCGCTGTTGCCGAAGGACACCGCTTCAAGTTTCATCCCCTTGGGATCAATTTTCAGAACCGCGATATCCGTTTTCGGATCACGCCCGAGAAGTTCGGCATCGAAGGTTTCGTCGTTCCACAACGTCACCCGGATTTCATCAGCCTCCTCGATAACGTGATTGTTGGTCACGACAATGCCTTTCGGATCGACAATGAAACCTGACCCGAGAGCCTGGGCCTGACGTTTGCTGTCCCTGTTACGGAATTCTTCCAGAAAATCCTCAAACGGAGACCCCGGAGGGAATTGGGGGAAATTATTGTTCTGATTCTCGATCACCGTGGTGGTTGAGATATTGACCACCGCCGGGCTGAGCCTTTCGGCCAGATCAGCAAAACTTTCCGGACGATCCGCCGCGGAAACAGGCAGACTGAGGGCGAAGATGAACAGCATCGCCAGGAATCCTGTCCCCGAACGGATCGTGGGAAATGAATTTATACGGATAGGTATTGTCAGTAGCATCATTCTCTCCTGATAATCACGTTTGCCTGATTTCGCCTGAACATAATGGCAGAGATACGGCCATAATCGGACATATCCCGGATACATTACCCGGGATATGCAGGGTGTTATTCCGCTTCCCCGGATTTATTGCCGAAAAAGCGGAAAAAATCACTATCCGGTGAGATGACGAGAGAGGTCCCGTCCTGCCGGAAGCTTTCACGATAGGCCTGCATGGACCGGTAGAAGGAGAAGAACTCCTCATCCTCACCGAAGGCATCGGCATAGATACGGATCGATTTGGCATCACCTTGACCACGCAGGATTTCACTTTCACGGCGGGCTTCGGCGAGCATGACGGTCCGTTGTTTATCGGCATCAGCCCGGATTTTCTGGGCTTCTTCCTCACCTGTTGCGCGAAACTCTTTCGCCTCACGTTCCCGTTCGGACTTCATCCGGTTGAAAATGTTCTGGGAGGTGGCGTCAGGGTAATCGGCACGCCTGATCCGCACATCGATGATTTCAAGGCCGAGGCTTTCTGCCGAAAGGTTAACTTCCTCACGGATGGACCGGATGATTTCACTCCTCGCATCCGACAGAATGCTCAGCAAGGTCTCCCCGCCAAGCACACGACGCACGGAGGAGTCGATCATCGCATCAAGGCGCTGTTCGACGCCGCGAACATTGCGGACTGTCTGATAGAAAAGAAGCGGGTCGACAATACGGAAACGGGCATAGGTATCAACCTCAAGACGTTTCTGGTCTGCAAGGATGACTTCCTCGCTGTCGGAAGACACCATCGACAGAACCCTGTTCTCATAAAACACGACATTCTGAATGAACGGCAGTTTCCAGTTAAGCCCCGGCTCCTGAATGGTTCGCTTTGGCTCACCGAACTGAAGGACGATACCCTGTCTGGTCTGCTCAACAATAAAGAGACTGTTAAGACCAAGGAAACCCAGAACAACAAGAGCGACGACAGATATGGTTGATGTTTTCATGATGTTGCTCCTACCGGGTCTTCTTGTTGATTTCAGGAAGCGCGAGATATGGCAACACGCCGGGGCCGCCTGCCCCCTGATCGATGATCACCTTGTCGACATTTGACATGATCTCTTCAAGGGTTTCGATATAGATCCGTTCTTTGGTGACGTCCTTATTGGCAAGATACGCCTGATAGACCTGACGGAAACGTGACGCGTCACCTTCGGCCTGGCTGACCACCTGGGCTGAATAAGCTTCGGCTTCGGCGATGATCCTTGCGGCTTCACCACGTGCCCTCGGAACAACGTCATTGCGGTAGGCTTCGGCTTCGTTTTTCAGCCTGTCCTTATCCTGACGAGCCCGCTGCACTTCGTTAAAAGCATCGATCACGTCACCGGGCGGGTCAACGGCCAGAAGCTGCACTTCACGGACGATAACACCGGCTTCGTATTCATTGAGCAGATCCTGCAAGCGGCTTTTTGCTTCGGACTGGATTTGCTGACGGCCATCGGTCAGGGCAAACTGGATATCCACGCCGCCGACAATTTCCCGCATCACGCTTTCCGCGGCAACCTTGGTGGTCTCTTCCGGATCAGCCAGATTGAACAGGAACTGCCCCGCATCGCCAATTCGCCAGAAGACAACGAAATCGATATCAACGATATTCTCATCACCCGTAATCATCTGGCTTTCGGAAGGGATATCACGGCGGGTATTGGCCCCGCCCCGCCCCAGATTCTGAAACCCGATATCGATACGGTTATCGCGGGTTACTTCTGGTGTCAGCACGGTTTCGACCGGATAGGGAAGATGATAATGCAGGCCGGGAGGTGTGGTCGCTGTCCATTCACCAAAGCGGAGAACCACCCCCTGCTGTTGCGGGTTGACGCGATAAAATCCCGACAGAAGCCAGAGCCCGAACAGTACAAGCAGAAACAGCTGTATTGTCCGCTTGCTTCCAAAACCGCCCGGAACCATCTTTGTAAAACGTTCTTTTCCGTGCCGCAGCACGTCATCAAATTCAGGGGGGCGATTGCCACCAAAAGGTGATCCGCCGCCCGGCTTTTTCGGGCCGCTTCCCCACGGGCCGCCACCGTTGCCGTTTCCTTGATTATTCCAGGGCATATGTTTCTCCGCTTTTGAACCTGCGACATGATGCACCGACCAGAAAGGAAGGTAAATCATCCGCAGATCTTGTCATATCCTATCGCTCTTAACATATTTGTATTAAGACTGTTTATTTCAAGCATATCTTCAGGTGAAGTTTTCGATTTTCATAGGTTTTTCTGTTTTCAGGGGCAGGCATGACACAGACAATAACACAAGACGACGTTCTCAGGGCACTCTCCTCGGTATCGCTGAACGGGGCGAAGATCGACCTTGTGGCGCAAAATCAGATATCAGGGGTTATCATCAAGGATGGCCATATCGGCTTCAGCCTTGAGATTGACCCTGCCAAGGCTGAGGAAGCATCGCCGCTGAAAAATGCGGCTGAAACGGCGGTTCTCGCCTTGCCCGGCGTGCTTTCAGCCACAGCCATGCTGACCGCCCACAGCAAGGCCAAAGCAGCATCCGCTTCGCCGGGCCAGCAGGCCGGCGGGCATCATCATGGGCATGGGCATGACCATGGCGGCGGCGGGCAGACGGATATTCATCAGCCCGCAACACATGTGATTGCCGTTGCCTCCGGTAAAGGTGGGGTCGGCAAATCCACCACCGCCATCAATCTGGCGCTGGCGTTCCAGTCGCTGGGCAAAACCGTTGCCATTCTGGATGCCGATATCTATGGCCCTTCCCTGCCCCGGCTTCTGGGATTGAACCGCAAACCCACCGCTGAAAACAACAAACTGATCCCGCTCGATGCCTATGGACTGAAAGCGATGTCCATCGGTTTTCTGGTGGATGAAGACGCGCCCACCATCTGGCGCGGGCCGATGGTGATGTCTGCGCTCGAACAGATGCTGCGTGATGTTGCCTGGGGAGATCCTGATATCCTGATCATCGACATGCCTCCGGGAACGGGCGATGCCCAACTGACCTTATCGCAACGGGCTAAACTTGCCGGCGCGGTGATCGTATCAACACCGCAGGATCTGGCGCTGATCGATGCACGGAAAGGGCTCAACATGTTCCGTAAGGTGAACGTGCCTGTGCTCGGCATCATTGAAAATATGAGTTATTTCATCTGCCCGTCCTGTGGGGAGAACTCGCATATCTTTGGCCATGGCGGCGCCGAAGCCGAAGCCAGGAAACTGGGCCTGCCCTTCCTTGGCAAGATACCGCTTGAAATGGAAATCAGGGCCACGGCCGACGCTGGCACACCTATTGTTGCAAGCCAGCCTGACAGCAGCCATGCCGAAGCCTATCGCAATATCGCCTCAACCCTGCTTGAAAGCCTGCCCGAAGAAGCGCGGCAAGCCCCCAGCATCACCATAAACTAGTTTCAGGGTTGCACACGCTCAAGCGTCACATAGGCATGGGCGGGCGCATCAGGGCTTGCCGGAATGTTCTGACGTGCGGTTTCCTGCCAGCCTGTGGGTGATATTTCAGGAAAACAGGCCGCCCCTTCGGGGGCAAGATCCACCTCAGTGAGCTCAATTCTGCTGGTCTGGTCAAGAAACCCGCGATAGATATCGCCGCCGCCGAAAACAATGATTTCCCGGGGCCGTGACGGGTCCGCCTCAATCCACTCTTCTGCGGCCCTGACAGCCTCATCCTGCGTGTTCACCGCAACACAGCCTTCAGCATGAAAATCACGTGATCTGGTCAGCACGATATTCGCACGTCCCGGCAGAGGCCGGCCAATGGACTGGTAGGTCCGCCGCCCCATGATAAGCGGTTTGCCCATCGTCAGGGCCTTGACCCGCTGCAAATCACCCGGCAGATGCCAGAGCAGTTTTTCCCCGTCGCCGATGACGCGATTCCGTGCCATCGCAACAACCGCCACCAACGGATACCGCCCCGCCCCCATCAGACGGATACCCTGGCAGGAATATGAGGATGGGGATCGTAATTGTCGATAACGATATGATCGGCGGTAAAGTCTTCAATCTGGTCAGGCGGGTTGACAAATCTGAGCCGGGGCAAGGGACGAGGTTCCCGGTCAAGCTGTTTTCTGGCGACGTCCAGGTGGTCAAGATAGAGATGCGCATCGCCCATCGTGTGAATAAAATCCCCCACACCAAGACCGGTTACTTCAGCCACCATATGCGTGAGCAGGGCATAGGAGGCGATATTGAACGGCACACCAAGAAACACATCGGCACTGCGCTGATAGAGCTGACAGGAGAGACGCCCGTCTGCGACATAGAACTGAAACAGGGAATGACAGGGCGGCAGGGCCATCCGGCCCACTTCTGACGGATTCCATGCCGAAACGATGAGCCGCCGGGAATCAGGGGTCTTGCGGATCATGTCAACCACGTCACCGAGCTGGTCGATCTGCCCGCCACCAGGGGTTTCCCATCGTCGCCACTGCTTGCCATAGACCGGGCCAAGATCACCATTCTCATCCGCCCATTCATCCCAGATCGTCACCCCGTTTTCGTTAAGGTACCTGATATTCGTGTCCCCCCGGATAAACCAGATGAGCTCATGAATGATGGATTTTGTATGCAGTTTCTTGGTGGTCAGCAGGGGAAACCCTTCTTCCAGCGGATAGCGGGACTGCCAGCCGAAAACCGAGATCGTTCCGGTTCCGGTCCGGTCTTCCTTGGTGGCACCGTTTTCAAGAATATGACGAAGGAGATCAAGATAGGCGTGCATGGTGAAACCGATTTATTCCAGATCAGAATAGTCTAGCGTGACGCTCGGCCACCTGACCACCTAAAATTACATGATAGTGATTTTTCTTTTGCATCAAGATAAATCTTCGGACGGACTTGGAATTCCCGGAAATTGGGAGTATTCTTATACCCGTGCCGGTCGCACCGGCTATGACGATAAACGCATTATGAAATAAGCAGAGCGGACCCGGGGGCAGTGCCCGGCGCCTCCACCAATCAAAGGCCGGCCTTTCATGAGGATGCGCCTTATTCCCGAGGGGGCGAACCAGGATCGACGCATGTGGTAAAGATAATGTTTTCGTTCGGCATGGCACCACCGATATCGGGCCATTGAGTAGTTGCAAATGACAACACTGCTCCGGTTGCCGTTGCTGCTTAACAGCGGTTACGAAAACCACTTTTAAAGTCCAGTCAAGTTGAGCCTTGCTGGCGGGGTTTTGGGCGCACCTGGCAACAGAAGCGTCCTCTCTTGCCAGGATGATTGGTCCTGATCTGACGTGTGTCGGTGTTGAAGAGCTGGTTGCAATCAGAGCGTGGTGATGGCAGACTTATACAGCTAGCTTTGGGGGAAATGATGAGTGATGGCGACAGCTTCAAGCCACAGATAAACTATGAGTTGCTGGTTGAAACAGCGTTGCGTTCGGTTGTCAGCTCTTCTCTCAAGATCGTTGAACAGAACGGACTTCCCGGCAACACGCATTTCTACATCACTTTCCTGACCGAGTATCCGGGTGTCGATATCCCGGACCGGCTGAAGGAGAGCCATCCTGAAAAAATGACCATCATCATCCAGCATCAGTACTGGGATCTCAGTATCGGGGAGAAGGATTTTTCCATCACCCTTTCCTTTGGCGGGCAACAGGAAAGCCTGACGATACCGTTCATGTCGATTGTGGACTTTAACGATCCGTCGGTCGGGTTCGGGTTGCAATTTGCCCATGATGCCGACACCGAAGAAGATACGGAAACCCCTGATGAGGCCGGGAGCACAGATGAGGATGCCGGGGAAGAAAAAACAGAAAGTCAGGGCGCCGATGTCGTCTCCCTTGACACATTCCGCAAAAAAACCTGACGTTTAAACCATCAAGACTTTTCCACCATTGAGATAGTGCAGGATCAAGAATGTCGTTCACCTATTCGCCCATGTTCCCCACCGCCGGTGCAGATACCGAATGGGAGAAGATCACCGATGATCACGTCAACGAAGTCACCCTTGACGGGGAGACATTCCTGCGGGTTGATCCGGCGGGGCTGACCCTACTGGCGGAACGTGCTTTCAAGGATATCTCACATCTCTTGAGGAGCAGCCATCTTGCCCAGCTCCGCGCTATTCTTGATGATCCGGAAGCAACGCGGAATGATCGCTTTGTGGCTCTCGAG
>Ga0181585_10000708_pt1 | contig 28340 bp, 13 predicted proteins | sample 071ome_29_FD_132469 | JGI IMG/M metagenome (GOLD analysis project Ga0181585, IMG submission 132469) | Coastal salt marsh microbial communities from the Groves Creek Marsh, Skidaway Island, Georgia - 071407BT metaG (megahit assembly) | ecosystem: Environmental > Aquatic > Marine > Intertidal...
AAAACAGTATATAATTCAGTTTCATCAACATAATTACAATAACTTAAAACAGTATATAATTCAGTTTCATCAACATAATTACAGCTTTCTAAAACAGTATATAATTCAGTTTCATCAACATAATTACAGCTTTCTAAAACAGTATATAATTCAGTTTCATCAACATAATTACAACTTTCTAAAACAGTATATAACTGTATATCATCAACATAATTACAATAACTTAAACTACTATAATCTACATAATTACACAATGTAAGACTACTATAAGATACTAAATTATCAACTAATTTTAATACTAATTTATCAGTTTGTGGTAAAGATACTAACTGAAATTCTTTAATATCTTTTGTTATATTTCCATTTCTTAGTAAAGAAGTATCTAATGAAATTTGTTTTTCTAATTCTAAAGCTACTACTGATGGTTCTGGAGAATTACCAGTTAAATCAGGTAAAATTTCAATTTCTAAAATAATACTTCCTTCTTGAATATTAATAATTTTAAAATTAGCCTCAGGTAATCCTGAAGAATTAGCAAGATCTTTAATTACATCGATTTTAAATTTTTCAATATCATCAATATCATTTAAATTCAAATCAAGTGATAATGATATTTTAGTAGATGAAGCAGAGTTATTACAACTATTTAGGATTTCATAAAAATTATCGTAATTAACATAATTATTACCAGTTGTAATATTATAAATAGATATCATATTTAAAATATCACTCTCCTTAATACATTGTTTAATGTCTTCAGCAACTAGAATATTACAATCAATAAAAAGTTTATTAAAATCATTATAATCTATAAAATTACACTCATTTAAAACATTATATAACTTAAAATCATTAACATAATTACATTCTTCTAAAACACCATATAATCTAAAATCATTAACATAATTACATTCTTCTAAAATACCGTATAACCTAAAATCATTAACATAATTACATTCTTCTAAAATACCGTATAACCTTAAATCACTAACATAATTACAATTACTCAATATATCATACAACCCAACATCACTAACATAATTACATTCTTCTAAAATACCATATAATCCAACATCACTAACATAATTACAATCATCTAAAATACCGTATAACCCAACATCACTAACATAATTACAATCACTTAATACACCGTATAACTGTATATCATCTACATAATTACATCCACCCAAAATATCATACAATCTAGAATCACTAACATAATTACAATCATATAATACTTGATGTGCAACATATAAATCTAAATTAGGTAATCCACCAAGATCATTATAATTGCTATATATTTTAGGTCTATTTTTAATATCCTCATAATAAATATTAACATTAGATACTATAAGTCTTTTATCACTATTACCAATTATAATATTATTATCAGTTTCAATAATAATATTATTAATATTAATAATATTATTACTATTAAAATCTAAATTATGTCCTATTATAATAGGATTTTTAGAACATAATTCATCAAATAATAAACTATCTTCAATATCATTGTAATTATTATTACCAATTGATATTAGATTACGTGGTATAACATTAGTAAAACTATTATTACCAAATATAATACTATTATTAATAAACTCTTTACCAATTTTATTACCAATTACAATAGAATTATTACCATATAAATTGTATAAAGATCCTAAACCAATATTTTCATAACCATAGCATTTAAGATCACTACCGTATAATATATTAGTTCCGCTATCTATTTTATATCCAACATTTAAATCACTAAAATTAATTTTCAAAAAGTAATTAGTTATATTTTCACCTTCACTATAAATATTTTCAGATAATTTATAAATTATTTTAAAATTATATAATACATCAACAGTATTATTTATAGTTATTACATTATTACTATTATAATTTAATCCACTTGTTTCATTATATATATATTCAGTATTATTTAAAATTATAACAAACCTATATTTTTTAAACTTATCAATATTAAATTGCTCATATAATGTTATAAATACATTTAAACTTATTGTAAAATTACTTATACCATTTTTAAATATATATTCTATACTATGTTCTTCATTAATTTCCGTAATACTAAATATTTGTTTAAACCAATAAGAATCTTGTAAAACTTCAAAATCATTAATAATAGGATAATATTCTAAATTAATATTTTCTATTTTATCACCAAACAATACTTTAAAACTGTTAAAATTAGAATTAATATATTTATTATCTAATCTAATTGCTTCAATACCATCATAAATAAATATTTTATTATCAGGATGATTAACTACTTTAAATGTTTTTAAAAGTTCTAAATCATCATAAATATATTGTGTAGTATATTCAAATACGTAATTATTTATAATATTAAATACAATATTATATTCATTAACAATATCATAATTATATCTGTTAAGAGCAATTAATATTTTAACATTATCATTAATATTTGTTGAATTTATATAATCTTTACCATCTATATAACCATTTTCAATATTTTCGTTTAATATAAATATATTAGATTCTTTAATATTTTTAAATCCATATTTAATCAATTCTTCATATATATTAACTCTATTAAATGGATATATATCAATTGTAATTGTATTTTCATTTATATTTGTATCTATTTGCTTATCATAATCAATTAATGAATCTATATAATTTATATTACAATTATTAATATATTCTAGTAAAATCCCAGATATATTAGGATTTAAAATAATATTATTTTCAACATAATATAAATCATCTATTAAAGATCTACTCAGTTTATCAATTCTATTTACAACATAATTTTTCAATTTTATTACAAAAATATCACTTAGTTTCGTTTTATCTTTGTTTAATATACGAATAGTCATTTCATCATCACTATCTTCAGTTATCATATATGTCATATTTATAAAATTATCATCTCTAATTTCAATTAAATTAGTATTAATTATACCGTATTTTGGTGGTATTTCAATATATATAAAATCACCAATATTATTATAACTAGTATAAAATAAATTACTAGAAAACATATACCATTCTGTATTTATATTTGTATTATATATTTCTGTAATATTATTAACAGTTATATTATTATTATTAATTTTAATATTATCACCATTAACTATTATATGATCAATTGTATTCTTAAAATTATAAGTTTCATCATTCCAACTAGCATTACTATTCGTTATTGAAACATTTTCCATATAAAACACAGTATCATCTATAATTAATTTAGATCCTCTTTTATCAATATACAATGTATCTTCAAACCAATCCAAAGAAATATAATTACCATATATTTCTGTAATATTAAAATCAGTAAGCTTATTATTAAAATTAACAGTAATATCATAAGAATTTTTAGATAAATAAGATACACCTTCAATATTAATAACTATACTAACAGTAAAAAGATCTTGAATAACATTAGCATATTCTAAATATTGCTCAAGAACAATAGTTTCATTATGATTATACAATCTTTTAGGTATATGTGAATATGTTGGTAATTTTGTAATATAAATTTGAAAACTTTCATTCATATTATTATATTGAAAATTAATAGAATTATTATCAAATATAGTATAAACAATAGTAGGTTCAATAAATCTATAAATATTACGTTCATCTAAAGTATATTTAACATCATACATATATGTAGTATCATTATCTAGTTTAATATTACTAAATGTATCAAGTGTAATATCAAGTTTTTTATAATTTAAATTATTATTTAAAGATAGTTCTGTAGGATTATGAGGCGATTGGTATATATAATTACCTTTAACAATTAAATTAGATAAATTAAGACTATCAATAATATTTTTATTTAATATAGGGTCAAATGTATCTAAATAATTTACTGCTTTTAAAAAATTGTAAGATTCTAATTTATTACCTATACCAATGCTACTAACAGTATTAATGATATTTGAATTACCAATAACTATAGGATTTTCTTTAATTAAGTTATTATTACCAATAACAATTAAATTAGATTGATAAAGATCATAACCAATATTATATCCACCAATATATATAGTATTAATAGCATTAATAGCTTCATTTAAATTATAATTACCTACAATAGTATTATTAATACCCGAAATTAATTCATTACCAATATAAGAACCGTGAATAATATTATTACTTATGTTAGATTCAATATTATTAATACAATTAAAACCTATAATATTATTATTATTATTGTAAATTAACTTATTACCTATTAAAGATCCTATCATTATAGAATTATTATCAGCAACCAATCTTTCATTACCACCTATACCATTATTAACTATATAAACTAAATTAGAAGAACTTCCAGTTAAATTAAAACCATATCGATAACCTATAATAATACTATCATTAATATCAATACAATTAAAAGCAGTATCTTTACCTAATATAATATTTCTTTCTCCTGTAATATTAGTTCCAGCATCCTGACCTATTTTAGTATTTTCTAATTCTTTTGTAACAAGATCAATAGATTGATTATAAGTGAAACTAATTTTTTCTGAAGATGTCATATTATTATTAGAATAAATAAAAAAAGAAGTATAAAATCTAGTTATATAGGATTAACCTGTATATTAAATGGATTATTTTTTAAAGAACTTAATGTGTCTTTATCTAATCTATTTTCATAAGAATTAAGTTGTGAGCTTTCTTTAGTAATACCATTAACATTGCTATTGGGTGTTGCTTGATATACTTTTTCAACGTTATGCATTTTACGTGGTGCTAAACTTTCCACAATACTTTTATTTGATTTCATATTAATACTTCCATTATTAATTTTACTTAAACTACTTTGACCACCATTTGGTATATGTCCTGCATCTATTAAGATCTTTTCACGTGTTCCGTCTATTTCAGCATTGTCGGTAGCCAAATGCGACATTTGTTCCTTAACATTAGTATTACCAGAACCAATATATTCATTATGTGTTGATTGTTTATTTGTATCTTTAGCAAAAGGTTTGCTTGATAAATAACCACCGAATAAACCTTCCAATATACCACCCAAAAATCCTTCAGTTTTATGTATAGTAGTTTCTTTAGTTGTTGTTTTAGCAACTAGATCAGTGCTATATGCCACGGTTTTATAAACAACACCACCTATATTACGATAAACATCCTTAACTGCTAAGGTTTCATTTGTAGTAGTTCTTGCTTTATCTTGTATTTCTGTATATGTTCCTTCACCTGCTTTTATATTTAATTTAGCAGAATCGTGTATTAATGTTTCTTTTGTAGTAGTTTTAGCATCATCTTGAATAGCAGTATATGTTCCATCTTCACCTTTAAGATTTAGTTTTTCGGAATCGTGTATAGTTGTTTCTTTAGTAGTAGTTTTAACATCATCTTGGATAGCAGTATATGTTCCATCTTCACCTTTAAGATTTAGTTTTTCAGAATCGTGTATAGTTGTTTCTTTAGTAGTAGTTCTAGCATCATCTTGAATATAAGTATATATTCCATCTTCACCTTTAAGATTTAGTTTTTCAGCATCGTGTATAGTTGTTTCTTTGATAGTAGTTCTAGTAATGTCATTAGGATCGTGTACAGTAACTGCTTGAGGCATTTGAGGATTCATTATACCTTCTTGTCTAGGAGCATCAATTAAATATTCTTTAATACTATTTTTCATCGTATCTACTAGAGGATTTACAACAGCATTAACTAAACTAGTTAAATTAGTAACAACTGTTTTAGTTTCATAGTTATTACGTTCATTATCATATACAACAACATTAGCTTTACCATAATCATCATTTGTATTTTGTAAATTAACCGTATCTCTAGCACCACCTTTATATTCAATATGTCCTAAAGGTGCGTTTGTTTCTTTGATATTTTGATTACTTCTTTCGGTCGGTTTAGTGTAAGCACCGGTAGTAACAAAAAAGTTTTCTTTATTTTGTTCAAATGTTCTTTCAGGTAGATTTTTAACAACATTTTCTGTCATAGATCTTTTAGTAACATTATTAGTTTTAGGTCCCTGAAATGGTATTTGAAAAGTTTTACTTGTTTGATCAGTTTTAGGTTTATTTGCTTGTAAATCAGCTGGAGTAGCATATCTTAAAGCATCTGTTTGTTGAAAACCACCAACACCAGCAGAAGAATAACCACGATTTAAACCAGGACCTACTCTAATTTGTTGTATAGGAAACTCATTATTTCTGGATAAAGGATCAACAACACGTGATTTTAAAAACTCATCATTGTTTCGCATTCCTCTAGAACAAACTTGATCATTAATACTTGGCTTAAATAAACAAGGAACTTCTGTTTTTTTCATATACAAAGAATCATTACCACTCATACGATCAGTATAATTAGACATTCTTTCAACATCAACGTTTTGTTTTACATTTCCTTTTAAAAAAGGAACCATATTGTTATGAATATAATCTTCTTTTTCCATTTTCATACCACTTAGATTATCATTACTTTCTTCAATTTCTGAAAACATTGAAGCAAATGCAGGTCTAGGTACAATTCCTGTTTCCATAGGATTTTGTGCTTTATTATACATTTTAGTTCCACGTATTAATTCATCTCTTTTAACATCTGTATAATAAGTTGATGAGTATATATTATCTAATGAAGACTGTTTAAACATAGTATTATTATTAGTATTAAATAAAAATAATTATTAAAAAATGATATTGATGAATTAAATCTTCAAATTAGAAATAAATATAGAAAAGTCTTGATGATAACATATTGTATGATAAATATTTTAAAGAAACTAATTTTAATTAATTTTTTTTAATTCACGAAATATTTTTATAAGATTTACAATATTTTTATCAATTTTATCAATTTTAGCCTCTAGTTCTGTATTAGATTTAGTTTTAATACATACAAAGTATATCCAGTTTATCATCAACAAAAATACTAAACTACTAATTACTAACATCATATAAATATTTGTGTTATGACAATCACTTGTCATTAAACCATTATCATTAAATATTGTTAGAGAATCCATTGTTAATTAAAATGTAATATTACAATCATTTTTTATATAAAAATGATTAAACAAAAAAACATAAAATACAATGACTAGTATCGAAGCGACTTTTGGTTATAAAACAACGATTACGATCAAATTTGACATTGATAACTACAGCGAAGATGAAATCATTTCAATGTTAAAAGAAAAATTAAATATCATTAAACAATCTAAAACAGAAGATGTTAATGAAACTATAGTAAAAGCAAATGCAATTGAAGATTTTGATTGCGACTGCTATGCTTGTATATCAGGAAGTAGCAAGCATTGTGTTAGATAGATTATACTTTTGTGTAAAAGTAAATAATTTATTTTATTATTTATACTGGTGTTAAAGTTCCATCATTAGCAATATCATATGCATTTAACGGTTCTGCTTTAATATCTCCAATATTCTCGTGTCCAAAGAATTCAACATCTAAATAAGCTCTTGATGATGTAGGCATTACAGTTCCACCAGTAGTATTACGTAATTTCCATTTTATTTGTAATTGGCAAGTTTCATTAGAAATCTTTTTAACAAGTGGTTCAACGGGGAATTCGTAATGATCATAGGCTGAATCAAATATATCAGCAACTGTAACGTGTGCAGGCATTTCTTTATTAAAGTCAGCAACATTATTTTGTGGATTTACGAATATTTCAAATCTACGGAAAGCAATGTGTCCATCATTACCAGCTATATGTAATTTACAAGTCATTCTAAAAACAAAAGTTCCATCGTTATTAGGTGGTAAAAGTGGATCTACACCTGTATTATCAGTATTAGCATAGGCTACATTAGTTTTATTCCAAGTAAATGTAAATCCTGTTACACACGAATGAGTAAAATCACCAGCAGGATGAGTATATAATTTATTACCTAAAGCATACATAATACGATTAGTATGATTTTGTTTGATATAAACAACATCACGAAGAGCAATACCTTTAGCATTAATATTACCCGCATTATTTTGTTGTCCATTTAATGAAGATGTTCCTGACCATACATCTAATTTATATCTTGGAACATCAGTTCCTATACCTACATCACCTTCTTTCTTTATAATAAAAGGCGTAGCATCATTATCAGTATCTTCTATCAATAAAAGATCATCAGGTAAAGCAGAACTAATATCAGGATCATTACGATTAATATGTAGCCACGCTTTTAAATCTACAGAGGTTTCAACACCCATACCAACACGACCAACATCGTCTATACGAAATGGTGTTCTGTCTTGATTTTCTTGTGTATAAAACTCAATTAAATTATAACCACCACCCGATACTGAATTATCTTGAATAACAGTTAAAGCTGTTTTAGTTCCAGTATTATGAATATGGAATGCTGAAGTTTCTTCGGTTAAAGTATTAGTAACTACATTGGAACCTTCCGAATATGATATTACATTACCGTAAATTGTTGTAGTGCATCCAGGCTCTCCTATATACACATTAGAACCGTGAATAAATGTATTATCTAATTGCGAACGTCCAATAGTAATTCTGCTTTCAGCATCATTAATTTCAAAATAAGCTTTTTGGCTTTCTTTATTAAATTCAAATACACTTGTGGCTAAACTTAGATTTTGTTCAGCATTTACATCAATATTTTGTGCCTTAAAGTTAATCTGTTCTGTATTTGTTAGACTACCCATATCAATTTGTGCTTTTCCATTATTTGCTGCCTTTTCTATTTTTAAATAAGCACCGTCTGCTTCAGTATTTAAAGTATATAAGTTTGTTTCAGTTGATAAAGATGTATCGGTTTTTATTAAAGATACATCACTATATACATTTAAATATCCAGTATTAGTATCATCACCAATGTTAATTGTTTTACCAAAAGCAGTTAATTCAGTATCTACTCGGTTATTTTCACCCAATTTTACTTCTTTTCCGTAAATAGTTGTGCTACTATCTTGACCCGCAGTAGTTAAAACAACAGTATTACTTTTTAAAGTAGTTAAAGTATCATCTTCACCCATAGTTAAAGTTTTACCATTTATGGTAGTTGTTGAACCAGCTATAGCATTCTCACCTAATATTAAAGTTTTACCATTTACACGTGTTGAAGAAGTTTGACCAGCAGTAGTTAAAACTACATTATTACTTTTTAAAGTAGTTACAGTATCATTTTCACCAATATTAATAGTTTTACCATAAAGATTAACTTCTGAACCATCTATATTATTTTCAGACATATTAAGAGTTTTACCATTTATATTTGTAGTGCTATCTTGATTTGCCGTAGTAATATTCATTACATTGGTTTTTATAGTTGTCGTAGATACATCTTCACCTATATTAATTGTTTTACCATATACATTAGTAGTTGATGAATCTTCTACAGATGTAATATTAACATTTTTACCATTCATATTAACATCATTTCCTGCTAAAGCAATATTTAAAACATTGTTAGTATGTGTAGAATATGATGTATCTTCAGTATTTGGATGACATACAATGTTATTAACTACTAGATCATCAGTCCAAGTTCCACCTACAATTCTACATTGCGAAGTAATTAACGGATCAACTAAGTTTTTATAAATCTTTTCAGCATCTGTTGCAAATACAGTTTTTTTAGAATCTGTTCCATTATCAATATTAATAACACGATTAATTGAATAGAGATAAGTTTCACTCATTTTATATTTTACATAGATTTTTAAAAAAGTATTATATTACGCATATTAACCAATAGTATATAAATCATCATCAATATTTGGTTCAGTTTCGTGTATTCTTAATACATACAATTTATTATCTATGGAAACTAATATATCGTAAATACCACGTCCATTTGTAGTTAAAGTTAAAGTATTTTCAATTAGAATAGTATTATTTTGGAATTCATATGGATTAAATATTAATTTGTAATTATCACCATTTGCTATTTCACGTAAATCAATATTTGCTATTGTATTTGATATATAAATATCTTTAGACACATTTTCTAAATTAGGAACAACAACTCCATCATATCCTAATTTAATAAAATTATAATCTAACGAAGATGTTCCGTATTCATTAGTAGCTTGTATCGTTTCTGTAAAATAATTATCAAAGTCTTTAATAACATTGGAACTTATTTTTAAATTATTTTCATCATATGTTATATTATTATTAGTTATTTGTAATGATGTAGCATAATCTAATACATTAAGATATTCTTGATCTTTAAATACTATACTAGTTATTTTAGTTGTAGCACTAGTTGTATATTTAATTAAAACCTTAGGTATGTTATTATGTTCAGTTATATTATAAGTATTTAATTCAGTTGTTAAAGCCGTATCTATTGTAGTTCCATTTGTTAGATCATAATTATTATTATTTACAGATATAGTTGTTTGATCATTGTTAATAGTTATAATCGCGAACTCATTTAACGATACATTTTCATATTTAACATATTTTGTAGAACCAATAATTAATATCTCAGCATTTTCATAAGTTTTAGGTAAATAAATAATATTCGTTGATTTTATCTCAACATAATATTCATCATTTGCTATTAAAACTGGTGTAGTATTTACAGGATGTAAATATATAGTATCAACAATAGATGGTTCTATTGTTTTAACAATTGTAGTATATTTTAAGAATACTCTTTGTATTGGTGTGTAATTTGTTGATGATATTACACTTTGTGTAACATCATTATTATAGATAGCAGTTATTTCTGCACTTGTTAAAACTTTATTGTAAATACGGAAATCATCTACTAAACCAGTTGTTCCACGATCAGTTCCAAACAAACTGGTTCCAATAGTATTTTTAACATATCTTACATCTGGTATTAAATTAGTAAAAATTTCACCTTGATCAATTGTATCACAATTTAAAGTCCATACACCTGTAGAAGAAACAGATAATACTATATGATGCCATTGTGAATCAATTTTACCGTCTAATACATTTTTTGTATTGTATCTAACAGCATCGCCTAATAATGGATCGTGGATACCTAACCAAAATTTATTTTCTATTCCATTTTGTGCAAGCGTAATTCTATTCATTGGCCATACATCTGTTTCAAATTCTGAAAACTGTATTAAGGTATTTCCCCAACTTTTTGATGAATCAGTAACCGGATCTATTTTAAACCACATTGATATTGAAATTCCATTACCATTCCAAGAATTATATAAATCAAAAGTATTTGGTATTTGAACATAATTTTTATCTGCATTAGTATAACCACTTTGTTGTAATGAATAATTATCAACTTTTGAATCTGTATTAAAACTAATTCCATTACCCGGATTTGTAGCATTATGATTATTACCACTACTATCATCAAGATTATTTTCAAAATTATACCAAATTACTAAATTATTTTTAGCAGTATTAACTGAACTTACTGTTGTAGATGAACTAGATCCACCTACTAATGGTTCAGTATCATTATAGATATCTGATATTTCTTGGGCAGTTAGTGCTTTATTATATATACGGAAATCGTCTATAGAACTTCTAAAATAATCCATTCCACCATTTGCATCATTATAAAATAATCCAAATGTATTATTATCATTTGTAAATCCATCATTTAATGTAGTTGTGCTAGAATTATTAGTCCAATTAGAAGTATCATCAATACCATTAATATATATATTCCAAGTATCTCCATTAAATATAAAACCAAAGTGAGTCCAAGATGTAATATTTCCAATAACTTTGGTCATTGATCCTCCTTCTAGAATAATTACAAATGTTCCTATAGTTTCATATTGTGAAGAATACCGTAATAATATATTTGTAGGACGATATCTTAACAATGTTTGATCTCTTACATTTTGATCTAAATTATTTAACCAAAATGAAAATGATACTGTTGTTTGACCCTCAACAATTATATCAGTATGATTCAATATATTTAATTTACTATCATCCGTAATATTTAAACCTTTATCAAATTTACCTGCAATATAATTAGGTGTTCCTTGTGTTAATGTATATGTTGTATTTGATATTTTTTCAACTAAATCATCATTAAATAAAAACCATAATTTAAGATTAGTAGTATTTACTACACTATGTTCTTTACCATAAATATACCATTCATCAAAGTTCATAACTGGACTTGTTGATAATGTTTTATTTACAATCAAAATAAAATATTGATAAGTATTTGTATTATCTAATATATCAGTAGTTTCATAATTAAATGAAACATAATCACTTAAAACTAAAGTTTTACTTACTAATTCAACCCAAGTTGTTTCATCATTACTTCCAAATATTTTAAAATCTCCAGGACTTCTTTCTGGTAAAAAAGCACTTCTTTGCTTAATTTTGGTTTTAGTTAATTGTATTTTAACAGGTAATTTAATTTGTATCCAATCACCTTCATATCCTAATGATGATAATTTACCACTGTTATTATTAAATGTCCCTGAATATACCATATCAGTATAATTATTAACTAACCATATACCTGCAACATCATCACCTTCATTAAAACATTCAATTGGATTATATTGTGGATATTCCGGATCATAACTAGATACAGATACTGTATAATCACCACTACCATATACACTATTAATATTTTTAGTATAACTTAGATCACTTCCAGATGTAGGAACAAAATCTCTTTTACCTGTTGGAGGATATGCTCGTTCTTCAGTTTTTACAATAGTTGATGGAGAACTAGTTCCAGATGTAGATGAACTAGATCCACCTACTAATGGTTCAGTATCATTATATATATCTGATATTTCTTGAGCAGTTAAAGCTTTATTGTATATACGGAAATTGTCTATATTACCTGATTTAAGGCTAAAAGATGTAGCATCTGTATTTTTATTTGAAGCTATATGAATATCAACAGATTGATTTGCTTTAACAAAATATTCTAATACAGATGTTCCAATTAATGTTCCATTACAATACAAATCTAAATTATAATTATATAAATTATTTGTAACACTATTAAATTTAAAATTAAAAACTATATTATGCCATTCATTATTTCTTAGATCAATTCCTGTAGAATATGTATAATTTGATGATAGACTTCCATCTTCATTTTTGTAAGTATAATAAACTATTTGTCCTAAAACTGTTGAATAAAATATTCTAAAACCACAATATGGTGTAAAATTATAAGTTTCTAATATAACAAACCAATCAGCTGTTTCACTTGTTTTTAATTTATAGGACACTGAAAAATCAATACCAGATATATTTAGTAATTTCAAATTATTAACTAATAATTTAGATTGATTAACTGATATTGTATTATTACTATATACAGCGGTATTATTTAGATCCGTAACATCATTACTATTACCACTACTATCTAAACCAATATTAGTCGCATCATCAAACTTATACCAAACTAACATATTAGTAGTATCAATAGTTCCTGTTGTAGATGAACTAGATCCACCTACTAATGGTTCAGTATCATTATATATATCTGATATTTCTTGGGCAGTTAATGCTTTATCGTATATACGGAAATCGTCTATGTAGCCATAGAAATATCCAGCTGTATTATCAAACTTGGAACCAATGTAATTATTTGTATATACAAAACTATTTGAAACTTTATTTAAATAATTACCAGTATGAATATTATTATTATTAATATTAATATTAATTTCACCAGAAACTACATTTATTGTTATTATAATTAAATACCATATATTATCACTAAAATTAACAGTATTTAATTCAATATTGCTACTTACATTATTTTCATCTGATACAAAAAATCTAAGATAATTGCTGTTAAGTTCTCTATACAACATAAATCTTCCATTTGTATCTGTTTTAAAATCTATTACTTTGTTATAATCTTCGGTAGTTTGTGTTAAATCCCATTGAAACCAAAATGAAATAGTAGTTTCAGATGCAAATTGTATTGATGGTAATTGATAGCTAGTATTAGTCAATGCTAAACTACCAGTTCCACGTTTATATTCACTTGTGCTAACAGAAGATCCTGCATTAGTTCCATCATTACTATTACCACTACTATCTAAACCAATATTAGTCGCATCATCAAACTTATACCAAACTAACATATTAGTAGTATCAATAGTTCCTGGTGTTTCTGTAGTTCCACCACTAGAAACCATATAATATTTAAGAACTATACCAGATGAATCATAGTCTGTAGCAGTTCCAGATATATCAGAACTTATAGCAGTTTTAGTATAATAAATATTAGTTTTGGGTGCCCATTGAATATCTTCATTTAATACAGTATCAATAGTATAACTTGGACCATAAGCACCAGTAGTTCCTTCGGAATATGTTTCACCACCATTAGGTGTAGACATTTTATAAAATGGTGGAGTATGTGGATAATCACCAATTTCAACAATTGCACCTACATAATCTGAAACAGGTATCCATACATCTTTAGTATCTGGATCTACACTTGGATTAATTAAATGATTGTTTGTTGTATCTCCATTTAATAATGCTATTATTTCAGCTCTTGTTGGTAATCTACCACCTGCATTTATAGCAGTTTGATTATGTGTATTCCAGGAACCAAAAGTAGAAATAGGTAATAATTCAGTAACAGTATTTAAATCAGTTGTTCCTGATGTATATACAGGGGGTGTATTATCTTTAGTATAATAAATATTTGTAGTTGGAACCCAAGCTGAATTATTTCCCCATATAGTATTGCTAGCAATTGATGTTCCTGCAGTTGTCAAAACATTGTTTTCATAATATGTTTCTGTTCCAGATGGTGTTTTTAATGTATAATATCCGTGATAAGGATAATCCCCAATTTCTATAAAAGCACCAGTATAATCTGAAACAGGTATCCATACATCTTTAGTATTTGGATCTACACTAGGATTAATTAAATGATTATTTGTAGTATCACCGTTTAATAATGCTATTATTTCAGCTCTTGTTGGTAATCTACCACCTGCATTTATAGCAGTTTGATTATGTGTATCCCAAGAACCATAACCAGAAATAGATAATAATTCAGTTGTATATGAAATATCAGCAGTTTTAATTATTTTACTAGTAGATCCCAATTCAAATGTATAATCACCATTTAATATTACACCAGATTCTAAAGTATATTTATTATCACCAACTAATAAAATATCACACTTAGTATCCACAGGAAAATTAACAGTTGAAGTTTCATTAAATGTTAATACTTTATAATCTATATTATTAATAGTTAAGGGTATTGCTGATATAACAGGATTTACAACAGGTTCTTGTGTTAAAGGAATACTAACATTACTAGATCCACTACTACCACTAATAATCTGATCAGATCCAAATACATTAGTAATAAGATCATTAACATTTGTAAGATCTATTACTTCACCATCAGTTCCACTATTAAATGTAGAACCTACGAGTTCTACATTACTTGAACTCAATATAAATTGTTTATTACCATCTAATGAAACATTAGAATTATAATAATATTTATTATTATCAATTAATAATAACTCACAATTATCAAATTGTTCTGTAAAATTAACACTAAAATTATTATCACTTGAATAACTATATGTAGAACCACTAATAACACTACCTGAACCAGAACTAAACTCAGGATTAACATCAACAGTAGAAACTAAATTAACAAAATTATTTAATATTGTAACTTTTTCATATGGAGTGTATTTTAATACAAACTTAGGATTACTACTTGCATCAGCAACACTAAATACATCTGTTAATAAATTATTAACAACTGTATTATCAACCGCAATACCATTACTTAAACTAGAATATTTAACATTTAATGTATTATCTAAAACCTTAATATCATTTGAATCACATTTAATTTGATAAATACCATTTAATACAATATTATTTATGTAATAATACTTATTATTATCAATTAATAATAAACTAGATACCATATTTTCAGGAAAGTATAAAAACGTGGTTGATTCAATTACAATTGTATTATCAACTGTAGCATTAGCACCAATAACATCAACATTTTCAATAACTCTATTATCAATTAAATGGAAATTATTATCACTAAAACTTCTTGGTGCTACTCCGGTTTCTTCTTTAATATTAAATATATATTGTTCATTTGCGGAATTAATGATTAAACCATATTCAAGATCACGATAATTTGGATAAAATGTTAAAACATTTCCATTAATATTATAAAAGTTTTCATTATTTACAGTTAGGTGCGGTTCATAATCAGTAGAATTAAACAAATGTTTAATATTATATTCGTGCACACCTTTTGTGAGTGATATATTTTCACTACGTGTTCCAGCACCTTCACCAATTTCTAATTTCCATTTAACACTATCACGAGTATTAATACCTACAACATAGATATCATATTTAGTTCCACGATTATTACCACTAATAGAAACTATATTACTTTCAAAATTATAATTATTATAAATACTCTTCAATTCTACAGGTTGTATATCATTATTGAGTGCGTTTGTAGTTCCTGCTATATGATCTAAAAATAGATCAGAAACAGTTAATGTTTGACTGGCATTAAATTCATAATCCCATACCATAAAGTCGCTTAATATCCAATCACTATTAAGATCTTTGTTGATATATAAATAATCTAAAGCAACTTCATTTGTTTGGACACCAATACTTGTTCCATTTAATCTAATATTATTAGGTGCAGTTCCATTTGTTTTAATACATAATATTAACCAATCATCCGCATTACCAATACTTTCAATTTTAGTAAGTAGTTGTCCTCCTAATTGCACAAAACCACGATAACCGTTCCAATGTCCTAAGATAGTTTGTTCTCCGCTAATAATAGTGCCTTTATTAGCACCATTGTATTTGACAGCAAAACATACAGTCCAGTTAACAGTATTAGGCATAGGTATCTTCATAGAAGCATCTTTATCACCTGAAATATAATTAGAACCTATGTTAATATTACCTGATAACAATTCTATAGATTCTCTATTATTTCCACTTGTATCAACTATACGATTTAAATATTTATTCCAATTTTTAGAATGATATCTAGCCCACGGTTTATTTTGAATAAAGAAAGAATCAATAGGAGGATATATAGAACCACCAATATTATAATAATATTCAATATCATAAGTAACATTAATTCCTGAAAATATTGTAGTTAAATCATAATTAATAATATCAGTAGTAATAAAATTACTAGAATCAACACCAATAACAGTAGGGGCAGGTGGTAGATCTTCTGTTAATGTTATTTTCCATACTAAGGTTTGTGCCAAGTTTTTACCAAAAACTTCAATAGGATACGTAATACCACGTTGATTTTCGGTAATATATAATACATTATTACTAATATAAATATTATCAGGATATGGATTAGTTCTAAATCCATATTCTAATCCATTACCTATAAATACAAATTTCAAATTATAAGTTATTGTTTGTCCGGTAGCAACCAATAAATTATCAATATCGGGTAATAATTTAGTTGGTATTAAAGGTAATTCTTTAATATTTAATGTCCAATATGCTGACAAATTATCACCACCATTTTGTGTTGCTTTAAATACAATTGAATAACTAGTATCCCTAAACGCACCTTGAACTTCGTATATCATATTACTACTATCAACCAATGAAACATTATTGAAAGGATTTTGATCTATTTCAAATATTTCTAAATAACTACCTTTAAACTTATCAAGTAAATTAACTTGTTTTTTATTATCACTTAATACAAGTTTTTTAGGATCTTTGGCAGTTGGTGGAAATGGTGCAGGTTCTGTAACATTAAATATTAAATCTTTACTAACAGGACCTTTATTAGCATTGATAACAATATCATATACAGAATCTCTAAACGCACCAGTAATAGTAATTTGTTGTAGTGCGCTATCAATTAAAACATTATCGTGTGGGTTAGTTACTAATTCGTAAGTAATAAATTCACCTTTAAAGTATTTAGCAATATTAATAATTTTAGCACGATCATTTTCTAAAGTAACAAAGATCTTACTTGGATCTAATGCTTGTGCTACAACTTCAGGTGGAACAGCTACTGTAGCTTGTTTTAAGAATTTACTATTACTATTTGGTTCTATATCAGGATTTTCTAAGTTTTCTTTCAATGCTACAATTGCTTGAGATGGATTAAAATTACTATCACTTTCAGAAGGTTTTAAAACAAAATCAACAACTAAAGAACCTTCAGATACTTCAGTTATTTCAATACTACTTTCATCAACACCTAATGTATCAGCAAGATCAGCAGTCATATCAACAATAAAAGTATCATATTGTTCAGTTCCTTCAGCACCTACTATACTATAATCAGCATCCAATGTTAAAGTTGCTTCAGCTTCAGGTGCTAACGGTTCAACATTAGAATCTAAATTAGAAGCGTGTAAAGTATAAATAACAATATTCAAAAATCCTACTAAAGTATCTACATATTTCTTAACACTTCTTTGTGAAGGAACGGCAGTTGCACTATTACCTAACATTTCTTCGTCATCTACAAAATCTAATAAAGTCGTTGAAGTTAATCCTGAAAACATTGGTATTTTAGCTGCAGATGCAGCCAAATTAGCAATAGATTGTAATTTAGCACTGTAAGCTTGAACATTAGTTCCTATAGCTAATCCTAAATTAGTTCTAGCATTGTTAGCAGTATTAGCACCTGTTCCACCATTGGCAACTGGTAAATTATTAGTAACCTTTTGTGTTAAATCAATAGTTCCATTAAGAATATGATTATTATTAACACCTTGTGCTTTTATTTTAAGATCATCTGTAGAATTATCTAAACCACCTGTAGCCGTTGAATCAATATTAATAGCTTTTGCAGATACTAAATCAGGTTTAACCAAAGTTGCTAATTGATCATTTGTTATTGATCCAGGTGTAATAGTTAAAACTTCTTGTAAATCAGCAAATCTAGTATCTAAACTATCACATATAATATTACCTACAATATTAATATTACCGTTAATATGTAATTTTTCATTTGGTGTAATTGTTCCTACACCAACATTACCTCCATTTTCTATAAAAAAGACTGAATTACTATCATCTTGAACATCCATAATTGGATGAGCACCAATTTGATTTACAATTAAAGCTGGTCCTGTTCCATCATTTGTTATTACAAATTGTTCTGTTGTAGAAGTATCAGTATCAATAATACGTTGAGTCCCATTTACAATTAGATCACCTTCAATCCTTGTATTACCTTTAATATGAAGTTGATGTGAAGGATCAGATACATTAAGACCTATTTTACCATCACTCTTAATAATCATACGTTCATCTCCAGCAGTATAAAATTGAAGTTCATCATTATCAGTTGCATTAGATTCAGCTTTAATATAAGTATCTTGATCATTATCCATAACACCCTCTAGAGACCTCCATTTGTCATTAGCACCAAAACCTTCAAATTGTTGTAATTCTGTATTATAACGTATTAAACCTTGGTCTTCTAAACTACTAGCACCAATCGCATTTCTAGATAAATTATCACCTTTTGGTAATTTTATAGCATCCGTTCTATAAGATACATCTAAAGAAACATTAGGTGTTGAAGTTCCTATACCAATTTTACTATAATCGTCTCCTAAGTATATATCATTATTTTCTGTAGATAACCAAGAATCCGCAGCAACTTCTTGTTCATAATCTTCTCTATTATCTCTGAAAATTTCTTGAACAGATATAGTTCTATCAGCACCTTTTTGATTTCTATAAAATTTAAACCAATGACGTAATTTAATATTACTTACTGTTAATAAACTGCTATCATTAAAGTAATCAGCAATAGCTTGTAATATTTGGGATTCAGTAGATCCACTGTAAGCCGGTAAATCTAAAATAACTTGCGGTATTGAAGATGTCTTTCTTTTTCTAAACTTTAATTTACCATCTGAATGAGATATCTTATGTGTATCACCAATCCACAGTGAATTGTCAGAAACATAAATATCACGTATTAAATTCTCAGGATCACCAATATCTACATTTGAATTACTAGGAATAATACTTCTTGATATTTCAATATTATCATAACCAACTTTAAGTATATGTTCATTACAATCATATATATCTAATAGAACAGAAGGGGTTGAAGTTCCTATACCTATTTTACCATCACTCTTAATAATCATACGTTGATTACTATAAGTATAAAATTGAAGTTCATCATTATCAGTTGCATTAGTTTCGGCTTTAATATAAGTATCTTGATCTATATCTATAACACCTCCTAAAGATCCCCAAGCATTTCCAGCACCATAACCTTCAAATTGTTGTAATTCTGTATTATAACGTATTAAACCTTGGTCTTCTATACCACTAGCACCAATCGCATTTCTAGCAGTAGTATCACCTTTTGGTAATTTTATAGCATCTGTTTTATACGATACATCTAAAGAAACATTAGGTTCTGAAGTTCCTATACCAATCTTACCATCACTCTTAATAATCATTCGTTCATCACCAGCAGTATAAAATTGAAGTTCATCATTATCACCTAAGTTTGATTCAGCAATAATATAAGTATCTTGATCATTATCCATAACACCCTCTAAAGATCTCCATTTATCATTAGCACCAAAACCTTCAAATTGATCTAATTCATTATTATAACGAATAAAACCTTTATCCGTAGATGTTAAATTAGTAGGTCTTTGACTAGTATTACCTTTGGGTATTTTCATACTATCTACAGTATTAATTTCAAAAGATACAGAAGGATCATTAGTTCCTATACCTATATGAGGATTAAGTTGTATTATAGTACTTCCAGAACCAATATTAATAACATTAGAATTATATGTTGATTCAATATTATTTAAATTAATACTAGGTGTCCAAATGTTATCTAAAACCCTAAATTGTGCTTGAATATTATCATCATCTAAATTAATTATAGAACTATTACGATCTTTACCAATTGCGAGAAACCTATCATTTCCAGATTGTCGTATATGTAATAGATTATTTACAGAACTAGAATACTTAGACATATTTTAATAAAAGAGCATAAAAAATAATGTAAATTGCTTATTTCAAACACAATTAAACGCATTAAAATATTATAATGATAACAAAAATAAACGCATTTAAACGCACTTATAAACTGCTAAAGTTAAAAGTAATCTTATTTTTTCAGGATCTATTATAGGTATAATTTCACCTTGACCGTCCAATATTTTTATGTGAAACTTATCTAATTTTTCTTCCATAGGATTTAAAATATAAGCATAAGGATCTAATTTTAAATTATCATTTGAAGCAGGTAATGTTTCTACACCTGGAGATAATTGACTAAAAATAGGAACTGTCATTTTATTTGCTAATTTTATTTTACTATAACCATTCAAATATATAAATGCCTGAATATGTTTAAACAATTGTAAAGGAACTGGTTGATTATTTATTATCGCTGCAGTAAATGAAGCATCATTCAATAAATATTCTGTTCTTATCAATCTTAATGCTACAACATTCTTCAGTGTTTCTGATATATTTATAACAAACTCATTTGGTAATCTATAATTATCTTTATTCCTTGTATTACTATCAATTACTATTATTTCTTGAACTAATTTACGTTTAGGTTTAATTACTCTAGGAACGGGTTGTATTTTAGTATTATTTTCCTGTTTTTTATATTTTTCACGTAATTCTCTTTGATATTGTTTTAAATTATCCATTTAATTACTATTTAGATGTTTTATGTTGTAGAATCTACAATATTAAATACTAATCCTATATTATATGTCGTATTATAATGACCTTCGTAATATGCGGTAATATTAACAGTGCGACCAATATCAGATTGATCAAATGTTATATTAATATTATTTGTTATAATATTAACCCTATCAATACCTGTATAATTAAAACGTATTTTATCTGCATTAGGTGAATCATAGTAATCTAACAAATTTAATGTTATTTCTGTAAGACCTTCTAAATATATTGGAACTGGATTGATATGTAAAGATATTATTTGTTTAATTTCAGTATATCTTATGTTAAATGTAGAATCAATTAAAATATAATCAGTTCCTTCATTATTTAAATAATATGCACTTATTTCAATATTTTTCAATTCACCTGATTGAAATCCTCTTATTGTTAAAATTGAAGTTTCATTATCTATACTAAAAGTTGATTGAAATCTTACTCGATTTTTAATAAAATCCCAAGAATATTTTTGATCATTACCATCCATTATATCAAATAAATTATAAAATTGATAAAGATACAAAGATACTTCGTCTATCACTAAATCTTCTATTACGTGAATAGTATATGTATTTGAAGGTCTTATTGAAGGAATTTCAGTAACAAAAATTGATAAAGGTATATCTACAACTTGATTACGTCTATTAAGAACTTTAATTTTAAAATTATAATCTATACCTCTTGCATTTGTATTAATTTTTAAAAGATCATCTTGCATAAAAGCATTTATATCACTACTTGATTCTTCAACTATTTCAAAATTAGCACGATCTATATCAGTTATATTAAATAAACTATATAAATCTATATCATATATACCTACTGTTAATAATAAATTAATATCATTTACACTTGGTAATTCTAATATACCAAAAAAATCTAATTTATCATTCACCAAAAATTGATTTAAAAAACTCTCTCCTGTTATTGTCACATTTGCATATGCTATTGTACTAAATGGATATTCAGTTGGTGATGTAGCAAATGTAGAATCAATTTCAATTTTAACAGTATTATAATCTTCTCTTGTTCCAATAACATTTAGATTTTTATATAAACTAGTAGTTTGACCCTCTTTCTCTAGAACTGTAATTATATTTGGCATATTTGATTCAACGTTATTTCGTGGATTAATTAAAATATTATAACTTTGTTGTCTTGTTTTAATTGGAAATAATTCTATTGAACTAATATAATAATTAATATCTAAATTAATTGGTTGATAAATATCATAACTATTTTCTACATTTATTTCCCAAGTAACATACAATTCTATTATATTCTGTGTTGTTCTCAATGGTTGCACGTTTTTTACATTAAAATATGATCTCATTATATTATTATGATTTAACATTAATGAACCAGTTATTAATGTATGACCATTAATATCTAATGCATAATCATTCACCATCGGTCTTTCAATATTTTTACGTTCATTAAAATTCTTTGAATTACCTATTATTAAATTAGCATTATTATCTATTATTGTTGTCCTATTATGTTTTCCAGTTATTTTCATTCTATTTATACCTTTATCTTTACTCATTACATTCAATTGTGCTAAATTAGAATTAGGATGTCCATCAACTACTGAATATTCTTTATCCTTTTCTTCTATTCCTATACATACTATACCAGATTTTCCTATTACTACACCTTGAACACTATTTCCATAATGATTATCAAAACAATGAAGACAATCGGTAGATTGTATTGTATTTGCATTATTTGCATTTTTATCCCAAAATTCAGCAATATGAATATTATCATCTAAGGATGTTTTATAAACACTTAAAGATGTTCTTTCATTTACTCCTCCTTCACCTAAGATCTTTACATTTGCTATATCAATATTTTGATAATGTAAATTAGATATATCATTCTCAGTTTCATCATAATCACTTAAATCTAATTTTATAAATGGTGTTAAATCTTTTATATCTACAATTTCTACATCATCACCATCATATATACGATGATATGGAGTTATTAAAAGTCTTCTACCTAATTTTTGTGGAACAACCGCAGTTATATCCATACTGGCATAATATAGTTCTTTATAATGTGGTTTAGTTTCCCAATTCATACTAAGTCTTACGTGTTTTGCTGATACTCTAGTAACTTTAACATCAATTAGATTTTGTAATATACCTAATTTATAACGATTATTAATATCAAACATAGCATCTAAACCTGGATTATTAAATCCATCATCTATAGGATTTATTGTTAAAATAAAATCAGTAATAATACGGAAACCATTTTCAGTTGTTTTTAATGTATCTGCTAAAAATATATCTCCCGATACTTTAAAAATATCATAATTTGTTGGATTTGTAGTCCAAATAATATCATAACCTACTTCGTGTTTTATACCGTGGGTTATTGGTATTTGCCCTGTAAAAGCTGTTCTTTTCTGCATTAATCCTGCAGCATTATATATAACAGTGTGTTCATAAACTTCTTTTAAAACTTGTATATATTTTTGATGAAAAAATAACTCACCATCTATATATATATTTGATCCTGTAAATTGTATATCATAACCTGTTATTTCAATTTGTTCGTTTTTTAATATATTTTTATGATTATTTACAATTAAATTATCTTTTATATTAACTGTATCTATTTTTCGTGATACATCTGGTAATAATACATTATGATTTGAATTATTTGGATCATAATAATTACTATTAGTATATATTTCACCACTTGCTATTACATTACCATTAATCCATACAGTTTTATCAATATATAATTTATTATCTATTGTTTTCCATTGATTTGTTCCTAATATTATTTCTTCCGCTGTAAAACTACGTTCTTTTAAGTCTGTTATATATATATTTGAGGCTACAATATTATCTAAACTTTCTTTTACATATATATTACCATTTACTACTAATGTTTTTGATGTAAATACATTTAAATCACCTACCTTATTATTAAATTGCTTCCACGCATCATTTACTACTACATAATCACTTGTTACTTCTTTATCTTTTAGTTCATTCGTTACTGCTCCAAAACCAACTCCTACAAATTTAATTACAGTATTATCTATATTACTTGAAAAATCACTTGTATCATAATTACTTGTAACATTACCATTTAAATATATTACATTATCAACTATTAAATCACCATCTAAATATACTAAATCATCCCTTTCACGTATTTTATACCATTTATATACTTGACCATTTCCTGTTGATAGTTTGCTTACAAAACCTGTTTCTTCGTCTCGTTTATAAAACTTATCATTTTCACGAAAAACAGTTAGACCATCAATATTAATCGTTTCAGTATTAATAGTATTAAAAGGATTTTCAATAGTTGCTAAAGTAATATCAACATCATTTATTACAGTATCTTCTAATGACATCAATACATCTATAAAATTATGTCTCAAATTATCTTTATGTAAATATAGTAAAATGGAAAGTATAAGTATTATTGTTATTTTATTATGGGTAGCTATTTTTGGTATATGTGATACTATTATCAGTAGATTTACAGTGTTTTATAATAAAATTATAGCCTATATAATAATAGGAATTATAGCAATTTTAATATTAAAATTAAATAAAAATAAATATATGTTAGTTTTATAATTAACAAGATTTAGGTGGCATTCCGTGATGATAATATTGATCTAATGTTGATTTTATATCCATTGGTTTAAACATTGGTTTGTAATTAATATTTTCAGAAGGAGGAAAATGCTTCTCTTGATCATCTAATTTTTCTAAACACGGTATATGATTCTGTTTAAATAGTTCCTTCGTATTTGTAGGAACATTGTTAAAAGGTTGAATACTCTTATAATCTTGCGGATTTGCATTACAACCTGCAAACCAAGGAATAAAACGATTTATACCAGTTCCGCGTAAATTACACGCATTATTTGATAAACGAGTATCTTCTGTATAATTACCGCAATTTTCACTTATTCCTTTTATATTACATCCTGTCTTCTTATAACTTCCTGGTAAATACTTATTAGTCTCACAATGACTATTCTTATAATTTAAACCTTTCAATTCACTATCATCATTTACATTTGTTCCCGTTGGGCAAGTAGCATATCCATATTTTTGATACCTATAATATGGATCGGGTGTTATATCTTGAGAACAAGCATTAGGATCATTACAAGGGGTATTAATATGATATAATCCGGGACCCATTGATTTTTTTATCTGTTGGTCATAACTACAATAATCTTGTCTAATATTAGTTTGCATTTTACTTATATAGTATAAGAAAAAATATTAACATTTTAATAAATGAAAAACTTTCTTTTAGAACATACTGATTATTTAACAGATTGTATGATTACTTACATTAAAAAAACTAAACTTGTATTCTATAAAGAATATACACATTTTAGATTATACGGTTATTCTACTAAAAAAAATAGTAATTATTCATTATGTGGAAAAAGAATTGAAAGACTTTATACTGATTTATTAAAGGATTTTGGGGTTCAAGTTAAATATTTAAATATTGTTATAATTGATTGTCCAAATAAAAGAGAGTTTGTCGATAATCCACATTATATTAATGGAGGATTTACATATTTACATAACAATATTATTTTTGTTTATAGAAATGATGAAATGCTTAAAGTGGCTTTACACGAAGTTATACATCACGCATTCTATTTTAAAGATTACGATGTATATTTAGGCGATCCTATAAGATCTAAAGTTAATATCAATTTAAATGAAGCTATCGTGGAGTTTTTAGCTACTTTATATCAAATTAAATATACTAATAGTAATATTAAAAATGAATTAAAACATTCTTTAAAAAATGTTAAATATGTTTTAGGTATGCCTAATACTACATTTAATACCAATATATATTCTTATATTGTTATTAAACATTTATTACTCAAAAAACATAAATTAATATTATATTATATCCAAAATAAACAATATGATAAAATATATCAATATGTTTATAATACAAAAATTAATATAAAACCTATTAAACCTATTAATCAAAAATTAATATTTGTATCTGTCAGTTATTTATGACCACAACGTGAATTATTTACATAATTCGCATATGGTAAAGGAACTGATTTATATGCTATAGTTTGACACGCATTCAAATGAAGTGGTTTTGTATTAATTGGTTCAGTTTTATCGTTATAAATAAAACCATCATTTGAAGGTGTATAAACAGCACCACTGCATTTTGATATATATCTTGTTTGATTTCTTAAATCAGATTCAAGATCTATTACGTCACCTTTAATATGACTTACATTATTCCCTGCTGTCCAACCTAATTGATGTCTACACGGTTTTGAATGCTCATAATTATTAATATTTAATATATAATCTAATATCCCTACATTTCTGTTTAATTCGTTCTTATAACTACAATTATCGTATTTTGAGCGGTTAAATGACATTTTATTTATTTAAAGATATTTTTCTTTTCATAATATTCTTTTTCAATATTATCAGGTTTTGATTTTTCTTTTGATCGTATTCTAATATATAATAATAATTGAGTTTCATTTAATTGTTCAATACTGTTCAATAGTTTTTGTATATCAGTTCTTTTATATTCTACATCATTCTTTAATCTTTGTTTTAACTCAATTATTAGATATTCCTTCATTTAATTCATTTAAGTTTTTAGGTTGTCATTTTTATATTATTAAAGCTTTCTCGTGCCCAACACGCAATTTTGGTAATATATTTATATCAAATCCTTCTTTTGTTAGATTTCTACAAAATGATACATCTTCTGAACACATCTCTCTTATTAATTTACCATCTGTTCCTTTAAACTCTTGAAGATCCGTATGAAAATACGGATAACTTAAAGAATCAATCGCCTTCTTTGTTAATGCCATAAATCCCATTCCACAATAAGCAACCTTCAAATATTTATCGTTTTTATATTCTTCCATATCTTCTTGCTGTAGATATTTAAATGATCCAGTTTTTTTAAAATGATTTATATCCCAATCTTTTACAACCACTAAGTTTTTTAAATCACTCATTCTATAATATCCTGCTACAACATCCTTCTCCTCTGTAGCTTCTATCAAATCTATTAGATTTTGTGCTGTAAATACAATATCAGAATCTATTGTTACAAATACATCAAAATGCATTCCATCAAAAGCTTTTTGATCTATTCCTCTTAAATTACTTAGTCCCAATGTTTGCATTCTAGCAAATGATACATAACTTGATACACCTGGAGATACTATTATATCATATTTATTCATTTCCCATAATGTATTTAAGCTACTAGTCCAGGATACTAGAAATTTTGATGAAAAATTATTACCGGGTAATCCTATTACCACTTTCTTTTTTATTATCTCTGTTTCCATTTTTTTTATTATTTGTATTGTGTTTTTATATGTTTATTGCTGTACAAAGTTTTTAATACTTGCTTCTTTTGGTTCTGGCGAACTAAAATCTGTTACTACTGGTGAAATTGATTTTTCAGTATTTATTGAAGAATCTGTATTTGATGGCAATTTACTATTTTGGCTATCTGGTGTCATTCCTGGTGTCATTCCTGGTGTCATTCCTGGTGTCATTCCTGGTGTCATTCCTGGTGTCATTCCTGGTGTCATTCCTGGTGTCATTCCTGGTGT
>Ga0181585_10000715_pt1 | contig 28136 bp, 7 predicted proteins | sample 071ome_29_FD_132469 | JGI IMG/M metagenome (GOLD analysis project Ga0181585, IMG submission 132469) | Coastal salt marsh microbial communities from the Groves Creek Marsh, Skidaway Island, Georgia - 071407BT metaG (megahit assembly) | ecosystem: Environmental > Aquatic > Marine > Intertidal zone...
AGTTTGACCAATTTTGGGTAAGACTTGCGTTTTGAGTATATCCAAAAGTCACCGGGTCAGGGGCATTTGTTACCATTGTGGCCCAATTATTAGATTTTGATCCGCTTGTTCCTGACATTGCTAAATTAATCCTAATTTCTCCTCCAGTGTTAAAAAAATATCTTCTATGATTTGCGTCTGAAAATGTGACTGTAAAAATAAAATTTATCGTTCCATTCCAAGCACTTGTTCTTGAGCTAGACCTAACACTAAAAACTGAATCCATTTCGTTAGTATTTAATGAAGTAGTAGGTAATCTATTAGCATCAATTGTATTTACATAAGATACATACTGATTGTGTGTTGCACTATCTGTACCAGCAGATGCTCCTGCAGTAATCCAATCTCCAACATTTATATCACCTAATAAAAAATTGCTAGTAGTTTGATGAACATAGCATGCTTGAATGTCGGTTCTTAAATCATCTAATTGTTCCGCTGTTACAAAATCTCCAACTGCGGGCTGGGTAGGATAATTACTAGCAACAACTTGCGAGCTTGTAACAGATTGCCCATAACCATAATCACCTGATCCTACACCTAAAATTTGAGCAACTTTACTTTGCAAATTATTGTAATCAGTTGCATTAATCGATCCACCTTGAACCACACTTGACACTGCCATAATTTTAAACTCCTATATATACGTATTTTATTTATACAATTATTTCTATTAATCCTACTTCTGACAGATTATAATTTTCTAAACTTTTTCCAATTACTTGCAGTGCCGTATAATTATCAGATGCTGCTTTAGCTACACCAGGAGTGTCAGAAGTAACTAATAAATCACCTTTATTAATATTTCCTATTACTTTGCAAGGAACTCTTCCACGTAATGCAACGCAAGCTTTTACTCCTTCTAATTCACTATTCATTATATGAGCTGGACTAGTAGAAACAACACCAATTACAGTAGAATCATTGCTTTTAACAGATTGAGTTACTTCAGCATCTCCGCCTATTACTAAAACAGTTCCAGGTTCATAAACTTTATCAGACAGATACATTTCAGCTAAATCTGCATATTTTGCTGCTGTAGCTGTACCTCTAAACAAATTTGCATGGATATCACCAGAAATATCACGAGCAACAATAGATACTCCGTTTGTATTCCTTGCATCTGCAGTGTAAAATCCTGTTTCAACAGTGCTTTGAGCATTTATAAAAGATGTTGATACTGCTTTTGCATTATCAGCTGTTCCTTTAAATTCACTTGCATAAACATAATTAAATGAATGGGTTGTACTACCTATGTTAACTTGTCTAGTGCCTGCATTTGTAGTACTAAAAGATTCACTTGTAGGGTCAATAATTAAATTGTAACCTGGCAACACTTCATTATGAGTTAGTCTAAATGGCATTCTAACATTATTTGAGTCATCTCTTACTTGAAAAAATAAATCTAAACCTACTTCATTTCCTATAATTGCTTGATTACCGTTAACAATTCTTAATTTCAAATCATTATCGTCACCGACTGATAATCCATCATCTCCGAAAGTAACTGCGGCTTGAAAAGCTGCTCCTTCATATTTAATATACTTATCAGCAGTAAATCCACCTAACCTATCTGAATTTGAAGCAGTTCCCCAGTATCTAATAGCTTGAGAAGTAACTCCAGATGTTGAATTGAGTGTATGTTGTAAGGTTAAACCTTCATGAATTGTATCAAATCCAGGATAACCATTTCTGTCGTCAGGATGAATTGTAAAATATGGATGAAATCCACTTATAATATGTTTAACTTCGTCATTAATAACACTACAAATTATAGGACGATTTGTTCCTGTATCATCTCTTACAGTCCTGCTTTGAAACTGAGTTACAGTTGTACCAGTACCTTGAGGACCTACTAATATCCAATCTGTACCATTAAAAACATAAAGTTGTTCATTTTGGGTATCCCACCAAAAATCACCTGCAGTTTGTCCTGCTGGAGCTGTATCACCTGTTTCTGACCCACCTGTTGTACGCCATTTTGTTCCGTCATAAAATTTTAATTTACTTAAACCTGCATCAAACCAAACTTGCCCACTAAGTGCTTTTGGAGGTTGATTTTCTCCTGCAAAATTTTCTAGTAAAAAAACAAAATTCTCATTCTGTATTTCACCGTAGCCTGCGTAATTTTTACCAACTAATTTTAAATCAGTAGTTTGATCTACTGTTCCGTCTTCCACTACTGTTAGTTGAGCAGTATTATATGTATTAATTATATATGCCATTCATTTGTCCCCTAATGCTTTAGTGTATTTACCCTATTTGTTATACAACGATCCTATCAACTCCTGTGCTGTTCCAATTTGCTCCATCGCTTTGAAATCTATAGATAAATCTATCAACTGTAAATTCTATTTCTGTTGTAGAACCTGAATATGCAGGGTTAGCTACTATATCTTGCACAACAGCAACTGTGCCTGTATTATCAAAATTACGGACAGTTACTCTTGATTTTTGTAAAACTGCAGTATCTTCTTCTGAAACTGTTATAGGAAAAACTGCTGTAATTTGTCGGATACGTGTTGCCATAATTTTTACATTTTGCCCAGGTAACGATTCTTCAATCGGAAGCATATTATTTAAAACTGATCGAACATTTTGTATTGTAGATGCATAAAAAGGTGTATAATCAGGATCACCACTAGCTATTAATCCGTTTATATCTAATGATAACAATATTTCTTTTCCATCTACTGCCCTATCTACATATTCCTTATTAGCAGCTTCGTCATTTGCAATAGGAGTAGCTAAATTAGATATCTTATTGTTGCTCAAACTAAGAGAACCGCCATTTGGATTTATCGTTATACCGGCTCCATTTATTCGTGTAATAGAAGCAGAATCAATATATATATTGTCAACTGATAATTCCGTTAATGTTCCAAGTTGTGTTAATCCTGAGGCTTTTGTAACTCCAGAATGTAACTCAGAACTTGAAAGAACCATTTCTCCATTTATTCTATAAGAAGGATTAGCATTAATCCCTGATACAGACAAATTTATATTTTGGTTACTTGTCCAAGATCCTACTGGAGTATCATTGACGACGTCTGTATCAAGCTTCCATACAAAATCTTTATCACCTTCATTACTTCTAAGTATGAAACCGCCACCTTCTACATCTGCATTTGACCCTATTTGATCCTGTTCTCCTATAGCTAATTCTATTGTTTTATCAATAATCTTTAAATCTTGCGATGTTACATAAGTTACATCACCCGAAACCGATAAAGAACCTGCTATACTTACACTACCAGCAACTGTCAAATTTCCGTATAAATCTAATTCAGGAACACTAACTAAATTTTCAAATTGCCCTAATCCGTCAAACATTTTAATTTTATATTCTGACGTATCTATATAAATTGCGTTTACAAAACTGTTTGTATATTGAGCATTTTTTATTCTTATTCCAAAATCTGCGTTCGATTCTAACATATCTATGTATGTTGTTGATCCGAAAATCTTAGCATTAACAAATGGTCTGTCGCCAACACCAATTGTTAGACCTTTACTATTTTTTATTGTTATAAAACCTGTTGTTTCGCCATTACCATCTGCAGGTAAAAAATTTACACTTGTTTTTTGATTTCCTTGGTCATCTAACAAATATTTTGAATTTAAACTTGTACCTCTCCACCAAAATCCATTTATTCCAGTTTCATTTTCTACATCTGCAATATTAAACCCTTTATATAATTTTTGTCTTGGAGGATCTTGGTCATCCTCAGCCCAAGTATGAAATCCGTTAATCTTATACTGAATAGGTACAATAAATTCTGCTGGAGAATAGACTCCTACTAAAACATCTCCTAAAAATAATTTTAAAATTGTCCTAGTAATATTTCGGTCATCTATTTGACTATGGGCTTCAAATCCTGTTTTACCTTGTCCAGCATCATATGTTGGACCAACTAAAGTTAAATCTGTTCCATCATACAAATATAAACGATTATTTTCATTATCTATCCATAAATCTCCTGCAACTAAATTTCCAGGTTGTGAGCTATTAACAATAGTTCCTGTTGCACTTCTAAATGATGTTCCATCAAAGACTTTTAATCTTAAATCAGCTTTATCATACCATAATTGTCCTGTTAATGGAAAAGGGGGTTGTTCTGTGCTTGCAAAATTTTCGAGTATTTTAATAAAATTTTCATTAATCCATTCACCGAACCCTTTATAATTGCGTCCTATTAATGTAATATCTGTGCTTGTTGTATCAATTATACCATCTATTAGATCTATAATTAATTCTCCATCAGTCCTATTAATTCTATAACTCATCTAATCATCCTGCATATATAATAAAATTCAATGCCAAAAATGGATTTAAAATATCTACTTTTGAACTTAGGGTTTCATCTGTAACAATCCCTTGTGTGTTTTTCATTGCTACACCAGTAAATTCTGTCTGTTGTTCATAAAAATGATAGTCTTCAACTTGATCGTCAACAATTTCAAACTGTTTAGGAGCAGTAGCATAAAATTGAGTATCATTATAAAAAAGATCATGCTTATGATCTGGTAAATTTGCTTCTTGTAAAGTTACTTTTTCGTTTCCTCCAGTGCCTCCTAACTCCGTAGAATTAGTATTTTCTAATACTGGATTTGCTAGATCAACTAATCCTAATGGAAATCTTCCTCTTAAGTCAGGTAAAGTAAAATATCCTGAAGGAACGGATTCAATACTGGCAAAAGTATATCCAATAACTGCAAATAACTTTTCATAATCTACTTTTAATACATTTTGTCCTGCACAAAGCAACCAACCTGCAGGAACTGTTAATCCTGCATATGGCGTTATACTACCTATAGGTATAGTAGGAACTGTTTTTAATAAATTTTCTATAGAAATTTTCTTTAATCCAATATCTTCTCTGTTTCTAGAAATAAGCAGTTCGTCATCTAGTTGTGTATCTATAATTTCTATTTTATTAGAAACCACGCCTTGTGATATTTCCGTTTGGAATTCAACCAATTCACCTTGACCAGTAAAATTAATTATTCCGCTTTCTAAATCAGTAGAATTCAATAAACCTACATCTCCAATAAATTTAAATGTAGATGCCTTAGCAAGCTTATTTGCAGATCCTGCACGACCAGTAACAGAACCTGTAACAGTTCCTGTTAAGTCTCCATAAAATCTTTTTGCATATATTGATTCGTATTGTAAACTCGGAGATCCTATATAAGATTGGGCATCTCCAAACAACTCATCTGCTGTCACTGTTGGCAAAATTTTATCAACAATAATATTACTAGAATTAGTATGATTTAAATATAAATTACCACCTATAGTAACACTTTGAGCAACCCCAATACCTCCTGCAGTAACTATAGATCCGTTATTTATTCTGGTACTATCAGCTGTTCCTTGTACAAATAAATTACCTTTTGTACTATCATTAAATGGTACAGAAATATTAACATCTCCTGTTACAGATAATTCTGTATCAGGATTATCATTATTAATACCAACTTTCATAGAGCTGTCAAATCGTAACAATGTTTTAAAAAGTCCATCATTTCTTAATTTGACGTCAATAGAAGCACCTGCGACATTATGTTTTATTACACCATTAGATCCTTCTACACCTATTTCCAGTTCTGAATTCAATCCATATAAAACGCCTTTGTTATTTAAAACATTAATTTGAAAATTTGATGTGCTTACTGCGTCACTTCTAAGAAAGTTTCCAGCCGAAACTGTTTCTTGTCCTACTATTAAACTTTCAGCTTTTTCAGCAATTCCATAATACTTAAAAGATTTTTCTCCAGGCAACGGATTATTTGATAAATTCATACCTGGGTATAACGTACTAAATCCGTCAATTTTAACTTTAGGTGTAAATGCTTTCTTTGCAAAAATAGCTACTGTTTTTCCTGCTATGTCTATTTGTAGTATATTATACAAAATATCATCTATTCCTAATATTGATTTTGGAATAGGTCCAGTAACTACCCCATCACTATATTCTGGTCCAATAAGTATCCACCCTCCTGCATCGGTATACATGTAAAGTTGTAAATTTTCTCTATCTATCCAAAGATCTCCTTCTTGCTTTAAAGTAGGAGCAGTTATAGATTTATTAACACCATTTGCTGGAATCCAATTGACCCCATTATAAACAAATAATTGCTCTACATTTGGTGAAGAATCGTACCAAAGTTGCCCTTCAACTGGTGTTGAAGGTGAAGTAGTAGAAGCAAAATTTTCTAATAGATGTAAAAAATTCTCTGCTATGATTGAACCATAGGAGGTTGTGTTTTTTCCAGGTAATTTCAAAGATGTTTCCTGATTTACAGTGCCATCTTCTACAACAATTCCTAATTTATTAACACTATCTGTAAATAAAATTTCATATGGCATTTAATTAATCTCCAAGTAAACCGGATAAACTTTGTATGCGTAAGGTATAATCTATTTGTATTAATCTATTAAGACTTTTTTGAACAGGATGAAACAAAACATGAGTTATTAAAAATGTTCCATCATTATTATAGCTTTTTAATCCTAATTCATCAAAAATAAATAGATCTTCTGTATTAGTTGCAGTATCAAAAGCATCTTGTCCGCTAGGCTCTCCATAATCCAACAAACAAGATACTAGAATATCGGTATAATTTGTACCACTTACATGTCTAATTTCTGTCTTATTCCGAAATGCATCATTATTATTAACACTTCTATCATCAACAATTTTTTCATATGTTTCGTTATACAAACTTGCATTAGTTCCGGTGCTATTTGGAGTTAAATAAGTTATAATTCCAGTAGGATCCACACTTGTTCCGCCATTTCCAAAAGCCATAGAGTATATAAAACCTATACCTGCATTACTCAAAGACTGAGCCATAGCAATACTCATATTTTCATAATGTATTGCATTTCTTTTATCTACATAAATTTTCTTAGTTTCAGGATCATAAATTTTAATGTATCCTTCTATTCTAGTGTTACTTCTGTCTTTTAATATATCACTCATAATTTGTCCTATTATATTATTTATCTTGGCAAGTCTGCCTCTGTTGATAATAGTATTTTTGCAATATTAGAATTACTTTTATACAACGGTGTTCCAGGTTCTGTCCACAATTTTCCTAAACGTCTTAAAATTACAACTTTATTATTTTCTGCTGGAGCCCTATCTAATATTAATGTATTATTGTTAATCGAAAATTCTGGAGGCAGTACAATATCTGATTCTGGTGAATCTTGTCCTAGTTCTATACTATATTTTACAAGTTCGGTTTTTCTTAATCGAATTCCTGCAACAAATACTTCAAATTCATTAATACTGTTAGGCATAAAATCTAATAAAAATTCATTAGTACTACCGTCTCCTATAAATGTACTTGAAACAATTTCATCTTTATAAGGTAACATTTTATCTACACTCTGATCATAAACTTCTATACCTGCTTTATAAATATTTTTTACACCTGTACCCAATGTTCCTCTTCTTAATTGATATAAAATATTACCATTTTTTTGCCAGTATTCTATCCTTTCACCGTCTACAAAAATAACATTTGGGAATTTACTTTTTTGCGAGATATTTGGTAACAAATTTCCATCATTAATTTCAATTTCTTTATCATACCAGTGTAAGTCTTTTGTTAATCTTATATTTTTTGATCCTTCTAATACAGTATAATGTGTTTTATTTAAAATATCACTAAATTGGCGCCATGCAAACTTATTTTGCATTGCATCATTACTAAAATGAATTGTTTGTATATTATCTAACTCGTCTAATTCTCTATATAATTTAACAAACATTCTATCATGCGTAACATAATAGTCTACACTAGGTGTTAACAAAAACCCATTTCTTGCAACCCACACATAATTGTCATCAATTGCCGGAGTATTTAATGGTATTAAACCATTCCTTATTTGTCGTAATTCGTACCAGTCTTTAGATTGATCATTAATTTCATAAGAGTCATTAATTTCTTCTATTTTTATCACATCTCCTTCATTAGCAGAAATACTATAATCAAACAAGCTCAAAAAACGTGTACCATTACCTTGAATTGTCGGTATTTCTGCATTAGGGTTGCTTTGCTGTCCAACACCAAAATTTCCATCATCTATTCTAATTCCATTCCTATAAACAGTGTACAAGAAATCTACATTCAAAATAAAATCAAATTCTAATATTTTTGATGCCGGTACTCTTCTATAAGCAGAATTTATTTTAATACCAGGAGATAATTTTGTCCTTTCAGTTACATCATAACTTTGCCAGTCTATTTTTTGGCTATCATGATTACTAAATTGATAAATTTTTACATTATCTCCTTGTGCCATTGGAACATCTATATGAATAACACCCGGCGTCTTTACAAATTCATCATCTGCGTAGTAACCATACCTATAATCTCCACCAGCTACTGTGCTATCTTTCCATCCTATGATATAAACTTTTAATACATCGCCCTGTTTACCTAAACCTTCCTTAATTTTAATCGTAGATCCTACCTGTTCACTATCATCTATTAACGGATTCAATGATTCTGCTGCAGAAAATGTCCATTCAGTAAGGTACGTTAACTCGTTATTATTAAGAAACACTCTTATTTGGTTATAAGAAGTTGAGCTTAAAGGAACTTGCCATAATTTTAACCGATATTCTAAAGCAGTAGAAAGCACAAAAGTTTCAACGTAACCAGGATTTAATAATACATCATTTACAAAAACCAATGTAAACCATTCAATTGGTTCTTGCATAAAAGGTGTTTGGGTTAAATTAAAAATATTAGTACTACCATCTGCGATAAAATTATCAATATATATTTCGCTGTAATTTTGTTCTGCACCTGCATAAATTACATAATTAATAGTTTTTCCTTGCGGAATAGATTCAGAAAACTTAATTAAAATATTGTTGCTACTATCATATTCTTCGTTATCTGCAGGTATTAATACATAATTAACTTGTTCACCATCAACTGTAATCTGACTTGTTAAATCTTCTTCCCATCTTGCATTTACTATAAATGTATTAGATTGTCCATCTGCAATATGCACACCCATATCTAGAATGTTTGTACCACTTATATTAAATGTTTGTAAATTTATTTTATCATTTAGTGCAGGAGGATCCGTAAAGATAATACTCTTTTGGCTAAAATCTACTTTATAGTCAATATCTTGAATTTTAATTTTATCATTTATTTTAACAAATATTAGATCATTATCAAATGGTGTTATTCCTAATGAGAAAGTATTATCTGCTCCATTTCCTACATAATTCCTACTGGTAATTTTACTTACGCCTGGCACTGGTTTTTCAAATACTGATATACTAACTGAATCCTGTACTAGTCCAGGAACATTTTCTTCTAAACTCTTTGCATTGGTAGGAGTTACAAATAAATCTCCATCCACAACAATTTCTTCGGCATTAATTCCTCGCGCATTACTGTAATTTAATCCACCTCCAGATAATAAACTATCGTAATCTAAATCTGTAGGTAGAAAACTACCATCACTAGTAATCTTTCTAATTATTACAACATCATTATCTTGTAAAACAATATTGTAGTCATTCAAAATTAAATTTTGTTTAATTCCATCTCCTACAAGACTAGGCATAATAGCAGCAGGATTATTTATATTAGTAGGATCATTTTCAAAATTCGGATCATCTACTCGCACATTATTAATATAAACATTGTAAGTAATTCCATTTTCAAGAGGAGTATTAAAATTTATTATCAAAGGTTTTAGTATTCCCTCTGAGACTAAATTTGTTAAATCTTCTTGTCCTAAATTTAGTATCTTTGGTATAATTTGAGTAATGATATTGTTTAAAGAAATACTATCTACTTCTAAATTTATACCATATTGTTGAATTTTATTTGCACTAAGCACTGTCAAAGAATTTTCATCAGCAACATTTAAAATACTAGAAGAATTCAAAGGATCTTCTAAAACTTCATCTAATGCATTTACATTAAATATCTCATAAAATGTAGGAGAAATGTTTACACTATCTCCTTTTACAATTGCATTTACATTTTTTGCAAACTCTTTAAAATTAATCTCCAATTGATTACTTATACTTGCAAAATTATATACATTTCTCGGCATATTATAAACTATATCTTCATAAGCCATATCATACGTATCATATGCATTTGAAAAATAGTCTGTTGTATCCCATCCACTAGTATTCCCAAAACCAAAACTTCGGACTTCTACTCCGCCATAGTCAACACCGTCTAGTAACAATGACAAATCTTTACCATATTGATTTATTTCTGGTTGATAAAAAAGATTAATTCTATCTTGAGCATGTAAAAAACTTATTTCTTTTTTATAAGAAATAATACATAATGCAAAATTTTCTATAGGTGTATCAAAAACAATCCTACCTAACATTCTACTATAACCTTTAGAATTATCTACTACATTTTCAATTGTATAATCACTTTTTAATAAAACTTTACTATCTACAGAAATTGTTACGTCTTTTTTATTATAAGATATAGGCCATTGTAAATCAAAAATATATTTAGACCCTGAACCTACAAAACTTTCTGTAGTATCTAAAGAAACTCTATCTAAATTTTTGTTAATTCTATCAAATTTTAAAACAGTTTTCATAGATCTAACTTTAGAATTACCAATAATTACACTTAATTTTCCGTCATACCCATTTTCTTTTAAAGATCCATTTATTATACACTTAGGCGCACTTACGTAACCTTGTCCACTATTTGTAACTGTTACACTAGCAATTTTTCCATTTTCGCCTATCGTACAAATAGCCTCTGCACCTGTGCCTCCTCCTCCTTCTAATATTAATTTAGGAGCAACACCATAACCTAAACCGCCATCTATAATTTCTACTTTTGTGACACTATAGGTATTGTTTGATACCCAATTTAAATCAGGATAAGTATCGATACTATCTATGTTTGTAATAACATCATTTACAACTATAGGTCTTAAAGGAAGAATTTTACTAAAATATGAATTAAATCTAGGAGGTAAATCAAAATCTGTTGTAAGGCTTGATGTATTTTCTAATCTATCGTAAGCAGCAACAAACTCTCTAATTTTAGCTTTAAAAGGTTTTACTTCATTTACATAACTTTCATAGCTAGGTAGATTATCATTATTGAAAGTAATATCTTGTCGCAAACTTCCTAAATTATGCTTTACTTTTAAAAAATTTGTTTTAAATATCCAATCAACATCAGGTTGCTCAGATAAAACATATTTTATCGCTGCAATAAATAATTGATTATATTCCACAGCTAACTCATCTACAAACAAATCATTTTTTACAATTTTAGCAATTTCTCTTATTTCTTTACTAGGAATACTATCATAAAAATCTGTATCATAGCTGATTAAATCGAAATTTTTAAAAGCTTCATTAGGGTCATATAATACACTTGAAAATTGTATAGTTCCATTTTGTCTACCAATAGTTTCATAATTAATCGTATAATCTACATTTTCTATATCATTAATTTTTAAAAGCAAAAGCCAGCCACCTAGACCTACATTGTTTATCTTAACAATACTACCTATTTCATCTTTTATACTTGTTAATTCATATGAATAATCAATCAAATAATCAATTTTTGTATTTTCACTATATCCTTCAGCATACCAACTTATAAAATTCCAATATAAAGATAAATTAAAGCTTTGCGTTTGAATTCTCTTCCAAAATTTAGCTGCATAATCTCTTTCATATAAAGCCCATTTTCCTAATATAGTTTCGTCTGTTTTTACTAATGCAGTAAATTTTCTAATAATAATATATGTGCTATCATTATAATTCTCACCAGGATTGATTATTTGAACATCGTCAATACTGCCTATGCTTGTTAATGTAAAATCTAATTCTAAATCTTTTCCTTTTCCTATAACTGTGTATGTAGGTTTTCTCAAGTATCCTCTACCTGGATTTACAATACTTACTCCTACAATCTCACCGTTTTGTATTTCCAATTTTATTTCAGCTTGCTCAGCTTTTGCAATTCCATACAAATCTAAATCACTTTTTAGATCTACTTCTAAATCATATATATTTGATTGTTGATTAGGATAATTATCTTGTTTATATAAATTTATTAAATTTTTACTATCTACTATTAATTGATTCTTTAAAACATAATTTATACGTTCAATATACTGCTTTAAAGCTTCTTGTCTGTTTTTAAACCAACTTTGACGTGGATCATTCAAGCATCCATACTTATATTTTTCACTTAATGAAAAATCTGGTACAGATCTTCCAAATAAATCATAACCAACTAAACTATCTATCCATTTCGTTTCTAAACTCTCATTAGGTATATTTGTTCCTAAGCCATCTGTAAAAATATTATACTGATAATGAACTTTATTCATATCTGATAAGTTATCATATTTGTATATTTCGAAACCTATTGCTGTGTTATTATCGTTTGTATATTTTTCTATGTTAAAAAGTCCAAACTCATTATCACTAATCAAACTTATAAATTCATATCCAGCTAAAAAAGGATTTTCTATTAACTTTGATACATTTAATGCACTTAAATTCCTATTATCAAGTTCTGGAATTGTTGTTAGATTTTTTACCCAGTAAAAATATTTTTCAGTAAAAGTTTTTGAAATTGGATCGTAAATTCTTTTTACAGAATATGCTGCGTCTCCATACTTTGTTTGTCCTACTATCCCTGCTGTTGATCCTTCTCCAGTCGAAACCAATGTATCCCATACACTTGGTAAAATATCAGATTCTACCCATTCATAAATATCTATAGAAGAATTAGTAAATAATTTATTCCAATAATTAGTAGAAAAAGTAACACTTGCTAGCATAGGATTGTAAAAAATTACATCACTAATATCCCACCACAATTTACCAACATTTTCAGTTGTCCAACTCATATCTGGTAGAATAGATACATCGGCTGCATCTCCTACAGAATAAACAGCAGGATCATAAATTGTTTTAAAAGATATATTTTGTTCAGCTAATCCTGAAATTTTTCCTTGTAACGGATCTATATAATCTAGATTTTTAATTAACTTTCTAGTTTTCTTATTATAAAGATAAACTCTTTTTATTTTTGATAAATCAACTGAATATTTTTGACTTTGTATTACTGACAATAACGAAGAAGTATCTTTTGCGAACTCTATTACTTTACCATAACTTATAATGTTATTGGTTTCTATTGCTATGTTCGGCAAGCCGATATATATATGGGTTTTATTTAAATGAATATTTTTTCCGATCCCATATATTGTACTATTAACTTCATCATAACTAAATTCATTACAATAAATAAAAGAATTGTTTAATTGTTCATATACAAAGACTGAGCCAACATTTTCTTTAACATAAGTAAATTTTGTAAAATTACTATCAAAAATTGTTAAAGAACTATCAAATATAGTCTCTTTTTCTAATGTACCTAATAAAGAAATAATAATTAAAATATCATTTGATATATCTACTCTATAACCAAAATAATCTAAAGTTTTTTCTTTTGGACATTTTAATGTTTGAGATAGCTCAAATTTAAAATTTGTCAATCTATAGATATAAACAAGTCCTTGATCTCGAAAATTGATATCAGCTGCAGGAGCGCCAACTATTAATATCGAACCATCATTATTTAGAGATATCGAACTTCCAAATTCTATATCTACAACTGGAGAAATAATATTTTCATACCATCTGTAAGCACCATTAATATATCTGTAAATTGCTATTACATTTGATTTTTCTGTTTCATATTTTACTAATATTGCTAATACTTGACCGTCATTACTAATCTCAAAATTAGAAGCATAATCATAGATGTTTTCCAATGGTATTGTACTAATATCAACGGAATCTATAGAAATTTGTACACCTGTTTTATTAGGAATATATCCAAAAACATCTGTATAATTATCTAACGCACTCCAATAAATTTCATCAAAATAAGACTGTAATAAATTTGTTTTTGCTTGATACAGTGTGTTGTTTAAAAGTACAATGTCATCTTTAAAATATATTGATTGATCGCTAAACAATCCTTTATAATTTTTATTTTTTCCAAATTCCCAATTATAAGTAATATTTCCATAAGTACCGTATTTTATAAAATGAAGCATCCCTGGAAAATTAAAATCATAATCACCATCTAAAGACAAAACATAAACATGAACTACATTATCAATTTCGGCTATCTTAACTTTAGCTCCAAAATAATGATTATTTTTCCTAAAATTAGAAATTATATTTTTTACTAATTTATATTCATTTCCTAATTTTTCATATATAAAAACACTACCCTCATTGATATTTGTGCTAGTTACTCCTTGAGTGCTAACTGGAATATCGTAAATTTCATTCCAAGACAAATCATTATCAACTGGAATCGTAGGCTCTCTTTCTATACCCTGGACTGTTCTAGACGTGTAATACCAATATTCTTCTCCTTTAAGTTCATTTTCAAATATGCCTAAACTATTAAATGTAATATCAAATGGTGAACTTTGAATTATTAAAAGTTTTCCTAAGGTATCTTCATACCCCAAAGAAGTTTTTTGAATAATGCCGACTTGCCTATTAACTGTATATATATTTGATCTGTCCCAGGGATCTTGTATGTCCCCAATAGCAAGCATTTCTAAGATAGTATCCTCGGCTAAAGCTCCAAACAATGCTCCTTGTGTCCATGTTCCTTGTACATTATTAACATAAACAACAACTTTACTAGGACTAAATCTTTGTAGATACATTACTTCTGCTGTATTCGAAGTTCCTTTTTGTCTTATTATCTGTCCTTGTCTACCTGGATCACTTACCAACAAACCTGACCCATCTTCATAATATTTAGGGTATGGTTGAAAAGGTAATCCTTCTTCGCTATATCTATTTTCATTATACTCTATATAACCGTCCCATAAATTCCAAATTTCATTTTCACCATTCAATACATCAGATAACCCAGCACCAATGTCTTTTAAAGATTTATATATATCTGTTTCTATCTCAGTATATGGTCGTATAAACAATTCTCCAGTTACAGATCCTACTAATTCATCTACAAAATTAAAAGTTTCATTTGTATCACTTGCAGTTACAGCTTGAACTTGGATAATGTAAACTGGATTTGAAGGAGTAATAATATTTTCATCTATAACAACTTCTGCTGAAATTACTGTGGCTGTTACACCAGTATTCTTTTGAGTTAAAATTTCTCCTACTTGTACAGTAGGATTTACTATGTACCTCGTATTTCTTACTCTTAATAAACTAACTGTTTTTTTAAGTTGATTATAGTAAAAATTGAAATTATCGCCTGCATTAATAGTATCAGTTAATTCTTTAGGAAATCTAACACCGACATAATTCATTTTACGTTCAACATCCTCAAAAGTTGTAGCATTTATAATGTTTGTACCTCGATAACTAAAACTTCTTATTAAACTAGCTACAGTATTTTCACCATACGTATCAGTTTGCGAGTAATCAAGAACGTTTATATATTTTACAGAACTTTCTGTATTATCTGTTATAATGTCAACCAAAACTATATTGAATCCATTATCAGCATTAACATTCTTAACATAGTAAGGAGGAACCATTAACATCACATACCCGCCAAAATCATAACTATCTACAGGAGCAACTAACTGATAATTTCCAACTAGATTTCCTAACAAATATGCTGTATCTGAAATCTCAAAAACTCCTCTTACATTTGCCAAATATAAAGTAAAATCATTACTACCTATAAACGGGCTAAACACATATACAATTTCTGCTATTCCATTATTTGTTGTAATAACTTGTCCAACTGTAGGAGATATTAATGCATTATCTATATTAATAATTAATTCAACTTTTGCAGCAATAATATGAGTATCTGTAATTACATCACTAAACTTTATATTAGGATCGCCTACAAACGTAAAATTATCGCCAAAAGGTTCTGTAGATTGTAAAATTAAATTATTTTGGTTTACATTACTTAATTTATTATAATGTAGCTTGATCTTATCTCCTGGTTTAATTCCTGTAAATTTTACTTTTTCAATTCTATACAAAAAATGATCAGCAGTGACTGGGTCTTCAGATTCAAAATAACGCAAAGGATAATTACCACTAAGTAATAGGTTAGGATATTCTACGTTTTCTACATTTAATCCAGCATCAGCTATATAGTCACTTGGATTGAAAAAGCTAGAAAAAAGTTGTGCATCTACACTAGGAAAAATATCTATTAGTGCTTCCCACAGCCTGTCATTGTATAAAACAATATCTCCTTGTGTATATGCTATATTTTCTACATAATTTCCTAAAAATCTTGTAGGAATATAAGAATCATTAGGTGCTCCTACAATAATATATCTACTATCTCCTGACATTGCAATACTTTGGCCAAACTTCTTTTGTACACTATTACTAGTATTTGGTTCTAATAAACTTATTAACTGCCATTGAGAATTTCTTGTAGGTCTACTATAGACATACACTTTGCCATCGTTTGTGTCAGGAGCGCCTACTGCTAAATGTAAATTTCTGTCATCAACTGCTATTGAAGTACCAAAATTAGACAAATCCTTATCATCTAAATTATCTATTGACAAATTGAATTGAAACTTATTATTGCGCTGTATCACATTCCATTCATTTTTTCCGTTATTATCTAACCAAAATTTTGTATTATCTGACAGGTTTTTTATAGAAATAGTTTCTAATTCATCAATATCTTTGGCTCGCATTGATTGAAAATATGTTAACACCCCGTTACAATTTTCATAGTCATCATAATTAATGGCAAAAAATGCTTGTGGAGCATTTATATCAATTTTTGACTGATACACATTGACAACTTCAAAAAAGCCTCTTAATGGAGATGTAATGTTTAGGCTTATAACCGAAGAGTCTCCAGTATTGAAATTAGGTAAATTAATTTCGTATATCCCAATAATATCTCCGACAGCAATAAAATCTACAAATTTTTCTAAATCTAAAGTAATTAAACTGCCTGTTATTTTAACACTTTTAATTTTAACATTGCTTTTTTTATATTGAAAAACTGTCCAACTTTTTTTATAGTTACCTACCCATAAATAATCATCAAACAACAAATCATCTATATTTTTCTCTAATAATTCATCTATAATTACAAGAGTATGATTAACATTATCTGGATCTACGTAGCCTGCTGTTCTAAATTTAAAATCTTCAGCTCCAATGTGAAAGGTCGGCAAAAGGTTATAGTTGTTATTAGTATCAGGTTTAACATATGCATTTGATTTAGATAGGCGCAAAATTAAGTCAATCTCGTCAACAACTGTGTTATCCGTAATAAGCACGGGTTGTGGATTTAGCCTAAAGTCTTTTTCTGGTAAGATGTAACTATATTCCGAAAAAATATCTACTCCACCATATAAACCTACTCTAATTGCCCATTCCTCAAAGAATTCTAAACTATCCTTATCAGTATTAGACAATACATCAAACAACTTTATTAGGGAATTTTTTGTCCCTTTATCTTGTATAAATCCTTGATAAAATTTGTATTGGCTAATATCATTAGGAATAATATTTTTTAAATAATCTCTTTTTTGATAACCAATTAAATGCTGTGCTATCTTTTGCTGTTCAATATCTAAATTATCACTATCTAAATCATAAAAATCTTTAAATTGGGCAACTTTGTAATCAAAATTAGAAAATAATTGCTGTACTGGTTTTGATGGTAATCTTTTCCATTTACTAAAATCAAAATCAGCTGTTCCTAAAATTCTATCATTTGCTAGATAATAATATTCCTTAAATTTTACAATATCTCCTGTTTGATAATCTGTCCATGGAACAAAATTTTGGATATTAGCATCGTCATAGAAAAAACCCGGTATATCAAATCCGCCTGTCCAATTAGCAGTCCTGTATCCAAAAACTAAAATTCTTTCCTGCCTATACCCAGGCTGAAGGTCATAGATAATATCATTGAATACAGTTTTATTATCAATAATTACTACGTGCTCTTTTAAAACTAATGGTAGTCTAACAAAGTAAATCCCTGCAAAAGTATTAACTGGTTTTATTTCAAATTTATTAAATTTATCTCTATAAAATTTTAGATTGTTACTTTTAATAGGATCCCCGCTTGCTTGTAAAATACTGTAGCCTAAACTAGTATCTTGCGTATTTCCTACAATGGCAAATTCACTTGAAAATTTTAAAGCATAAGCTGCAGGACTTAGTGTAATTACAGCATCGTCTGTCCAAGTCTGTGTGGTCCAAAACATAAATTGTTTTATAGAATGGAACCAATCTGCCAAATTAGAAGTGTCAGCAATAAATGTATCAAAAACAAAACCAACAGATTCAAGGTACTTTCCATAACCAAACAAAAAGTCGACTACATCTTGAATTGTTTTTAGAACTGTTCCATAATTTAATACTTCAATATCCGACTCAAAATATTGCCTGTATTTTGCATCCACTCCGCCTGTTACAGGCAAGCTAGGAATTTTAACAAATTTTGTGCTGTCAAATAGTTCTCCAGCAACATGAGTTACTTTTGTTCTATAAAAAGAATTTGTTCCTACTCGTACAATGCTTCCTATTTCATAATTTTTTCCAGTTTGCCAGTCTAAAAATGTTTCAGTGATTCCTCCTACGTTGAAGTAAACATCAGCATCTCTTTTACGCACACGTATATACTTAAATTCTGCAGTTTTATTATCATACCCTTTTATAATAAAACCTTTAATTGATCTTTCTATAATAACTCCACTATAAGAAATTTCATCTATAGGAAAACATGTATTCTTAAATATTGTATAATTTTCTGTTGGAATAAAAATATTACCTTCATTTAATGGTGTTCTACTATCCAATATTAAATTAAATTTATTTTTATCTGTAAATCCTCCAACTTTAAAACTTATTTGATTAGTAATTAATGCAACATTTTTTTTGTATTGATCGAATTTATTTAAAAATATTGTATTTTGATATTCTACAACAAAATTAATTAATCCACTAGTTATTTGATTGACTGTTGATGTTGAATTATCTGGAAAATTAATATTTTTTAATTGTATATGGTTTTTGGTACTTCTATAAACAAGTTGTCCTGATAAATCGCGAATCTGATTATATCTATCAAACCCAGTTGAAAACATGTAGGCAGGTCTAAGTAAAATACAAGCTTTAATTATAGAAAAAGGATAGTCGCTAGATCTTTTCCAAGCCATTTCTACAGGAGAACTATCACCAAAGAGAAACTCGTCTGTGTATGTTGATGAATTTTTATTTTTTATTATATTCAATAAATTTGGTGATTTTAAAACTCCCTTTTCATCAACCGGTATGTTTTCTAACAAATATGGTCTAATATATTTTTTGTTAACAGTATACGTAGGCTTTCTAATTATACCTTTGGACAAATCTTCCCACAAAAGTAAATTATTAGATGTGTATGGCGGAGATCCGTATTGGTTGTCCCACCAGCTAGGTTTAATTTTAAAACCTAGCATTTCCCATGGATTAGTATGCGGCAAATCAGTATCATACAAATATTGATATATACCAGGCCAGTAACCAGGAACCTTCTCACCATTAGAAAAACTAGCTTTATTATAATTATATGTTAAAGGATTTAATCTGTTATAATAAACATTATCAGTGTATTCAACATTTACAAATTTTGTATAAGTTATAAAATCAGTCAATAATGCCTTATTAAATTCATATAAAGAAAAGCCGGTATCCCTACCATAACCTGGCATAACTTCATGGATATCTAATAAAGAAGGATCATATTCAATTTTAATATTATTAAATATCCTATATTCTAATTCCAAAATCAACGCATCTCTATAATCTTTATATGCAACAGTTCTGCTTCCGTCATGCCCTATAAGTAATAGTACTCCAAGATTTAATTCTTCGTATGCTAAACTATCTTCAGCACCGCTATTTTCCAAAGTTTTTGGAATGTAAAAGGATGTTGTACTACCATTTAAAATATGGATATTAACATCCCCTAATCCTCCGTTATCAATATCTGCTTGTTTTGCTGATTGAAAATCTACATAAACTGGATAGAACCAACCAATTAAATCATCTTTACCATCAATAATTTCTTTTCCATATGCTTTAAATGGCCCTGTTCCATCTACTAGTTCGTCCTTGTTTATAACTTCATTTATCTTTAAATCAGGTTGAAATTTGGGATAAAGACCTAACTTTGTTGGACTAGGAGGAACAAAACATCCAACTGTACTGTCATACTCAATTATTTCAATAGTATCATCTACATTTTTATTTCCAAATATTTTGACAAATCCATCTTCACTAAAATCATAATCTAAACCATATAATAATTGTTTTTGGTTCTTATAAACGCCTACTGCATTATAACTTAATTCATTTAATTGAAATGGTTTAGATAAATTCCAATACATTTGATCACTATCAATTACAATATCAGAATTTACAATTTTTCCTCCGATTGGAACCATATCTGAAAGATAAAAAGGAAAATTTTCCTTTTTATCTTCAATAAATTTTTGTAAAATTTTATCCACATGAGTTTTAATGGGTCCAGTAAATCCGAGATTAGTAGCAATTTCTAAAAATTGCCTTTTAAATTTACCATATTCAATTTTTACATAATCTATAGCATCTATAATATTACTACTTTTATCTAGCAAATGATATGCATATAAATTAAATGGACTTGAGTGTTTATAAAATTTAGACCCATATTGAGATAGATTTTGTAAATCTCGCAAATTTCCTTTTCCTGGAAATTCTCCTACAAATCTAGAATCATTTTCTACAATAGATGCAACATGATCTATAACTTCACCCAATGTAAAAGAATTTAAATTATCATTCAACGGATTTTTCTCTAAATTATTCGGAATTGAGAAATATCCACTATCAGTTTTACTACTTTTTGCTTTTGATTTTATTATTATATTGTCATTTACGTTTAATTTAAAAAATCTTATAAAATAAAAATTATTAATGTCTCTTTCAATGACATAATCGGTAGCTAAATTTTGTATTTTATTATTAACATAAACTTTTAACCAAATAGATGTAAAATCTACATCTTCATACATATCTAATGGGTAAGTTTTACTTGTTGTTGCAACATATTGTTTAATTACCGGTTGATTATCTTTGCTACTTTTTGTCCAACCATTTATAACTTCATAATTATCCTTAGACGTGTACTTTCGTAAAAATGATATATCTGTTTTATACTCAACAACTGAATTTGATTTAAAATATGTAAAACTATCGTTTATTAAATCAAAATAAAATAAAATATCGCCACTATTTGTTATATTTTGATACAACAATGGAAATCCTAGCTCATTATCAACAGCACCATCTCCTGTCTGATAAGAAAACAATTTATTGCCAGAAAACTGACTATATTCATAAATTATAGGATCCTTTAACCATACATCATTTTTATCAAAAAGATCAAAAAGAGGCGCTTGATTTATAGATGTTTTAGCTTGAGATAAAACCCAATCATTACCGTCATAATAAAAATATTTTCCTTTATATTCTGTTCCAGATATAATCAAAACACTTTCGTTTATCAAAGGAATAGAATCATTTGTTTCTATTAAAGTAATTTGTGTATTGCTATTTACAACTATAAATTTAACTTCAAAAATTCTATTTTTAACCAGTACATCAGTATCAGCTAAAAAAAGTATCCTCATACCTTCTGTTAGATTTACGCCATCGATGTTATACCCTAAAGATCCTTCTATAGTTGAAAAAACATCTTTAGTTACGGTATCAACTAAATTTACGTTTTTTTTACTTTTTGTTCCAAATTGAAATAATTTAATGTTAGCCTCAAACTCTATAATAGGTCGAAACGCTCTGCTTAACTGATCAACATTTTTTTCTTGCTGATTTAATTCTAAAGATTTTTCAATCACATCTATATGAAACCATCTATTATACTTACTCCAAAGATTTCCATCATTACTACTACGATTAATTACAATATAATCTTTATTTTTAGCATATCCTATTGCTTCATCGTATGGTAGCTGGTCAAATCCTTTATTGTCAAATTGCACATCTAAATTTGATACAAATAAACTGTTTAACTCTAAATCTTCTGAGTTTATCAATATTATTTCATCTCCAACACCTTCTACATACCACTCTCCATTACTGTATTTTGCTGGTGTTACGTCTCCAACAAAATTTAGTTTCATACCATTTGATAAATCCCAACCTTGACTAGTAGTGTAAAATGCTTTTCCTAAAATTTCTTTTTCTACATTTATTTCAGTATTTTCAATTAAATCATAAATTTTTATCATACCTGAAAGATTAGGATCTTCTTTTGAAATATAATATAAATTATCAGGAGCAGTTTGTGGGACTGTAAATTCTATAAAACCATTTTCTATAAAATTATCTCGGATTACGTTACCATCTTCATCAAAATTTGTAATACCATTTTTATAAATTAACGAAGTATTATCAGTTGGATCTGTGTACTCTCTACCAGGTGTAAACGTAATTTTTGATACAAACGCAATCGGATAATTTGGAGCATTAACTAAAAACCTATATGTTTGTCCTCTAAATAATGTAAGAGTAGGATTATTTGTTAATCCATCAGGTGTAAAAATGTAAGTAAAATTATCAACGTTGTTTGATAATTCTATTTTTATTTGACTTTTTATTTCTTTAGATTGTCCATAGACTGTAATAGTTTCTGGCCCATTTGGTAACCAATAATAATTTCTAAAATTTACAAATTTATCCCAGTCTATGTGTGGGTCCCAAGCATAGCTTTCAGCTGAATTTAATAAATTTTGTTTTGAAGTAGGTGCATTTTGAATTTTTACCGCATTTACAAAATCAATATAATCTGCATAAAAATTTACATTACCTAAATCATCTTTTATAACTAAAGCAGGCTCTAATTGATAATTCTCTCTATCATCAGAAATATCTCCAACATATATATCAGTTTTATGATTAAATGCCTTTGCTGTTTTTCTACCGTAAAACCCACTAATTTTTTCAACACTACCAGGCTGTATCATTTGATCCAATGTAGCATGTAAAAACTTTTTATTAAACTCACTTCGATAATATTTAGGTAAGTGATTTACTGATTCTCTTCTATACGATTTATTACCGGCAGGTAAAGTTGGATCTGTTTGATTATCATCAAAAGCCATTATAATTCCTTTTATAAACTCTTTGATTGGATTCCTGTTGTTACAATTGTACTATTAACTACTACACCATTAGATCGTAATTTAGTAGCGTTTAATTCTTCGACAATTTCTATGTTAGCAACAGTTGCTCCATTAATAAATATTTCGTCATCTTCACACCTAATTTCATATAAACTACCAAAACTTTGCGATGCATCTTTTGAAACTAATACCAAGGAAACAATATTAGGAGCCATCTTATCTATTACATATGTTTCTAATTCACTCATATAAAATGTTTCTCCAAAATCCCAATTCTCTAAACTAAAAAATTGGTTAATATAAAATACTACATCAGATTTAATTTGGTTATCATTTAAAGAAATACTGCTATTTTTTATCAATTTAAAAGTAGCTTGTAAATATGAATCTGCTGTGGCTCCAAACAAAATTTTGTATTTTGCAGGATGGTAAACTATTTCATCGGTAACTGATTTTATCTTATTAATCGATGAACTAAAATTTAAAGATAAAGCATCTGACGACATAGGCAAGGGTTTAGTATCTGTAACACCATTTAAATAATTTCTAAACTCAGTATCATAATCTTTTGTTAAAATATAAGTGTCGATAATATTAGATACACTCGGATCTATTCTGTGTTGATTATCTGCAGCATGTAAATATTTAAATTTAATTTTATCCCGCCCAACATAAGCTTTGTAATCATTTGTTAATATAAATTTAGATGTGGCCTTTTGATATATCTTAAAAATATTTTCTCTAATAAAATAAATAATTTGCTTATCTACATATTGACTTAGTGGTCCTAGATTAACAACAGACTGTAAGATAAGAATATTTTCAATATCGTTATCTATATACTGAAAAATTTCTACACCATTTATAGATAATGTTTTTTTCTGGAAAATCAGTGTGTAAGGAGGTTGGAGTAAATTTTCATTAACAATCTCTTCAAACAAGTTTTCGTCATCTGGAACTCCATCGTCATCACTATCAAAAAAATCTATTTCTATTTTTTTATTTGTTATATAACCTAGTTCATCTCTATAATTATTCGTAATTGCCCAATCATAATCTACAGTAAAAGGATAAATACTGTTAGGTTTTAAATTACTTGAAAGAACTGTAATTTTATCTCGGATTATTCTTCCGGTAACAACATCAAAAATCTTGTCTGATTCGTCAAAATAAAATGCTACTTCTTTTGGACTTTCAAAAATAAATCTAGCAGCTCGATACTGTACTTCGTATTGTTCTTGTTTATATTCAAATACAAGCAACCAACTACTATCTAACTTTTGTTCTGTTACATCTCCTGTTTTACCAATTGAAAAATCTGCTACTAAATTTAAATTTTCATATTCGACGATACTCCATCTATCTGCAATCCTATCATATCTAAGTCCAAATGTTTTGTAAGCAGCAATCTTATCTATTATATCACTTCTTACTGAATCTTCTAGATTTTTTGATAAAAAAGGTCTAATAACAGAAAGTAACGCTCCAGTAGGAATTATGTCGTTAAAAACAATAGGACCTTCATCATTTTCAGTAATTTCGGTTCCATCGTTGCTAACTTTTACTACCTTTGTCCAAAAATACGTTACATCTCCTACACTTGATGCCTCTCCTGCAACAATTTTCCTTTTTTTGTCAAAATGATATCCTGGAGGAGCCTCAAATCTAATTAATGTATTTGTTTTAATGTATTGTAATATTGATGTCGTTGCAGTTCCAACAACTTGTTTTATACCATTAGCATTTTCTAAATATCCTGTATTTAAATTTTGAGCTTCAGTTATTGAAATCCATTTCAAGCCTTGGTCTACATAAGGTATAGGAGTTATATTTTGATAAAAGAAATTTTTAATCTTACTAGACTTTAACAATGGTTCAATTGTGTTGAGAACCCAATTTTCTATATCATTTAAATTACTGAAAGAAAAATTTATATAATCTTTATATTTTTCTTTATATAACACACCATCTGTACCAAATAAATTTGTTGTACTATATTTGCCCGTCGAATCTATTAAATCAAAATATCTAGATATACCACTTGAAATTCTATTTACACTTTTGGTTTTTACAATATTTGTACTTGCTAATAATGGTCCAATTTGATAATCTTCTGCAGTAATTAATCTATTTTGAGTATAATAGTTCATAGGCGCTAATTTTCGAATAGATTCATTGCTTTCAGCAGTACTAGCATTTGCTACAGTGTATTGTAATTCGAATATCATGCTTAAAACTTCAATTTTATTAGACACACTTTGATATTCTATATCAATCGAAATACCAAGCATATCTCTTGGTGTTATAACTAGATTCTGATTCCTACTACTCCTGTAGTAAATTCTAAAATTTCCTCTTGGTAAATCTCCGAATGTACCATCAGCAAATATCAAACTAATTCTATCATTAATCTTGCTTAAGACACTGTAAACTTTCCTGTTATTCTTTATAACATCATTATAAATTATGTTATTACCTTCAATTGCATCTATCTTTGTCCATTGCTCAGTCGGACTACCATCTTCTCCTATTTCAAATAACCATACATCATCATTATTAATGTTAATTGCATCAATTGTTACTATTTGATTTTGACTAGGATTTGTTATTGTAAAATCACCATAATCTAAAACTCCTTGTTTAAAATAAGCAAAAAAACCTGTATTATTACTTGCTGGTCCTAACCCGTCTTCTCTATAAACTATTGAGAACAATCCTCCTTCTGTTGGTACTTCTTCAACAATTTCTTCATCTATGTCTGCTGCAACAATTTCAAATGTAGCATTAGATCCGTCGATAGTTTTCGAAAAACTATACACTGGAACGTCGGTGTTTATAGAACTTAATTCATATTTTTCTGTAGAAATACCATTTACTACAGCTTTTTTTACCGGCGTTCCAAATTTTTTATTAGAACTAAATGCATTATTCAATACTTTTATAAAATGTTCATACCAATTTGGATTACTTGGATCATTCCATACAATATTTTGATTTTGTAAACTAGTATTATTAGAATCAAATGTTGATTCTGTAGTCTTTACACTGGTAATTTTTAATAAACCTTTGGCAGCTATATTTCTTTTAGGATTATAACTCAATAATCTTGCTAAACGTAAAATACTTTCTCTACGTTCTGCTAATTCAATAAAATTTTCTCTTGCATTTAAATCAACTCTAAAAGATAAATTTTGACCAAAATATGCAATTAAATCTATTAATGCTATATATTCAGAACTAGAAATATAATCATTAAAATCTTCAGGATAATTTTCTCTAATATAAGATATCATTACCCTTCTTAAACTTTCAAAATCATAACTTTGAAAATCAGCTTTCTGATATGTTTGATAGATTCTTTTCCAATCTTCAGCAACTAATAATCTGTTTTGTCTATCATTAGAAGACATATATTTTCCTTTTCTTTATATTTATTTTAATATAAACCATAGCTATTACTTTTATTCTGACAGAAATCCTGCATTTTTATCAAAATTTAATTGCATACTTTCTTGAATATTATAAGGTAAGTATAATAAATTACATTCAATTTGAATTCCAGATTCATACTCATCGACAACGACATTATCTATCGTAATTCTTGGATCATTTTGTATTATATCATTAACATTATCAATAATTAAATTACGTAGTGTTGGAGTCATTGGCTCGTGTATGATGTCCCAAATTATTGTTCCAAAGTTTGGATCAGACAACAGTTCACCTTGCCTTACATGAAAATGATTGAGTAAATCCTGTTTAATTAGTTCTATATCATATAGTACCACATTCGTTCTTTGCGGATCTACTGTGCTTATTCCTCTATATACTCTAGAATTTGATTTAAAATTTTTGTTTTTATTGACGGAGTTGACAACTAAATCTTCGTATACTGGTTTTTTTCTAAACATCATGACCCTTTCCTAAATGTGTCATCTTGCGCTCCTCCTTTAAAAATAAGCGGTGTTTTAATTTCTTTTTGCTGGTACTTGATTGCAAAATCACATGCATCATTTATAGAATTTGTGCTATCTGTTTTGTCTGGATAAAAAGTTTTTGGTTCTAAATTTTCATGGCTAAAGTATGGTTCGTGCATAGGTATCCTAACAGGTATAAACGCATGATGAGCACAATCAGGTAATTTTGCATCTTCTGCTATCCTTGCATTTAGTGCAGTTTGCCCGTTTGAACCTTTTGCAGACCCGCTACCAAAATATTGTATTTCACTCATATTGTTTACAGGAGCGTTATATTCATTACTTGCACCTGCTGTTACAAAATTTTTATTCGCTGCTTTTACATGATTAGCGTTCATTGCAGTAAAAAAATTATTTTTTGATTTTACTGTAGAACTAATATTTGCATATATTCGTAAATGTTTATCAGCTTTGATATGCATATTTTCTCCAGATTGTTGCCTAAATTCTTTACCTGCTTTTTGATCAAAATTTGTATCGGCTAAATGATATGTCCATTCATTAGAATGTTGATGAATATTCCGTTTTGCCAGCAAGAAAAAATCTCTATCAAATGTAGCATGACCATCTTGCGAAACTTCTAGTTTAAAATCTCCTAGTTTAGGATGTGTTCCAACTTTCCAATATACATCTCTGCTTACATCAATGTACAAATTATCTCCTGGTTGTGCAACAGTAGGCAAATCTTCAAAACTATCCCACTTCCACGTTCCGTCATCATTTTTAATACCTAATTCCGGTCTTAATGCAGGATCTTTTTTAACTTCTGCTGTTCCTACTTTCCAATGCGTAGCATTACCAGATTCTAAACGCATTTGCTCTCTAGCTTTAATATTAACATTACCAGAAGCTTCTAAATTTATATCACGATTTGC
>Ga0181585_10000716_pt1 | contig 28130 bp, 28 predicted proteins | sample 071ome_29_FD_132469 | JGI IMG/M metagenome (GOLD analysis project Ga0181585, IMG submission 132469) | Coastal salt marsh microbial communities from the Groves Creek Marsh, Skidaway Island, Georgia - 071407BT metaG (megahit assembly) | ecosystem: Environmental > Aquatic > Marine > Intertidal...
AGCTGCGTGATCGACGCCGTTGAAGGTCCAGGAAGCGGGCTCGGTGTTCGCCGGTCGCGTTAGCTTCTATACGAACGCCCGTACGTAAATTGCCCGTGCGTATAGCTGAAATAGCCGGTCGAGCGCGAGTAAGACCCAGCCAGAAAGGCTGCAGTGTGAAGAACTTCGGTTTTCGAGCGCTCGTTCATGTCTTTACGTGCTGGCTGTCGAAAGGTCGGGGCGAAGTTTAGCAGCATCATTGATGTATGCGTGCCTGATTTCAGCCTGCGCTTTGTCTGTGTTCCAGAAGATAAGTATACGGATGCAACGTTCGAGCGCACCTGGCCGCGCCATCTCGTGCCCACACATTAGTGGAACGTCATTCCACCCGATTCGTTCGCGAGCTGCGACAGCAGGGAACTCAGCGACCAGGTCTGGGCTGGTGGTGAATTGAACGGCGGCGACATCGTCTTGATCAATGTCGTTTTCTTGAATCAGCATCGCGAGCAACTCTGCGGTGGCGTCGAGAACGTCGTCCCGCGAGTCACCACCGGTTGTAGTTGCGCCTTTTACGCCTCGAACTTTCGTTGCCAATCCAGTCCTCGAAAAGTTTGGTCAGATTTCGTGGCAAATTAGTTTGCCACGACTTTCTTATCTGTGCCGGGTTTCAGCGAAGCAATGTACTTACTACCTCTGTCAGCGGCACCTGCAGCTGGACCATCGGCAAGTTCGTTGATTAGCGCACTACCGACCACTGCTCCATCGGCGTATTCGGCGACCTCAGCGACATGATCTGCCGTCGAGATTCCAAAGCCAATAGCGACTGGAAGGTCGGTGAACTTTCTGACTTTTTCTACCAATCCCTGCACACGTTCTGAAACGGACGTTCGCGCTCCCGTAACTCCGAGGACAGAAATGCAGTAGACGAACCCGCTCGCTCGTTCGCAAGCGTGCTCAATAGCATCATCAGTCGATGTCAGTGCCAGCAATGGAATAAGTGAAATTCCAGCCCGGTCCGCGGCATCCTGCAATGGTCCTGCTTCAGCCGCGGGTAAGTCCGCAACGATGAGTCCATCCACACCAGCGTCTGACACGGACGAACAGTACTCGTCGAGACCGACAGTCAAGATGTTGTTGTAGTAACCCATGAAAACCAGCGGAGTCTCAATGCCGGCCGCTCGAATTTCCTTCGCTGCGACGATGCAGTCTTGGGGGGTTACTCCGTTCACCAACGCGGTGTGACCAGATGCCTGGATAGTTGGACCGTCACCGAGAGGATCGCTAAACGGAACTCCGAGTTCGATGACATCTGCACCGGCTTCACTTACTGCCCGAACGATATCCGTGGTGAGTCCAACCTCTGGAAACCCAACCGTTACGTATGGAACGAGTGCGATTCTGCCTTCAGTTTGAGCAGTTTCGAACGCTTTACGAATCCGATCTTCGGACATTATCGTGACTTTCTACAGGTTGCTTTGGAAGCGCTAATTTTGAACGAGCTAGATAACCCTAGCCAACATCTGCGTATTTGGCGATTAGAACTGCGATTGTATTGTGCAATCCGTGACCAAATATCGCAGGCCATATTGAACCGATCTTCAAATAGACCCAACCAAGTGCGAGGCCCAGAACGAACGTCGGAACGATAGCCCCTGGATCGATGTGGAATACGCCGAACACGATCGATGAAATTAGCAACGCTTTTGCTGTTCCGAACCTTTTCACAAGACCCGACAGCATGAACCCGCGGAAAAACACCTCTTCGGCGAACGGTCCGATCAATCCCACGAGGATCACGGTGATGACGATGTTGCCACCTGCCGAATCAAGGGCTTCACTAGCCGTGTCGGGCGGTAGCAGCGGAGACACATCAAGCCACACCAGCAGTTGAAGCCAAACCATTAGCGAGGTGAGGGCAATGATCCACATACCAGCTGCGTAAACGTACGGCTTGATGCCTGAGGTTCTAACGAATCCCAGCGATGAAAGTGGTTGGCGAAAGTTGATTACCGAGAACGCCATGCCGATTGCAGCAAAGGTTCCCGACATTGCCGTTGCCGCAATGATGCTTACGGGAACACCTACAAACTGAGCGTCACCAGTCGGAGTCTCACTGGCAAGTGAGTAGCTGACAGCGATTACCACTACTGCAAGACCAACCGATCCAACCATTGGCCACAAGGCAGATTTCAGTACTCGTAGAACCACGACACCAATGCCGAGCATTGCGATGCCGATGATAAATCCCTGGGGCGAATCAATCGAGGTTTCATAACCGCTTGATGAACCGAGAGCCCCCGCAATGCTGAGAATCGCTACGACGGACAACATAGTGAGTGTGATCGCGCCAACAACATCAGTGACTCGCCACGGCACTTCGCGCACCATAAGGCCGGAATCACGCGGTTGTTCGAACTCGGGATCCTTGGGTGGAAACATCGCTCTTCAGATCCAGGTCACATCGCCGGACTGCGAGGCATCCCACGGCGTGCTCATGAATTGATCAAATTCATTGCGAGATGTACCAATGTCAGTGAATTCACCGTGGCCAGGCAGAACAACGTAGTCGTCTGGCAACGTGTAAATCTGATCTTGGAGTGAACTCACAATCTGTTTCAGTGCGTCGTTGGACGATGATCGCCCCGGACCGCCAGGGAACAACGTGTCACCCGAGAAAACGAACGACTTCTCATCATCAGATTCTGCGCTCAGGACATAGCAAGTAGAGCCAGGTGTGTGGCCGGGCGTAAACCTTGCTTCGAGTGCTATCTGTCCAACCTCGATTCGAGCGCCAGTCGAGACGTCAATCGACGAGGCTGGTGTGAGAGGTAATGAGGCGCTATCAGAGGTGCCTATTCCGGTACTCACTGGAAACAAGCCGTACACCTTTTCAAATCCTTCAACATGGTCCTGGTGCCCATGAGTTATTAGGATCGCTGACACTTCGGTCAGATTTGCAGCGGTGATTAGTTCGACAGGACTGGCGGGCGTGTCGATGATTACCGACTTGTTGGTTTTCGCACAGGTGATCAGAAACGCGTTGTTAGCGAATCCAGATATGTAACGCTGGATTGACCACGCAGAGCCGTTGTGGACCATGTTCGTCGGCATTCCAATTTAGTCCCGATAAAAAGAAACGGCGCACTAAGCGCCGTTTCCTTGAATTCTATCTAAACCTAAAGTTATGTTGCTTGCGGCTCAGGTTCAGTCGATCCATCGACTTCGCCCTCATCCTCATCCGCCTCACCGGAGCTCGGTGGTGGCCCAGGCTCGTCTACTGCAACTGCACTTGCAAGCAACGGGTCTCTGCCTTCAATGATGGCAGCGAACTGGTCGGAGTCGATCGTTTCATGCTCCAGCAAGAACTGAGCGATTTGCTCGAGCTCTTTGTCATGCTTGGTAAGCAGCTCTTGAGCCTTGTCTTCACCTTGCTTCAGAAGTCTGTTGATTTCGTCGTCGATGATGCTTTCAGTCTTGAGTGAGTAGTCGCGTTCTTCGGACATTTCTTTTCCGAGGAAAACTGCGCCGCCTTGTCGCTTACCGAATGCTCGCTTGGACAGGCGATCGCTCATGCCGAGACGCATGACCATCTCTCGGGCGATGTTGGTCGCCTGTTCGAAGTCATTCGAAGCACCAGTGGTTACGTCACCTACCTTCAGAACTTCGGCAGTGCGCCCACCCATCGCAGCAGCAATTTGTGCTTCCAACTGTTCCTTGGATGCGTAAGTTCGATCTTCCTGTTGCCAGCGGGTGAAACCACCTGCTTGTCCACGAGCGATGATCGAAATTTTGCCGATTGGTGAACCACCAGGCATCAGATGAGCAACGAGCGCGTGACCTGCCTCGTGGTAGGCAGTGATTCGACGATCTTTCTCGCTGATCACCTTGCTCTTTCGAGCCGGTCCCATTGAAACACGGTCGATCGCTTCTGTGAGATTCGAAAAGCTAATTGCCTTCTGGTTTCCACGTGCAGCCAGAAGTGCAGCTTCGTTGATCAAGTTCGCCAGGTCAGCGCCTGAGAATCCAGGCGTTTGCTTCGCTATTTCAGCTAGATCAATCGCCTTGTCGATTGGCTTGCCCTTGGCGTGAACATCGAGGATCGCTGTACGTCCACGAATGTCCGGGTTGTCCAAGATAACTCGTCGATCGAATCGACCCGGTCGGAGCAATGCGGGGTCAAGAATGTCGGGACGGTTGGTTGCCGCGATAACAATCACGTTGGTCGCGGAGTCAAATCCGTCCATTTCAACCAGGATCTGGTTCAAGGTTTGCTCACGCTCGTCGTGACCACCGCCAAGACCTGCTCCACGGTGCCGACCAACTGCGTCGATTTCGTCTACGAAAATAATGCATGGTGAATGTCGCTTCGCCTGTTCAAACAGGTCCCGTACACGGGATGCACCGACACCGACGAACATTTCAACGAATTCGGAACCGGAGATCGAGAAGAACGGGACGCCGGCTTCCCCGGCAACTGCTCGAGCGAGCAAGGTTTTACCGGTTCCGGGAGGTCCGACTAACAGAACACCTGCCGGAATCTGTGCACCCAGAGCCTGGAATCGTTCCGGGTACTTAAGGAATTCAACAACTTCTTCGAGTTCCTCTTTAGCTTCCGGTACACCTGCAACGTCGAAGAATGTGACCGTCGCTTTGGTTCCAACGAACATTCGGGCTTTGCTGCGACCAAAGCTCATTTGTTGGCTGCTGTTGCCTTGAGCTTGTCGCATCATGAAGATCAAGATTCCACCAAACAGAATCAGTGGCAGGAACCCGATCAGGATTCCGAAGAAACTCGAGAATCCACCCGAGCCTTTGACTCTTACGGTGTATTTGGAGTTATCGACTCCGGCGTTGGCGAGTAGGTCGGCGACGCTTGAACCTTCTTCTTTGCGAGATTTAAATGTGTTGACGCCGTCTGAGATCGTCAGGGTGTCGCCGGATACTTCGATATCTAACTTCGAAGCACCGCTGCTGTTTTGAGCGAGTTCAACTACCTCGTTGATTCCGATCTCCTGAGAACCGCCTAGCGGTTGGTTCACAAACATGAAGAAGATCATGATCACCGCAACGATGATCACAAGGTAGACAAGGCTGTTCCGCATCAAGCGGTTGCTCATAAGTTCTCGCCGTCCATTCTCTCGATTGATTCGCTCAAACGATTTCGCTTACATATTGGATGAGCGAATTCCAATTTGGGTACAACCGAGTTAATCGATTCCATCCGGTAGCAGATAAGCCCGAAAAAGTTGTCTGTGCACGTAGGTGCCCACGATCCATATTCCCGGTCAAAAATCCGATTCTGATACTGATTAATTCTAGCACAGCACACTGTCGTTCAAATTGAAAATTCAACTTGTGGTACGTGTGAAAATCGTGTAGAGATTCGTACTGGATTCGAATTGAGTTGAAGTCGATAGATTGATATATTTGAAGTTCGATTGGATCAAGGCTGGGCGCAGTAGTGCTGTTTTGGAGTGAATTCCAAAACGTTCAACTGCGAATAAAACCAGTGCCTCAGGGAGATAGGCCATAGCAAAAGAATTCAGGATTAATCGCCGGATACGTGCCGACCAAGTGCGCGTGATTCGAGGCGAAAGTTCGTCAGAGTCGGTTGTGATGTCGCTTCGAGACGCTCTCGACATGGCTCAAGATGAAGGGTTGGACCTCGTTGAAGTAGGACCCAACCAGAATCCACCTGTTTGTCGACTCCTTGATTACGGCAAATTCAAATTTATCCAGAACAAAAAGCAGCGTGAGGCACGCAAGGTTTCACGTAATGCAAGCAAGCAAAAAGAAGTAAGACTCAGCCCTGTGATGTCGGAAAACGACATCGAAACCAAGATCAGGATGACCAAATCACTCCTGGCAGAAGGTGCAAAGGTCAGGGTGTTTGTGAGATTCCGAGGACGCCAGAGGGCACACCCGGAAATCGCCATGAAGGTCTTGCGGAAGGTAGCCGAAGGGGTAGCGTCGGTCGCAAAACTTGAGAAGCCACCGGGAATGGAAGGACGAGTTCTAAGCATCCTTCTTGCTCCGTCTGCACAGGCAGCACAGAGCAAGAAACAGGACTCCCCTGAACCTGTGGCAGCGGCCGTCGAGTCAGCCGATTCAAACGAATAGGAATCAGACGCCCAATCGAGGCTACTGATAGTAATATAGAAGACGGAAAGAAATTCAAATGCCTAAGATGAAGACGCATAAAGGTGCCAAGAAGCGGTTCCACATAACTGGTTCTGGCAAGGTTGTGCGCACGAAAGGCCCAAAGAGCCACTTCCGCCGACGAAAGGCAGCGCGAGTAAAGCGACTGTTCGGTGCGAAAGTAGAACTCGATTCGACGACATTCTCGAAGACGATAAAGCAGGCTATTCGAGCCGTACGCTCTTAAATATCTGAAAACTTTCGTGTTGCCGGACCCTCGAATGTAATCGGGTCCGGCAATTGTTTGATCAAGGAGAAATAAGTTGGCCAGGATCAAGGCTGGAAAAACCACACGTCGACGCCATAAGGCGGTACTGGCGGCAACGAAGGGGCACCGAGCTTCTCGAAGCAGGCGCTACCGGGTTGCACGCGAGTCGCTGACCCACGCGCAGGCGTACTCCACAGCACACAGGCGACTGAAGAAGCGCACAAACCGATCACTGCAAATCGTTCGAATCAACGCAGCAGCGCGGACACACGGAATCAACTACGCCAGCCTAATTCACGGCATGGCACTCGCCGGTATCGAGCTCGATCGAAAGTCGCTCGCAGAGTTGGCAATTCGAGAGCCAGAGGGATTCGGTGAGGTCGTAAAGTCTGCCCAGGCAGCTTTGCCAGCGTAGCAACTCGACTAACTAGCTGATCTCATTTTGAGGCGCACCAAGGTGCGCCTCAAAAAATTTAACCACCTTCGATGAGTACTCGTCGGGAGCCGTTGAGTAGCTCATTCCGTGTTCCGCACCAGCCACCATCCACACGAAATCCTCGCCCTTTTCTAATTCCTGGAAGCTTGCTCCAATGGCACGACCGAGGTGTCGTGCGTGCGAAGGTGAAACGAGTGAATCTTCTGCACCGTGGATGACCAAAACGGGCGTTTCAGAGCGAGCAACGTGCCGTGCTGGTGACACGTCGCTGATATCTATACCGTGGACCCGGCTAGCCCAGAATTTCACACCGGTCATCCAGAAGCTGTTCGCAAATCGGAATCCGAGCCTGTTCGATTCGATATGGTCTGCCAGATCGGCAAACGCACCGTCCGATACGACGGCCTGAATTGCTTGAGCGTTCGACCCGACCAGTAGTGATACGACTCCACCCAGGTCGACCCCAAGCAGGCCTAACAGCAAGTCCTCGCTTTGTGTTTGCTCGAGGTAATCGATCGCTCCTAAGAGGTCCAATCTCTCGTAGTCACCGAGAGTTGAAGGCGAATCGCTCGAACGCCCCCTTCCGCGTAGGTCGAATTGAAATACGTTGAAACCCGATTTGGTTAGGTCAGTAATTAGTGAGTTGAATCGAAATTCAGGTACTTCAAACGGTATATCGCCTGTATTGAACAGTATCCAGCGATTTTTGGGGACAGCTTCACCTGAGCTGAATACTTGTCCTGAAAGTTGGATGTCGGATCCACGAGCGGTGAACTTAACCGGCTGTCCGGTTGTTTTACCTGTCTCGGAATATGGTTCAGGAAGTCTGGTGAGGTTTGCTGCTAGTGCCGCCGAGACGCCCGCGTAAACTCCACCGAGGATTCCTAACGTCGAGATTGTGGATTTGATGAGACCCAAGTAGATCTCTCCGTCTTCAGTCCGTATTTAGCGTCCGTCAGGCGATGATCGAGTCGACCATTACAAGTACGAAGAACAAGGCTAAGAACAAGAGCGAGTACTTGTAGAGGCGTGTGGCCGCTGGCTTATCCGGTGCCTTAATCAGCGCGTATGCGTACCAGCCAAAAGCCGCACACAGCAGCGCTGATCCGATGAGGTACGTGATCCCAAGAGCCTCGGACACGACACCAAAAATGATTGTCAGAGCGGAGAGAATTCCCGTGTAAAGCAGGATCTGGATGCTCGTGTGCTCGATCCCTCTGACAACAGGCAACATTGGTACTTCAGCCCTTGCGTAGTCGTCTTTGATCGTTATTGCGAGCGCCCAGAAGTGCGGCGGTGTCCAGAAGAAAATAATTATGAACAGGTACCAGGCTGCAAGATCAAGAGTGCCTGAGGCTGCTGCGTAACCAACAAGCGGAGGAACAGCTCCAGCTGCACCGCCAATAACGATGTTCTGTGTGGTCGTACGTTTCAGGATGATCGTGTATAGACCGAAGTAGAGTACTGTTCCGACCATTGCAAGCACCGCTGCAAGCACATTGGTCATCAATGCGAGGATCAGGAAGGAACCTGCGTTCAGTAGTAGCCCGAACAACACGGCTGTTCGAGCAGAGATTCTTCCTTCGGCGACAGGCCGGTTTTTGGTTCGACCCATTCTCTGGTCCAGCTCGCTCTCATATGCCATGTTCAGCGAGGCTGCGCCACCAGATGCCAGTGCCCCACCAATCAACACAGCAACGAGCACCTCAATGCTAGGCGTGCCAGCAACTCCGAGAAAAGCGCCGGCGACAGCGGCAACTAGCAGCAGCGACATCACGCGCGGCTTGGTCAACGCTATGTAGTCGTTGATCATCGTCATCGCCGAACCTCTAGGCACCGAGTTATTAGTGACCATAGACAGATGTTAGCGCGTTTCGGCTCGTTGATTCTTTAAGCATCTGAAGATTCAGGTCCCGGAACCGGTCGAAGAAGAAGAGCAACAATGAACACGAGATCGACCCAAACAAGAGTAGCCAGACTCAAGTGTCCGGCCCGTGCCCATTCGGCGAATGTAGTCCAAGGGTTCGCAGCTCCCATAAGCATTTGTGCGATTATCAAAACAAAGGACGCCCCAGCAGCGAATCGTAGAGCGCCTGATGTGTTCGGTAGTTGCAGAGCTTTGCGACCTGCGATCAGAACAATCACGATCGCAACGAGTGACCACACGCGGTGCGATACATGGATCCAGGCGAGACTGGACTGCGGAACAAAGTCCCCGCCACATAATGGCCACGAGGCACAGACTGCACCGGCTTCTTTCCACACGGCATAGGAACCCGTAAGCAAAGCCAATAATGCGAGCACGGCAGCCCATGCCGCCCAGTTAAGGGCGCCTCGGTGTTCGTCTGAAACTTTGCCCCATATCCATGCAGAACTTGAGCCGACACTACCAGAACGTGTGTATCGAGTCGCGACAAGGGCAAGGATTGCTAATAGTGCAACGATTTCTGCCAACATCAGGTGCAAGGTACGTATGGCAGGATCCAAATCGTTTAGTACGACTGCACCACCTAACATTCCCACTATGAAAATCAATGCGAGAGTTGCGGTTGAGAGCCACGCCACGACTTTGTCTGAACGGTACCTCTTCCAAACCAGGATTACTGCAGCAACAATAGCTAGTCCTACAAGCGTCCCGACAGTTCGGTGACTGTATTCGAGTAGCACGTTGTGAGGGCGAGGTGTTGTTGGACGAGGTCCGTCGTAAAGTCGATCAATGGTAGGTTGATCGAGCGGTGGAACCAACTGACCAAAACAAGTAGGCCAGTCAGGGCATCCATCTCCTGACCCGGTAACTCTCACGACACCACCAAGGGTGATTTGCAAGACAACACCTACGACCGCGATTGAAAGCAAGGTGATTAGAAGTCGATCGTTCCAAATACGTGATTTGCCGGTCGAATCAGATGACATTCTTTGTGTTCCAGATCAGATACAGACAGCACCTTGAACGGCGGCCGATATAAGCGGCAGGCGTTCGAAGTTCCGACTAAATTTCTCGTCCCTCGGTGATCCGGCAGGATCACCCGAATATTCAGCCGTTAATTATCGCGCAACAAACGCCGTATTGCTGGCTAAAATCGTGAGTAAGAGACCGACATCACAACGGGCGGTATGCAATTAGAGTCGCGTCAACCAGGATTCGTTGGTCGTAAATCCTGGGTGGCCAGCACGTCACGAGCGTGATTTGTGCGTCTTCGGCGGATGAAAGTCGGAGATCATCTTCATGAATCTGGCTCGTCGACGTTACCCTATAAATGAACTCAAGTGAGTCGGTCGAAAGGTAAACATCTACTGGATCCTGAGTGATCAAATCGCGAATCTCTGGCAGGTGACGGAAGATGTTGCCTTCACCACTTGCAAATCCCTCAAGGTGTGCGAAGAACCACCCGCTGCCTTGTTGGCCAGGATGAGATGTTTCAGGAATATGCCCGACGACATTATCTGGCGTTTCGTAAGCCTGTTGATCTCCAAGGTCGACAATCCCAAGTTCTTCCACCGGTGCGTCCACCCCGATAGAAGGAATTCGGATTCTCCGGGCGTCCGAATTAGGATCGAAATCTGGAAAGAGGTCATTCGAGAGAACTGGGACGAAATCGTCGGGGATTGTCGGTCCACCGTAAGGATCTGATCCAGCCCACTCAGGATCGTCCCAGTATTTCGGGTTGAGCAGGTTTCCAGGATAGCCGCTGGCTAGCGATGCGAGATCAGTTACACCTTGGTCAAGAGGAATCGCAGCGGATCCCTCTTTGGTGTTTATCGAACTGGACTCAGCCGAACGCCCGAGCAGTGAATCGAGCGACTCATCCGCAGTGATGTACGCGAATTCATCTGCGTCAGAACCAGACCGTGAACGCGCGTAGCCGTAGTAGGCAGCGACGGCAATCAAAATCACACCAAGACCCGCCACACTATAGGCAGCAAGCAGTCCAGTTGATTTACCGCGGATCGCGTTCGTTATAGGAGAGAAAAATTTAGCCATCTGGTTGTTGTACGTTCGCCGTCGAACTCTAGGTTTCGAACGGGTATGAACTGCAGATGGCTAAATGCTATCGTACTCGTGCGCCCTTGATGATTGGCTCATCAATGTGAATTTCGCCATTGCGAATCTTCAAATTGAATTCACAGTCAGGGTTTGTGCAAACCCAAGCTTTGTAGTGGACTGGTGCCCCTTGAGCACCAAAGTCGGACAGCGGCACAAGACTGCCTTCTCCGCACCGCATACATTCAGGCCAGCTTTGTGAATCCAAAATTAACTACGCTCCAAATTACCTGACATGTCCTGCGCTAATGTAGCGTCCAGTGACATAACCCCGTGCTGAGGCGGCGTTACTTGTATCAAATCTAATATCGATGATGTGGAATTTTGGGCGACATAAACAGGGTAAAAACCGCAATTGTCCGTAACATATTGCGTATTCCCATGAAAATTCTTGGCATCGAAACCAGCTGCGACGAGACGTCTGTCGGAATCGTTGATTCTGACGGGCAAGTCCTCGCCAACATAATTGCGACTCAAGTCGACGTTCATTCCCGTTACGGTGGAATCGTTCCGGAAGTTGCATCTCGTCAACATGTCATAGACATGCGACCAGTCTGTGAAGCTGCTATCGAACAGGCCGGTGTCGACTGGTCGGACATCGACGCCATCGCTGCAACCCACGGACCTGGACTGGCGGGTTCGTTAATTGTTGGGCTCAACTTTGCGAAGGGGCTTTCTGCCACACTTGGGATTCCGTTAGTGGGTGTCAACCATATGGACGGTCACGTGTATGGAGCTTGGGCGCAAACTGATCAGACGGAGCTTCACCCGTTTCAGGAGCGTGTCGGCGAACAGCCAATCATGTGCCTAGTCGTTTCTGGCGGACACACCGAGCTAGTCCTGCTTGAAGGTCACGGCAAATTCCGACTCCTCGGAGAGACTCGTGATGATGCGGCAGGTGAGGCGTTCGACAAAGCTGCACGTGTTCTTGGATTGAGATACCCGGGAGGTCCCGAAATCCAGCGAGTTGCCGATGGCGTGACAGGTGATGTGGAGCCGCTCCCCCGTGCATGGATGCGCGGAACCGACGAATTCTCGTTCAGCGGCATCAAGACGGCGGTGATCAACCGTGCTCGGGCGGAAGGAATTTACCCGCTACCTGAGAGAGTGGAGTCTCCCGACGCACAAATCGTTGCCGAGATTGCCAAAGCATTTCAGGATTCGGTTGTCGATGTTCTCGTCACCAAAACGATCAACGCCGCCAAACGCGAGAACTGTTCTGGAATAGTTTTGGTGGGTGGTGTTGCTGCGAACCGACCGCTTCGCGAAACGCTGGTAGAGCGTTCACCGCTGCCCGTAGCCATACCGCCGTTCAGTCTCTGCACCGATAACGGTGCGATGATCGCAATGAGCGGACTGATCAACTATCAGAACGGTAGGCGTGACAGCTGGGATCTCGATGTAATCCCAAGCTTGAGAATCGGGCAGGCTACTCTCGGTTGATAGCTAACTGACTGGATAGTTGCGCCAGGGGTTGGACAGCCTGTTAGGCAACATCTTGCGCCGAGAGTCTTCAACTTTCGTAGCGAACTCAACCGCCTGTTCCGATCGGCTGCCAAGTTCTGTTTGGATCACTGTGTCTTTGCCGCGAATAGAAATATGTACCCCGGCAGGGCGAACCCAGTAATCCGCAATCATCAACAGCGCTATCAGTGCAACGGCTATGCCAGCTATAAAACCCGTTCGAGCGTCAGGTGTCACCTGCCAAACTCCAACGGCAGCGAAAAGTCCGACAACTCCCCATGCAGCACTTCGGCGTGCTCGCGGGCGACTCGATACCTCAATTGATGAGATATCTGTCAGTGGGATCGACGCGTATAGGGCGGTTTCGTTTTTCGAGCCAGAGACGAGCACGCGATTGTGAGTCAGAACGATGCGGGTGTTGGAAGAAGAACCCAACTCCGATACGACCTTTTCGCCGGGGGAGAGGCCTTCATTGTTGTTCGAGGGTGTTGATGAAATAACTGTGATCTCGTCTTCTGTTGAACCGCGAGCTTTCGAAGAAACGAACGCGTCGCTATTTCCAAATAGAGTAACCTCTCGAACGTAGATGATCTACGGAATGATTACGAATCTTCGAACCTAAGCTGGCGAGACCTGATGCCAGACCTGGTCATCTCTCGATATAGCACGATCAAACCCTGCTGCTGACATGCGCCAGTAATTGGTGGGATCGTGTAGTCCAGTGACAGGGCAACCTCGGCTTCAGTAGTCAGGGAGTTTTTGGAGAGCTTTGGGAACTTAACGAAAGTCTTTCGAGCCTTGCTAACGAGCGCGGTATCACCGTTCAACAAACCCAACGCCGTTGCGAAAGGCAACAGGACGTTCACAGCAATTTCTTTCGCTCGGGCTTTGCCGATTGCGGGTGTGGCAGGTTTAGGAGAGGTCAGAGAGATCGACAAACTACGGATCAGGTCACTTGTGCGGACCGACATCTTTGTCAGATCGATGAAGAATCCGGATAGTGTCTTATCACCTCCGATTCTTTCTACAACAGCTGATATTGCCCGAATACGGGTAACAGGTGAATTCGCCGGACGACCCCAGGGCTTATTCCACCTAGGTACTCGTCGATCCGAATTTGATCTCGGCTCCGAAAATCCTGCAGCGTCTAAGAGTCGATTTTCTATGTGGGTTGCTGAGCCCAACGAGTGAACCAAGTGCCACGGAACGAGCGCGGATAGTTCCCAAAAAGCTGCTTTGTTGTATGGATATCCAAGCGCACCCAGCAAATGTTTCCATAACGCCTGATCAGACCCCAGGGTTTTGATGTCAATGCTGATGCTGGCTGCGAGAGCGTGCAGTCTTTCCAATCCAGCCGTCGTTAAATCAAGAGTTGGCTTGACCTGTAACCTGTGCCTTGTTGACCGGTTCGGTTGTGTAACCGTCTGTCGAGATGATCGATAACTATCCGACTCCCAATTCAACGTGAGGAGTGGAATTCTTTGTCCGGTCGTCTTGAACACCGTTCGACCGGGTGACTCTGAGGCGACCACGTGAAATACAACGCCGTTGTACCTCCGGTCTTTCTGGTGACCGTGCGCGTTCCATGCAGATTCTCGGGTGTGGATCTCGATATCACCACGTATGACAACGCCATCATCCCGTTCGATCACCGCGTCGGTGAAATCCGGTCCAAATGATCCTGCAGGCTTTCCGCCGTAGGTAATTTTGTACGAGTGACCATCTCGGCCTTTTACGGTTGCCTGGTTCAAGCCCGCGTTTCTCCAGGCTCGGTGAAGAATTTTTTCTGGAGTCGATTTTCCGTATTCAGAAAAATTCTCAGAGATTTTTGCCCCACGCGAAACGACCCCTTGCTGGTAAACCAGCGAAGGGGTCGCCACTAATAACTTTCTGGTGGGCGAGTACTGCACCACTGGATGTTACGAGCTAGCCAGGTCTACTAACTACCGACCTTGTCACTCTTGTGCTCGGCAACGAACGCTCGTGCCTCGCCGAGCATAAGTTCGGCAGCCCCGGTTCCAACGGTCATGTCACCACCTGCTGTCTTGCCTGCTGCTCGCGCTCGAGTTTCGATATCGAGAGTTGCGGCAATTCGGTCAGGGTGGTTTGGTTCACCTGGATGACCAAGTGACTGAGCAAAGTCGTGTGGCCCACCGGTCACACCGGTCAGACCAGGTACAGCGAGGATGTCATCGAGGTTGTCCCACGCCTTCTTGTCTTCGATCTGAGCAACAACAATCATGTTGTCGTTCGACCACTTGGCGAATCCAAGTTTTCCGCCGTACTTTTCGGTCAGGAGAACATCGTCGTTGAACTCAGTTCCACGGCCACCTCCCCAAGAACGCTTGCCGGCTGGCGGGAAGAGACACGCATCTGCAAGGGCCTGCGCTTCCGCACCAGAGTTGATGTGTGGACCGGTAATTCCCTGAACACCTCGGTCGAGGTAGAGATTCACCTGGTAGGCAGCGCTGTCTGGCACTCGGGCAGTAACTGACATTCCGTATCCGTTTGCAACACGGCAAATGTCGTCAATGGCGGTCTCTGGAAAATATCCGTGCTCTCCGTCAATAGAAATGGCGTCGAAGCCAACGTGGGCTGCCATTTCTACCATGTGAAGCGAAGGGAATATCAGCGCAAATACGGTGGCTTTGCGTCCTTCTTTATTGGCTTTAAGAATTGAGTTTTCAATCATTTGTGTCAGCTCCTGTGGCTGGACTGTTTACGTTTGTTGAAAGTGACGTGCGACTAGATTCCTCGGACTGTGCCTCCTGCAGAGCTGACCTTTGCCAACGGCGGGTGTGCCGCTATTACTTCTTCGTTGAGTGAGAGACCCAGCCCAGGCTCGTCACCAAGTTCGACGTATCCGTCCTTTTGACGGGTAAATCCGTTCAAGACTGTGAAGTAATGATCTGTGTAGAACTCAGCGTGGTATTCCTGGATTTCGAAGTTGATCAGCGATGCGTCCAGCTGCATCTCCGCCATGGCTCCGACCGGTGAGCATACGTTGTGCGGCGCCATGGTAATGTGCTTCGCTTCGGCGATTATTGCGATCTTCTTGAGTTCGGTGATTCCACCGGCGTTAGCGATATCCGGTTGAAGTACATCCACGGCGTGTCGATCTACGATTTCGGCGAACGGGAATTTTGTATAGAGCCGTTCGCCCGTAGCAATTGGGATGTTTACCTTGTTACGAACTTCCAACAGCTCAGAAACTCGTTCCTGGGACACCGGTTCTTCGTAGAAAAGCGGTCGGTATTCTTCGAGTCTCTTACCGATTTGCACAGCGTTCATTACGTCGAACTTGGCATGTGCCTCGACAAGAATGTCGACGTAAGGACCAACTGCATTTCGTACAGCCGCAACGCGGTCCTCAGCGAGTTGTGCCTCTTCAAGTGAAATCTTGTAGTAATTCGTTTGACCGAACGGGTCGAACTTCATGGCGGTGTAACCCATGTCGACCACTTTTTTTGCCTCTTCGGCGTTCTGCTCAGGTGTTCCAGGGTTGGTGTACCAACCGTTTGCGTAAACCCTGATGCTCTTTCGGTGAGCCCCACCCAAAAGCTTCCAAACTGGTTGACCAAGAATCTTGCCCTTGAGGTCCCACATGGCAATATCGATTCCGCTCAAAGCTGTCGAGGCGATTCTGCCTCCCCGAGCCTGGAAATCCTGGTACAGATTTGTCCAGTGAACTTCGGAGTCGAGTGGATCCTTGCCGATCAGGTGCTTTTGGACCATCGACTCGATCATCCCTTTGACGAGATCGTCGTTTTCCATCGGTGAAGCATCACCCAGCCCAAACACGTTCGGATCGTCGGTGTTCAGCTTTACGAGTAGCCAGTTCCTCTGAGCGTTGTGGTGCTGCGCAGAAAACTGCCTGAATTCAACTCCGGTAATTGCGGGCATTAATCCTGATTCCTTGTCGTATTTTCGAGATGGTTACCAACTCATGTGCGGCGGGAGTATACGCCCGAATTCGGTTTGCGAAACCGACAAAATGATTCACACCACATGTGAGGAGTCCTTATGATGCGCTCAATCCTGGTACCACCCTCAACACACAAAGGTTTGATCCACCGATATGTCCGAATCGCCAAAAGAATTCCGCCTCTGGGCACTTTCAGATGTACACGTTGGGACAGAAATTCAGTTCGGCAGGCGTTCTTTGGAAGAGGCCATATCGCATGCTGAGAGCTGGGGCGGGCATCCTAAAGGGTTTGATATCGCAGTGAACCTTGGTGATTTTTCCGGTTCTCAGCTTCCACCGGATGATGAAGAAGGCGAACTAGTCGTTTCGCAGTACGCCGGGGCAAAGCATCATGATCGGCACGATTTCTACGATGTAATTGGTAACCACGATGCTTCCGGCAAAGACGAGCCAACACAGTGGTGGTTCAAGAAGTGGATTGATCCGACAGGGGAGAGCACCGAGTACTCTGGGATCGACAACTCAAAACGACGATTTCCTACCGATGGAACATGGGAGCATTACAGCTTTGACGTCGGTAACGTCACGTTCCTCATGATGGCAGACCGGAACGATGGCGGTCCCCCGATTGGACGTGGAGAGTTTGGTGGCTACCCGGCTGGAGCTATTTCTGAAGACACTTTCGATTGGTGGAAACAGAAACTCGAAGAGAATCGTGACCGGATCGTAATTAGCTGTCATCACCACATGATCAAAGAGACAACAGTTGCTTCTGGTCTTAATGAAGGATGTGACGAGGGCTATCATGGCAGAATGCCCGATGGAGGCGCTCCGGGCTCATCATTCATTTACTGGGTAGGCGGAGAAAAAGATTCAGGTCGTATAGAGCAACATTTCGCTGACAACGAACCCGCCCTCGATTTGTGGCTCGGAGCGCACACACACACTCATCCAGATGACACGACAGGTGGTCGGACTCACGTCGAAACGAAGTGGGGCGCGAATTTTGTGAACGTTTCCGCAATTACTCGATACCACGGCAAACGAAACTCAATCCCAATGAGCAGGTTATTCACCTTCACTGAAGGCTCAGATGAGGTGAAGGTGCAATGTTATTTGCACACTGACCAATACGCAGATCAGGGATGGTACGAACCATCGGAGCGGGTCTTGAAGTTGCGGCATTCATTCGAGGGACCAAAATGAGTCGGTCAGTCCAGGAACTATTCGATCTTCACGGGCGAGTTGCGGTCGTAACTGGTGGTGGAACACACCTCGGTACGGCGTTCACTGAAGCCCTGACAGATTTGGGTGCAAAGGTATATATCGCTTCTCGACGTAAAGAACTGTGCGAGGAAACAGCTGAACGCTTACGAGCCGAGGGACGTAACGTGATCGGCCTTGGCTGCGATGTCTCCGACGAGAATGAAGTAGACGAACTGATCTATCGAGTCGTTGCGGAAAATGACCGGCTGGACATTGCAGTATGCAATGCAGGTGGTTCGTTTACTAACAGTTACCCGCCAGATGCCGACATTGACGAATTCCGCCGAACATTAGATGTGAATCTCACAGGCACTTACATCACCGCACAATCGGCGGGTAGAGCGATGATCCCAGCAGGAAAAGGCTCGATCATTACTCTTGGCTCAATCGGCGCAACGCTTTCGATGGATCCCCGCATATACAACGAGAATTTCCGTCGATCAGGTCCACCATATTTGGCTGCGAAAGGCGGCGTGCTTAACCTCACCCGGGCGTTTGCTGCTGAGTTTGGTGAACACGGAATAACGGTCAACTGTATAAGCCCAGGTCAGATACCTAAGGACACTGTTGACCGTGATCAGGTAGAAACGTTCAGAAACATGATCCCGCTTCGGCGCACAGGTTTGTCTGAGGATCTAAAAGGAACCGTCGCTCTACTGGCTTCCGATGCTGGAACATGGATTACCGGTCAGGAATTCCGAGTCGATGGCGGCTGGTCTATCTGGTAGGCGGCTTAAATCAGCTGGGCCTGCTTCATCGCAGCTTCGATAATCGCTCGCTCTTCAGGCGAAACAGGCTGATTTGGTGAGCGCGGAGCACCTCCGTCGTACCCGAGTAGGTCCAGCGCAGCCTTGATACCTGCCGCACCTCGATCGAGGATTTGGTAATCAGCTTCGATGCAACGTTTTTGAATATCTTGCGCAGTCTTGAGGTCACCGTTCAAAACGCTTGAGATGATCTGGTGACACTCGGTGGGTGCGACGTTTCCAAACATCAGGCATGCACCGTTTGCGCCGATTGAACTCATTGCCAACAGCAGAAGCCCATTGCCGAGCCAGAACGGCTTTTCAGTGGTGACGAACGTGCGAACCCGCGCTTCGAATCGAACGTTACCCGAAGCGATGTAACCGAACACATTGTCGATATCGATCAGATCCCCAATTACTTCAGCAGGTGCACCAACTGGGGCATCTCCACCTGCAAATTGACCGGGTGCCATTTGGTGGATGATCACCACAGGGGCAGGAACTTTCGGGACGACCTGTTCGAAGTAGCTGTTCACATCCTTCGCCAACCGAGGGATCCGAATCCGGATCATTTCCGCACCGGCGTCAACCATGTCCTCTGCCATGCGGATCGACTCAGTCACCGATGAGCTGTCGACTCCACCAACGATGAATTTTTCACCGTTACGAGCACCGTTCACAGTCCGAACAATTTCAAGTCGCTCTTGCTCTGAAAGAAACTGTTCTTCGCCGTTCTCAGAGTTGAGCACGAACCCTGAAAGAGGCGTTTTCAGCCATCTCTCCACGTTCCGTTCAATGGCTGCGTGGTCGACTGAATCATCAGCTTTGAACGGAGTTGGGCTTGGAGCGACAACTATTGGATTTTCGGTTGGGATTGGCATTCGTTGAGTCTCTGTTCTTCCTTATTGGTCGATTACTGAGCCGTCTTCGTGGAGACGAGTAATTACTTCGCGTGGCTTCATGGGCACGTTTTCAACAGCGTCGGGTTTCAAAGAAATTCCAATACCTGGTTCATCTGAAATCACCAGGTATCCGTTGCCGTCGTGAACTGCAGCGCCATTCACCATGTTTGACTTCGGTGGAACATCCTCGCCAATCGGGTACTCCTGGAGTGCAAAATTTGGCGCTGTGGCTGCAATTTGCAGACATGCTGCAGTCGAAACCGGCGAAAGCGGGTTGTGAGGCACGACACCAACGTGATGAGCTTCGGCAAGTGCAGCAATTTTTCGTGCACCAGAGATGCCGCCAACGAGACATACGTCAGGTCGAACGTACTGCACCGCGTTGCGCTGTAACGCCATTTGGAATTCCCATATGGATGTGAATCTTTCACCAGTCGCGATAGGAATGTTGATCTTGTCGGCGACGTACGCCATTTCGTCGAAGTTGTCAGGAGTTACAGGATCTTCAAAGAAGTAAGGGTGGAACTCTTCTATTCCAAGCCCGAGTTGTACGGCTTCTGTTGGTGTCATGCGCCGGTGGATTTCGATACACAGGTCGACGCCGGTGCCAACCGCTTCTCGGTATCCGCGTACAGTCTCGATTGCATCACCAATCTTGTCGGCGTGAGTCTTGAAATATGGAACGTCTCGTTCTTCGTCGAGGAACGGAGTGAGGTGTCCAACCGCTGTGAATCCACGTTCTTTCGCGTCGACAATACCCTTGGTCAGAACATCGGTTGTGTCACCAAACACGTGGTAGTAGACGCGTGCCTTGTCACGGACTTTGCCTCCGAGCAGCTGATGCACAGGGACTTCAAAGTGCTTGCCCATAATGTCCCATAGCGCGATATCAATTGCACTTAGCGCACCCATGATTGCGGCACCGCGGAAGTGAGAGAAGCGGTACATGTACTGCCAGTGATGCTCGATGCGAAGCGGATCTTCGCCAACCAGGTACCGGCCGAATTTTTCGATTGCCGCTTCTGAAGCTTCAAGGAAGCCCCACGCTCCAGATTCACCCAGACCTGTAATTCCTGCATCGGTCTCAATCTCGACTAGCAAGTAGCGGTCGAGCATCAGGGGAGTAACTTTGGTGATCTTCATTTCGAGCTCCGAACAGAACTGGGTGGCGAATTACGGGCGCAGATTTTCGCTGGGATAGTAGACCTCGGAAGCTTAACTCGCTACGGTCTATTGCCATCCTTACGACCCACTGCTACTGGAGATTACCCTCAAGTGCCAACCGATCCGACCCGCCGGATACTTTGTTCAGTCGCTCATCCAGATGATGAAACGTTCGGGCTCGGTTCTGTCCTTATTAAGTACGTCCAAGAAGGTGCAGACGTATACACCGCCTGTGGCACGAGAGGTGACGTTGGAGAAATCCACGAACGGTCGCATGCCACGCCCGAAACTCTGGCAGAGGTGCGTGAGCAGGAGTATTACGCTGCAGGTAAAACGATGGGTGTCACTAGGAGCATTCTTTACGGATACCGAGATTCCGGGATGGCAGGTACCCCAGAAAACGACCATCCGAACGCCTACATAAAAGTTCCAGTGGATGAGGTGGCGGCGCAAATCGTAGAGACCATTCGAGAAATACGCCCGCATATTGTTCTGACATTCGATGAGGGCGGTGGATACGGTCACCCAGATCACATCCACGCTTCTGCTGCGACAGTTGCGGCTTTTCACGCTGCGGCAGATCCGAATTACGCAGGTTCTTCATTGGAACCCTGGACTGCGTCTAAGCTGTACTACTGGGCGTTTCCGAAATCCAAAATGAAAGAGTGGATCGATGGGCTAAAAGAGATTGATCCAGACTCTGACCTCGCCAACCTTGATCCAGATCAACTTGGAATGGACGACGATCGTTTTACGACCGTTCTGGACACATCGAAGTACAGCGATATTCGAAGACAAGCGATCGCACAGCACCAGTCACAATACTCACCTCTTGATCGGATGCCGAGCAAGGAGCTAGCGGACATGTACTTAAATTCAGATTTCCTAATTCGGGCTTACCCCGAGGAATGCAATCCTGAAGAGACTGATCTGTTTGAAGGACTGGATATCTAGGCGTGGCGCAATGAACGGGATGATGCAATTGCTATTGCTGCTACCGGCGTCCCTAGTAGTGCGCTTATAACCAGCGCTTCTTCGTTTCCAAGCGCTTCGGCCACAGCTCCACCAAATAGCCATCCTAGTGGAAACGTGTTCATTCCAATCACGTAAAGACTCATGACCCGTCCACGCATTTCATCGGTGGCGGCGTTCTGGAACATGATCATTACGGCGGTTATCCATGGGATCGAAATAAGACCCATGGCGACCAGGCAGCTCATGCTCAGTACCACCGAATCTGAGAAGGCGAATATCACCATCGACACATCCCAAACCAGGCCCATCAACAGCATGACTACGGCGTGTCGCTTATGAACACCGTAGATGCTGACGAACACGGCGCCAATCAACATTCCGGCACCGAAGAATCCACCCATGAGCCCGAATCCTGTTGGCCCGATTTCGAGTACTTCTTCGGCGTAAACCGGCATTAGTGGGAATATTGCGACCGCAAACAGGTTTTGCCCGATCAAAAGCAGGGTTAACCAGAGCAGTGGTGGAGTGTTCTTCGCATAACTCAGTCCTTCAAGAAGCTGAGATTTGAACGAGCCTTTCGATTTTTCGGTCTTTCGCTCGGGTTCTCGAACCCGCATGAGCAACAGAAGACCAGCGGCATTTCCGGCCACGACCATCCAGAACACGGTGTGGGCGCCGGATGCGGCGATCACGAATCCGACTATTACCGGACCGAGCATTTCACCTGTCGTTTGGGCAACTGAGAGAAGACCGTTGGCATTTGAGAGTCGGTCAGATCGAACGATGTCGGCGATTAACGAATAAAAGGCAGGCCCATAGATTGCTCCACCAACACCGCCGGCAATAGACATGACAACCAGGTGCCACGGTTCGACTGTGCCGCTCTGAATTAGGACAGCGACGACTGCAGATGCTGACGCAATCAGGATTCCGCCGGCAATCATTAAGGTTCGCCTGGTGAAGCGGTCTGCGATGGCGCCACCTGCGAATGCGAGTCCCATGATTGGAATTGCCCGGACTCCCGCAACCAGACCGATCCACAGTTGTGAGCCAGTGAGTTCAAGTACTACCCAGGAATTCGCGGTTCCGCGCATGAAGATTCCGAGGTCGAAAATCGCCTGGGACAGCACGAGCGCTCTGAACTGAACATCGCCGATTAGCTCAGACGCTGCAGGTTTGAGTCTCATTTATCGGAGTGCATTCACTAGCTTTTCGAGGACCACAGCTACTCCGTGGTCCTCGTTACTGGCTGTTATGAATTTCGCATGTTCCTTAATTAACGGAATAGCGTTCGCGACCGCGACCGACCACCCACAATCGCGTATCAAATCGATGTCCACATGATCGTCACCGAACGACATCACTTCATCAAGACCAATATTTGATGATCTAAGAAGATGTTCGACTGACCCCGATTTAGTTGCTGATTTAGGAACAACGTTGAGGAACTCAGCATTTGCTGCGCCGTAAATGACAGTCTCGGGCGAGAGTTTTGTTTCAAGTTCTTCGGCGAGGTCCCCCAATCGCACGTCGATGCCCCAAATAGAGACTTTGGTTGGTCGCTCCTGGAGTGCTTGATCGAAATCCACGAGCATCGTTGGGGTTACCTTGTTGAAAGCCCAGAGCTCGTCGACGTCATCGTCATGGTTGACCGCGAATCGAGTTCCATCCAATTCAAGGGTCATTCTTGCCTGGGGCACTCTCTGATTTACCAGCTCCCAGGTTGTAAGTGCATCGTTGATCGGTATCGGGTACCTGATGCTGTCGGACAGGCCGTTCCTGCCTTCAGCTATTGTCCCGTTCATTTGGACTAGCGACGTCACTTCCATGATGTCTTCGCCAATGAGAACCGGTAGCACCCGCTCTGGGCGTGACGTAGCGATCACGACTGGCACACCGACGCTGATCACGTCTTGGATAGCACTTCTGGTGCGATCAGTCAGCTCGGTTTTCGAGTTGAGAGTAGTTTCATCGAGATCTAACGCAACAGCTTTTGGGGTTTGGTTCGAGAAATCAGGAAGATGCAATTGACTCTTTCGTCTCCGTCGATCGCAGCAATGCCGGCCAGAGCAACGCTGCGAGAATTGATGCTGTAATCCCAATTGCTCCGAGAGAGCCAATCATGGTTCTTGCGCTAAATGTTTCTGCCAGCCAACCTGCCAGCAGCAATCCGAGTGGAAGCCCGTAAATGCCGAGCGATCGAATACCCATCACCCTGCCGCGCAAATCTTCCGGTGTAGATCTCAATAATCCCACGATCATTGCCACAAAAGATGCTCCACCCGCAAAACCCCAGAAGAACAAGAGCAACCCAAAGACTGAAATTGGCATATCGATCGTCAACACCAACATCACCAAGTGCCAAATTATCGACCCGATAACCAGTACGCGTGTCGGCGAAGCTATGTGTGTTCGAGAACTCACAAACAGGGCACCTAACAACGCTCCACCAGACGCAATTCCGGCCAGCAGTCCGATGCCAGTTCCTCCCAGCGAATAGAACTCGTCGCCAACTACTGTCATTAGTCCGTTCACCAACGGGAACGCAGAGAACTCGATGAGGAACGAGAAGTAAATCAAGCCCGGTAGGTGCGCGCTCGCGCGTATGTGCGTTAAACCTTGCTTTATGCCTGCGAACACCGACTCTGACTGTGTTTTCAAGCTCCCAGGGGTATGAGTCCTGTCGACCTTGAATGCGGCAATAGTTGCGAATAGGTAAAGAACAGTGATTGCCGAGTACGCGACGTCTAACCCAAGGGTTTCGAGGATCGTTCCGCCGATGATCGCTCCCATGACTCGCGCTCCGTCGAGGGTCGAGCGTGACAATCCGATGGCGCTGTGGAGCGACTCTTTTGGAACTGAATCTGCGGTCAGCGTTTGCACCAAAACCAGGTCCAGCATTCTGAACACACTACCCAACGCGACTATCAGGTAGACGTGCCATAGCTCTAGTGAATCGCTTAGAACCAGTGTTGCGAGTGTCGCCGCCAGCAGAACATTTAGCGTGCGGACCCATATTTGAAGTATTCGACGGTCGAAGCGGTCAACCACAACCCCGTAGAGAGGCCCTAGTAGTGTTCCCGCGAACTTCAAGGCACCGATTAGTCCGACTAGGAGGGGAGAGTCCGTGTCGCGCAAAACGAAAATTGCGAGCACGATGATCTCCATCTCAATCGCCCATAGGCTCAAAGCCTCTGAGGACCAGATGAACTTGTAGTCGGAAAACCTCAGGACACGAAGCGGATTCGATTGAGAGAAACCAGGCCAGGACATGGAATACCTCACTGCGGGCATCCAGGAGGCAGAATTACCTGGCTTTTCGCAATGCCGGAGTCAGGATAAATGCAAGTCCAGAGATTGTCGTGCCACCGGCAACTGCGATGAACAACGTCAATTGAACGTTGGTTGCTTCGATCAATGCACCACCCAGAAACCAACCGATTTGATGCGTGAGCACGGTCATGAAGTAAAGACTCATGATTCTCCCACGCATGTTCTCTTCGGTGTTTGTCTGGAGCAATACTGGCACTGAGATCATCCATGCCGAGAACGCTGTTCCAAGCAACACCATTGAGAATCCGGTCATAAATGGAGTTGTTGCGATGGCAAAAATGATCAAAGACACATTGAAGATTGTCATGCCACTCATAAGCAGCAATCCTTTTCTCGCCTTTGATCCTAGTGTGAACAGGACTGCGCTACCAATTAGCGCACCTACACCGTTCAACGAAATCATGACTCCGTACCCAAATTCGCCCATTCCTAACTCGTCGCGAACCTTGACTGGTATTGCTGGTTGGTTCATTCCGAGGAATAGTGCACTGAGAGCTACGAGCAACAATCCGCGTATTACCGGCGAATGCATGGCATAGCTGACACCCTCGCCGATCTCCTGAAACATGTTTCTACCGCTGGGTACAGGTACTCGGCGCGTGCGGACCAGGTAAATGAAAATCGCAGATATTCCGTAAAACGCTGTGAGGACATAGAACGTGGTGTCGAAGCCAAGAATCAGCAGCAATCCACCAAGGCTTGGACCGACGATGTTCGCCGACATCGATATTCCAGTATTCAAACTCGATGCAGAAGTGAGGCGTTCCTTTCCTACAACATCAACTGCGAACGCCTGGCTCGTTGGATTGTGCAAGGCGAACATAGAGCCTGTGACCAGTGAAATAGGTATCAGGTGCCACCATTCGAGAAGACCTGCCGAAAGCAACACCGCGGTTAGCAGTGCCATTGAAGCGATCACTACTTTGGTTCGCCACAGCAGTTGCCATCGCTCGGTCCGATCAGCCAGTGCTCCACCAACAAGCGAAATCAGGATGATGGCGACTCCTGGCATCATATTCACCAGGCCCATCAAGGTTTCGGATCCGGTTTCCTCTAGAACGATCCATGCCTGTCCCATGCTTCGAATTTGATACCCGGCAAACGTCAGCAGGTTGGCGAGGACAAGGAAGCGGTAGTCGCGCAAAGACAGGACGCTGAACGAGCCAGTGTTTTGTGGAGCGGCTGGCGGAGGTGTTTTGCCAGATTCTTGATCGGTCTTGTCAGGATTGACCGTGGTTGCCGGTTTGTTGGTCAGCGGTGATGTTCCGTATTTGGAATTGGCGTGGATAACTAGCAAAAAGAAATAGTCTCACCAAAGTGCACATGTTGTAAGCCTTGATGAGACTAGATCTGAGATCCGCTGGTAACTACTTTTTGACTATGAACGGTTCCAGCAAGGCTTCGTTGATTTCGACACCGATGCCCGGCCGATCGGGTAGTTTGAATCCACCGTTTTCGTACTTCCACGCAGTGTCCGACGCTTTCTCTAGTCGGTCGGAAAGTCCTCCCTGGAATTCCTGTAAGTAGTCGGGTGGCGCGATCGCAGCGCACTGCAAAGTGGCTGCCTGGAACACCGAAACACCACTTCCCATATGAGGCGTCGTCTTTATGCCTTCTGTCGCCGCAATTTCCATTTGGGTGACGTAATCAGTAAATCCGGTACGCCCTATGTCCGGTTGATAAACGTCGAGAGCGCGAGGCTCTTTCACCCACTGCTCCATTTGGTACCTGGACCGGAAATGTTCGCCAAGAGCTATGTCAGCGCCGGGTTTCGTTACGAGTTCCTGGTGACCCGCAAGATCTTCTGGTTGGAGCGGGCACTCGAAAAACCTAACCCCTCGTTCGCCGTACTCCTTCTTGCCGCGTTCTGCCGATTCGTGAGAACACATCCAAAGAGTGTCGACCATCCATTGCTCGAGGCTTGGGGCGCCTGCCATTAGTCCGTCGAGTTCCGCTGTGCCTGCGTCGACATCTCCAGTAAGGAAGATCTTTGCACCCTTTAGTCCAGTGTCTATCCATTTATTAACATGGTCGACTCGTTCTGCGAGAGTGGCGCGCCTTACTCCGGAAAGGTAAACGTCGAACTCAGAACGTGGCTTTTCTGCAAGCATTGCCGCCACAGGTAGACCTTCGCGTCTACCGATTGCATCCCACACAGCGATATCTATAGCTGCAAGAGCATCGAGCCAGTAACCCGATGAGTACCCACGACCGCGTTGCGTGTCGTACAGAAAATCCCAAAGCTGCGCGGGAGATTCGTACTCCTGACCTACCACCATTTGTGCCATCAAGTCGTTCACGATCAACGTGACAATTTCTGGGCCGATGCCGGCGTTTGCCTCTCCCCAGCCGACGGACCCGTCAGCGAACGTGACTTTTACAAGTGGTGTTTCGACATATCTCGCGTAAACGGTCTGCCAGCCCTGCTTGAATTCAAATCTCGGGGTTTGCCTGTCGCCTTCATTCGCGCGGTAAGACTCCCAGTACGAGTCGGTGTTTTTGAACGCCAAATGGATTGATTCAAGGGATTTAATTCGAAAGCTGGTGTCGTTATTCATATCAGTCAAAAGTCAGGAAGTTAGTAGACGCACGATTTCGTAACTGTTTACTTCACAGGTTGAGCAGCTGAAGCAGTTCATTGTGAATACTCAATGTGTTGTATCTGTAACCGTGTCGAAACGTTTGTTAATGAACGTTGACATAAACGCCAACCCATGTATAGTTCACGGTTACTCAAAAAGCTGTGATTGGAATTCTATCCTTCACAGTCACGAATGAGTGAGGCAATAAGAATATCGGGGCGCGCCAACGGGTAGATGAGAGTGATCTCCATGGCCAGTTGTCACGGCAAACAACCTCGATTGAGAAACAGTCAAACATTTGACCGTTTCGACAAAGCCTTTCGGAGGAAAAGCATGGATCTTAGTTTGCTCAAGAAGCGATGGGCGCCTTTGCTGCTAGCAATGGCAAGCCTTCTCGTTATCGCTGCAGTAGCCTGTGGTGGTGACGATGATGGCGACTCATCCTCAGGTGGCGAAGCTCCAACTGCTAAGCCTGCAGCAACCGCAGCCCCAGCGGCTACGGCAAAGCCTGCAGACCCAGCAGCTACAGCTAAACCTGCAGCTACTACAGCTCAGGCAGCAGCCACCAACACCCCTGCACCATCAGGTAGCACGGGTGGCCCTGAAGGTTCACTTGTTCGGGCATTCCGAACTCTTGAATCTGTATACGGTATCGGCTACGTCGGCCCATACCGAACATCAGCAACGAACCAGCTTGGTGGACTTGAAGAGCCTCTCTTCAACTACCAAAACGGTAACCCGATGACCCCATTCCTTTTGGAGAGCTGGGACATTGACGCTGCTGGCACACGAGCTCGAATGACCCTTAAGAAGGGCATCGACTTCCAGGCACCAATTGGTTACGAAGACGAGGACTTCGGTGAACTTAACGCCGCTGAAGTCGTTGAGTGGTTCAACCGCTCAAACGCAA